>Ga0114975_10000003_pt1 | contig 197761 bp, 206 predicted proteins | sample S_130626_EF_Meta_FD_87031 | JGI IMG/M metagenome (GOLD analysis project Ga0114975, IMG submission 87031) | Freshwater microbial communities from Lake Simoncouche, Canada to study carbon cycling - S_130626_EF_MetaG | ecosystem: Environmental > Aquatic > Freshwater > Lake | place: Lake...
GCCGCCGAGAAGAAGCGCCTCGCCGACGAGAAGAAGGCCGCCGCCGCCGAGAAGAAGGCCGCTAAGCCCAAGAAGGACACCAAGAAGCCTGCCGCCGTCGTCGCTGAAAAACCTTCTGATGAATAAAACATAAATAAAAACAACTAACAAAAAAGAAAAAGGGGTAACCCACCCTTTTTTCTTGTTCCAGAAACTATAAACAAGAATCGCAAAACAATATAAAAATAGTTAGCCTTCAAATAATATATGTTGTTTTTAATAATCGCTCTTTTGGTCGGAAGCTCTAATGGATTTCGATCCATTTCCTCGATAAGGCCTCGATCATTTATTTCCATGGAATATGACGCAAAAATCAATTCGGCGTTAAAATTCAAATCGCTATTAAAAGAAGATAGCTATAACAAACTTGTTGAAAAGATAGACAAACACGAAGTATCAAAGATATATTTTTCGAACACATTAAACAGTGTGATTTCCGAAAACAAAGAGGAGAATGGAGAAATCATAGAAGATTTTTCAGTAACAAAGATCAATCCTTTTTTAACGAATTCCCTTTCTGATCTATCGATAAAAAACAACGTTCAGGCAATATTTTTGCAAGACCCTACCCCGTCAACCGGCGATTTTTTATTGAGGGGCGCTTTCGGATTTTTCGAGAGCTATATCTTTCCTTTTCTGTTTATTACATTTATAATCACCCTCTTTCAAAATAGAGCTGGAGCAGGAGGAATGCCCGGAATGCCAGGGTTTGCGCAACCAAAAGACATAAATTCGGATAAATTGACTGTTCAAAAGGCGAACATAACACTGAACAGTTTCGCGGGAAGCCCAGAAATATTTGAAGAATGCACAGAAGTGGTTTCATATCTTAAAAACGACACATTATACAAAGAAGCCGGAGCTGAAATACCCAGAGGAATTTTATTGGACGGTCCGCCTGGAACTGGAAAAACTCTACTAGCCAAGGCGATCGCGAGCGAAGCAGATGCCAATTTTATTTCTGTGGCAGCAAGCGAGTTTGTGGAACTCTTTGTCGGGTTAGGAGCCGCAAAAATTCGTAACCTTTTCAAGAAGGCCAGAGAGAACACGCCCTGCATTATTTTCATTGATGAAATTGACGCAGTGGGAAGACAACGAGGAGCGGGAATTAACATGGCGAATGATGAACGAGAACAAACATTAAACCAGTTGCTCGCAGAGATGGACGGTTTTGCCGACAACGAAGGTGTTTTGATTATTGCAGCAACAAATAGAAAAGACGTTCTCGATAGTGCTTTATTAAGACCAGGAAGATTTGATAGATTAATAACTGTTCCTTTACCCGACCGCGAGGCAAGAGAACAAATATTTAAGGTTCATAGCAAAAACAAGAAAATCGACCCGAGTGTTGATATTAACACGTTGGCTGAATTAACGCCCGGGTTTTCTGGGGCTCAGATCAAAAATTTACTCAACGAAGCCGCAATATTCGCTGCTAGAAATGGATCATCGGTGATAAAACAAACAAATGTTCTCAATGCTCTTGACAAGGCCATCGTTGGGTTGGAGAAAAGAAACGACACAAGATCTATGGAATCCAAATTACGCGTTTCCATTCACGAGGCCGGTCATGCATTTTTGGCAGCGCTTTATAGTGAATACTTTGAGTTGAAAAAGGTAACTATCCAAAGTACATACAATGGCGCAGGCGGTTATACCCTATTCAATGAATTGAGAAACATAACAGAAAGCGGTTTATATACAAAAGACATGTTGAAAAAGAGACTGATCGTTGGAATGGGTGGAAAAGCCGCGGAAAATATATTTTACGGAGACGATCATGTTTCTGTTGGCGCGTCTCAAGATCTAAAGCAGGCCAATTCGCTAGCTCAACGCATGATCGGTAATTACGGAATGGGAAACAAACTAGAAGTGTTTTACAACGAAAATATTGACAGCGAAAGAAACCCGTTTTTGGGAAGGTCTTTGTCGGCAGGACAAAAATATTCAGAAAAATTAAAGGAGGTCGCCGACAAAGAAGCGCTAGAATTAGTGAACGATGCCTATCAAGAAGCGAAGGAACTTTTGATCCAAAACAAAAAGAACGTGGACGAAATCGTTGCCTATCTATTGCACGAGCGCACGCTTTACGGCGATAAAGTATATGAAATAATTGATCCTAAGAGATTATACTAATTATTCATTCGTGTTTTAATGAATAATTATTAGCCACAAAAAAACAATACATACAATAATTTTTATGCTATTTTGTTTCAATTTCTAACAGGGGTAAGAAAGCTCATGATCCAAGCTGCCAAAATGAACCACATAGCAGCAATACTATTTCCTCCATTATAAATTACCCAACGCAATCCCTGACAGTGAGGAGAAGTAACCAAAAATGGCGCCAAAACAAAACCAATGAAAGTTGGTGGTGTACACAGCGACGCATGCATACGCGACGCCACATAAAATACCAAAATCCAGGCAATATAAATGCCAAACGCCGAAATAAAGGGCTTAATATAGTCGCGCCACGCCATTGCAAACATGCTTAATGAGAAGATGCGAACAGAAACAAATAAATTAAGTTGTCAATTTTTTGTGTAGAGTAAAAATATAATGTCGTTCACCACTATCATTATGGCGGGAGGTCTAGGAAAAAGGATGAAATCGGATAAACCAAAAGTTCTCAATGTGCTATCCGGATTTCCTTTGATTTATTATGTTATTCGAGCAGCAATATCCGCGGGCAGTGACACTATTCTAATAGTTGTTGGAAAATACAAAGAGGTCATCAAGGAAGAAATCGACGAATTGTTCTCGATTTTCGCAGATAAAATACATTATATTATGCAACCCGAAGTTTTGATCAACGGAGAACTCAAAGTGCAAGGAACAGGAGATGCCATAAAGTGTTGTCTTCCCTTTTTCATAGAAAAACAAAAACCTTCTGCTGAGCGAGTACTTATTTTATCGGGCGACGTTCCGCTCATTCAACCAAAAACAATTTCCCGTTTATTAAATAACAGTAACTCGATCCTTATTACGGAAATGGATAACCCGTTTGGCTGTGGCCGCATAGTTTTCTCAGGCGATAAACAAATAAAGGAAATAATAGAAGAAAAAGATTGCACAGAGGATCAAAGAAACATCAAATATGTAAACTGCGGAATTTATAACTTTACCGTAGAACTTCTTATGTCGTGCATTCCTGAAATTAAAAACCTAAACAAGAACAACGAATATTATTTAACAGACGCGATTTCGATCGCAAAGCAAAAAGGCTTCGCTATAAATTATTACGATCTTCCTCGTGAAAACTCAGACGAAATAATAAATATCAACACAAAAGATGATTTATTATTCGCTACGTCAAGAATGGACTAAGCCTTGTTCATTTCAAATTGTATTTGCCATTGTTCAAGCAAAGCCATAGGAACTTCCGGCAAAATCGGGTGCGCTTCCCAAAAATAACGACAGAACGCCCATTGAAAGTCATACGCGTCGGGATAAAGCTCATCGTAATTTGTTTTCAAAAATTTTTCTATTTTATTTGGCAACAAATATAGCTGCTCTTTTGGCAGTACATAAGACAACTGTATCTCTGGAGTAAACGCATCATGATTATTGTCTTGAATAAAATCGGTTTCAAAATGAGGAATAAACGTAACTAGATCTTTAAACAATGGCGGATAATGATATTTATATTTCCATTTCCAGTCAGGACATCCCTCGGAATAATACTTATACACCCACTCCAAACCTTCTATGTAATTCATAGCCACATCCTTCGCGTTTTCATCATGTAACAGTGACTTGTAATATCTCCTTTCCCAACCAGGATCTCTGGGCGAAATGTATTTTTCCTCTGCTCTATAAATCACTGGAATGTTTTGAGCAAGATCGCTCTTTTCCTCGGGCGTTCCATCTGGCCAATTGCGTTTGTCAAACTTGTCTCGAACCGCGTACTCGCTCAATAATAATTCATGTTCTCGTTTCGCAACTTCTTTCAAAAATGTTCCTACGTTTTTCCATTGGATCCGATTTTTTCTAGATATGAAAAAACAATCTGGCTTGTTACCAATATATAATCTATATATGTCCATTAGTGCCTGAATTCCGTGAGTTCGGATATTCATTGCAGGGAAATGTGGTAAAAAATCATTACCCAAAAGAAAACACATGAATACGTAATCACAAATTCGCTGAACATCGTAATTCACGCAGTCCATTTGCGCAAGAAGGCTTTTAGAAAACATCTGCATGTCCAAGAAATATAGATTACTCGCATCAGACTTTACTTCAACGGGAATAGAGCTTTTCAAAAACTCGGGCGCCTCTCTGAAAACATAAACATTTTTACAATACTTTAACTGTAAAATCGACAACATGATTAGATCTGCGTCCAATCCATAAAGAGCAACGGTTTCTCCTGTTTTATTTTCATGTCGAATATAATCCATGATTTTATGTTCACCCTCTCCCTTCTCGGAAGACGTGGATACAATTATTTTCTTGACTTTATATTTCTGTTCCTTAAACCGAAACTCATGATCCAAACGAGCCGACAAACGCTCCATGAACTTTGTGCCTGGAGTGATAGCAGATGTATCCCATTTGCGCGGAAGAGAAGGAGAAGATTTCGACATAAAATACGTTTTATATCTGCGCGTTTTTTGCTGGTTCATTTTAGCAAACGGCGCAACACCGTCAAACGCAATAAAAATAGAATTTGACGGTGAAATAGTTAGAATATATTTTTCAATATTGGCAATAACCATGTTAATAACATTGCTTTCAAAAACATCGGTTTCCATGTTCTCTTGACTTTTGTTTAACTCATGAACTGCGTCGTATATAATAGAATTACAGTCCATATACATATTATCAATAGACTGAACGTTTTTAAAATACGCTAAGTTTCTTATTATGTTTGCATAATGATTAACGATAAAAGAAAAATAACTCGGTATTCCCATAACAATTTTATAAATATATATCTCGATTTGCGTTTATATATTTTATCGAACTAATATTTGTGATTTACAGCATAACGTTGTGTAATTAAAATTTTCCCTCTAAAAATTATCTTTAGTAATATGTTATGAGAGAGTATCATTATTATAACGCCGTATTGTATAATGAGTAAAAAGACCAAGGAACACAACAATTCGTTAATATTAAAAAATACAATAGATAATAAAAAAATAAGTGACCTTCATGAATTCATAAAAGAGAAAAACTCTCAAATACAAACAATTATTAGAAGCACGATAATATCTATAAAAAAGCATAAGAATAATGAAATCTTTAGCGACAATGATGTTGTGCTTTCTATCAATATTTTGAATGAACTCTACGAAAAAACAAAAGATCTCAACCATGACGCGGATAAAAACATAGAAAAACTCCAAAAAATAATTGATAAATTATCTATGGTAATTTGTGGTTTCGGAACGGAAACAATAGACGATCTCTTGTTCATTAGTTTTGGGTCTGAATTTTTAAACATAAAAACAGACAACGATGTCATGAAAGCCAAATATGAACTTATACGTAAATATGTTCATCCCATTGGTTATAAGATTGTGCATTGGAAACAAAACAGACGCGTCAATAATAACACAAGGCCGATTTGCTCTAATAAAATCATAGACACAACTATTATTCTAGAAGACGCGATGACGTTTGAATGCTTTGATACAGATCCTTCGGCAAAAACGTTTTACCAAAAAATATACGGGATACGTATTATTATACAAAACGAGGCATTACAAAAAGCCATGATCATAAACGGAATAATAGACGACATTCAGCTTGACTGCTTTTCAAATTCCTACATAGACAAACGAATGTATAATTTAAAGGCGTCATCAGCAAAACTGCCCAAAAAAGAACAAGAAATATTTCAGCGCATAATAGGTTCTCTAACATTCAAGGATATTCTTGTCTTTGGTGACGAAGACATATATAAGAAGATGGTCATTGCGTTTACCGACACAAACATGGTAAAAAACACGAAATTGGATATGACCATAACACGTTTTTTGGAGATGGACATGTACAACCAAAGAGCGTTGCTTGTAAATCTCTTATTAAATAATGACTATGAAATGCAATATATATCGTATTTATTATACGATCTTATTTCAGTAAATTCGTCTGACAATATAGATACGAGCGAACAGGTTATGATATACGATAGTTTACCATGGAGAATAAAGACGTACTTCAAGGACGCGATTAAATACAGCATAAAATACACTCACGACATAATACAAAAATACGATATTAATAAAATCTCTCTGGAACAACAGATATATTTATTAAAGGTAAACGACAATGTCAAAGAGAAGGCAATGACCAAATTGAAGGAGGTTAAAAATAAATCAGACGAGATGGGAAATAAAGCAAGGCAATACTTAGAGGGCTTAATAAAGATCCCATTTGGAGTTTATAAAGAAGAGGCAATATTAAAAAAAATGAAAGAGATCAATGAAACGTTCTCGAAAGTAATAACAAACAAAGATGCACATTCCACAGAAATAACAAAAAAGGAAAAGTACACAAATGTCGAAATGATAAAATTTGCAGACAAGGCCGTGTTAAACATAACTCAAACCGCCAAAAAATTAGTAACAGAGCAACATGAAGCATTTTCCATAAAACAATTATCACTAATAAGCTACTACGTCAACACAAGGTCTAATAAAAAAGTATACAAAATAACAAAAAAAAATAGGGTTAAATGCATAGAAGAAATGAAAGAGTTTTTAATGAAAGAAGAAACGGCAAAGAGCTCATTATTAGACATCTATGATCTAATAACGCCAAACAAAAACGTTTCATTGACGAGAACATTTAACGATTTGACCTCTATAAAAAATAACATTGAAGGAATGGAAACGTCAATAAAAAACATCGCAGACGCGTTAGAAGAATCCATTTACGGTCATCAACATGCTAAGACCCAAATACTAAAAATAATCGCTCAATGGATTAACGGAGAACAAAGTGGATATAGTTTTGGATTTGAAGGATCTCCTGGCGTAGGAAAAACGTCTCTCGCAAAAAAAGGATTAGCAAATTGTTTAGTCGACGAGAATGGTATTCCTCGTCCTTATGCTTTCATTGCTCTTGGTGGATCTTCAACAGCATCGTTTTTGGAGGGATATGGTTACACATATATAAATTCAACGTGGGGCAAAATAACAGACGTATTAATGGAATCGAAATGTATGAACCCTATAATATACATCGACGAATTAGACAAAATAAGTAAGACGGATCAAGGCAGAGAAATAATAGGAATATTAACACATCTTATCGACGGAACTCAAAACGACGTATTTCAAGATAAATATTTCAATGGAATACACCTTGATCTATCTAAGGCGCTATTTATTTTTTCATACAACGACGTCGATCAAATAGACAAAATATTATTGGATAGAATACATCGCATAAAATTCGATAACTTAAAACTCGACGACAAAATAGTAGTGGCAAAAAAATACATCATCCCAGAGATCAATAAAAAAATGGGGTTTGAGGACATTATCTATTTAACCGACGAAATTATCGAGGAAATAATAGAAAAATATACATGCGAACCCGGCGTCCGTAAATTGAAAGAGATCATGTTCGATTTATTTGGCGAAGTTAACATTGAACTATTAAATTGCAGACAAAAAGAAGACATATCGTTACCCATTGAAGTTACATCGGACATGTTGGAAAAAAAGTATTTGAATAAATACTCCAAAGTTGAGTTCCGAATAATACACAACACGCCAAAGATCGGCATCATAAATGGACTGTGGGCGAACGCACTAGGAAGAGGTGGAATAACACCAATAGAAACCATGTTTTTCCCGTCCACAACATTTTTCGATTTGAAACTAACCGGCTTACAAGGCGACGTTATGAAAGAAAGCATGAATGTCGCCAAAACGTTAGCATGGAATTTAACGCCATTGGACGTAAAGCAAAAGCTCATTAAATATTTCGAAGAAACAAGATGCCAAGGTCTACACATTCATTGTCCAGAAGGCGCAGTATCGAAAGATGGTCCATCAGCAGGAACAGCAATTACGATTGCGATATACAGTTTATTTAATGAAAAGCCAATAAAAAATGATGTGGCGATTACTGGTGAAATCAATTTGCAAGGAGAAATCACAAAAATAGGAGGATTGGAGAACAAACTCTATGGAGGAATAAAAAACGGAGTGAAAACCTTTTTGTTTCCGGCATCAAACAAAGAGGACTTTGATAAATTCATAAAGATGTACGAAAACAAGGCCTTTCTGGAAGGCATCGAGTTTCGCGAAGTAAAACACATAACAGACGCATTTCAATATGTTTTTAAATAGATCAAAATTTCTTGTTATAATATAAATAAGAGATATAGAATGAGTTTAAACAAAAATCTGCTTACGCTTTCCTACTTATTTCTTCGTTTAGCACCTTTTATAATTGTGTCATTCTTTACGCTTATGTCGGTGTTTAATCAAGACTTTAAGGGAGTAATATATTTAGTTGGTTTGATATTTTCTTGTTTCGCAAGCACCTTAATATACAATTCTGCGTCAACCTATATACCAGGAACATTACAAACCAACGTATTATGCAATTTAATGTCGTTTAACGAAGACCAAACTACATCCTCTTTGCCTATGGGACAAAACATATTAGGATACACTTACGCCTATTTATTATACGCGATTATATACAATCAAACAGTAAATGGAAATATTCCGTTAATCACTCTTTTTGCTGTGCTAATAACATTCGACGGAATATGGAATTTTAACAATAGTTGTTTCAATCCCGCGCAATTAATCTTGGCGCTTGCTCTAGGCGTTGCGTTTGGTATTGGATGGTCAGCTATTATAGTATCCACTAAAGTAGCTGATCTTCAATATTTTAATCAAGTAACCGGAGGAAGCCCAGCATGTAGTCGCCCTGCGAAAAATACGTTCAAGTGCAATGTTTATAAAAATGGACAGCTTTTGTCAAGCAGCGTTGCAGCGACCCCGGCCCCGGCCAAGTAATAAATAATTTATTATTTCTTATAATAAATTATATCAAGGATCGAAATATTGAATGTTTGCATTAAACCATTCTTTCAAAGACAACACCAGGTTTGAACGATGAAAGTCATTTGCTATCATTCGAATGCTCTTTGATTTTTTTTCAAAGTGCATCATAAAATACTGAAGAATAGCAACTGTGTTTGCCCTTGAATATTTATCATCTAAATCGGAAAAAGAAAAAATCGGGTAGCCCTTCTTCTTGTTAATTTCGTTATGAAAATTAAAAAACAAAAATTTTAAGTCATCTTTTGTGCGTATTGCGTTAAAATTTATGCCATTTAAATATGCAGTTGCGTGTTCAGCGCAAGTAGGGCAAGGCAAAAATTTGCATATGGAATAAATCTTATCGAGCAATTCTTTTCTTATTAACGGAAATGCATCCTCTTTTACTTTTTCAGATAAAGTATGAAATAAAAACCACGTGGGTTCACCCCACGTCATTACTTTTTTCTCTTTTTTCTCAGGAAGATCAAGAGAAACAGCAGGCGACGGCAGAGTTCTTCCAACTTTAGATGCAAACGAAATACTAGGAATAGGCTGCGCGTTATTGTTTTCAGGAGAAACCATCTGATAATTTTTTCTATTTACTGTAAATTGCATCATCTTTCAAATATTATATATGAAATAAACATATTATTATTAGCAACTAATCCTAAATTCAAAATAAATGTAAGCCAAGAAGTCACATAAAAATAATACCCATTAAATATATAATGGAAACCAAGGAACAATTAACGAATGCTATTCGCGAGTGGGTAAAAATAGATAATGAAATTCGAGCGCTAAATAAAGAGCAGGCAAAAAGAAAAACCGATAAAAAGAGAATATCGGCCGCGCTTATTGAAATTATGAAAAAAAACGAGATAGATGCGTTCGACATCAAGGATGGAGAGCTTCGTTACACGAAAAAGAACATCAAAAAGCCCATAACAAAAAAAATCCTATTGAATATACTGTCTACATACTACAAAGGCGATCTATCTCAAGCGACAGAATTAAACAATTACATTATTGAAAATAGAGAGGAAGTTACGAGAGAGTATATTGAAATTAAAAAAAAGGAATGATCTTGTGAGGTGATGATGTTTTTATATAATCGCTGCCGTGATTTTATCGTTTGCCTAACTCTATTTAAATGCCAAACTCGGGTATGGAGTATCTTGATCCGTCTTTCGCATACTTCGCAATGATTTGCGGATCCTTCTTGCCCTCTAGAATATCCTCTGTGTTATAAACGTTATTCATGTTATCAATGTAATAAACTATACCATTGATGTCTTCTGCGAAAACTTGCATTTTCTGCAAGTCGTTTATCGCACCATCTCCGTTTTGAATTAGCCCGTTGGGCGTTCCCTTAGAATGTGTGCCACAAAACTCACATCCCTCTTTTCTACGTCTCGTGCATTGCTCTCCATTGGCGCGTTTCGCCGCGCACCGATTTAATGAAGGTATAGAATTCTTAATCCTCTTTCGCTTACTGAGATCGTCTTTTGATAGGACAAATCTGGGGTATTCGTAAACGAACTCTATAAGTTCTCCTATCTTGGATTTATCCTCAAAATCTAACTCCGCCGCCTTGTTTTTAATGTCGTCTTTTAGTGCGACGACATAAGTCTCTATCTTCTTATTCAAACGCTTCTCCATTGCAATAACTCGTGATGTTATATCATAATAGATAAAAAATATTTAAGTCAATTTTTTATCTATGGCCAAAACAAATATAAAGAACGTTAATCCCAGTCATTGGGCCTATGTTTGGTTCCTCCGTCATAAGGAACTGCGTATTTATGATCCAACATCCAATTATTTATGTTTTTATCATCAAGATATACGTCAGCTAATATTCTTCCATACTTTTCAGTAGACACGTTCTTTAATGTTACTATTTTATCCATAATCATTTTTGACAACGCGTCCCGTGCAACAATTGCCGCCTCTTTTTCATGCAGGGTTTTTGCTTTTATTTCGGCAGAATCTATTCCGTTCAAACGAACCTGAAATCGATATACTGGTCCTTCTGTATTCAGTAATCTCGAGGCTACTGTAATAGTGTCTCCGTCATATACTTTTATAACCTTGCCGCTTTCGATTGGTGGAATAAAAGGCACGGTATCCTTATAAATAACGTTCGATAAATATTCACTTTTTGCGTTAGCGCGCCAAAATATGATACCCAAACACATTCTCTATAGTTGGATATCATACAAAAAATAAAAGCACAGTCAATTTTATAATTACGCCATCAATTTTAGTACTTTCATAAAAACTTTCGATCCATCATCTGCCGCGCTCCTTAAATGTTGGCGAAGCGTGTTTTTGTCCGAATTGTTATTATATGCTATTCTTATAATGCTTTCTGTGTTATGAGGATGAAATTTCTTAAATCCGCAATAGCTAAACAACTTTTCGTTTTCGTAATACTTCTCATACAAAATGTATTCAAGAACCTTACCTATCGTGTAATCCTCATTCTCGAGTACAACATCGAAACAATAATTCATGGTGGTCTCGCTATTATTAATCGGAACGGTGTCGGAATCGATCGCGCTCATAAAGTCGGTTAGCTTAACGATTAAGATTTCACACGCCTTTCGAACGAGCTCCTTGTTCTCATAAACACCAACGCTTTCAATGACAAAATCAAAGCTATTCTCAATGAATTGTCTCTGAGCATCAAGCAATAGATAATTTTTCTTTTCAAAATCCAGATCGCTTTGTGTGTTCTTGCCGTCCGATCGCAAGACGCTTTCATGTTTCTCCCACGTCTCGCTAATTTTCACTGGATCGGGCGTATTTCCATAAGCACACTTTGAAACAACATTATACATACTATTCATTTTTGCGGTTCCTACTGAAAAGTCAGCAACAAGCTTGAGATGTTCTCCGGGAATAGTGTCGCCAATTTTCGGGCGCAATCGAGCAAAATCAACATAGTAGTTTGTTCGCTCATTTGGTGGGAAAATTCTACGACGCTCTTCCTCTGTTACGTATTTATCGTTTGTCTTATTCTTAATCTTAAAATCCTCCGTGGTAACAAAGATTGTATGATCCTTCTCGTTTTTAACATCGACTTCCAAGACATAGTTGTTGGGAAGAACGCTTAGATCCTTTTCATGAATAGGAATACAGCTGAGACGATGTTTCAAAATTTCATTATGAAGACGAGAAGTGTTCACCAAGATATTACACTGGTTATCTTTGTGCGTTTCAGTAAATATAATGGTAGTTGGGATGTCGGACAAAATCGTACGTCTTATGGCATTTGCTAAACTAACGTTTATGCCTTGCAACGTAAAACGATATTGATTGTTCTCTTCGGAAATATTGGTGATTGTCGGTTCCATGTTTGCGAAATATATAAAATTACGTTTATATATTTTGGGATTATAATATTCAATTTTCTGGGAGATGATAATTAATGAAACGCGTACGTTCGATCGGTCGCAATAATCCCCATAAAAAGTTTATTTTAGACTGCGTGTTACGTTTCCTATTTTTATGGAAGTCCGCGAATACAAAAGTAATGAGACGCGTTCTGGGTTTGTCATTAAAATAATAGTGGCGTTTCAGTATGTTTTCATACTTATTTTCAACACCATACATAGGCGCAATATTGTTATTACAAAATCTTATTAAATCATGCATAAGAACATTCACATTGAATTCGGTAAAATATAGGTTCTCGACAACATTATAATCCGATCGATAACTTTTAATATCCATTAAAAGACGAGGCTTTTGTGGCAAATAAGTGTATGGCATTATATGATTTAATATAACATCCATTGGCAATTTATTTAATAGCGTCGCATCTAACTCTCTAATCATACCATATATTATTCTATTATGTTTAATTCGATACAAAAAATATAATTGTATATAAAAGAATGTATGATATTATTATCGTTGGTGCTGGAATTGCGGGTCTGTATTCTGCATACAAAATCAAAAAATCTGATCCTAGCCTGAATGTCGTTGTTTTAGAGCGTTATTCAAAAAAATTTGTAGGAGGAAGAGCCAATAACGAGAACTTTGCCGGCGTTTCCGTGGTAACCGGAGCAGGAGTGGGTAGGAAGAAAAAAGACAAGTTATTATTCGAACTAATAAAAGAAGTAGGACTACCATTTCACGAGTTTACTGCTAGTCACGATTACGCGAAAACAATAGACCCAAGCTGTCATGTGAAACGCGCATTTACAGAAATTAAAGACGCCTACAAAAAAACGGATCCATCTCCCAAATCGACGTTCAAAGAGTTCGCGACCTCAGTTATTGGGTCCGAAAGATATAAACATTTTATAACTTGCGCTAGTTACACAGATTACGAAAACGAAGATATTCATGACACATTATACAATTATGGGTTCGACGACAATTATGGCGAATGGATAGGTCTCTCTTTTTCATGGAAAGATCTTGTCGAGAGAATGGTAAAAACGATAGGAGAAAAAAACATTAAATGTAACCGATCTGTAAAAAAAATACACTATGAAGACGAATTCAATTATTCCGTTGAAATTGAGGGATATTCAGATATGCGCTGCAAAAAAGTAATTATCGCCACCACAATAGACACTATTATGAAAATTGTTCCTCTTGCGTCTAAAAAAGACAGCTTATACAAAGACATACACGGCCAGCCGTTTCTTAGGGTCTATGGCAAATTTGATCGAGCGTCATGTGAAATAATGAAACAACATGTAAAGGGTCTTACTGTCGTTCCTGGACCTCTGCAAAAAATAATACCTATGGACCCTAGTTCCGGAGTATATATGATAGCATATAGCGATAATGCCTCTGCCAAAAAACTAAGGCCCGCATTAGAAGACACTCCCAAAAATAGATCTTATTTCTGTCGTCTATTAGAAAAGGCATTGGGCATTGAGAAAAATGTTCTCGAATTGACATCCATTATTGATTTCTATTGGGACATCGGGACGCACTATTACAGTCCTTTATCGAACGACTTTAAAACGCGAGGTGAGTTTATCAAGAAAGCTCAAAATCCTTTCCCTGGAATGGTAATTGTGGGAGAAGTTATTAGTAAAAATCAAGGCTGGGTTGAAGGAGCGCTTGAAAGCGTAGAAGAAGCGGTTACAAAAAAATGGATTAGCGTGTAATAATAAGTAAATGAATGAATTACTTATTATTTATTGAACTACAAACAAGGCGACCAAAACAAAGAAAAGAATAAAGGGCAAGAGAACCAAAAACCAGGCCACGCTAGGAGCGCCAGCGCGGCAGATCAAATTAAGGATCCATGTCCAGAATAAAATGTAAAGGGTCTTGATAGCAAAAATCAAGAATGTGCTTGAAACATCACAAGTGTAAGATCCAACGCAGTACTTATCAATATTGCCGAAGTTCTGCACTATCATGACAATTAATGCTATCATGGAAATAACTAAGTAAACGTAAGAAGGCGTGCATAAATTCTTCAATCCAACAATAGCCATTTTATATAGTAAACGAAGAAAATTATCGATCTTCTAAATAAACGAAATTATGGTGAAACGCCTTTCATTGAATTCGCAGCAGCTATAGTTCCGCCTAGAGTTCCAAATCCAAGGGTCGAATTTGTTCCGGCAGAACTCCCTAAAAGAGCATCAGGCACTGGGAAAAATGCGTTTCCTCCTTTCATGCCTCTTTTCCTTCGATATTTTCTAGATTTTTTCCCGCCAACGAATGGCGAAAAACGTTCGCTCATCATATTTGTGGGGTTATTAGGATCGCCGCCTACGTTTGAATTTAACGGTTGAATGTATTTGTCCAACCCGCCCTGGTAACTGGCTGCGCCAAAGCCCCCTGAAAATAAGCCCCTATTTTTGCAAGGACACTCACCACCTTTCATCGTTCTGCGCTTGGATTTTGTTCCGCGTTTCTTGTCCTTCAAATGCCTCTTTGATTTTGCCATCTTATATATATATCTCTTATAAAAAAATAAATAATGATTTTATAAGCGTTTATTCAATATCAACATGAGTAAGCATATGTCTTCTACAACATACGTTTTTTAGGCCTAAATCATCAAGAACGGTTCCCTCTGGTGTTTTATCCACGTTCTCCTTTGTTAAATAAACCTCCTTATCTACCTTCAACCCCTGAGAGATTTTTATTTTACGCGTTTCTGCTTGAAAGTATCGATATTTATCAGCGAGAACATTGCCGCACGTAAAACACTTCACTGGAATAATCATTATTCTTACTATTTATAATAGTTTTATATTATTGTTTCGCATATTCAATTTTTTACGGATTAAAAAATTTGTCGACTTATATTAATGAAACTCAAAAATATAATCATTATAAGTGCGATTGTTATTTTTTTAATTGCGCTTGAACTGTATAAAAGTACCATAAAACAACAGGAAGGATTAGAAGATAATACCGAACAATCTTCATTTTCTACCGGATTGGACGTTTTATATCACGCAGACATTGATCGTGACACATCAAACGACATAACATTAAGCGTAACCGACCCTTCTGGAAATCCTACAAAAACTACTGTATCAAAAACTCTAGGAAACGCCACCTATTATAAACCCGGTGACTATAAATATGGAAATTCAGCGTATGTGCCAAACTACGAAGACGCAAATTATTTAGCTAATGTAAAAAATGATAATGGGGTTATCAAATACAACACACTAACTGATCAAGAAGAAAAATTACAATCATTAAACCAAAAAACACAATTAGACGAAGTTATATCCACGCAAAACCAGGATTTTTTAGACAGCGAAAACATAAGAACATCAAACGTTCAAGGTCTATTTGCAGACGCGCCTACAAATAAATATCCTAATAATAATTCTTATCCCGGGAATTATGTGAATATTGTAAAAACTCCCGATACAACCGCCGATGCTTCAATTGTGACAACTGTGGCGCCAAAGCAATTTAATGTTGGTGATTTTTTGAATGATAGCATTTATAACACCAACTATTAAAGCTGCTCTACTTAATCATCAACATTGCCAAACACGTATGGATTGTACAACCAGACCAAAAACAGCATAAGTCCACCTAGCATTGCGAGCAACATAAAAACAGCCCCACACAATTGTATATAATCCCATAGTTTTGCGCAAGCATCTCGAATTGGTGTACTTTTTGGTTCAGGAATAGGCTCTCCTTCAACCTCTATTACAACCAAATTTGCAACCGGAATGTTATCCACATGTAACGGATTTTCAACGTTAAACCCGGTTTCTACATCAACCTCCATTTATTATTTTGCATCTTTACTGAAAATAATAAATTGAATAAACACAATTCAATTTTGTATGATCAACCTCCCAATTTTCAATGAGTTAAATTAATTTATACCCTTTTGTCGTCTTTTTCTTTTGAACAGGTACCTTTGATTGAAGGTCTGTTTTATCGTGAAACTTGTTATGACACTTCTCACAAACGCTAAGTAAATTGGCGAGGTGATTTTTATGAACCGAACCTATAAACCCATTCTCATCGGCATTTTTTTGATGTCCCAAATGATGAATTTCTTCGCCCATGTTTTCGTTACACATTTCACAGACGCCTCTAATTTTATCAGAATTATAACGCGATTGTGTTTGCGACAACTCACCGTTTGTGTGTGGATGATATTTGTTTCGAATGGCATATGCTCTTTCTAAAAAGTCTTCGCTCAAATAAAGAGATTTGCATACTTCCAGACCATAAGTTCTCGTCCCTGGCCCCTCCTTTAATTTTCGATCATAAATGAGACAATCTTTTTCGCGATCGTATATTACCGACATATGCATCAATGACAAACGATCCATCGCCTTTACCTCATCGTAATTGATAATTTCGTGAAAATGCGTAGCAAAAATGAAAGTGGTGTTCTTTTCATGTAGTTCCATCAATCCAGCGACGAATATGCTCAACGCGGATTCGGTTTCTGTTCCTGAGCACAATTCGTCGCCCAAAATCAAACTATTTTGATCTGCCATTTTCAATATTATTCTCAATTCCGACATCTCAACGGCAAACGTGGAAAGGCCTTTGAATATATTATCATTCCCCAATATTCGCGAATAAATGGAGTTATAAGGAACATAAGAAAAACTCGAACACGGCACAAACATTCCGGATTGCGCCATGATAATAGCAATTCCCAGCGCTCGAATAAAACTGGTCTTACCAACTGCATTGGTTCCGTATAACAAAATTCCTGTTGTATTATCTCCTATCTGAATATCATTTGTAACATAAACCTCATTTTGCTGCAAATGCTCGATCAAACAATGTCGCAGCTCCCGCGCGTCTACCATAGATTTGTCACTTTCTTCTGTAACAATTTTTGGTCTGCAATATTTGTATATCTTCGAAATGTGAGCTTTGCATATTAACACATCAAGCTTTGAAATGTATTCAGCAAAAATTTCTAGTGCAGAAAACCAATCCTTTTCAATAGTATCCAGTATTTCCAAATAGGTGTCGGATATTAATTTATTCATTTTTTCCTTTCCGAAAAAAATTTCCTTTATTACCTTATTCAAAGATGGGATTTCGATTTCGTCATTCGAGCCTGATGCTGCGACAAATTTAATATCTTTCAGCGCAATTTCAAAACCGGTACTGCCTATTTTAATAGATTTTTGTGTATCGTTATTGCTATCCAGAATTTCTTTTATAATTTTCTTCATAGCATTACCTCTCGTTTTCGTGATTTGAAGAGATAGACCAGATTTTTCGGTTTCGTGAATTTTTACGTGTTCCGCGTCATTTGTCGTGTTTCGTTTTGCCAATTCATTCAACGCTGATTTTGTCTCGTTAAATATAAAAACATTGGTGTTATATTCGGAAACTGCCTGATCTAAAGCGGGAGAAACTCCGGGTTTTATTATGTTATCATCGAAAGAATTTATAGTGTTGGCATTTTTGCATTTATCTATATGCAATTTCTCGTTTACAAAATCGATAAACCCACAGCTCAGATTATTAATAAAGTCAAACGGCGTTTCGTCATTCACATTAAATCCGTCGCACAAATAACCACATAGATCGTTATTCTCATAAATACACGTGTTTAATTGTTCAACAATATCAACTGTGTTATATAAATGAAAGACGGAAGATGGATAGATCCTTTTTACGATCAACTGACGACAGAGTTTCTCCACGTCTCTTGCTTGCGAAAGTTTTTTTCGAAAAGCGTCTATTATATCTCCATTTTCTTGCGAAAGAACCTTTTCGATCATTTCGTATTCCTTGTTCAACCATTCGCGATTTGTGGTAGGGTTCAATAATTGATATTGAAATCGTCTACGACCCATTGCCGTATTACACTTATTCAAAAGAGACAAAACGCAAGACAAATTACCATTACGCTTTCCATCATTCGATTGATCATCAATAATGTTCAATTGCTTCAACGTATGGTTCGCCAAAATCATTCGATCCGCACTATTATTGAAAGTGGGTATAGAAAAATTACGGGTAAGATTAGAATTATGCTGTTGGATAAAATGCAACAAATAGCAAAACGCCTGCGTAGCAATAGTGTGATTTTCGAATTCTTTACATACATTATACATTTCTTCGCCGAAAAACTTTGATAAAATATGTTTAATATAGCTTTGTTTCGCGCAGTTTATCACTTCCTTGTGTTCATTTAGATTTAACCGATGAACGCTATTCGTCTTAACGCCGGAGTATTGAATAATAGAATTCACAGTTTTATCATCAAAGGAAGAAATAAATATGACCTCGCTCGGAGAAAAAACAGAAACGTATCTTTCAAGCTCATCGAATGTGGTTGGGTTCATCAGAAACGGCGATTGGTGTTCAAATATTGAGGATTTTCCTGTGAAAATATTCACCGTGGCCACTCCATAAATAATATTGGTTTTCATTTTGGATCCTCCCGCACCTCCTCCCTTTTCGAATGGTTTATACGTGTCCATCCACACACACATAATATTGTTTGTAATTTGCGGAGAACTTTCAGTTTCGTAAGATATGTAAGTTCCAGCTGAATAGGCTCCGTAAAACACGCGCTTGATATTTTTACCATCCTTTTCTTGCACATAAACGGCGGCGTTATAACCATTGTCTGTGAGCTTTTGAAGATATTTCTCCAGAGTGTAATCTCTGAACCCCGCCATAACCACTTGCTTTCCTTTGTAAGTAATCTTTTTCTCCGAAACATTGAGTTGGCATATTTGCGAGAATTCTTCGATATTCGATCCAGTAACTTCGCTCGTTTCTAGGTTCTTCATTCCATAAACCTCAAAAAACGCCCCCACCTGCAATAGAACTACCATCTTTTCTCCGTATTTTTCCTTATTCTGATTTGTCAATTGAATGTAGTCGTCCATGATATTCGTTTCAGATTTTTCATTTTTCTTACTCATTGCTAGATAGATTACGTAAGATATTTTTATATTTACAACAATAAATATAAAATTGTTTTCAGTATAGACATATATACGAATGAATGATAAAGAAATACAACAAGACGATGATTATGGATTTTTTTATGATTTAGAAGATTACGACCATGATACGGTTTATCGCAAAAAAGATAATTCTTACAACAGAGATGTGGAAAAAACAAACGACGATGAATACGAAAATGAAAAAAAAATCTATCAACGAATAAACAGATACGCAATATTGATTGGTATTGTTATAAACGTTGCTGTAATATTCGCTATTTGGCGATAAATTATTTATCATCATCATTCACGAAATTATAAAGCAAATTCTCAGGATTATGATTTTGAACATCACCACATATTAACGAGGCAGTTTCATACATTTTTCTTAACACGTCATTGGGCGCAGTAGATCCGACCTTTATGAAACCTCGTTTTATAAGGAACTTTTTCACATCTTGGATTGGTACTTGTTTTAATAGCTGCGATTTCGTTGATATGTTGTTTCTGATAGTTCGGTTTGAAACGAGTACCGATATTTTCGGCAAAACCTTTGATTTCCCTATTTTATACGTTCGTCGTATCGTTCGTTTTTGCCTTTGTTTCTTATTCATCATTCTCTCATTATTTTGAATGGTGTGTAATTTCGCCATCGTTTGAGCTACAGCGCTCGATCTCAATAAATTCTCATTTGTTCTAATCGGAATGTCTTGAGGAATAACAGGTTCGGCGACCGCTGGAATTGATTGTTGTATTGTATTCTGAACAAATGTTTGAGGTCGAGGAATACTATAAGGTTCGGTATTTCTCTGTGTTTTGTTCAACCAACTTCTATATGTGGGTAAACTACCGTTCTTTAAACAACCATACTTAGGCACTTCCGGCACCTTAATAGAGGACGTCTCTAATTTTTCATTATTTATTGAATGAACAATTGATGGTTGCGCGCTAGACAATATGCTATCAAACGTTGAATTATTATACAACACCGAGTTTGGAACAGACGAATATTGTTTCAAAGTGGAGTTGTGTATTCGTTCTTTATTTTTATTCTCTTCCATAAGGCGATCTAAATATTTTTTCGATTCCTCGAACTCGCTATTAAACCCAGTGTCCATCTGAGTTGCCAATTTAGTTTCGCGTTTCTTTTCACTTTCATCGAACATTTTGTTATACTTTTCCTGTTGATGAGCTCTAATCATTTTCAATATTGATCGTTTCCGTAACGTGTCGTCCCTCTTTTTGGGACGAGGCGTTTTCACTTTAATTTCACCGCCCGCGGAAGTTTCTCCGGGTTCTCGTTTTTTACGTGTTTTGTTATTTGAATAATTCAGAAATTCCGGATTAAATTTTATAGTTCGTTTTTCACTCATTAATGTTTCTGTATAATTACATCAACGAAAATAAATACAAAATAATACCCCACATGACTAAATAAAAATCGTGTGCATGAAACTTTCCTCCTTCTTCTGTTTCTTGTTCTTCGTAAACTTCTTATATCCTTCGTTTAGATCATCAATCGATATCTTCTTGCGACACTCCTTATCCTTTCCATATATTCTTCTGCTATGACAGATCTTCGTATAGGTAAATAGCATCTCCATGTCTCTTCCGAAACTTTTGAAATCGTCCTTCTTTTCGCGAAACCACTTTTCTTGAACGTCATCTAGGTTCTCGAATTGCCACTCATTTTCCAAAACTTTCTTCTTAAATATTTTCATCATTTCCGCCGGGCTATATTCATCCATTTTAAACCTCCAGATAAACCTCGATTCCAAACCTTTGTTTGCACGGAAAAACGTGTTCTCCAATTCTTCCTCATAACCTGCGATTATTACCATGAGATCTTCTTTATGATCACTAAGAGATTCGCAAAGTATATCTAAACATTCTTTTGAATAACTATCTTGATCATGAGCATTGGCCAAAGAATACGCCTCGTCTATAAACAATACGCCTCCCAAACATTCATCAATCACTTTTTTCGTTTTAATAGCGGTTTGCCCAAGATATCCAGCGATCAAATCGTTTCGCGTTACCTTCTTAAATACGTTTTTTTTCAAGACACCCAGCTTTGAATACATTTTTCCAATAATCTTTGCTATTTCGGTTTTTCCCGTTCCGGGAGAACCATAGATCACTGTGTGTTTAAACTCGCTAATGTTTTTACCGACATGCAAATCCTGTAAAAAATATAGCAGTTGGTCCACGATCGATGTCTTCATTCCTTCCATACCGATCATTGCGTCCATTTGCAAAAGCTCTTCCTTTATGTTGAATAACGCTTTCAAATCAATGTTATATTCAGTATCCTCTTTGTATTCATAGGCATCAATCACCTTTATTATGTCACTCAGTGTTTTTATGGATAAATCGATGTTTACAAATTGGGTCTTTTTGACAGGGATCGCAGCGAGGGATATGTCGGTTTCGTGCGTTTTTTTCCACAGAGAATATGCTGTATCGCCTGTTTTAATGTCGCTCACGGTTAACCCTTCAATCGAATTAATATTGTTCCATATGGAGCTAGAATACAAAGAATAAAACCCCGCGTTATCTTCGGCCGGTGTGTTTGTTCCTGCTCCTATTTTTCCAACGTATTTATTGGAGCCATAATTGTTATGCGAAAAGTCGTAGTTAATTGCATTCAATAATACTATAAAATCGGAATACTTGTTGTCTTTTACTTTTTGATATCTATCTAATAGTTCTATAAAGTTTAAGGGCTTTTTTATAGGGTTCATTTCAATATTAATGCACTTCATGTTTATTTAGATTTCACAATATATATAATTTTCGCGATTTCGCGCATAATATATAAATGCAAACAATCTAAAAAATTGACTTTGATACAAAGATAGTAATCACGTTAATATTTACACCGAAAATGCAAGCACAAATTGAACCCACCGCAAAAAAAACCATTCGTTTAAGAAAGCCAAAGGCCAAGTCCGTTGATCCTCCGATAAATGATACCACATGTGAATTGAAGAAACTTATCGTGGAAGAGGATTTGATAAAAGAAAACACTGAAAAATTGGAAAAGGAGATCTTTGCCAAAGAAGGTATGTTGCTTTCTCATCTCGGGAACTATGTGGAAGAGCCTTATCATCTTATTGAAAGTTACTTTGAGGGTCAACATTTGGAGCGTTTGGTGCGTCATCAAATCGAGTCGTACAATAATTTCGTGAACTATCAAATTCAGCGCACAATCCAAATGTTTAATCCGGTGACCATTCGTTCCGAAAACGATTACATCGCAGAAAAGGATAAATATCTATTGGAAGTATTCATTTCATTTACGAATTTCAAGCTTTATCCTCCGCAGATCCACGAAAACAACGGCGCCACAAAAATGATGTTGCCACAAGAAGCAAAGCTCCGTAATTTCACGTACGCAGCAAACATGACGGTTGACGTGAACATTCAATATGTCGTTCGCAATACCGAAAACATGGACACGCCCAAGATCATTGAAAAGAAACTATCGAAGATCAACATTGGAAAATTGCCTATTATGTTGAAGTCCTCTATATGTGTTTTGACGCAAAACAAGCATATTCACTCTCAATACACGAAGGAATGCTTCATGGATTGTGGCGGATACTTTATTATTAAGGGATCGGAAAAAACGGTTCTCGGGCAAGAACGTGCCGCGGAAAACAAGGTATACTGTTTCGACGGTAAAAATACCACCAAGTGGAATTGGTTTGCCGAAATCAAATCTGTACCTGATTTCAAGTGTATTTCCCCGAAGCAAATCGAAATGATGATTGCCAGCAAAAACAACGGGTTTGGTAACGGCATCTACGTTACCATTCCACGTATTAAACAGCCCATTGAACTGTTTGTGCTTTTCCGCGCGCTAGGAGTGTCATCTGATAAGGACGTCTGTGATTACATATTGTTGAATATTGAAGATAACAAAAACGCCGAACTGCTCCAGTGTCTCCAGGCATCTATCATCGATGCAAACAAATACATGACGCAAGAAGACGCAATCAAGCACATCGTAACCTACGTTGCGTATACTCCATTGAATATGGACAAGGAAACTGGTAATAAAAAGAAGCGGGATTTCACGAAGGAGGTTCTTGATAATGACCTCTTCCCGCACTGTCAAACGCTTCAACAAAAGCTATATCTTCTTGGCTACATGGCGAAGAAGTTGATCCAAACCAGTCTCGGGTGGATGCCTCCTGATGATCGCGATAGTTACGTAAACAAGAGAGTTGAGCTCACTGGAACTCTCCTTAACAATCTATTCCGTAACTACTTCAATAAGCTGGTTAAGGAAATGCAAAAGCAGATTGTGCGCGAAATTAACACCGGGTCATGGAGATCCACTGAAGACTACGAAAACATTGTCAACATGACGAACATCTACAAGATCATGAAGTCAACAACCATTGAAAATGGTATCAATCGCGCGCTTTCTACTGGCGATTTCAGCATTAAACAGTCAAATAGTAGTAAGGTGGGAGTTGCGCAAGTTCTCAACAGACTTACCTACGTTTCCAGCTTAAGTCACCTTCGCCGAATTAACACTCCTCTTGATAAGAGCGGTGAATTGATCGCGCCTAGAAAGCTACATAACACCACATGGGGGTTTTTATGTCCGGCAGAAACGCCAGAGGGCCAGTCTATTGGTGTTGTTAAAAACATTAGTTACATGGCGCATGTCACTATTCCCACAAACAGCTCGTCGCTTTACGAATACGTTAAGCCGCACATCACGAGCGTTGATGTAGGTAAGCCAAAACAGCTTTACGGAAAGGTAAAGGTCTTCGTCAATGGAGCATGGTTGGGCGTCGCGGAAGATCCCATTGCTCTTTATAACGAAATGAAGGAGAAGAAACACAAAGGCATTATTAATATCTACACATCCATCGTTATTGATTTTAAATTGTTGGAGATACGCATTTGTAATGACGGAGGACGCCTAACCCGACCGGTTCTTCGAGTAAAGAACAATCGCGCAATTCTAGATCGAACAGTGATTGACATGCTCGTCGCAAAAGAGATTTCTTGGAACGATTTGCTCACCAGTTGTAAACTGAACGAATCGGTCATCGAATATATTGATCCCGAGGAACAGAATTTCACCATGATTGCAATGAAGTGTAAGAACTCGTATTTACAAGATCCGTCGCATCATTTTAACTATACACACTGCGAGATCCACCCCAGCGCGATTTTCGGCGTTTTGGCCTCTTGTATTCCTTATCCTGAGCATAATCAGGCTCCTAGAAACACATACCAATGTGCTATGGGTAAGCAAGCAATCGGCGTTTATGCAACGAATTTTGATCATCGAATGGATAAGACTGCGTACGTCTTGAATTATCCATCGCGCCCTCTTGTGGACACGCGTCTCATGAATTTCATTCATCTCAATAATATTCCATCGGGAACTCAAATTCATGTTGCGATCATGACACACACTGGTTATAATCAGGAAGATAGTATTCTCGTGAACAAGGGTTCGATTGATCGCGGACTTTTCATGGCGACTATTTACCACACCGAAAAGGACGAGGATAAGAATATTATTCGCGACGAGATTATTCGTTGCAAACCAGACGCCACTAAAACCAAGGGTATCAAATTCGGCAACTACGATAAGCTCAATAACCAGGGCTTCATCCCCGAAAACTCTCTGGTTGAAAACCGCGACGTTATCATCGCAAAGATCATCCCTATCAAGGAAAACAGAAACGATCCAACAAAGACCGTGAAGTACGAGGACCAGAGCAAGACGTTCCGCACGACCGAAGAGACATACATCGATAAAAATTACACCGGCAGAAACGGCGATGGTTATAATTTCGCAAAAGTACGTGTTCGTATTCTTCGTAAGCCCGTATTAGGTGACAAATTTTCCAGTCGTCACGGGCAAAAGGGAACTTGTGGTAACATTATTCCGGAGGAAGACATGCCTTTTACAAAGGACGGAATTCGCCCCGATATTATCATCAATCCTCATGCTATTCCGTCGCGTATGACGATCGGACAATTGAAAGAGACGCTTTTAGGCAAAGTTCTATTGGAACTCGGAATGTTCGGCGATGGAACAAGCTTTGGTAACCTGGACGTAAAGACGATCGCCAAGGAACTACAAAAGTGTGGTTACGAGAGTTACGGAAACGAGGTATTATATAACGGCTTGACCGGCGAACAACTTGAGACCAACATCTTCATCGGTCCTGTGTTTTACCAGCGCCTCAAGCACATGGTGAATGACAAACAACATAGTCGTTCGATTGGTCCCATGGTTAATTTGACGCGCCAGCCTGCTGAGGGTAGAAGCAGGGATGGTGGTTTCCGTATTGGAGAGATGGAGCGTGATGTTATGATCGCGCATGGAATGTCGAAATTCTGCAGAGAAAGACTGTATGATGTTTCAGATAAATATGCTGTGCATGTCTGCAAAAAATGCGGAATGATCGCATCCTACAATGACGGAAAGAAAAATAGAATGTATTCGAATGCCGACTTCAAGATCCATCTATGTAAAAACTGTGATAATACAACGGATTTCGCAAAGGTCGAAATTCCATATGCGTACAAATTGATGTCTCAAGAATTACAAACCATAAACATTGTTCCTCGTATTATCACCGAGTAGGGTAGGAAAAATAGGTTTGCCTTAAAACTCATTTATTTTTTTTCGTGCCGCTTGCCATTCGCCTTCTCATTATAGGCCAGGGTTCATAAGTTTCTTGATATTTTTCAAACGCTTTTTCATAAGCGTCATGATCCTCCAATAATTTGTTCTTTTCCAATTCCTCATATTCTTTACTATCTTCAAACAATTGATCCATCTGTTCCCAATACGGATCATATGGATTATCGTCAACGTATTTATCACATTCCTCGCAACATCCAACCCCTTCAACATCTTTATAGTCACCCACGTAATTTTTACAGTCTGGTTGGCCACCCTCGCATTTTTTTCTCCTAACCCTTTTCGGTTTTATAGTCTTCTCCATTTTCAAATTTGAAAACACGTTAACACATAAAGACCTATCAATTTTTTTGAGTTCGATAATGAAATATATATTCGATAGAGTATAAAATGGAAGATACCGAAATTAATGACATTCGAAGCTCCGGTGATTTTAAAGGATACACATTTTCAAAGTATAAAAAAACCGACGTTCGTAAACAGCTTGTTGAGAACATTGTAAAAGGCAAAATCGAACCTGCATGTTATTGGTGTGCCGAACTCATATGCGCCGGGCATTATTCCGACATATGGGAAATTATATTACATTACACCGGCAAACACATACATTTAGGAAACCCCAAGATTGTCATTTATCTACAAAGCAGATTTGAACTATTCAAAAACGTGGTTTCGCAAGGTCACTTTTATGATGATCTACAATTAAGAAACAATAATACGATACGTAAACTATTCGCCGAAATGATTAGTATCATCACCACATCCAATAAGAAGAACAGTTTCGAACCAATCAAAATAAATCGCGAAGAAGAATTTGATATGACACAAATGACAGAACGATTAAAAGCACCCAACGTGAGTTATATTGAAGACGTTTTCAAAAAAGACGATCCGAAGGAATTGTTTATACCTGTCAACGAGTTCGTCTATAACATATCCAATGAACGTAAGAACATGTTATCCGCCTGTTACTGGATCGAATGGATGGTGGAATTTGACGCGATATGTAAAAAACGAAAAACTCCCTGCTATTGTGACCGCCGAAAGTTTGTCAATGTAGAGAAAAAGTTCTCAAAAGACATCATTTGGATTTTATGGGACGCACTCTTACAATATAGCGAACGCACCAACAACGAATTCATAAAGAAGCTTATGCAGGGGTTGGTTGACATATTTTCGATAAAATACACGACAGCGACCTGCAAAAAGAGACGCTATTTGCTTTATTTTGCCGTAGCGATACTAACCGAGCCAGTACCCATCAACATAGAACTCACGCCCAACAAAGAGATTGTTCAGAACGTTGTCAGCAAAATCAACTCGATTTATAAGCAGATCAAAAAGAACGAAGAGAGCCCTAACACAGAATATTTATTCGCAAACGTCGAGAAAAAGAATACCTTTGAAAAATCAATGAAGCAAATGGAGTTAGTAAATTCCATGTCCTTTTCCAGGGACGCATAATAATTTGTTCTCGAATTAGATAACAAATTATGTATCGATTGTTTAAAATGCCGAACCAAAAGCGCCGCCCAACAAACTGTTGGCCGCCATGGGTCCTCCATAAGATTGAGCGGGTTGCGAATGTCCGCCGCCCATCATGTTCTCATAGGTTTCCATAATGCTGTTCTGTTTTGTGGTAGCAATAGGAGCAGGGGGGTAAATATTGGGCTGTACGTGAGAATTATCTAAATAATCCGCCTGGCTGATCATATGACTAGATGAAACCGGCTGGCTGAAACGAACGTTCTTTTTAGCAGCTGATTGTTTATTTTCCGAGCTATGACCCTCCCATAATTCGACGGCGCGGTCAAACAAAATATTAACCTTGATGCCGATCTTAGTCTGAATGCTCAAAACAATTATCAAAAACGCGAGGATAACATTCGTCAACGTCAAGTTCTCATACTTAAACCCGCTATAAGTGGGGAAATAAGTAATGATGCGGTGAATTACAATTACGCCACAAAACATGATAATCAACTGTATCAAAATTTCGGCTAAAAGTTCTAAACTGCTGTTCTGCGTATCAGCATCGGGGACAAAGCGTTGTATTGTCTTATTCAATAATATAATAGGCAAAACACCCATCGTTGCATATTGAATGGTGTTTAATATTTCGGCCTTTCCGTCCTCCGTCGTGGAAAACACATGAGATAAAAAGGTTTTTTTATCAGCACCGCCTTTCGTTTCTTGTAAAATATCCATTATATATAAACTGGCATTAGAAAATATATATTATGTAAGTGTTCAGAATTTCAAATTAACTAAATGGGTTTTCTTACAACATAAGATATATTGGAAAAATAACTATATAGAGAAATTTCAGTATAAGTCTTTATATTTTAATAAATGAGTGCAGCAAATGCGGCAGCCAGAAAAAGAAGAGCGCCTATCGAGACGCCCCAGAGACCCGTGACTACTAATAGTTTTCAATCTTCTCAACAGGATCAGCAATCCCGTCCCGCTGGTCTTACACTCCCCCAGGTGATTTCCGTGATCGATTCCCGATTGATCAATCTTGAGAATTACGTAAAGGACGCCAAGGCGGCAAAGCCTTCGAATGAGGTTTCGAATAAGAGCTCCCCTTCGAGTGACCTTTCGATCACAGAGAACGACGTGTTTATCCAGGAGCTCGAGGGCAGATTTGAAGTGTTGGTTGAGGAGATCAATAATCTCAAGGACATGTTGTTAAAGCTGCAATCTTATACCATGGACGTCAATAAGACGCTTATGGAGGAGCGCGTGCGCGTGTTTTCGGATTTAGGAACCGTAACTGACAACGTCGACAATGGCGCTCAACGCGAAGTTCTCATTTCTGAGCCAGGCGTGGCGGACAACACGTTCCTTCTTTCTAGCATGGATCTTCGTGGGTTGGTAAATGAGGAATTTAACTCCACCGAATTGAGCAGCAATGAATAAATAAAATTATCCGAGAAACAAATATAAATAATATGTATCTTTATCTATAATGAATAAAGATACAGACTTCAATAGCGAAATAGAACGGCTACAGAACGAATTTTATGCAAAACAACCCAAAAACAGATTTTTTAAATCAGCGCAGAAAATCCAGTGTGCTTCTGCAGTAGCGAGCAACATAGACGTTGAAGAGATGGCAAAGAGAACTTTTTTTATCATACCTAATACAAATAAGATATTTATGGATTATACGCTGTTTAAGCTTTACGGTAACCCCGATATTTATATTTATCTTGTGGACTACCTACTGTATTTATTTAACGTAGTAATATCCCAATATGATTGTTTTGAGGTCCATATCAATGTGGATGGCCTAACAGTTTCGGCTTGCCAGCGACATAAAATCGGGATTGAACTATTTCTTACGCGATGTTTGAACCACGAAACGGAATATTCATCGAAATGCATGAAACTATGTCTTTATAACATACCCAGTGTTTTCGACACAGTTCGTCAATTAATAAATCCGTTGATCCATCCGTCGGTTAAGAAAAAAATTGAATACTACAAGAAAGAAGAAAGCGAGGCAATTCTTAATCAACTACTTAACTAACTTATTTAAAGGCTCGCCCTCATATAAATCTAATATGGAAATCACTCTAAAAAATAACGCCAAGGCAGAAACTTTTGTCGCTATTTTCCAACACATGAGGATCTTTTCGGATCACGTCAATATCATATTTGACGAAACCCGCATGTATCTACAATCTATGGACACATCGCGCGTCTCCATCTTCGAAGTGGAACTACAAAAAGACTGGTTTGATAATTATGAGAACTCGACGGCCGTTTGTTTGGGAATAAGCGCAAGTTTACTATATAAAATTCTTAGTGCCCGCGAAAAGACACAGGAACTGAACATTGTATATAACGAAGAAGAAAGCGATAAACTGTCCTTGCATTTTACGTCTGACAACAAGTCTATCTTTGATAAACATTTCGAGATGCCTCTCATTGATATTGACGAACAACTCATGGAAATTCCGGAAACTGATAGTCATGCCGAGCTGACCATCAATTCCACCAACTTCGCCAATATTATAAATCAGTTAAAGATGTTTGGCGACACACTCGATATTGACTGCTCTGAGGAAAAGATTTGCTTGCACTCAAGCGGGCAAGAAACAGGTAAAATGTCAGTTGAAATTGGAATTGACGATCTGAATGAGTTTTCGATTAACGAAGGTGCAAATTTGAAGCTATCGTTTAGTTTAACGTGTTTGCATAACATTTGTCTCTATAATAAGATTTGTAAGGAAGTTGACATTAAATGGATCACGGACTTTCCTATGCAAGTTACATACAAAATTGACGAAAAGGCAAAAATGAAGTTCTATCTGGCCCCAAAAATTAGCGACGATTAGAGATCGCGATTATACGTTGTAATATTATTTTTTTTGAATAATAATATTATAAATGAATGTTCTCATAAACGTATTTATTTTTATACTCGTCTTGTTTCTATACATTCATATTAATCATCAATTTAAGAGAAGCGAGGATTTAGAAATATACGAAATGGACTACACCACAAATAAAAACTTACAGGAAATATGCGAATTAAAACAGCCCGTTCTCTTTGAGTATAAGCCTTTTCACCACGAATTTTTTGATAACGTTACCATAGACGCTATTGAACAACAAAGCAGCGTCGACGTAAAAATAAAAGACGTAAATGATTATTTGATTGAAGGATCTAATATCGATTACGTGGTTTTACCACTACAAAGCGCGCGTACATTGATGACTACAGACGCCCGATCCAATTACTTTACGGAAAATAATGAAGACTTTATCGAGGAAGCCGGGCTATACAACGAATTTTTCGAGAACAATTTTTACTTAAAACCCGATCTTACGGTTCAAACCAAATACGACATCCTCATGGGGTCAAATGGCGCAATTACGCCATTACGATATCATACAAACTATCGCCAGTTTTTCTGCGTGAACTCGGGCAAAATACATGTCAAGATGACACCATGGAAAAGCTCGAAACATTTGAACCCCACAAAGGATTTCGAAAACTATGAGTTCCGTAGCCCGATCAATGTATGGAAACCACAACGCGAATATGCAAACCGAATGGATAAGTTGAAGTTTCTGGAATTCGATGTGCACGAAGGATTTGTATTATACGTTCCTCCGTTTTGGTGGTATAGCATAAAGTTCTCAAACGAACGCGATAATTTGGTATCGGGGATTACGTACAATTCGGTAATGAACTGCATAAGTAATATTCCGAATTACGTGATGTATTATTTACAACAGAGTAACATTAAAAAGCGCGTAGCCAAAGTATTGGAAATCCCCGAGAAAGGACAGGAAGAAATAATAGCTGAGACTGTTCCGGAAAGCGAAACCGTTTCAAATGCGCAACAGGGCCAAATATAACAAGGCTGTTAAGAACGGACCTTGATTACTTCGAATAACACGATAAATGACAAACTTGTCATAACCAAATGCTCTTATCTTATTCAGATTTTCTATAAGTTGAGAACAAATTAGCAAAAAAGGCACACTATTTAGATAACCAAACGCCGATGTAATTAATAAACTATTTATCAGAAGATTGAAATATAAAAACGTTTTTACTGCGTGCCATGATTTGTTATTACCAAACATAACAGGGAGCGTATGTATTTTATTTATTTGATCGCCGGTTACGTCATGCATGTCTAGTAGAATTTCGTTACATAGCGAACTAAAAAACAAAAAGGCGTTTACTATAGTGAATAGCTGGGCGGTTTTATAATCCATGATAATATTTGGATTTGATGCTAATCCCGAGAAAAGCACTGAATAAGAAACCACTGACGCACAAAATAGGTTTTTTATGAAAGGAATTCTTTTAAACACAGGAGTATACAAAATAACGGCCGCTATTGCAAAATTTGCTGTTTTTGCTAAGTAACTCGGCAAATAACGCGCACCAAGGAATTTCGCCCCAGCAAACATCGCGATCGAGTAAACAACTGCTTCCTTCCTTGAAATTTCTCCTGTAACTAACGGACGCGTTGGATTATTTATTCGATCCGATTTAATATCAAATAAATCGTTAATTATCATACTACCTGACATAACCAACAATGTGATTGCGACACTCGCTCTGAACGAAACAGATCGAAGCAATTCGAGAACATTCGGTCTAGCGATCCATCCGCCAGTGAAACACAACATTGTTGTTGGTATAATGTTATTCGATCGTATTATTTTTTTTACCGACCCTATTTTATCCACAACGGATTGAAACGGCGGTGTAAAATCATAGGCTTCGAACATATTTACTTTTGTTAGTTGGACAGCTCGCTGCGGCGAGGCCAATCCGTTCACAAAAGGAAAAAATAAAAAAATATAATGCAAAAGCTTCATTATAATCCATAAGGGTTTCGCTTTAATTGTTTTTGCAGATCATTTTCTATTTCTTATCCAAAACCACTTCTTTGAGAACATTTTTCATAATCTTCTCCATATATTTCGCGTCCTCCTCCTCATTTCGTCCACCCAACGCGGCTAGTGACAATTGGATATACTCGTCGTTTTGCTTAGAGTTTATATTTATACAATCCGGGTTCTCTTCCTGCCATTTGGGTAATTGCCTCAAATTTTTCTGTGCCACAATATTCACCGCCTTTTTCAGTTTATTCTTCGTGGGGTTCTCCTTTTCCCATGAATTTTCGTCCTTTATATACAAGGTCTCGCGTTTAATATCCGTGCAATGGATTGGCCTCTTGTGCACATCGATCTGTTTCAAACCATTCACGATAATGCGTGAAATTCCCTCTACAAATCCTAGTCGACCAGTGGCTTCGAAATCTTGCACTTTCAGCTGAAGAGAATTCACAAAGTCCATAATATTGAGTGCGTCTTTACACTCTTCGTTCAAGAAAAACTGTAAATTAAACTGGTTATTCATAGTGCTGTTATTCACAACGGTTTGTTGTTTCGACATCTCGATGATCTTATTATTCTGTTCAATGAGAACATTATGAAGTTCTTTATTTTGGCGTATCAATTCCACCAATAAATCACTCGACGTCTCTTTTTTAACATCAATATCCGGCGTTTTTTCGATCTGGGCGGGCTCCGGTTCAGAAAGAGCTCGCGCGCATTTTTTCTTATGTGTATGTAAACTCTGACGATGTTTGTACTCACATCCACAGACACATTGAAAACATCGTGTGGCGACTTTTGTCGGATTTTGTAAGTATTCGTCAGTCAAAAGATGTTTACGAGTGGAAAAATGTTTAGTGAGATCGGATTTTTTATACGTAATATAGTCACAAGCTTCACAATAAAATTTCTCGGCGACTTTTGGCGACTTTTTGTCAGTCATCTTGTCAGTATAATCTACTGACACAAAACTCTCCTAAACGTTCCTACGAATTTTTACTAAAAATTTATGCAGCCAACTTTTGGCGTATTTTTTCGGGTTTTACTGCATAATCGAGTGAAGTGATATTTTCGCCAACATTTGACCCCCTACTTTTCCATTTTGGACATTTTTAAAATGTCCATTTTTCAAAAGTGAGCCCGATTCTTTTTCCGGAATTTGTATTGATCCAAAAATACAAATTACTATTATTTTGAAGAATAAGTGGTGTATTTGCTCGATGACGTGACCGCGGAATAAGTGGTTGTTTGAGAACTTGTTCCAGGCGAGTAGGTTGATGTTGTAACTGCAGTGGACGCCAATGTAGTTGGCGATGAATATGCAGACGATAGTGTCGCGGACGAAGTGGTTGTATAAGCATAAGTCGGAGATGAAGTAGCATCTGTAGGCGAAGAAGTGTCCTCTGAAACATCAGCCGACGACGACATATCTGTAGACGAAGGAGTGTCCTCTGTAACATCAGCCGGCGACGACATATCTGCTGAGGAAGGAGTATCTATAGAACTAGATCCCAAACTGTCCGGAGCATTAGTTGTTACCATTAAGGCGGTTTGTAATGGGGACGATGTTACAATGTTGTTAGACAATGAAATGCCGCTTGAAGTAACTGTGGGAAATGCAAAAACTTCTCCTTGCGAAACAGGGGTAGGCGCAATACCTATTTGAGTGGAATTCCCTCCACTAGATGGTGCAATTTGAGACAGAGTTGGTGTAGGAGAATTTTGCGATGCCATATTAAATGCGGGCGACGATCCTCCAGAATTCAACGGCGCGGAACCTTTTGCAACAAGAGGCGCGGGCGTTGGTAAGTTATACGATGAGTTACTAGGAGTTGTCGCGTTTAAGTTTAAGGGGTTAGTTGCTCCTAATATTTTAACATCTGGGTTATTCTCATATTTATTATTGATGACAATAGAAACATTATCCTCTTCCTCATTTATTTGGACAGGGTTTTGAACCAAATGAATAGGAGCATCTGTGGTTAAAATCGGGAATATGCGGAAAGATAGATGATCACCTCCGATAATGAACAACAATGCTAAAATTATCAATGCAAAAATTAAAAATTGCGAAGTAGTTTTATCCATATTCGTATACTATCTGTAAATATAATAATCTAATGTATATGTATAAATGTTGTGGGTAAAACGTTTGATTGTTGCATCCGTCATTTTGTTAGTGCTGGATTTTTCCTATATCGCGGCAACAAAAAAGATCTTCGAAGATCAAATCATTAATGTCCAGCGCGTAATTATGACAGTGAAACCAACCGGCGCTATCGCCTGCTATATTTTCTTGATTTTAGGCCTTTATTATTTCATTTTACAAAACAAGCGTCCGGCCACGGACGCTGCTTTATTGGGTTTAGTTATTTACGGTGTTTATGAAACCACCAACTATGCCATATTAAAAAAATGGAGCCCGTTCGTTGTATTCATTGATACTCTTTGGGGAAGCATATTGTTTGGGTTAACTACTCACCTCACGTACATGATTGTATAACATTTTCTAAAGCCGGCTTTTTCATTTTTTTAAGTATCATTTTTCCGCCGTATTTTTCGGCGAATTCCTTGATTGATAATTGTTTTTCCGAACCATTACCAATGCTCTTTTCATAGACCTCTCTCTTTTGTTCATCGGGTTCGTACCCGTAATAGTCATAAAACTCCTCGAGCAAATCGTCGTCGGGGAATTCCACCGTTTTCTTTTCGTCATCGATTTCCCCATCAAAGTCGAAAATTCGTTTTTCCCATAAGGGACATCGACTTCCGTAGTAAAGCCAATCGTAAAAGTAATCTCTTTCCGTAAATTCGGTGGACGCCTGAAACAATTGCTTCACTTCTTTTCGAATAGGGTAACGATAAGCCTTTTGCAAAATAAACCGCCCCTTTCCGGGTTCCGTAACTTCGATCGTCTCGTATTTCTTCATTTCTTCGATATTGACTTGAAACGTTAAGAAACGTTGTTGCGCTTTCACTGTGTACTTTTTTTCACATTTTACTCCCATATAAGTTTCAATAAAATCGTCGATATTATATTGTCGACTTACCAAATTCTGCACCATCAACGCGATATGCAAATGATTGTTGTTATCGTCTTTCCATCGATCGTAGACGCGTTTTAAATATCTACCCAAATCCGGCATATTCGACTTTTCGTATGCGATCTCATAAATAGATAACAAATATTCAAAAGTGTCCGCTTCCATTCCCGAATAATATAGCTCATATGTCCAAAACAGCGCTTCGTCAACGTTTCGATCCAACAGCGCTAGCAAAAGCGAGTGCTTGACTTCCTCCGTTGCATATAAATAACGAGTAAAAACCAGAGCATTTTGCGGTGTTGATGAATTCATGAGTTTCTTTTGAATAACAGAAATTGAAATCCTGTTATTCAATTTTTTGAGTACTTATAGATCACAGTCATCGTTTTTACAGTCATTGCCGTATTGATGAATGAACCTCTTATAAAACGAGGTATATGTGTTTTGCAATTTATCAAATCGCATATTGAATTTTCCATCCATGAACCGGCTATCGATGTTTTCAACGACAACCTTATCTTGTAACATCGTATTATACATAGAATTACGAGTGAATACATCACCCAAATCATTCTTCCAGAAATTGCGATAGGTCTTTACGAAAAGGCGACTTTTATTATCCCCAATAGGTAGGGCAAACGTCATTACCGTGCTGACATATTCACCGAACTTTACGCGAGCAATGGTAGTGTGGGGCAAAATGAATTCGTTCTCGATAACAAGGTCTTTTACGTCGAATACTTTTCTGGCTACGGATTCTTCGCCTGCTTCGTAGAAATAAGTGCTTTTATAATGGTTCGGGCGAACCAACGTGGGCGGGATTTCGCGCGTGGGATCTGGTTTCTTAGCGTTTCCAAACGTATGCACAAATGCGATGTGCATAATATCAAGGGAATTCTCACTTAAGATGCGAGAATAGCAGTTATAGTCCATATTCAAATACACGACGGAACACTCTTGTTCGATCTCCGGCTCTACATAAATGTTCTCGCCCTTCACCGGAAATTCGTCATTCACATCGACCTTCTTGATTTCCGAAACAGGCATTGTGTTCATGTAGACCCATCCGTTTTTCTCCACAATATGGTAATTTTTCATATCATGAACTTCCGAGTGGCGAAAACATATTCCAGGAACTTTTACAAGCGTGCCGTTCTTGTCAAATTCATATCCATGATACGGGCATGCAATATTGTCGTTATTGATTTTACCTTTAGATAATGATGCCCCCTTATGTGTGCATGCGTCATGTAGCGCTGAATAATTGCCCGACTTATCCTTCCATACTGCGTATTTGGTGTTCCATATCTGGACTTGTTTGGGGCGGTTTGTTAAGAAGTCGGTGCGTGCGCCAATAACATACCACTGTAACTCGATTTTGTCTTTCTCTGTAAGATCTTTATATTCCAACTTTGGAAACTCAAGCAGTTTGGAAGAGGGTAGATCGTCTTTTTTCATGAAAACCCTGGCGAGGTTATTCGTAAAACCAGAAACTGCCGAAAACCCATTGACCATTAAAATAGTAATTAATGCTGTGCCAATTGCATAGTTCATAATAAATAACCTTTAGATATAGTATTTATTATCTTTAAATAATATATATTAATTCATGCCTAGAGCAACAAAACGGAATAAATCATCGAAATCGAGAACCGCGAAAAGGAGACAACGCGGTGGTGTAAAAAAAATAAAGAACACGGGGAAAAACGCACATATAGTTCTCGTTTTCTTGGAGATGTTGAATGTGATTAAACTCTACCATTGGAAAACGCGATCCTATTCTCAACATAAAGCAACCGATGAGCTTTATGAGCGTTTAAATAAGAACATCGATGAATTCGTCGAGGTGTTATTGGGAAAAGACGAAAGTCGCATCAAGCTCATGGAAAAGCGTATTGATTTGGCCGATAGCGAGAACCTGAAAGATTTCAAGGCGCGTATCTATGAATACCGTCAATTTTTAACGGATTTCAATATCCATTTTGACGGAAAAAAAGATAGCGATTTGCTGAGCATTCGCGATCAAATTTTGGCCGACGTAAATCAGTTTTTATATTTACTAACTTTTGATAAATAGAGCACAGGGTTAACTATTTCCTTTTTATGCATAGTCATCAAAGTCTTCGTAACATCCTTGATTGCCATGATAGTGAGGCTGTTTATTTTTCCATGTCCAAATTGAAGTCTCAGTAAGGTTTGGAAATACTATGCCATCATGATTTGAACTAAATTCAATGCGAATTCCTTCATTTCGTTTTTCGTCTTCGGTTACACCCTCGTCGTAAGTTTTGTTCATTTCGGCCAAAAGAACATAATAGTCTTTCCCGCCAAACATTCCGTAACCTTCGTAATCCTTTTCCTTCCACGAATTTCCTTTATTGTCCCACAAATAATAAGTGCTTTGTTCATATCCCGGTTTTTGATAACCAGTAATATAAATTGGCTTATTCGTATCTTGCGCGATCCAACTGAAAACCCCCATTGTAATATTTTATGTTTCTTTGGTGAATTGTGAATAATCGCTTCAATTTTTTATAAAGGCGTGAAACGAAAAAATATACACAATAATTACTCGTTCTCTTATTTACAACACATTTTTTTATTAAACATGCCCACGAGCCCGGGCATTACCCTCAACCCCGCCGGAAATTTTCCGGTTATTTCGAACGTTCTCAACGATGAGAATTGGCAACGTTTCCTCCATATCTTCTCTCGCAGTTTAAGAATATTTCGCCAGCGCCTCTGAACCAAGCGTATCCAAAACGTCTTTATGACACACGTACATGCGCCATTCCTTGTGAATTCTAGTTTCAATATCTCCACGCGCGGATCATGCGCATACACGATACTATAGGCTTGTAAATAATTCTTCACGCTTTCATATGAATGTCGTAAAAACTGTCGGTTGGATATAGTAGATAACAACAATAGATAGTTATCAGGCTTAATGTGTTTACATATGCCAATGAAATATTGGCCGCTGTTTTTTGGGGCGTCCAAGAATTCTTCGTCTTCGTCTAATATTTCATCAATGTCCGAGTACTCACTATCTGTGTCACTATCGCTTATATCATCATGTGGATCCATTGTAGTATATTATTTCGTTATATTATTACCGATCCTGAATTAGAAAATTTACAAGTCAATTTTTCTGCCGTTATATTATAATGGAAATACAATCAGAAAATCACGAAGAATTTATTACAGATAGTGAAAAAGAGAAGAAGGAAAAGGCGCAAAATCCGGTACAGTACTATGTTAAATTTTCGTTTATGATCACATATATCCTATTGCTAACCACCGGAATAATTACTTTCATTGAAGCCATGCGTACGAAAATAGATAATGTTCGTCATATTCTTAATTTAGAAACATGTATATCCATGGTGGCTGGTTATTTCTATTCGGTTTTTATATCGAAAATTGACGAATATGGAAAACAGGATATCCCGATCGATTGGGGAGATATCACCAAAACGCGTTATATTGATTGGTCAATAACCACGCCGCTGATGTTACTCGCATTAACTGTGGTATTAGGCTTTAATATTGGTAAAATGGTTCAACTTGGTAATATTGTTACCATTATTGTGATGAATTATGCTATGCTTTATCTTGGCTATTTGGGAGAAATAAACTATCTTAATAAATTCGCTGCCATGGTTCTCGGTTTCATTCCCTTTTATATCATGTTCGGAATTATATTCACCAATTATGTTCTCCCGAAATATCGTTTGGATAACTACATATTATATTTCGTCTATTTTACGGTATGGAGCTTATACGGAGTTGCATACATGTTCTCGGAAGAATACAAAAATATTTACATGAACATCTTGGATTGTATCGCGAAATGCTTTATCGGCCTGGGTCTTTGGGTCTACTATATTCGTGTGATCCGTTTATAAACATTATTTTTAGTAACAAAAACCGTTACTAAAAATATACACGTATTATAACCAAACTTGGTTCCTGGTCCTCCTCTTGGCCCAGAGCTTCCCGTATTTTAAATTATTGTGTTATTTTTGAAATAACGCAATAACCCAATTTTTTGAAATTTGTTTATATCTATATATATAATTAATCAATCCATGCGACGATCGGGAAGAGTACAAGAACAAACTCAAAATAGAGAAGAAGAACAACTAGCCCAACAACAACGAGCCCAAGAACAACTAGCCCAAGAACAACGAGCCCGACAACAACGACTAGAAAGGCTAGATCAACAAACAAGAGCGAGACAACAAGCGAGAGCACTAGAAATACAACGTCTCCGAGCAATAGAACAACAAGAAGTGATGGGACTAGAAATAAGAGTACCACAACTAGTGAACCGTGTATATCACCGAACTGATATTAGTCATCAAGTAGAAAGACTGTCTGATGGTCATTTAGGACGCGATAGAGAGAGAGCTGCTAGCGAAAAACTTTCTCAATTAAAACAAGAACAACCGGATCGTTCAAGAATACAAGAAATAACAGACATAATCGAAAGTATAGTACAAATAAGATTGTTATCTCTAAAAATAAGAGAAGCTACAACCATAATAGATGAATATATCGAAAGGGATATTGCTAATTTGCCAGAGGCTGATCGAACCCGTTTTAACCGAGCAAATGATGCAAGAAACGCAGCAAGAAGAGACTTACAAACTCTCAATGGCAATTTTAACACATTGATTAATTATCAACCGCCTAATAATCCAGTCGTGCGTGAAAATGAAGCCTTAGAAGTTCATCGCGAAGCTGCGAAAGTTGGAACAGACGCATTAGATAAGTTATTAGAAGTATTAGATAACAATTCTGAGTATTCAGGAGATATAACCGAATATGTAAAAGAAAAGTTTGAAGCGTTTATAAATGGGTATAGTGGTTATGACAAAGATAAAAAAAAAAATATGAAGAAGGACTTAGTAAAAGTACTAAATAAATTAAAATCCGCAGGAGATGTGACGAACGACCCGCGTGTTAGAAAATTAATCGGGAATATTGTAGATTTTGTCATTGCGCAACCCGACGATTTTAAAGATAGTTATATAAGTTCATATATTCACGATTGTGCCAATGCGTACATGGGCGCTCAAGGTGATGCAGCGCGAATAAGTTGCGTAAATGGTATAGTGGAACGTTTTTACTTAATTCTAGCACAATATCTTTCAACCCTATGTCCCGGAACAGAGCAAACGTGCCCACCTATCTATCGTAGAATAAATAAAGCATTAAACAAAACGGCATACGAAGATAACAATGAATTGAAAAACGAATTTATACAAGAATGGGCATCTAAACATTTGAAAGAAGATCATGATAAAGATGAACGAAAACAATCCTTTATTGATTTCATGCAGGGTAAATATAAAGAATTATATGGTGTAAAAGCTGGAGAAGAATTAGAAGAACCAACAATAAACATGATAAACGAATTAGCTAAGCAATATGAATATGCATTTGAGAGCGGCATGTTTGGCGGTGTCAAAAAGATACGAAGAAAACGCACAATGAAGAAATCCAAAAAAAGAAAGGCTAGGAAATCGAGAAAACACTAAATAATCGCATACTTGCACGTCTCATCCTGAACAATTGTTTCGTAATGATATTTTTGAGCGTCCAAGTAATTCGTAACCGTTTGAGCATATTCATTATAAAATTCCTGGACGTTTCTTGTGATTACCCATAAAGAAATCTTCGACGGAACCGTAATAATACTATATTGATATTGATTATTCTTCACTTCACCCAACTTCACAACCCAATATGGGCCGTCGAACGGAGTGCCTTGTAAATATACAGTGAGTTTGCCGGGTTCACTCGCGTTCTTATAATATGCGTAACCAGCAATCTGTTCCAAATTGCCGCTTTTGTCGAGCTGAGAATTCAAGACGCTGACACTTCCATTGGAAAATACGCCATAATCGGCAGTCAAGCATGTTCCATAGCCTTGGAAAATTTCGTTCGTTGGAGCACCCAACACTTGATACCAACGACCCAGGTACTGGCCAACATCTAATTCAGGTACCGTTTCGGGCCCAAACGCCGTTGCCGACGTAAACAAAAAATATAATGCTTTCAGAAGCTTCATTATATTTTTTAATGATACTTTATTTTTATGTTGTTTTGTTTATTCAATACATCAAAGGAGGGGCTAGACATACAAGCTTTGCGCAGTGGCCACATATTTGAGAACCAATCCCTCGATCTGTGTCAACTTATGCAATAGTTCGATTTGACCCATTTGTTCACATGTACTCATCAGTTCCTTTGCCACCGTCGTGATCTTCATCATCGCCTTATTGAATTCGCCAATGGAAATCCCCTTCTCGAACACGTTCGTCTGGATGAAATATTTACAGTCCTCTTCGTTTTCGCAGTTACACCATTGCATCGCGATGTCTACGAGATCGTAAACAAGCGCATCATAATAATTGATACCCGTTCGCAATTGGCGATCCTGTTCCAAGGACGCATAACGATCGTATTCTTTCGAGAGTTCACGGATCTGCTCTTTCAAAAACGTATCATTGGTCTGGGGGCAACTCGCGCGCTCATCCGACGGCAACTTAATATCCGTGAAGCACGAAAACAGACCCACCAACTGACGCACCGAATAGTATTGGAAATAATTTGACGCGACCATCATTTTACCCATAATGAGCGGATGAACCTCCGCAATATTCGCGGCGATCTTCCCCATTTCAACGAAACCATATTTCTTGACGGGTTCTTTTTCCTTGATTTCGATAAACCCCTCGTCGACTAAAACATCGCAAATCGTGTTGGTCTGTTTTTGAATATAGGTGTCCATAAACTCTAGTGCGATATTCTCGTGGTCATGCTGGATCTCCAATTGCAAATATTCGTTTGTAGTGACAATGTCTTGTAGAAGTGTGCGGTTTTCATCCTTCAGAAACTGCATTTCGCGTTCGGCTTCCTTCCGCTTCTTATTAACCAACGTTTTGAGCGTGAATTCCAACTCAATATACTTGAGACAGACAGCATAAGGCGTTCGCATCATGTTTATCGTTTGTTCCTTCTTTTCTAGCCGGTCTTTGAGATCGGCGACGCCAATGCGTTGCGCTGCCATCGACTTTTCCAGCTCGTTCTTGATCATACTCTTCTCGGAAAACCGGTGGAAATCGCAATCTTGCCCATTCTTCAACAAGTTCAGTACCAAGGAATACGCTACATGAAATTTCGAGACCAACTGTTGTGGCTTTCCCGACAAGATTGTTTTATAGTCGTTCATCGAAGGAACCGGAAACAGATTATTACAATGCACGACATAACCTATGGTATCCAACCCACGACGACCCGCGCGCCCTGCCATCTGTGTGTATTCGTGCGCCATCAAATAACGCTGGCCCGCGCCATCGAACTTGGAAACATTCGTGAAAATCGCCGTCTTGATCGGACAATCAAGACCGATGGCGAAGGATTCCGTGGCGAACAACATCTTGATATATTTTTTTGAAATCATCAACTCCACGATCTCACGCAAAATAGGGATCATTCCCGAATGATGAATGCCGATGCCCTTCTCCAAGAGCGAAACCAACGAATTATATTCAGGGAGCTCCAAATATTCACGGAAGTTAGGGAGTTTACGCACGATCTGCTCACATTCGCGACGCACATTGTAGCCCACCTTACTATCGTCTTCCAGCAACGGAATGGTGATCTCTTTTGCGCACATCTCGACATGCTTTCTGGAAAAGACAAAGGCGATCGCGGGTAACATTTCATGATCGCGCAGATGCAAGGCCAGCTTATTGAGAACTTGTTGGCGCTTCATATACACTTGCTTGTTATCAAACAGGGACAACATCTTATTGAGCGTGTGAACCGTGGTTTCTTGGAACGCGCCCTTCTCGTTCTGCAACAAGAGTAGCGTATTGGTGTTGTCGCGGATACTCTTTTCGAGCGCCTTATCCTTCATACCCTTGAACATCCCCTCGTTCACTGTAATGAAGCTATAATGGGAGAGGGGAACGACACGTTTATTGGTCGATGCCAAATAGACCTTTTTATCGGGAACGCCGCCGTTACGCCCACTCTCGCACCAATCGGCAAATCCAGCGGGATTATCAATGGTGGCCGACAACATCACCATTTGGATATGTCGGGGTAACATGAGGATCGTCTTCTCCCAGACCTGACCACGATCCTTATCATTGATATAATGTACTTCATCGAAGACGACGCAACCGAGATCATTCACGATGTCCAGATTGAAGTCCAGGGTTACTTTCGGGGCTTCGGCCTGCGCTGTGGTATCGCGGAACAAATAGTTCATCAAAATTTCGGTGGTCATAATGAGAACATCGGCATCGGGATTGGTCTTGATATCTCCGGTGAAGAGACCAAACGTAATATCTGGATATTTCTGGGAGAATTCATAGTATTTTTGATTGGATAGGGCCTTGATGGGCGACGTATAGACAACCTTTTTTCCTAGCTTTTTATGGTATTGAATGGCGAATTCGGCGGGAAGGGTCTTGCCTGATCCGGTATGTGCGGTGACGAGAACGTGATCGCCATCGACGACGGCTTGGATCGCGTACTTTTGGAAATCACTGAGAGGATAGGGGTAGGCGTTGAATAGGATGTCATAATGGGTGTTTTCGGGGAAAGGGGTATTGCAAAGGACAACCATGGTTGAAAGATATAAGCTGAAATAGTTTATATCCTTTAAATAAAGTCAATTTTCTTCCGGGGAACCTACGGTTCCCCCGGACGCCCCCTCCCTTGAAATAAGCCCCCTGCGAGAATTGAACTCGCGACCTCCAGTTTACAAGACTGGTGCTCTACCACTAAGCTAAAGGGGCACTGGTTGTTACTTTGTTTAAGGGAGGGGGCGTCCGGGGAACCGTAGGTTCCCCGGATATGGTTCCCCGGAATTATTCATCCTCATTTCTCGCCGCAAAATAATTATAGATCTCTCCACGGAATTCCTCAGAAAATTCAGCAGTTGGAATAAGCAGTCCGCTAGCATCCACGGTAACATGTTTCTCAGGAGAATAATGATGCGCGATCAAAATATTATTACGATCCTGGTATTGACGGTTCACTTTACTTCCATGAAAGTAATGACGAATTACGCCCGGTGTATATCCAAAGCGTAAATTCTTCGCCTTCTTTTGGAAGTCCAAGATCGCGCTCTTATACCCCTCATCATAATCCTTATGTAAATATTTTTCCGCAACACCAAACAAAGAAGTCAACATAATAAAATCACCGGATCCCAAAATACCCGTCTGAAAAAGACCCCCGATTTTCTCATACGCCTTTCTCGTAATAGCCCAGGCAAATCCCGGGTGCGAATAATTCGGCCCGCGAATAGGATTATAGATATCATTCTTCACGAATTTGAACCCCGCGCTATTAAATACCGACATTGCCATTTCGCGATTATCCATATCCATACAATGGCTGAATAACTGAACCACGTCCTTGGTTCCGTTCAAAATCTTCAGCGTATCTTTTGCCCACGTCGTGTTCTCAAATTCAACATCGGCGTCCACCCAAGCAAACGCTTTATAGTTTTCTGGCAATAAATACTTCACGCCGAGATTAATCATGTTTTCCTTATGCCAAATAGGAACTTCGGTTCTCAATTGTAAGTGACGCTTATTATTTTTATCTGTGATCAAAAAACGCTGATCCTTATAAGCTAATTCGACAATATATAAAATAACATCCGTCTCCTCCATCTCCATGCGATTAATGAATTCCTTCATCAAAATATATCGCTTCGCGTATAGACAAGGATTAGAAACCACTGCAATAACATGAAGTTTTTCCTCGATCGGATCATTATTCTGTATGGCGGCCTTTATTACATTCGGTTTGTATGTTATAAAATCGATTTCCCGGCCATTTATAATTGTCATACTTATTATTGGATCCTATTTTTATATCATTATAATTCCTTAAATATATTTATGCCCCGCAACCATTATTTCAGAAAATCTTGTAAGTAGAACCATCGATCTTTTTGAGTGGGTATAGAGGGCACCAAAGCACAAAGTTTTCTATTTAGTAAATACACACAGTTCATAATGGTTTGGTCTTTTCCGATAAACCAATGAATACGTATAAAAAATTCCAGCATTTCGTAATATTTGGCGTGCCAAGTCAATATCGCGGCACGATCGCCTCCAAATATAGGCGCTCCTATGCGGTTTACATAACGAAACGACGGTAAATTTTGGAGGGAATTTGTCATTAGTTCTTGTCGCGTGAATGGATAAACACTAAGTAAAAGCATTTTGTTTTTCGGTAAAGCCGCTATTTTCGCAGGATTGGGCCAGTTTAAATATTGCGTGTTTGGTTCTCGAAAGCAACCAATATCCACCCATAAAAAATAGTCAGTGGAAAACGGGTTCAATTCAACCGCGCGTTTCAAAAAGTTCGATTTTTCATTCCAAATCAAATACAATGGTATGCTATGTCCCACCCTTTTTTCCGGGTCAATACGTGTATGTTGTACAAATACTGTCACGTATTTATAACAATAAAAATCCTCGTAAGACATCACTATAATTTTCGTATTATCGTTATTGGGACGTAATTCTTTTATTACCGGAGCGCTATGGTGATCGCAAAAAATGACCATTGGGTTATTATTCGCAAGCATATTTTTCATCCATTCGCTATATAATTCATGCGAAGCCTTTGAAACATCCAATTTAAAGTAACATGTAACTATAGTGGCCATTTACTCATTATAAATGCAAACGGTTTATATTATTTTTTCATTCAAAATATAAAAGCAATTTTACATATTCATTTAAATGAAACTCGTAATTATAGGTCCAGGATTTAATCCCATTCCACCTGTTGGTTGGGGTGCAGTAGAAAGTTTAATATGGGACTATTATCAAAACCTCATCAAATATCCAGACATCAGCGTGGAAATTATTAATGAAAAAGATCTCAATCTCGTGATAAAAACATGTAACGCACTCGAACCCGACGTAGTGCATATCATGTATGACGACTATGTTATAATTTCGCCCTATTTGGCGTGTAGAAAAGTAATATATAGTTCTCATTACGCATATATCAGTCATCCGGACTTCAAAAAGAAATACAAATACTACTACGAGAGGATATTCTTAGAAGTGATAAAGCATCAGCGTTATATTACCATTCATTCCATAAGCCCAATATTAACACTAATATATCGAGACAATGGTTTCAGAGGAAAGATAAACACAATATGTAATGGGGCTAGAGAGGACTTGTTCCAGTATTCTGATACTCCGACGCGTTGCAATAAAAGTATCTATCTTGCGAAAGTGGAATTCCGAAAGGGACAATATAAATATCAAACTATTCCGGATATAGAATTTGCGGGTAATTATTTCGATTCTCCATTTGACGTGACTAGCCCAAATTATTTGGGCGAATGGACGAAGACGATCCTATACAAAAATCTCACTGAATACGGCAATTTGGTACTATTATCCAGTGGTGAGGCAGATCCATTAGTGGTGAAAGAAGGCCTAATTGCGGGACTGGGTTTGGTGATTAGCGAATGTTGCGTGGCAAATTTGGACTTAACAAAACAGTTCATTACTGTCATTCCGAACAATCAACTCGAGAACTTGGAATACGTTTCACAAAAGATCAGCGAAAACCGCGAATATAGTGTGGCCCACCGCGCCGAAATACGAGAATATGCCCTCAATCACTTTTCATGGAAGTCAATCATCGAAAAATATATAAAGATTATTGGTCAATAATAAAGAGATGAAGATTGCATTAATTGGACCCGGAATTATGCCCATCCCTCCTACGGGATGGGGAGCTATCGAAATTCTCATATGGGAGTACTATAATGAACTGAAAAAGCGAGGACATGATGTTACAATTATCAATACGAAGGACGCCAATGAAATAATCACTACGGTAAACCTCGGCCGTTTCGATTTCGTGCACCTTCATTATGATCGATTTATTCACTTGATCGACTATTTCAGTTGTCCATGTATAGCATTGACCAGTCACTATCCTTATATCGATAAGTTCGAAAAACATTCCGCGGATGGATACTCTGGCATTTTTTATAGCTTAGTGAAACAGCGACGAGTATATAATTTTGTGTTGGCTGATAAAGATATGAACGCGCTCATTAAACAGGGTGCAGATAAAACGCGCATAAAAAAAATAAAGAACGGAATAAATAGTCAGCTATTTCAATTTACAGAAACACCCAAGCTCGACCGAACGATTTGTCTCGGAAAAATTACGCCACGAAAAAATCAGGCGCGGTTTCAGTCGCTTCATACGATCGACTTCGTGGGAAATTGCGATGACGAGAATTTCAATACAGGGCGGCCGAATTATTTGGGCGAATGGACAAAAGCGACTCTATATGAAAATCTTACCAATTATGCAAACTTATTTTTGTTCAGCGAAGGCGAAGCCGATCCGTTGGTCGTCAAAGAGGCTCTTATCGCAGGACTAGGTGTGGTCGTGAACCGTTCATCTGCCGAAAACTTGGACCTAACCAAAGAATTCATCACCGTCATCGACGATGATAAGATCGATGACTTGGAATATATATTTTATCGATTGGAAGAAAACAAAAGTAGGTCAGTATCGCGTAGAAAGGAAATCCGAGAATACGGTGTTGCCAATTTTGATATATCCGTGGAAGTGGATAAGTATTTACAAATAATTAACGACATTCGACCTAAAACCACTTGGCAAATGCCTTCTTTGGGAACACACATAGATCTTCGGAAACTATACTTGGTGGATCCTCGGAAAAAAGCAGTAGGTAATTCTTTATAATATCAGACACGTCGCCCCATTCGCTTTTATAAGAAAATTCGCGATACTCAATACCATTTCCGGGTACCGTTCGTGCTGGCCAACAAAAATAAACGAAACGTATGTTTTTATTTACAGGAAGAATGATATCGCGAATTTTCAATAAGTAATCCGTCGCGTCTCCTGCATAATCTACGTTATCCAAATGATAATTGAGATCAGGATGTGCAGCGTCGGCGTATATAAAAACAATGGGTTGTTGAGAATAAATGTCTGTCCTGAGACGTGTTAGTCGAGTTCGCAATTTCTCCTTATATTCGTCATTGATCTTAAAATTTGTTATACCCATTCCAGTCGCCCTGTTCATCTGATTTTTAGTTACCTTGTTTACTGAAACAAATCTTTCCCATCCAAAATAATCATAATATGTAAACCCGGTTGTCATATAAATAACCGCGTTTTCAACTCCTTCGAAAAACAACACCTCTAGTATTTGAAGCGTCGTTTTACTTGGTGTCCATAACCAGTCAAATGGATAAGAATATTCTCTAAAACCCGCTCGTTTAATGCCTTCTGGTCCCGAACAATGAAGTCCCAATGGAATAATTTTCATGAATAAAATATAATAACTTTTATTTATTATATCGTATACATAATAAAGAATAATTCATAATACCCTATAAAGATGAATTTTGTCGAACAATCACAAAGTCCTAATGCCAAGGCGTCGAGCACGCAAACATTCAAAACGGAATACGGAAACATCACCTGTTTTAAAAACGACGTCGTTTTTTATTCGGAGCTATTTAACGGAAAAGTCTATGAAGAAGGCTTGATCAACAATTCGGTTGTCCCAATGTTGAACAACTTGGACGGAGATAAGGTTTTGTTGGATATCGGCGCACACATCGGATCACATAGTATCGTCTATTCCAGGCGTATCGCAAATTGCAAGGTTCTCGCATTTGAGGCTCAGCGCCGTATTTTTGAGCTCTTGGATAAAAACATCAAGGATAACAATATTACAAATTGCACGGTTAATAATAAGGCGATGGGTCACACAATCACGCAAACCACGCTTAGTAATATGTTATATGACGGATACGATTGCGAGATCGAATATGACACAGAAAAACGCTTGAATTATGGCGGCATTGGCCTCGGAAAAAACGGCGAGACGGTGGATATGATTACGGTCGATAGTTTGAACCTAGAGCGCTGCGATTATATCAAGATGGATGTGGAAGGCGCCGAAATTCTTGTTCTCATGGGCGCGAAAGAAACGATCGAGAAGTTCATGCCCATTATTTGGTTCGAAAAGTGCGATAAAACGGTTTCTGATGAGATGAAGGCCAGTTTGAATATCGATTTTGACATCCCCGACATCACGGAGTATTTGAAGGGATTTGGATACCAGCTGATCCATATCAATGAACATAACATGTTAGCGTTCCATGATAAGAGCCCAAAGGCGAAGATCGATATTTCACCCAAGGAACTCACAGTGTATTCCGAATCGGGCGAAGACGGCGTTCTCTTTGAGTTATTCAATATCTATGGCGTATCCAATCGTTTTTACGTGGAATTCGGCGCCGAGGACGGAACACAATGCAACACGCGTGCGTTAAGAGAAATGGGCGCATTTAAGGGCGTTCTTTTTGATATGAATGTCGAGAAAGAGGAAATTAATTTACATAAACACACAGTAACTTCTGAGAACGTGGTTGAGCTATTCCAACAGCACGATGTTCCCACGGAATTCGATCTATTATCGGTGGATATCGATTCGCATGACTTTTATGTTCTGAATGAAGTATTGAAGGTGTATAAGCCCCGCGTTTTCGTATGCGAATATAACGCAACACATTTGGCCAACGAGGACAAGGTTGTTCTCAAAACTGCCACCGAATTCTCGGGTAATTATTTTGGCGCCAGTATTTTGGCGTATTATAATTTGGCGCGTAAGCATGGTTATTCCTTGGTATACGCAAACAACAAGGGCGTGAATTTATTCTTTGTGAGCGACGCCGTGTTGTCAAAATCCATATATAGTATCAAGGACATCAATGACGTCGCTGCGATCTATAAGACGCCGAAATATGGCGAGGGGCCGAACGGCGGACACCCGGCCGATCCTCTCAATCAAGAATATGTCACGTCGGAGGAGGCATTAGCATAAAACATTTATTTATAAAATAGAATAAAAAGTAAATTTCATGTGTATAAATACAAATGCAATTTACTTCATTTGACGAATACGTGAGCATTTTGAATTCTCCCTACGAATATAACCCGATTGATATCAAGGTGGGATTTTATGGGTTTTGTAGTTATCAACATCAGGCGTGGGACTATGTGTTTTTCTCGATCCGAAAATTTTATCCCGATGCACCCATTGTTCTCATCAATGATGGATGTAAGCAATTTGACTACTCCGAAATGGCAAAGAAATACAAATGTATCTATATCGAAAAGAACCGTGAAATTTGTCTCCATTATCCGGATATTCAAGGTTCCTATGAGTTTTTGGAACGAACATTGGAGGCTTGCAGGTTGGCAAATACGGAGTGGATGATACATTTACATCCAGATGTTATTTGTCAAGGTAAGATCTGTTATCATCCCAATGCTTATTTGGCGGGCGTGGGGTGTGGTTCCAAGAATGGCGTATCGAATAATAATTGGACTATGGGTAATCGTGAGGACCTGAAACGCGTTTCCGATTATATTCGTAATCTACAACCCAGTGTGGAGATTAATGGTTGGGGATGGTGCGGAGGAAGTATTATGAACGTCGAAGCATTTTATAAAGCATACGATAGTGTCTGCGGAGAGAACGCGAAATTCAAGTTGGAGGATATTCGCCGCGATACATGGATCAATGTCACCGAGCATGAGGACACCATGATGTCGGTTCTCTTCGCGATCAATGGATTTGGTTATCGTATCTGGAAGGATAATCCGGAGCATCATCGCGGGGCCAAGGTCGGCGCGTTTTTGCATGGATATAAAGAGCATTATGACTTCAAGAAGTTGGGAATGACCGACGCCGAGTATTTCACAAAGTGCCGAACGGAGAACATTGGCAAGAGTAAGGAGCTAGGACTTTTGGACAACCAAGAATTTAGTTCTAATAATGTCTATTAAAAATCAAATAATATAAATATTGACCTTATTTATATTATTCAATGAATGTTGAAGAAATTTTAACAAACATCACCGATATTGTGGTACCGAGAACAATCGAAATAGAAGAGGTACTAAAAATACCAAATTATCATGCCACATTAAAAGTCCAGATATGGAATAATCAAATTTATACAGATAAGGTGATCACAGAAGAACGGAATATTCAGATATTGAACCAATTACGCGATACAATTAAAGAACACACACTTCCAAACACTGTTTTCGCGTATTGCACGCAAGATCATACGCCTAATGACGACTGTTTTTTATTTACACATGCAGTTCAATTAAATACAAATAAAAAAAATATCCCCGCGCCCTGTTTTACGTTTGATGAATATACAGCTGTTTATGCAAAAGAGCCAATGCATTATGATAATGTTCGCCAATCTCTACACGATGTATCCAAACCATTCACGGAAAGTTTCGATGCCTGGAATGAAAAAAAAGACGCCGTTATATTTGTGGGAACACTGAACGACGACAACGATCGATTGGCGAACACGAATTTCGGTGAAACGCCGAATGTGGAACAAATCATAGTGAACAACGGGAATTACGTAAATGATAAATACATATCCAGAGAAGATCTGGCAACTTATAAATATTTGTTACATCTAAATGGCCATAACGGAGCATACGCAAGTCGTTTGAAATATTTATTGATGACGGGATCTCTCTGTTTTTATGTGATGAATTATAAAGGTCAAATGAAACCTTGGTTGGAATATTGGATGTTTTATAAAGAATTGCTAGAATGCGTAATTACAACAAATACGGCCCACGATTGTAAATATGCGATAACATATTTTAACGGAAAACGAGAACTTGCCTATGAAAAAGCAAAAAAAGGGTTTGAACTCGTGCATTCTTTGTTAGAAAAGAAAAATGTGCTATTGTATTGGAAGATATTGTTGGAAAAATATAACGCAAATATGGATAAACAGCTAGCAGAGCAAATTTATTTCGTTCCCTATGTATAAAAAATTGACCTTTTAAAAACTAGAAATAAAGTTCTCAAAAACAACCAACAACATGTCAGAAGTTAACATGGCCATCAAAGAGACCGATTTTTCAGGAAGGACACCATGGTACATACCCTACGAACCCCATGGTTCGTCGAACTATGGCGACTTCGTCATCCGGAAGTCAAGATCCAAGGTATCTAAGAATATGGATAAGCTATGGATGCACTTTCATTACAAGCAAAATTATCCAGAGTACTATTTAGGTGTCGCGAACAAGGTGGCAATTTGTAAATTCCCAGACACGGGTGTAGAAAAATGGTATAATGCGGCGCGTTGTTTATCTATTCAAAACCCTAAAAAAGGGGACACGGTAACCATAACGGTTCGACAAAAAGACATGACGCATACATGTGATGTTGTGTTTATGGGATGGGTGCATCATCCAGTTCATGAATGGAGGATGGCAAACCATTCTATTTTGCAATTGGATCAGAATTTCGTGGATGGGCTTTTTATGGAAGAGAAGAGACGACTTAAGATCAATCGATAAAAAAACTTAATTTCTTCTTCTTTTTTTAAATAGATATATAAACATTCAAATAGTATAAAGATATTCGCTCTTTTAAACACATTATCTACTATGAAGATCGGCGTCATTGGTTTGGGTAGACTAGGTCTTCCCGTCGCGGTTGCAATTGACAATAAAGGTCACGATGTTCTCGGATATGATATCAATCCGGCCTATAATTCATCGAAGCGTCCGAAGGACATGTTATACACGAAGGAAACTGATGAGACCGGAAAGAATACGCTCGATGCCATGTTAGAGAAGTCCACAGCCAAAATCGCGGATACTATGCGTGAGGTCATTGAGCACTCCGAGATTATTTTCGTGGCCATTCAGACGCCTCACCAAAAGCAGTTCGAGGGACATATTCCCATGCCCGAGGAGCGCTGTGATTTCAATTACGACTATTTGGTGAGTTGTGTGGAGGCATTGAGCGCGGAACTCAACCAGATGCAGCAAAAGAAGATTGTGACGATCATTTCCACGGTTCTCCCCGGAACATTGCGTAAGTACATTTTACCCAAGCTATCGCCTTATATCCAGTTATGTTATAACCCTTTTTTCATTGCCATGGGGACGGTGGTCTATGACTTTTATAACCCAGAGTTCATTTTGCTCGGACGCGTGGACGATGACGCCGAGGCCAAAGTGCGCGAGTTTTACTCGACCATTACGGATGGTCAGGTGTATTCCACTTCTTTGGAGAACGCCGAGCTTATCAAGGTCTCCTACAATACCTTTATTACTACGAAGTTGGTATTGGCCAATAATATTATGGAGATGTGCCATCGCCTTCCAAACACCAATGTGGATGATGTGACGAATGCGCTCAAGTTGGGAACGCGCCGGTTAGTTTCGACATCATATCTCACGGGCGGAATGGGCGACGGGGGCGGGTGCCATCCTCGTGATAATATTGCGATGTCGTGGTTGAACCGTGAACTCGGCATTGAGCATAACTACTTTGATTTTATCATGAAGAAGCGTGAGAAGCAGACGGATTTCTTCGTGGACTTGATCGAGGAGAAGATCAAAGAGACCGGATTAGACGTCTGTGTTCTCGGAAAGTCGTTCAAGCCGGAGACGAATTTGATCGAGGGAAGCCCAGCCATTTTAGTGAAGAATTTACTGGCCCTCCGAAATATTGCAGCCGAACAATACGATCCTCACATCGACGTTACCGTCACGGATTTCAAGTTAGAGAAGAAGATCTATTTCATCGGATGCCGGCATTCGGTATTCCAGACCTATGATTTCCCCGAGGGATCGTGTGTGATCGACCCCAACCGTTACATTCCCCTGAAGGAAGGAGTGGATGTGGTACACGTTGGCGTAGGAAAAAAATTGGCATAATTTTCTCATGACATATTATATCTGATATAATATGCCAAAAAAGAGCCTTACTAAGATACCGAAAAAGACAGCAAAAAAGGCCAATAAGAAGAGAACCACAAGAAAGCGGGCCAAAAAAATGAAGGGTGCGGGGTGCGGTCCGTCCAAAATGGATCCTTGCCCGCCAAATCGCCAACGCATAGAAGAAAAAAAGAAAGAAGAACAAGAAAAGTACGAAGAAGACTATGATGAAGAAGACTATTATGACGAAGATGAATACTATGATGACGAGCCCGTGATAGAGCCTCATCCTGAACCCGAACCGGTGGATCTTTCTATGCTTACATTGAAACAATTAGAAGATCTCAAAAAAGAATTAATACCGATCAAAGGAAAGAAGAAAATAGGGAAACACTATTATTTTGACAATCCAAATAACGGGAACGGATTAAGATATACCATGGAAACGGGAATATATCAAGGTGAAGAAGATTTTCGAGAACCCAGTTTCCGTGATATAAAATTATTGTATAAAGCCCCCTTAGATAAAAAATGCGACGAATGCCGTAGTGGAAACCGATTAGGTCTAGAAGGATGCACATGCGGTAGGTTACGCGGCGAAGGAAATTTCTACGATTGGACGCCTTATCATGATGATCAGGGCGTACGCGAAACCGCCACGTTCAACTTTTATGAGATCGACCCCAAATTCATAAAGAAGGCCGCCTCCAGAATTTTAACCAAAGGCAAGGTACACGGGAAGGAAACAAACGCCTTACTCGCTTCCAAAATAGGAAGCTTTTTAAATAACTAACAAACGAATATAAACGTTATCCTTTATATTTGTTATTCACGATGAACCGAGTAGATCAGATGAAAAAGGTCCAACAGGAAGGTCTTGAACTATTTACCAAGAAGAATATCGACTATGGAGACGCGTTTGCAAAGTACGGCGTCATTGGTGTACTCATGCGGATCGAAGATAAACTCCAACGGTCGATGTCAATCACTAAGAACGGCGTAAATTTGGTAAACGACGAGGGCATTCGCGACACGCTATTGGACTTACATAATTACGCAGCGATGGCATTGATGCTATTGGATGAATAACGAAAAACCCATATAAATATATCTATTATTATATTTATATTACCATGAAATTAAGGGAATATCTAGCGACAACGAATTATTTTGGGAATGACTATATCACTCTTCTTCGTATGAATGACTATTTCAAAGATCTATCCAATGCAAATAATCGTTATATGTATTTCACTCCGGATGATAATATCGAACACGTAACAGTCAGCGAGGATACTGTTGTGTTATCTATTAATCCAGATATGGATTTTCCAAAGGCAAAAAAACATATATTAGAAAATTACAACGATTTTGTCCCTTACGACCAAGACACGCAAGATCAGTTGGAAACGACGCCTTATTTTGATAAAATCGACGTATCCAGTCTAGATAAAATTCATGATAATGTGAAAATGATTTACGCGCACGCCGTGGGTAAATTACACCCCAAGATCCAAATGATCCCTATCGGCCGTGATTTCAAGAACGAGGCGTTTTTCCGTCACGTGGATCAATTTACAAAAACCAATAAGAACATTTTATGTTATTATAATGTGACATTACCACCAATGAATTACCATTGGTACGGATTTGTACGTAAGCATGTTTATGAGATGGTTCTGCGTAAAGATTTTGTCTATTGTAAAAAGTGTGAGATGCACCCTCGTCGTTATTCGCAAGAAGACGTTCTCACCTATTATGATGATTTGGCGACGAGCAAATTTTCGATTTGCCCACGCGGCGCTGGAATAGATACGTATCGTATGTGGGATAGTATAACCATGGGATGTATTCCTATTGTGGAGAAATATGAGGGGTATCAGCAGTTCGAGGATTTACCGATCCTCTATGTGGATCACTGGAAGGACATCGATGAGTTAACTCCTGAGATTTTGGAGGCGAAATGGACGGAGATGCTGGAGACCGAATATAATTATGACAAATTGAAAATGTCGTATTGGCAGAATAAAATAAACGCGAGCCTGTAGATCGTTGTTTCGTTTTATTCTTGGTAATCACCAAGAATAAAGGAGGGGTCACAGGGGAACCTTGGTTCCCTGCCTTAGGAAGGAGGGGTCGCAGGGGAACCTTGGTTCCCTGCCTTAGGAAGGAGGGGTCGCAGGGGAACCTTGGTTCCCTGCCGGCTTGGTCAAAATACAAACATAGATACCGTTCCACCAAGTGGCATGCGCGATATCAGGGGGTGTATGCGAATTATCTTGGGTCAATCGGATCTCCTTTTTCCATTCAACCTTCAAATTCAAATCGCGAATAGCATCAAATGTGCCTTGACGAACATCTTCCCAGTTCCAGTCGTCAACGAGTAAAATAAAGGTATCATCCATATTATTAATATAGTGGGTAAGTGCCATATATTGCGCCTCATAAGAGTGATCTCCGTCAAACAAATAGATATTGAACTTGCCTAACTTATTGGTATCAATGGCAAAGCAATCCTCATTAAAAAACTGCAGCTTATTATCGCCCATGTATGTGTTTACATTATCAACAAATGCTTTGATGGGTCCCATTTTGTCAACGCCATTATGAAGCTCGTTTAAAATGAAATCGTGCCAATTATCAATGCACGTTATGTGCGCATGATTGCCATACATCGCAGAACATGTCGACGATCCCATATAACAACCGATTTCGAGATAACGCGCGCCTTCTAATTCGAGAACATTATTGTAAAAATGCTTGGTGTTGACACCGGTCATCCCATGAAGCGCGAAGATTTCGGGGATAAGTTTGGATTGAAAGTTCTCCGCATTATCAAAACAGTTCAATAAATGCGCTCTATATCTTTGAACGAGTTCGTTGGACATTGTATTTTATATATGCTAGGTTTCTTTTATATGTATTTATCTTGAATTATATTTTGAGATGCGTGAAAAAAGGGGTTGGCCCCCAGTTTTCTCTTTTTGGTTTTTCTCTTTTTTTCTATATCAACGCATTCCACGAAATGCAATAGGAATGTGTTCTTCGTACAAATCCTCAAGTGCCCCTTCGGCGTCAAACCCATAAAATAACTCGTTGTACACGGGGTTCTTCGCGATGATCTTGCTTTTCTTGGCGGCGCTTCCTGGGCCATGTTGGGCATCGAGATCTTTCATAACGATTTGCTTTTCTGCGAAATGAGCCGCGATATAGTCAAATGCCCCCTTCAGGGTAAAACCCGTCGTTGCCATGCTGTTTAGATCCTCAATCTTCTTACGCAGAAGGGCGATCGTCTCCTCTTGGCAAGACAATTGGATGCTCTTACATGCCGAACTCTTTGAGCCCGCATTCAGCATCTCTTTCAGATCGGCATTTTCATGCTCCAGCATGGCGATGCGCGTCTTCATCTCCTCGTTCTCCTTGCCCAATGCGTCAATTTGCTCCTTCTCTCCTCCTGGGTAAACGCGCCACCCGTGGCTGGTTTCCACGCCAAAAGAAGCATCACCATAATACTCGTACGACATCTTGATTGCTTTTGAATTAGAGACTTGCTCTGGTTTTAGTTGCCTTAAAAAGTTTCCGAAAAAAGTTTTCAATTTTTTCCGAAAAAGTTCTCCAAAACGGCTCCGTTCATGAAAAAAGGGTGACATACCCCAGTTTTCGTTTTAAAGCACAAGACGATTATTTCTATATTACAGTTTGCGGCCAAAGAAATCGACGCCACGGAGCTTGTTTCTCAAACGCGATGAGCGGCGTAGTCCGGCATCGCTTGATGGCTCGGGCGTGAGAGACACAGTGACATTTTGACGGACATATGTTTGTTCCTGGGATGCGTTCAGCTTCTTCCATTCAGCAGTGAGCAGCTTGGCAATGTCTCCAAATTTTGCATTTGGGTTGGCGGCCTTGATTTCGTTGCGCTTGGCGTGGCAAAACACAATAAAGGGGGAAACGGGGCGGGACATGTTGTTGATTGCTTTGAGTTAGAGACTAGCTCTTGGTTTAGTTGCCTTAAAAAGTTTCCGAAAAAAAAAGTCAATTTTTCGGAAAAGTTTTCCAAAAAAGTTCTCCGAAAAAATTGAACCATTGCGTTGCTTCATTGTTTTAATTAAATTTCACTGCAAAAGTCAATATGAAGTTCCAAACCATCCTTGTAATTCTCGGTTCATTCTGTATGTTTACGGATGGTCGTTATATTTTGGTGCGTCGATCTAGAATGACGTCTGTGCAAAGAAGGAGAGCATATAAAGCCGCCGAAAAGGAAAAGCAAAAAAAATGCGACTACGTGAACGCGCAATTTCCAGTTACCAAAAACACCTGTTCCATGAAGCCGGGTATCGACTATAAAAATCTTTATGGAAAATCTTACCAATTGGATCTATGGGAATTCCAACAGGCCCATTGTTTGCCTCGTCAATATTCCGCCGTAGGTTTCCTATTTATTTTGGTTCTCATCTTGGTATTGTTTGCCTTTGTCCCGCGGGCGATTATTCCCGCATAAATTTTATCGCGTATTCCTTATATTATTGCGTTTTTTTGTCTTTCTCTTTTTATTTAATTTCCTTTTTGAACCCCCCCTTCTACTTTTTTTTGATGGTGGTTCTTCTTCAATAATTGATGGTTCTTCGTCGCCAAAAGTTCCATATGGATTATTACCTATAGGCATCGAATATTTTGTTGTTCCGTCTTCTGAATAATAACTTTTTTTTGGTAAAAATATAGGCATGATTGTTCCAGTTGCTTTCGCTTTTTCTAGAATTGTATGATATTCTTTGTATGGATAAAAACAAATCTCCGTGAGATCTGGTGTTCCAGTCTCTTCGTCATAAATAACCCTTGTTTGTATTCGTTCATATAATGGTTCATAATAATTCGGTTCTTCTTCATTTTTTTCTATTTCTGATATAATTTCATCAACATCTTCACTTATTTCTTTATCTAGTTCTTCAGATGTTAGAATATTATCAAGAAATTCTTCCTGTTCCATCATTCCTCCTATCATTTTTTCCCCTCCACCAAATGAACCTTCGGATATTATTCGCTCAAAGTGATCGTCGGCTATTGCGCTTAGAAACCGATATCTCATATATATTGGATAATAATCCTTACCAATTTCATCAATATTGCCGTTTATGATGTCAACGAGCTCTTGAAAAATTCCCATAAGTCTGATTTTATTATTTTCTGTAGTATCGGCAAATCCCTTTGGAAAGGCTTTCCTTTTAACAAATAAGTCTTGACAATCGTGTTTATCTGAAGTCTTTATTTCTTCTAATAAATTTAAAATTCCACTAACGTCTACTTGATAATAGCCAGTTTTTATTTGTTTTATTAAATCTCGGTCTGACTTAATTCTATTGCAACATTTATGGGCCCATCTATATTCCTTGCTAATAAAGTTTTTAACATCTGCATCTTGTTCGTCTAGTTTTTCTGTATCTTTTGCTATCCATAGATGACATAACGCGCTTTCAATAGCTAAAAGATGTTCACATTCTGGCCCAAATAATTTTGCCGATAGTTTTCCGCCGCATATATAACACAAATCTTTTGTGGAATAATCGCCTATTGTTACTAAACATTGTTTTTTTGCCATGTTTAATTTAGCTCCATCTGATTTGGTAAACCCGCCAGGGCCTTCTAAAATTGGTCTCCACGGAACGCCTCGACCAGTATCAAAGAACCCAGTTAAATAGTCAGCGTATTTTCCCGTTAATCTTTTTGCAAATACCGAAGTGCACTGACTACTCTTAAACCATTCTAGCCGTTCTTGTAGTGATTTTCTTTCGGGGTCGTTCTTTGTTTTTTGTAACAGTTCTTTTAGTTTTTTTTTAATACAGTTTTTAAATATTATTCCCCCGCTTCTCAATAAAGATGTGTTTTTCCCTTCAGTCTTAGCTTTTTCATAATAGGCGTCTATTTTTGCTTTTATATTTAAAAAACTAGGATTTGTTTTTGCATTAGGAGATAAAAAATCAGAAAACCATTTACTATTTAGATTGCATACTTCTGCTATTCTTAATGACATTTATTATATATTAAATAGGTTTTTTTTTAATGGTTTTTTCATGATCCGCGAAGATCATGAAAAAAGGTTTTGGGTGATCGCCTTTTCTCAAGGAGGTGTTGCAGCCAGTGGGGTTCGAACCCACGCATCATAGATAACGGGTCTTAAGTCCGTCGCCTTAAACCACTCGGCCATAGCTGCTGGGGTGCTGTTTCCGTATATATTCTAAAATTGAATTTGTTTGAATTGCTGGTTGGAAACGTGAATGTTTTTACAGAACATCCAAACTGTTATAAGTTTATTAGGTTGAATTGCTGTGTGAACCAATATACGGTTAGTAGCCGCGTCCGACTATACTGCCAATGCTAGGTTCTTAGTTTGCTGTCTTCGTTTGATTTTCGAATAAGTGAAAGTTTGCGAATTGCTGTGCGAAGACTATTTTTTGCAAGCGGTGGGGTTCGAACCCACGCATCCGTAGATACTGCAACTTGAGTGCAGCGCCTTGGACCACTCGGCCACGCTTGCTTTTGGTGTCAGTTTTGTTAGTTCTGACAACTGTTTTTAGGACTTGTGTCCCATTGCAAGCGGTAGGATTCGAACCTACGTATCATAGATAACGGCTTCGAATTTCCGCATCTTAGATGACGGGCCCCAGGGTACCGTCGCCTTAAACCACTCGGCCACGCTTGCTGATGACAGTTTTGGGAGATCTGTCAACTCGAGTTCCCTACCGGGGAGTTGAACCCCGCTCTCACCCTTGAAAGGGGTATATCCTAACCGATAGACTAGTAGGGATAAGTTTCGACAACCGCAGGATTCGAACCTACGAGGACGTGATCCAATGGATTTCAAGTCCATCGCCTTAACCACTCGGCCAGGTTGCCGCAAGCAAGTTTTTGATGAGTGCCTGCAAACTCATTGACCCTAAAGGGAATCGAACCCGTGTCTCAACCGTGTAAAGGTTGTGTGCTAACCGTTACACCATAGGGCCGGTGTCTGTTTTTTACGAGACAGACAACTCGCACACCCGATGAGGGACTTGAACCCTCGACCACCAGATTAAAAGTCTGGCGCTCTACCGACTGAGCTAACCGGGTTTTGTTCTGTTTATCGGTTTTGTGTTTTATGAAGGTCCCACCGGGGTTCGAACCCGGGATAACAGATTCAAAGTCTGTGGTGCTAGCCACTACACTATGGGACCATTTTTTATTTTGTTTTTATTATGTAATCCTTTGTATTTCATCCAACCGGAATGTTTTCGGAGATCAACCAACTCATTTTTGGGAGTTGGCTCCCGAAACACCCGATGAGGGACTTGAACCCTCGACCACCAGATTAAAAGTCTGGCGCTCTACCGACTGAGCTAACCGGGTTTTGTTGCATGTTTTAACAGAGATCATACAACTCTGGAACCGGGACTGTTGCTTCCCGGGCATTACTCGGTATGAGGCTTGAACTCATGACCCTCAGCTCATAAGACTGATGCTCTAACCAACTGAGCTAACCGAGTTATACATTTTTATTTTAATACCGGTTTGTGGTTTCAATTTTTTGGAGCCGAGAACTTCTTTTTACACCATTTTTTATTTCAAACGCCGTCTTTATAAATTCTAAAATATAGTTATTGTATATAACAAATATGATACCACATTTTGATGATGATAAAATAAATTTTGTTAGATTTATTCAAGAAAACAAAGATATATTTTATGAATTGTTAGAAAGCGGTAGATATAACTTAACAAGTAATAGCCTAGAAGTAAGACAGAATTTCAATGAAAAATATATTTATGAGGGTTATAATTTTTTCAAAAGTTTTAATTTAGGGGACGATGCTGACGCTTATAGTTTGGTTGAAGATATAGATGAATTTAACACAACGGGTAAAACCAAAATACAAACAATAATAAATGAGTTTGAAAAATGGTTGCACAGAGATATTGTGAAAGAAAAATTTGAAAAGGAATACAACATAAAAACAAAACGAGAAGAAGAAAAAATAAAAAAGTTAAATAGGGAACCATTAAACCAAATTGAAGAAATAGGTGTAAGAAGAAGAACAATAAAAAGAACATCTCAAATAAAAAATGAATTGTCAGATATAGATTATGTCCCAGAAGACAGACAAAATGGAGTGAAAGGTAAAACGTATAGAAATGTAAGAGATGAATTTAATAAAAGAAATAAATTAGGAGGAATGAAAAGAAAAACAAAAAAATACAGAAAAAAACGGCGTTTGAAATGAAAAATGGTGTAAAGATCCTAAAGTTCTCCCTATAAATATCGCGCGATAAGATATATGAAAAGTATAATTTTAGCGGTTTGCGCTGGCGTATTATTCTTTTTATTAAGTCCGGCCACGTTTTTTAGATTGCCTCCCAAGGGAAGCAAATTCGCGGTTGCTGCTATTCACGCAACGCTTTTTGCGTTTATATTTTACGTTGGATATAAATATATATCGTCATCAATCATGGAAGGCGCTGCTCCTGCTATTGCTCCCTGTAAGTTGGACGGGAAAGCTTCGCCAATAGATAGTAAAATAACAAAAAAAGAAGATATAACTGACAATAAAGGTAAAAAAACAGGGTCAAGAGACGTTGTTTATACATGCAGTAAAAAAAATGGAGATAAATGTTCTTCACCATACACTGCGTGTTGGTACCCTGACGGCCAAAGCAATTTCGTCTCCGGTTGGGGCAGTGACGGCAAATGGAAGCCAGAATACAAAAACCAATATTATTACGAAATTAAAAGTAAGTGATGTATATTAAAGATGTCTATATCAATCTACTCCAACTCTAAAACAGCCAACAAATCCGCGATCCTATTCAAATAAGTATGTTTCTCGCGCACAATCTTCATCTGCTCCAAAATGAGATCGTGATTTTGTAATTGCGTCATCGCATCATAAAACAATTGGCTCTCATTCTCATTATACACGACCTTCTTATCCAACAATTCATAAGCATGTCGTGAATTCGTAATCCCCAAATGCCCATAGCTAATCGCTTTAAACAACCGGCAGGCAATATATCCAATTTTTTTATGACAAGTTCCTGTTTCGCCCAGAGCAATCTTGGCGGGATTTCCAGACGAACGGAAATCCGGCGACATGATCGACTTCATGGTATGTTCTTGAACGACATCAAACGGCAATGGATTTCGCCATGGATCGTTCACATTGATCTTAATTCCATTTTTCGCGCATTCATTGAAAAACAACGCGATCTCTTTTGTGTTCGTGTGATTGGCGCTTCCAAACCAATAAATAGTGGGTTCTCTTTCCATGTATACGCTCTCGTCTATAATTTCGTGAGGCAATAGATCGGTGGCCCAACAAGTATAAACGCATTCGTATTCCATTGGCGCGGGGTTATCATGATGCGCGGCCAATCCGCCATTATCGTGTAACTTTTCATAATAAGTGCAATCACTGATCTTTTTGCATCGGTTCTTATCCAATACGTAATTATAATTACAGTCCTTGATACCATCGACCAAATAGCGGATCTCAATGAAACGCTTCACCTTATTGATATACTTTTCGGGATGGATGGCGATGTGCACAAAATAAGTAGATGTCGCGACGATCGGAATTTTCCCATCGGCATATCCCTCGGTAATAAATAGGCAATCATTGAAATCAAAATCGTTGGGGACATTCGTGTCATCAAACCAATACGTATCATAATTCAGATGCTTGAACCCCTTATGCCATCCATAATGAATATAGCTATGAGTATGGGTATGTATTGGAAATCCCCATATAATTATTTTTTTAAACATGTTATAGTATATGCCATCATTTGTTTATATTGATTTACAATATATTTATACAAAGAACAACTTGAAGGAGGCTATGCCGACAGCAATTTAAATAAAAACAAATGTGTTCCGGGAAATCCCAGCATAGGACGAAATAGGTGCGGATAATTTTTCCATATTATAGCCAAAGTCACCTGTTCGTTATTCACATTATTCTTGTCTAACATTTCCTTTACGAACACATGTTCCACCATTCGCGATAAGGCGCGTATAATTTTGATCCCGCCGCAAAACATTCCCCCGGATAATAAATTATCAGATCGCCAAATAAAGTCCTCGTCCATAGGAAACCTCTCCAAATCAACGCGCTTTTGTATGTATAAATAATTTGGATAAAGTTTAATGTGTTCGACAAACCTCGGTCCAGGATAAGGTACATTTATATCCACATCTAGGAAAAACCTGGATAACCCAGCGTCCATCCATGCAAAATAGTCTGTCCGAAATGGATTATTATGAATGGCGAGCTCTAAGCAATGAAATTTCGAATACTGTATCACATTATATTCAGGAAGTCGACACTCAATTCGATCAGGGTCTTGTATCCTGTTTTTATATTCAGCACTCTCCATAATTTCTTTCATTCGGTTCACGTATTTATAAAACCGCAGTTGAGTTAGGTCGATCACTTGAACACACATCTTATATTGGGGTGGGCGAAACTGAATAAACAAGTCTTTGAATTTCTCTTCTGTGACTACATATAAATTACAATTCAGTAACAGGGTTTGCTTTATCCATTCGGCATATTGATCGATAGTCCTCCCATCGCCGTTTTGAGAACGATTAATATCGAAAAAGGCGGTTACTATGGTTACTGGATTTGACATTAAACACCCTATAAAATAGACCTTAAATTGTTTATAGCTGTTTATTTATTACCAAATTAGATATTATTTTGGTAATAAATTGAATTTAGGGGAAATGTTTTCGCAGCGAGCACGTAACAAATTAAATAGTAATAAAACAACCGGAGGAAGGAGGTGTCGCATGGGAACCTTGGTTCCCTGCTATATTATTTTATATTCATACTATATATTTTAGCACTAATGTATCTGAATGCAATTTCAAATAATAATAAAATGTACGGAGTGGCAGAGGGAGTGTCTTATGAACAAAATGAACGCGTGGACGAATTAAATACCCGGATTTCGTCTCGCTATTTTTCCGATGTTCCTTTGGAACCCAACTATAACCCCCGCCCGGTTCCCACCAAATATTCCTTATTTCCGATCGTCGACCGCAAAAAGCCCGTTCAGGAACAAAGATTAAATTACGTGAAACATGACACAACGACAAATTTCAACCCCGCAACGAGAAACGGTCCGCCCATGAGCTATTTTAACAACGTTGATACGGAAACAATACTGCGAAATCAGGCTTTTTCATTACAAAATTCTGAGCAAAGCGTGTATATTCCATCCACGAAAAGCGATTTATATAATGTAACCGTGGTGTCTTCTCCGTCAGAACAACCTTACCCCTTACTATTTAAAAACCCGGATCTTGATAAGAATGTTCATCCGAATTTAGCATCTAGCCAGATTGGAAAAAATACGTTTTTCAATCATACTCGTAATCAATTGCGCGACGGCCTATAAGTCAATCTATATAAAAAAATGTAGTTTTATTATATAACTAGAGCTATATGATAAAATATATTTACTCCATATTAAATACATCAAACCCCAATTTATCTATATTGAAATTTTTAGTGATATTGGCCATCATTTTTATTGTTTATAAAACGTTCAAAGGTTCTCATAACCTAGTTCCAAAAGAGGGCTTTACGCAAGATGTACCGTTCGCCTATAAAAAAGACGATGACATATACGACGAGTTTTATTGCGAAATTTATGATACCATTCATTTACCAAAACATAGAATTGGCCATGAATTGATAAACGTGATCAATGTTACGCAGCCTTCTGGGTTTAACAGTGTTTTCTTGGATGTTGGAAGCGGAACTGGAACAACAGTAAATGAACTAAGAAAAGCGGGATACACAGCATACGGAATTGACAAATCCGAAGCAATGGTAAAACAAGCGGAAAAAAAATACCCAAAAAATGATTACCAATGCGCCGACGTGACTGAACCCATGACTTTTGAAAAATTTACATTTACTCATATCTTGTGCACGTATTTCACTATTTATCAATTTGAAGATAAGCGACTATTCCTTTACAATTGCAATACATGGTTACAGCCACATGGTTATTTGATCCTTCATCTTGTAAATCCTGAAAAATTTGATACAATTTCTCCTGCCGCAAAAGCGAAATTAAAAGTAAATCCACACAATTACGAAAGTTCTCGTATTACCGATTCCATCGTAGAGTTCAACGATTTCCAATATAAGGCGAATTACAATTTCAAAAAAATAAAGGACAAAACTGTTTCGATTACGGAAACATTTACGGATAACGCAACCAAAAATGTGAGGAAGAACGAGCAAACATTATACATGGAAAGTATTTCAGATATTTTAGCGACTGCAAAAAACGCGGGTTTTGCGGTTCATGCAAAATTCAATATGAAATCTTGTATCGACGATAAATACCAGTACATTTACATATTGGAAAAGGCGAACTAAATTATTCTTAGTAAGCGTTTAAAAATATCGCGTAATATTATTGTATCATGAATAAAATTACGATAGCTAATGCATTCTATAGATATCAAGAATTTGATGAAGAAAACTACATAATGTATCAGTGTTACCGAGATCCGGAAACAAAAAGGTTCGTCTACTCGGAGGTTACAACGATCAACATTTGTGATTTTTATGAACCGTATCAAATTATAAAAGTGTCAAAGTGGATATGGGGATGCCTGCACTATTTCGTGGTAAGATACTATTATGTAGAACCGCAATAATTTCGGGGGTTTTATACAGATAATAGACAAGCCCTATAAGCAAAATGAAAAGAACCACATAAAAATAAGAAAACGCGAATTCATTACTTACTGCGGCGGCGGGTTCTACGTACTTTTCAGGATTGACTTCAAAAATAAAAGTGTCGTATTTATCATATCCGTTTTTAAGAATAAGATCTCCAAATGGGTAACAACAGTGTTTGTTTATTTTAGTTGCGATAAAGTCTTTATATAATTCGGGATTTATCAACGTATTATCTTTGAGATATATATATTTTATTCTATTGTCGGGTTTAAACTTTATTATAGGCGGCGATTGCGTGTCGTACTCTTCTTTAAAAGAATATAATTCATTATCAAAAGTATCGATAAACTCGGGGTCCAATTCATCCCAAACTTTGATTACTAACATATCCCTGTTTGAATTTCGAAGCGTATTTTCAAACACTTTCCAATGCCCGTGAAAATATTGTTTACCTAAGAAAAATGCGTGCTTCAGTGGCCTAGGAAATGAAAAACAAATCTTATTTTGATCAGCAAAATCTTCTGCCTTTGCGACCTTTTCATTTATATTAGTAAATACGGTAGGCATATCGTCGTGATCGAAATAAGTAATCGCGGACAAAAACGCATTATCTACTGTTTTTTTATCATAATCTGTATAAAAATCCACATGTAATGCGCGAGGATAGTTTTCGGCCTTGTTTTTAAACCAAAACTGTATAATATGTTTTTTTGGAACATAAACAATATTCATACGTTTTAAATGAAACGTCGCGATATCATTTATGTATTTTTCAACATAACTAAATTTTTTTTTCGATGTATCCAATTTCCACGTTCTTATTGCGCTTCTATTAAATATTTCAGGGTATTTTTTTGTGGGCTTTAAATATTCTGTTTTTTTAGTGATAATAAATTTATCTATCGCGCAAGTGTTCTTCATTTTTTTTATGCATTCTTCATCATTATCCGTCTCAATAGTCCATGTTTGCAATTGACAATCCATTATAATTCACAAATATAAAATTTATATTTGCGAAACTCAGCGTACATATTTTCCCGATCTCGAGAACCCGTCCACAATAAATATGATGAACACTCCTAAAAACGTATACAATATGAACTCTTCCGTGATGTTATTCGTCTTTTCTAAGCGTTCTTCCTCTAACAAATGGATCATGTAATTGATCTTTTCCAAAAGTTTATTATCCGTAATACCGGAAGGCGCCTGTGTTGTATTTACTGGCTTATTAAATAATATAGGCTTTTCGTAACTCATTCTATAATTGCTATAAACGGCGGAAGGATTGGATCCGGCATCATTTGCTACATAGTTTCCGATTTTCTGAGGGTTGACAGAACCAGGGTAGGACATTTTCGGTAATACATATTTTAAATCCCCCGTGTTATCATCCATATCTTTCTTCACATTGATATCCGGATTAGGAAGGGGAGTGAAATTTCCCATTTTCGCATCACCTGCGTTATCAGCAGCGGTTATTTTATTCAATAAGTCATTAACACGGTTATTACGGTCTTGTAGTCCGATTTGCGTCTCTTCAATCGTTGCCGGTTGCATATTTCTATAATCCTTTTCTGTAGACGCATATTCGTTCAAGTCGCCTGATACATTCGCTGCCGGAATATCAGCAGCGGGTTTCGATTTTATCGTTTTTCTCATGGTAGACTGTCGTTTTTTTGAATTATCATCACTTGTCCAAGGAGATGCCGATGATATTAAAGACATAATTTAATCCTATACTTAAAAAATCACTAGATAATATTTTGCGACAAAGTTACGGCATAAACAAAGTTTCATAAAAATTTTATAGCGATATATAAAAGATCTATGGCTAAAAATCCTCTTTTATACTTACCCGCCATTCTATTGATTGTATTGATTGTACTACCACAATACACCACGTCATTTTCCCATTCAGTTTTAGGAAAATTGTATTGTATTGCGACTATAATTTTTTATACAAGCATAGATAAATACATCGGTTTATTGATTTGCGGATTGGTTATATATCATTACCAAATAGATCATGTGGAAACCATGATAGACATGAAAGACATTTTTAACTATTTCGGGGGATCTGCGACAGAAAATGTTGCTAAAGACGATGCGATGCACAACGGCCATGAAAATGCAGTTCATCAATTTCGCGAAGAGAATTGTGTCGACGGCGCATTAACATATAAAGGAAATGCGGTAAAAACGGACATGGCACAGCATGTTTTCCCGGAAATACAATTCGAGGACAAAAAGTGCAATCCTTGTGACAAATCGTGTAAATTATCGATTATCGAAGAAGAAAAGATAAAGGTAGATAACTCGATACATTTAAGCACGTTAAATTAGCAGGGAACCTAAGGTTCCCCTGCGACCCCTCCCTTTACGCTCAAATGACATCATCTTTTGTCGGTCTAATTTTTTATATCCTAAGTATTTATACCGGGAACAAAATGGGAAAGACAATGAAATCCATCAACAAATACGTAAACCGTTTATTCTTTTATTTGAATGATTATATCACAGCTGCTAATAAAAGTAAATTATTCGCCGGTTTAATGATCATTACTCTGAATATTGCGTCCAAATTTGTGACTATCAAATTAAGCAAAACGATGGAATCCTATTTGAAATACACATTTAGTAAACAGATCTTGGTCTTTGCGATGGCATGGATGGGAACTCGCGACATCTATGTGGCATTCTTCATTACAGTAGTGTTTGTGATTTGTATGGACTATTTATTCCATGAAGATAGTATGTTTTGCTGTTTACCCGAAGGGTTCCGTGATTACCATTTAGATCTAATTAACAACGATAAAGTAAGTGACGAAGAAATAATGAAAGCAAAGGTGGTTTTAGAAAAAGCGGAACGACAGAAGGAGCAAGAAGAAAATCCGCTTTCTTTAGAGAACCCTGCATCGACAAACACACAGAGCCGTCAACAAGTGTTGTATTAGAACTCGCAAAACAAAAATATTTCCATATTATAAGAATGAATTATAATACAGAAACTCTCAAAATCACATTACGAACTAATTTTAATGCAAGTAATCCAAAAGATCGCGATGTGGTGTTCTCCATAGACATGTTGAAACATCCGGCATTGCAGGTGACCGGTGACATGAAGAAAACTCCCATATTCACATATGCTTACATTTATCCACATGATTTATTGATGAGGCTTCCTTTTCAAGACCGTGTTCGATTTTTCTTCAGTGAAAAATTTCATCGCGATTTTGTGAATAAAAACAGATCAAGCTTTCAACTTGCCATGTCCAAATTAGAAATAACAGACGAAAGTGAACAGAATGCTTATTATTCGGAGAGGTCCGAAATTATAGAAAAGAATGTTCTCACAACACTGAAAATATTATTCAACACCGTTCCTTCTGATGGAAACGTATCCACTTCATATAATTATGTTTTGAACGAGGGTCCCATGGACATAAGCTTTCCTAGTTTAAGTGGATTATTTGTTACACCACAGACTTCATACCTTGAATTAAAAGGCAAAAAATACCAGTTTGCAAAACTCGTTTGGTTGAATGACGTGTTAAATAATCCCGAATACTATGCGCTTTTCACGGAATACATGAAATTCAACGCGTGGTTTTTAAGTCAAAAACAGGTATTGAATGTAAAAATGAAGAACATAAAAACAAAGATAAGCGTTTTATGCGATAATGTTTCAAATGATACTATTAAATATTTGAGAGAGAGCAATGAGAAGAATGGAACACAAATACAAGTCGCAATGATGTACTCATTTCTCAAAAACGTTATTGACAAAAATATAATGAAAATAGAAAGCTATTCTGCATATGTAACGATGTATGAGGAAATCGCAAAACATATAAAAACACGTTTGGAGTTGAAGGATAACATAAAAATACCAAAAGGAACGGATACGTTCATTAAGAATTTTTTACTTCCTATGAAAACCAATACGGAGTTGATTTCTTCTGTCATAGAATATATTAAAATTCCTACAAACGGATATCTTGAGTTAAAAAGCGCTGCATCCAAAGGCGGTCTTCGTAAACAAATCGACAAAATCAACACAGACATTTCGAACATAATCAAGTTACATAAATCTGACGCTTCAAATAAAACAGCAGAAACTATCGATTATGCGACGAACCTTTTTTCAGAATTAGATAAATTAAAACGATTAACGAAAGACGAGAATAGAAAAAATATGGGTCAATCCATAGCCAATGAGTATTTATTTTTTATGCAAGCAATTGAGAAGTATCAATCAAACCAAAAGGAAACGTCGAACATGAAGTTGCAGAATTTGATTGATTTAAAAACACAAGACGATGTTGTCGCATTATTCACTTTATTTGATAACATTTATAACTATTACATATTAGGAACCGCGGTTGGAATGAAAAAAGAAACTTTGGATTTACTTGACGTTGGTTCTGTATTAATAATGCCCAAAGGCTACAATAGTTCTAAGGAAAGATCTACAGAAATTTATGTGCTTTGCGATCTAACTCCGGAGGACACAAAGGTTACTGAAAACTTGGATAAACAAGATTGTAAGAAGAAAGATGAAAATTTGGGTAAACTTCTTGAACAGATAATAGAAAATCAGTCAACCATAGCATCTATTGAAAAAAATAGATATAAATGGGATGTAGATATAAATCGTCCCATGATTGACTTGACCTCGTCCATTTCTTCTACTGCCAATGAAAATGGAGCGCAGTCATCAAATAATGCGACGCAAACCACTTCCAGTTCAGCGTCGGATCAAGATGTCGAGTTTAATTTTAAGAAGGTCCTAGCTAATGTGAAAGATCTCAGTAAATACATAGACGCCGCAAATGCATTTCAAGTAGAAGAACCATTGAATGATTATAGTTTGCTGAACTATTTAAAATCCGGTAAGTCCAAAGAGGGACAAGCTTTATTTGGATTAGCACAGGAGTTTGCTTCGAACGTAAATAAATTCTCTAGTAAATTGTCCGATAAGATTGTGTATTTTAAATCCGAACTCAATGCAAAAATGGAAGTGAATAAGAATGCTATTGCGTCGCGATTTCGGGAAGGAGAAATGTCTTTGGAAAAGAAGAAACTCGAATTTGAGAATGCGAGACTAGCATTGTTCTCACAGATCGTGGATCAGTTATTGAAAGAGGAAAACAAAAAGGATAAAAGTCCTATTCGCGGCGGAAAGGCACGAAGAACAAGGAATAAAAAAATCGCCCGTACGCGAAAAACGAAGAAAAATTAGTGCATTCATAAAAAAAGGTATTTTTTATGAATTATAACGGTATTGTTTACTTCTTGGTGAACTTTGGAACACCATCCTTGAAGACACCCACTTGAGGACCCACATCCTCATCTTCTAGAATGGAATAAATAGCGCCATTCTTATCGTCGTCGGTATAATACGTCTTACCCTTGATCGTGATCTCAAATACCGAACCTTCCTCCTCTTCCGGTTCCGGGGAACCTGAGGTTCCCCCGGACGCCCCCTCCTCTGCAGTGGGGATTTCGGGTTGATCCTCTTCCTCTTCCTCTTCCTCTTCCTCTTCCTCTTCCTCTTCTTCCTCTTCCTCCTCTTCGGGTTGCTGAACGGCGGGAGTGGCAGTTTCTTCTTCCTCTTCCTCCTCTTCTTCCTCTTCCTCCTCCTCTTCCTCCTCCTCTTCCTCCTCGACTTCTTCTGTCACGGGCTCTTCCAACTTGATCTGAATGTTCGGCTTTACATCCGCGAGAACTTCCTCTTCTTCTTCCTCCTCCTCTTCTTCATCGGATACCAAATTGACAACTTCCGGGGCCGCTTCCTCTCCGTCATCAGAATGAGAACACACAAACACAACATCATCGTCATCGGTCAGTGTGTCACACAATGTCGGCTCCTCTGTCTCCGTCTTGATCTTTGTTCTCAACTTCTTGTTTTTCTTCTGCTTTTCCTCCTTGAAATCAAAGATCAAATTAAAGTTATAAAGCACCGCCTTCAATGCCTTATTCTTCTGCTTGAGCTCCCGATTTTTCTTCAACAGTTTCTGTACAATAGGTAGTTGCATAAGAGCAAGGTAATTCTCAGTCTGTCCGCTCATTTTAAAATTCCGAAAGGATGTATTATTTGTGATGCATTTTTTATATGTTTTTCATAATCAATTTTTCAGGGGGACCTGTTGTATCCACTCTTTCGGAAAGAGATCGCTCGTATTGTGTCGTAGTTTTTCTCCAAACCATACCGAAGGGTAACAAACTATGGGTTTATTATTTTTATTAAAATAAGCGCCCCACCAACTAAACGTACTATTTGCAATAATATTATCATCACAACAGCTCATTAGTAATACCTGTTCCCAATCTTTCGCGTCGTCGGCCACTTTTTCAAACTCCACGCTCGCGTACTTTGACTTCAATCGGCCAATCATTTCTGAAACAACTTCATTATCTTCGGCTTCACAAAAATAGAGAACTCGGAACTTTCGGTCTCTATCTTGCGAGGTTCTCTTTTCGATCAAACAGCCAAGCGCGCTATCGTAATAATCAAGACCAATAAGTGGATGACAATCCTGTAGACTTTTATAATCGCCCAAGCGAAAATGCATGCTGATGGTATTCGCATCGGTCGAAAATAGCGCCGCGTATTTTTCTATCATATCGTTTTGTTGTTCTCGCAAACGTATCAATTTGAATATCGTTTCCTTGTAATTTTCAAAATACATATAACTTTGATAATATCCATGTAACATCGCCCCCTGTCTTATATCAAATGGGTCTATTCTAGTATAGTGAAACGCCTGTTCTTTAACTCCGGGCAATTTATAGAGATCTTGGTTTGATACGCCGTGCCGATTGTTCTCATTTGTCATCATTTTAATAGAAATCAAAAAGTTATTCCAATAGGTGGGCCGAGGTTTTCCCACCGGCGAGGTTTCGTAATAAGGAAATACGATCTTTCGGCGGTTTTCTATCCCCACAGCGACAGTAGTAAATATTTGAAATAACTGGTTTCCTAACCCTCCGGTCAAATTACATGAAATATACGCGCTCATTATATTTCATACGAAAAACGCTTTATGTGCGTTTTCTAGTGATAATTTATAAGTGTGTGTATAAATTATCTAAAATCCGAAGTTCTCCTTCATGATCGTATTCTTACTCGGCCCCTTTTGCTTCTCGCTCTGTCGTTTTACCTTATAGACGCCGCCCTGGTTATTCTGGGCGTTTCTACCACCATAGATATTCAAAATGAACTCATCATTGTCTTCGTGTAACTCGGGAAGAATACGCGTCATCGGCTTATCAATGACCAACATCATATGTTCCGTCTTCAATAACTTACGATACTCTTGAATAGTCAAGTTTCCATAGAACTTATCTAACAAAAAATACGGGTTTGGCGCCGGCTTGATATTCTTCTTATAATCATAAACCTTACTATAAATCTGATTTAATAAGTGATAACGCTCGAATTTTGTGGAATCGTCAATATTTTCCTTCATGAGATGGGCGGCCGCGCACTCTGGACGACAAAACGATCCATAGCCATAAACTTCGCCGTCCATTTCGTATTTGGGAATATAACACGACGGATTATCATATTCGTACGTACACCAAAAACACGCCGATTTCTTATCCGGGTTCACGTTCTTATAGAGTTGTATTTTGAGGTTCTTCAGTTTCGCGTTCACATCCTTGATATTGATGTCAGGTTCTTCTGCAACTTCGGTCATGCATGATTTACAGGATTGGCAAACGTTCGGAACAATCGAAGGTGTGTTCATGGAAAATTCGCTATATGCGAAATCCTTTCCGGTGTCCTGTGAAACAACCTCGCTATTTTCATACATTGAAAATGCACCGCCCTCCTTGGTATAAGTCAAAATATTGGGCGGAATGCTTGGGTTATAAATGAGTGGATCGGTGACGAGCTGTTTGATTATCGTGTCGTGTTCTTTTAAGTCTTGCATAGAGCACTTCAAGTGAAGAATGATGTTGGCAGGTTGCGCGGGAGTATTCATAGCTTCGGGCTGCTTTAAAATGAGCTTACCGCCCTTTGGCTTTCTTCCTCTCTTTTTAACTACTGGTTCAGGTTCGTGATGGGGTTCTTCTATGGTTATTGTGATATTGGCGGCTACATTCTGTTGGACGGAGGCGTGATCATCGACCACGGGTGCGACTTCCTTCTTCTTCCTTCCACGTTTTTTAGGTGCTGGCGGTTCTGGATTTGCGCTCATAATAGGTGAGTTCGAATAAAAAATATCGCCTTTCTTTTTTATATTGTTTTAAAAAAGCCATATCCGGGGAACCTACGGTTCGACATTTCGCTGTTTAACTACGTTAAACCGCGAAAGTCCTTCTAGACGGCGCTAATGCGCCGTCGTCGAACCCCCGGACGCCCCCTCCCTTAAGAAAAAATACACACAAGACAACCTAACTCTACATCTAATTAAGGGAGGGGGCGTCCGGGGGAACCGTAGGTTCCCCGGAACCGGAGGCATAGCACTTCCGACACAACGGCACATAATTATGCGATCCAATACTAACCTGCGACATTTCCTCCGTAACACGATGCGAAAAGATCGCGCGTTTCCCATTTCTACAGAACGAACACAATGACTTCAACTTCTCCACCTTATCGCAATGAGGAATAAGGTCCAAAATCTCTCCAAACTTTTTACGTTGAAAATCGCCATCCAAGCCACAAACATAAACCGTCTTGTTATGAATTTCCACCATATCGAGAACCACGGTTTTTAGGTTCGCGAAAAACTGCCCCTCATTGATCAAAATCACATCCGCGCGACGAAGTTCTCGATAGTCCTTGTTTTGTGTATTATTCCACATATCATCCAAGTCCATGGTCATCAAACATGGGATCATTTTATGGTCATGCGTGGATAGCATGGAATCGTGGTATCTCTTATCCTCCGCATAGTTAACAACGGCGATTTTTTTCTGGATATACGAATAGTGATTATAGATCTCGATGATACGTGTTGTTTTTCCCGAAAACATAGGGCCCAAAATGAGCTCCAGATAGCCTTCCTCATTCAATACGATAGGAGTAAACATTGTTGGTTTTTAACGCCAAAATAACACGCAGAACACGTGTCAATTTTTTGGAAAAGGAGGGGTCGCAGGGGAACCTTGGTTCCCTGCTATTATTGTTTACAAACAAAAATATAAAAACGTTTTCGTAATAAAAACATATGTCTGCCGCAACTAAAAAAGAAAGTATTCCCTGGGTAGAAAAATACCGCCCCACCCAATTCGATGATATTGTTCTCTCGCCCATTAATCGCGAAATATTCAAAAACATATTGGATAACCAATATTTCCCGAATTTGCTATTCTATGGTCCACCGGGGACAGGCAAAACTACCACTATCATCAACTTGATCAACGAATACCAGATCAAGTGTAACGAAAAAAGTAAGGGATCGGTCATTCATTTGAACGCGTCCGATGAGCGCGGTATCGATATCATTCGTAACCAAATCTACCAGTTCGTGAAATCGCAGAACTTTTTCGAGCATGGGCTCAAGTTCGTTATTCTGGATGAGGTTGATTATATGACCAAGAACGCGCAACAAGCACTCAAGTATTTGTTACAGTCGTCGTGTTATAATGTGCGCTTCTGTTTGATCTGTAATTATATCAGTAAGATCGACGAATCGCTCAAAAACGAATTCATCTGTATTCGTTTCAATCAGTTACCCAAAGACGATATCTATAAGTTCATCAAAAATATCTCGATCAGTGAGAACCTGGTCTTATCCGACGGCGTCATCGATACCATACAAAAGAACTATAATTCAGATATACGTAGTATGATTAATTTCATTCAGTTAAACCAAAATATCACGGAATGGGAAGAGAACATAATCACGGATGCTGTGTGGGAAACCATACATGAGAAGCTAACGAATAAATCACACGATATGATGCAGCACGTTCATGAAATCAGCATACAATACAATACAGATAAGAAAAACATTATTAAGAATTTCTTCAACTATGTGATACGTAAGAAAAAACAATTGATTACACCCGCGTTTTTATCTTTTGTGGAGAAAATCATGCATTCCAATGGTACCAATATCGAACATATTTTACACTATTTCTTTGAGAACTACGCGGCAGGGAACCAAGGTTCCCCTGCGACCCCTCCTTAACAAAGAATAATAAGAGGCAGGGAACCAATGTTATTAGTTTCCTCCCGCCGCAAGTTCTTGGTGAATAATAAACTTCTTCGCAAATATGCCTATCCATTTCACTTGACCGTTTACTGAAACTGGCATAATACGAGCGGTTGTTTTCTGCGTCTCAGTAAGTTCCTTAACAATACCAGAATTGATATCCTTGTTCATGAAATCTTCTTTCGAGACATATTCATAAATAGGGATGGTTGATTCTCTGTACCGAATGGTTGACGCCTCCGCGTTTAACGTATACTTTGCAGGATTTCCACGAACAATCCTTTTCAGCGCATCAACGACTTGAACCGAAGTATTATAGACATCAGTGATGTCATAGTCTTCATTGTTTCTCGCAGTCGCGACACTGGGAAGAGCTATAGGATCCAACCCGTCAATATTTCTCGGATGAACCATGGTTGGGTCTGCGTCTCTAACGCGTCCATTCTTTTTCTTGAACCCCGCGCACTGGTAAGAATTACGTCCAAACGGGTCATTGTAAACGGCCTCATAATTCTCAACCGCAGCAATGCTGGTTCTGTAAGGACCTGTTTTATGCCCAGCCTCGATTGCATCTCTCCAATACCCAGACATTCTACCTGGAAGTCCCTGAATTTGAACGTTATAATCGGGATTGCTTGTGTACAATTCATGAGTGGCGCCAATACGTAACTTCCACTTATTTGGAATAAGATTGGCTCTTCGGAAAAATCCCTTCACTAAAAGAACAATGTGCTTAGTAAGCGGTTCCTCAAATAAAGTTTTAATCTCTTCGGGCGTCAATCTCTCATCCGATGTGTGATTGTGAAACCCAATATTCTTTTTAATGCAGGCATTTATCATCACATCTTTTGTTTTGGGCGTAACTCGCACAACACTAACGCGAAAATCATTACCGTAATTGTCCAAAATATCTTCCTGGATCCACTCTTCAGCTTTTTCGATCGTCTTCATGGGGTAAAACTCCTTGATAATTTCTCTCTGCAAGAATTCAGAATGACCAATATACTCATGTGGAATGGTCATCTTGTAGATTGCATGCAAATCTCCCCAACGATAAAGATCATACAATTCTCGTATCGGCGTTGCGCTACATAGAACAAACCGAATGTTATTCTCTTCCATATAATTAATGTTTAATACGCCCGCTTCCTTAAGGGTGTTACATAACACCTGCCCTTCTTTGTCCCCAGTGTCGATTTCATCAATGATGATGAAACCGTTCTTCAAATTCTTCAAATCCGATTTGGACAACTTACCATGGTGAAAGATCTTATCCTTTAAAAAGCTAGGTGCATTATCCTTCATGTCTTTCTCCCAACTCGCGTTGCTCATTCCGGTGATAATTCGCAAATTGTCCGGGTTCACTACAAAGTCGTCATCGGAATGGGTGGCCATGAGTTTGGCGAGTTCGATCATGAGGCCATCCATGCCCACCTTTGTCTTTTTCGTGATGGTAACAACTCGTCGCCTATTTTCGTAAAATTCTGATACAATTGCACAAGCGTCCATCTTCTGATTTTCATAAATATACTCTGAAGTTCCTCGAACGTCTCCGCTCAAGTATTTCAATCTATTTGTTTTTTCCGCAGAAAGATAGGAAGCCACAACAAATTCACGCCTTGCGGCGGCAATAGAGACGCGATCCGACATTTTCAATTGAGTTCAACGGGTTTTTGATTTCCATACCGTCACTTTTGTGGGTCAATTTTTTCGCCACCCAAGTTCTCCCAAAGATCCGTTGAAAATGGAGGAGGGTCCGGATAAAAGAAAAAATTGAACCTACTTAAAGACTTTATATCAATTATAATTAACTCATATAATGGCAAAATCAATCGATGATGAATGGATGTCTTTTATAACGCAGTCAAGCGATCACTCGGGTTCCTCCTCAAAACCAACCAGCACCAAGACAAACGCAACGGATAGTTGTCTTGATGAAACCAGCTTAGGCGACGTGCCCGAATGTGAAGATCTCTATATCTCCACGAAAACGAAGGTCCTCTTCTTGAACCAGGAAATCGATATCCAAAATATCTTCTGGACTATTCCAGTAATCGAATACTGGCAACCAAAAAACGGCGTAGTAAAGAAACAAATGAAGATTGTATCCAAGACCGTGGAAGAATTCAACGAATACAAAGCGAAATTGGAGGGTATCAAATACTATACCGAAAACATTATCAAGCAGATCGATAATCCCACCGCGCGTCGTATCAAGTTCAAAGACGAACGTAAGATCACTATTGGTCTCTCCAAAAAGGACATCATGAACTGTCGCGGAAAGGTCAAAAACGCATTCTATAACTGTTTCGCCATGATCCTCCGGTTCAAATACGAAGGCGCATTCCGTGAAATTCACGTCAAGGTATTCAATACAGGTAAACTCGAAATCCCGGGCATCCTGAACTCCAAGCTCTTGGATATCGTAAAGGAAATGATCCTGGAATATGTACAGCCAAATATGCCCAAACCGCTGGATTTCATCGAAAATGACGATGAACAAAACGTATTGATCAATTCAAATTTCAACTGTGGATACTATATCAATCGCGATAAACTTCATTCTATCCTAAGAAGCGATAAATATCATATTGAGAGTGCATATGATCCGTGTAGTTATCCTGGAGTAAAATGCAAATTTTACTTCAACAATGAATTGGGCTTTGATACAGAGCTACAAAACGGAAGGATCGTAAAGCAAGACACTGGAATGAAAATGCAAGAACTGATCGATAATAAGAAATACACCGAAGTATCGTTCATGATTTTCAGAACGGGTAGCTGCCTAATTGTCGGCAATTGTAGCGAAAAAATCCTGAAGTTCATTTTCGAGTTCATCAAAACCATGCTACATAATGAATACGCAAACATTCATGTAGTAAATGATGAAGTCGTCACAAAAAATAAAAAGACCAAGTTGAGGAAGAAGACGGTGATGATGTCCGACGAATATTATAGAACCGTAGTTCAGCCGGCAGCCGCTCTATCGTCTTGAGCGTTTCAATGTGCGTCTATTTTTTTTGCCACCAGCTTGGTTCGCTTTCGCGGTTTGCATTCTCGACAAATGGCGCTGACCCCTCTTCGTTTTGTTTTGACCCAATATTTCAACGACGCTCGCGCGGCGCGTTGTGTCATTTCCGCTCTTTTTAACGAGCCGGTTTGTTTTCGGATCGAGTTTTAAATTCATCATATGGGTTATTTTATCACCATAAAGCGCGGCAACGGCTCGATGCATATCATTTAGGCTGACCCCGTTATGTCCCGCTCTACTAATTTTTCTATCTACTTGATTTCGTAGATATAAAAGTATTTCTTGTGCGAAAAAGCGATTTTCTAACATGATCTTATCGTTGGTTAGATCAAATGTTGTAGAATACACGTCATATTTTGCCGAAACAAACCAATCTTCATCCTCTTCTTCAATCTGCTTGAAATAAGATGCCAACGAATACATCGGATTGCCATATTTTTCATCCTCGTCGTTCAATTCATCATTTAATGGATCGCCATATAAAAAATTTCCCTCTTCATCGTAGTCCTTCTCGGAAATTTCTTCTACCTCATAAAGGGGCTTTAATATATCCGGTTGATAAAATAGCTTCAGTATCGTTTTCTTATTTGTTATGTTATACGTTTTCTGTAATATTTGTTTTATGCGTTCATATAAGTCTTTATTGGTATGCCTGGACGCAAACGTCAAATAATCTTTCAAATATGTTTCCGACTTTTCGTCTAATATTTCTGAATGGCCTATAACGTAGCAATGTATTTTATATAAAATCATAAATACGTATGCTCGTATCGTCCTGCTTATTTTATTATTATCCACGAGATTGGTTTCATTAGCAAGATCAAACCTTACCAATAATTTATCCGTTGCTTCTTCAACCAGGCGTAAATCATTGTATTCGTATTTTTGATCCTTTATGAAAGTTCGTCCGCGTTCATAAGAACGATCTCGCTTTAAAATTTCCATCATTATCTCAACGGCGTCAGCGGCTTCACAACGAAACGTCATTTGTATGGTAAACATCGTCTCGCCCAAAGATTTACGTTTTGTCGCCCATTCATTACCTTCTTCTTCGTCATCATAAGTATCCATGTAATATAAGTTCGTGCCCGTTTTATGATAAATATGGCGGTGGTTTTTGATAAGCCCCACGGTTTTATATTCGGTTTTTTCATTATTTGCTGCGATCATCAACGACCCTCCGATTTTCTTCGTATTCGCCATATGATCTATAATTCGACTACAGGCATCAATAAAGGTATCCACGATCACGTTAGAGTTCTCGCGTTTCGGATTATAGTATGTAACCACGTATTCAACACCAGAAAAGGTTTGGCAAAGAGGTAATCCATTGACAAATTTAAGATCATATGTTTTACCCGCATTGGTTTTAAACAGGTACATTTCATTTTTCGGAATACTAAGTTCTTCACAACGTTTTGCTAACATATTTGCGAAATCTACGTCGCCGATGTCATTGGTTACTTGAAATTTAATGTTGTTCGTGTTATCACCACGACGGCTCTCATTAAAATACTCGTCTACCACGTCTAATGAATTAAGCTCTTCTTCTTCTTCAAATGCTGCTTTGTACTCATCCAATAGCTCTTTTTCTTGAAATGCGTCTTGATACTCATCCAATAGCTCTTTTTCTTCATCATCTTCAAAGGCTGCATTATACTCATTCAACAGTTCGTCTTCATCGGGTTCTTCCGTTTTAGGTTTATCCTTATCATTTTCGTCTTTCGGTTTATCAGTGAGCGCCACCTTTATTTCCAAATAATTTTCGCCTTTTTTGCGGATGTACCCCTCCTCTATTTGTTCATTCAATTTACGTAAAATAGTATCCGTGTTTACAAGGCTGGTTCCATTTTCGTGTAATGAAAATTTTACAATATCATGTGTCTCAAATTCAAATCCGAGACTTAATATTTTCTTAAATGTGGGATGTGAAGCTAGATCTCCTCCAAACATTACCTATATATTTATGATTATAAAATATTCATAAATATATAATCTAATTGCAAACAATGAGGGAAACCTCTTTTGAGTAATAAGTGTATAATTTTATAGGCCGGTATTTTTTCAAAGGCAAGTAGTTCGAAGCTAATGGGCGCCATGCGCCAGGAGCAATGTCCGTATCGTCCTCTGCTTGATTGCAGCAATTCGTGATCAAGATGTACTTGTATTTTTTGCTCGCTACCAGATAATCTAAAAACTTGTATATGTCGGCCAAAGGCCAGTGTTGTATAACGTCTTTCAAGATGCAGAGATCCGCGCCAATAATCTCCTCCTTCTTATTGAAAAAATCCAAATGGATGAAATTATGGCGTTCCAATGACGTCTTTTTATTACTTTCAATAACTTTATCATACGCGTCGTAACCATAATAGGTGACATTTTCCAAATCATCATAAATGTATTGTCCGCAACGAAAATCACCACATCCCAAATCCACAACCGTTTTTACCCCATTATCTTTAATAAATCCGCGAAGAAAGAGAACATAAGTATTGATATTTACGTGTATATTCGATCCGTCTCCGCTGCTGCCTTTATAGTTCGGATTATAGTTGTTACCCCAATGACAGGTCTCATAAATATTTGTAAACACATCAATGTAGTTGCTCATAATATAGTATATACAAAACTTATATACTAAATTTTTATACGAATAACCATTTTACTAAATCTTTTGTTGTTTCTCCATGAAACTTTTCGTAAAAAGTGTCTTGGTTCATATAAAATTTATTAAATATGCGATCGTTTTTATCTATGTTTCTAAAAGCAGCGGTGCGTTTCGTTTTCTCTAATTTTTCGATCATTTCTTGTAGCAATTCTTCGTACTTTTTATACTCCATATTAATTTTTTCTTGAATGAGTTCTAAATAGCTACCAATTAGTTCTAAACTGTCCACTTTTAATAGATAGCGGTGTAAATATTCATTACATAGGTGTAAACGGTTATCAAAAGTTATACCATCATTCTCCCAAAAAAAGAGGATCTTTGCGAAATTAAATGCGTTATTCAATAGTGATTTTAATTCGTCTTCGTCCATGGTTATAGTTTCGTTGTTTAATGTCATAATATTTGTCGCCGTGTCTGATGTATTACTTGTATTACCATCTTGAATTTCGTAAATAGTCTTTTTGTATACGAATAAGATCGCGTCCATGTGATTTAACGCGATTTCGGACTTGTGAATTTGTTCCATATATTCCAAATAATAGTAATAGGACTTTTGCGAATAAAAATAGGCGCTTTCCACGTTTTTGGTTTTCATTAAAATGAACTCAAATACCCTATGCATGGCGTTTATTCCAATGTATAGGCTCGATTTCGCATTGGGTACTGTTTTCAATGTATCTGAATTATTCATCAGCTGAAAAAATTCCGCAATCAGTGATGAATATTTAACCAAAATCCTATTTTTATAATAGACGTTAGTCGGCATATGATATATTAACTAAACATTTTTTTGAAGGATAGCGGGGAACCCAGGTTCCCCCCACTCGCCTTTTCCTTCTGTCATTCAGGCCAAATAATGATGAAAAGGAGGGGTCGCAGGGGAACCGTTGGTTCCCTGCATATTAAATACTTTTCATAAAAATGGATATAAAGTATAAAATAAGTATATTCTTATATTATACTATAAATAATGAGCGCCGCACCTACAAATGCAAGTGCTACTACCCCAAATGGTTATCGATTGCCTGAGAATAATACTCTCCAGCACGCAGCAAAGTTGGCGATCGTTGAGGATAAGCCCGTTATGTTAGACTATTGGACGAATAGTCTTGATAAGAGCGTACTCATTGGCGTCAAGGAGAACCAAGAGAAGCTTTTGGTAAAGAGTGAGGAGGAATACACCAGTCCTATCTCCAAGATTTACAAGGTCGGAAAGGAGTATATCATTGTTACGGAGAACTCGATTTATTTAGTCGATGTGGAGATCCCCACAAAGAGAATTAGCTCTTAAACTCTATGTATGAATATTTGAAACGAAATCAATAATTTCAAATGTTCTTAGTCTAATTGCCACTTAATTATGGGGCCCGGTTCATACCAATCTCTCGCGCTGTGATTTGGCTTGATATTTTTTTCATGTTTCCAATCCGTTCGTTTATGTGCTGCGTTCGTCAAGTAATCCGCGAGTTCGATCTTTGCTTCCGCGTCTCTTCGTGCTAAATCGTTTCCTGGATGCTCATTTGCATATTGAATGGATTTCTTAGCGGCCAAAATTGCGGGTGGCAATGAGCTAGACAAAAATCCTAGTGTATCGGTGGATCTCGCACCGTCTCTATAAGATTGAAGAGTATCCTTCGTTTTTCTAATGGTACTCTCTTTCGGAGACGCTCCGCCCTTTGCCTTTCGGCTTTTGTTTTTACGCGATTTACCTAAAGACTTTCTTGATTTTGTCATCTTTCTATACAGTGTCGTTATATTTTTGTTTGTATTCGATGAAAAATTGAATTGATTTATTTATAATTGAATAAATCAAATCACAACAACATGGAAAATCCTGTTCGTTCTTCAGAAAGTTTCTCACGCGAAGCCGCCGAAATTATGGCGGATCTTCGAGAGATGATGGAAAAAACAATGGTTATTGAAGCCACCCTGGTTCAACAAATTCGTTCACAACAAAGTCAAACCGATTTTTATAGGTCAGATGAAAGAGGTCCTCCTAAGAAGAAAATGAGACTTGCAAATCAAGATCAAGGGAGGGGGCGTCCGGGGGAACCGTAGGTTCCCCGGAGTACGGTTCCCTGATTTAGTTATCATATCCCCATGGCCACACACAATACCTAATTACTGATGTATATAGTAGATTATAATTGTATTTCTTTTTTCTATAATTCGTGATTACCGTTGGATAAACTTGCGCTACATATTTTTCATTGTTCAAGTAATCTATCACAGCTTGCATGGTAACACCCGATGATACTTGTTCATCCAATATCAATACGTTTTTCCCTTTTAAATCCACGTCAATGGGTTCACAAACCATATATTCTCGTTTTTTACCCATCCATCGCGATGGTGCTTCTTTTATAAAGTCTTCTTCTTTTTTATTACATTGATAGTCTTTATTCGAAACCTTTATATAAGAATATTCCACGTTTAATTTTTCAGCAAGATATTTGGTAATAATCGCGCCGCCCGATTTTATTCCAACGATATGATCAACTTTGACACCTTTTTCATGGAGTAGTTTCACAATATCATCAAGATGACTTTCCAGTTTACGCCAACTACAAAATAACTCGGTATTACTATCATAAAACGGCACAAAAATACCAAACAGTATGTGTAATATCTTTAAGAAAATGCTAGCGTTTTGTTTTTTTTGCATCACTTTATCTAAAGACGGGTCTATCCATGAAGGGCGATTTCGAATTTCGGTCTCAATGCTTTGAAATAAGGAATATACATAACCCGACAACACAAACACTGAAAAAATGACAAATAAAGTTGCACCATAGATATAACGGGGTCTTGTTACTGATTTCATATATATTACAGTTACAAAATATTCTTGAGACCCTCCGTTTGTTCGGGGGTTAAACTCTCCGGAAATTCGACGTCAAGTTCAATGATAAGATTGCCAGTCATATTATCTTTCATCATTCCCAAATTCGGTATCACTTTTCGAAACCCCGGCTGTATGATAGATGGGTTGACGCTGTTATTCAAAGAAAACGTTTTTCCATTCATGTGTGGGATATCAAATGTAAATCCACAAAGCGCTTCCTTCAATGTAATTTTTTTATTCATCACAAGATCCAACCCCTGTCTTCGAAAACATGTGTTATTCATCAATTTGACATGAATATTTACATCGCCTTTCAGATGTTCATTTACTTCATTTCCCGCACCCTTTAATGATAATACGTCGTTTTCGTCTATTCCTGGCGGAAACGTAACGTTTATTGTCTTATGCTCCATGACTTTTGCTCCGTTAATAATCGTCCATTTATCGATCTCGATGGGCATAGACGTGCCGCTATAGCATTGCTCCAACGCCAAATATATTTCTTTATTAATTGTCGGCGGAGGTTGTTGATGATGAAAACTCGTAGAAAACTCCGCGCGAAAACTTCCAGGACCTCCGCTTGTTTGGAATACACGAATTCCTGGCCCGCCTCCCATGTGCATCATTCCTGGTGGCATTCCTCCGCCCCCACCAAACATCATATTAAAAATTTGATTGATATCACTGAACTCGTCCATCGAACTCATGTGCTGAAATGGCATTCCTCCCATGCCGCCTCCGCCAAATGCGCTCGTCATATCATAATGCTTTCGTTTTTCGTCGTCACTAAGAGTTTCGTAGGCTTCATTAATTTCCAGCATTTTCGATTTCGCTTCCTCTGTAGAATTACGATCGGGATGATATTTCAACGAGAGGGCGCGATATGCCTTTTTAATTTCGGTAGGATTGGCGTCTTTTGAGACCCCCAATGCATCATAGAAATTCGTCATTTATAATATGATTGAAACTATATGTTTATATTTAATCTCTTTCGAAGAATAAATAATTAATGTTATGAAATTCACATAAACACTTTTCATAAGAATATCAAATGACAGATACTCAACAAAACGCGTTTCGAACAAAGAATGCCATAGATAGTCTCTTTATCATGAAATATAAACCGTATTTCATCGACGACTTCAGCATCGACGATAAACTTATTTCAGTGTTAAAAACGCTTCTCGAAATCGATAACCTCAATGTATTATTCATCGGCAATTCCAGTTCAGGAAAAACGTCGCTTCTATATGCTTTGATCCGCGAGTACTATAAGTTGGAAAAAACCGCTCCTCTCCCTGAGAACAATATTATGTTTATCAATAACTTGAAGGAGCAAGGTATCCAGTATTTTCGTAATGAAATGAAGACGTTTTGCCAGTCGCGTAGCGTAATTTATGGGAAAAAGAAACTCGTGATCATTGACGACATCGATAATATCAACGAACAAAGTCAACAGGTGTTTCGCAATTATATTGATAAATACAAGAACAATATCCATTTCATTTCCGTATGTACAAATATCCAGAAGGTCATCGAAAGTATCCAATCCAGAGTTCATATCATCAAAATCAATCAGCCTACGAAAGAGCAGATCGTATCCATTATGGATAAAATCATTCAAAAAGAGAAGATTATTATTGATCAAGCCGCAAAAGACTATTTATTATTGATAACCAACGGATCCATTCGAGTGATGATCAACTATCTGGAAAAAATATATATATTGAAGACGCCGATCGACCTAGAACTCTGTAAGAAAATCTGCTCGATTATTTCGTTTCAACAGTTTGAAAAGTATGTTGTTGCCCTCCAGTCCGATGACTTGATATCCGCAGTTCATATATTATACGACATCTATGATTATGGGTATTCTGTCATCGACATATTAGACTATTTTTTCACCTTTGTTAAATTGACAAACACATTGGACGAGGATACCAAATATAAGACGATCCCTTTTCTTTGTAAATATATTACCATTTTCCATAATATTCATGAGGATTGTATTGAACTGGCATTGTTTACAAACAATCTTTATAACGTTATAAAATGTAACAGCACGCCTATATAAAATTATGTTTAGTACATATTTTTATACGTCTCAGTGAAAATAAATATGTGCATAATTTACATAACGAATGACGAAACAGATATTCAAAACACCTGTGTCAAATGATACCTTATTTCAATTTCTCGAAAAGATATGTCTCAAAACCGAAAAATACTATTTGATCGATATGAATGCATATCGAAAGATGATTTTTCATAAATATGACGAGGAACTATGCAAAGATATCCGAGAAAATTATCATACTTCCAAACACTTCTATCTTGATCGTAAAATGACCTATAATTCATTCACCACCATATTACGACAAATATGCAAGCATAACAATATTATGTTTACGTCGCAGATCAAATATAACGAATCGAAATACAATATCGACTATTTAATTTTCTTTTCGATAGAAACACATAAATAATTTGTTCGTTTATACTATATGTTTAGCTCAAAAGTAGGAAATTACATTGTATTTTTTACAGCAGCAGCTGTAATTGGCTACGTTGCTAACAAATTTAAGCCCGAATATACTAAAAGCGATGATTATGAGGTTATAAAAAAATATATATTAAACGATTCGCCTCTTTATGGTTATAACCGCCCCAAAATTTGGGTACATTCCAAATATGAACAGAATACGAGGAAATGGAAAGATTTTTATTCCCGCAATACCACGGATTTAAACCAGCCTTACATTCATTTGACCATCAAAACGATCATCAATCACTGTGGTAACGACTTCAATATTTGCTTGATCGATGACGAAACATTTAGTAAGATTATTCCTGGGTGGAACGTCGATTTGAAGACCACACCGGAGCCATTCCGATCGCATTATCGCGAAGTCGGGCTTCTCCAGCTAATTTTCCATTATGGTGGAATGCTTGTTCCCAATTCATTCATTTGCTTGAAGAATATGAAAGATTTTTACGAGGAAGCCACACAAGACAATAAGTCTTTTGTTTGCGAAAATGTCTGTAGAACCGTGAACCAATTTCATAGCCGCCGCAAATTGTTATTTTCACCTGATACCACTTTCATTGGTGCCTCGAAAAATAACCTCGTGATTGGCGAATTGATCGAATATTTGAAGACGGTGAACCAAAACCCGCATTTTTCCACGGAAACGGATTTCATGGGAAATACAGCGCAATTCTGTGTGAAGGCGATCGAGCAAGAAAAAATGAACTTGATCAATGGACAGCGTATTGGCATTAAAACACAAAAGGGTAAACCGATTTTATTAGATGATATGATGGAAGAGAACTATTTGGATCTATCAAATGATTGTGTTGGTATTTATGTTCCTGGTGAAGAAATTTTAAACCGTCCCAAATACCAATGGTTTGCCGTGATGCCCAGCGAAGATATTTTGAAGACGCGTTTGATTATTGCTAAGTATTTGAAGGCTTCTATTTTGGATTCCAATGATGAGTATGCGACCTCCACTGAAATTCGTAGTGTAGTGTCTATCTAAGCAGGGAACCAAGGTTCCCCTGCGACCCCTCCTTTTTGTACTATGTTTTGATAATGCAACAAAGCACAAAAGCCCCCTCCTTTTTTTTACTATTCGCTATTTGTGAAGATCTTATGAACCTTCGATTTCCACTCATCATCCAAATCGCCAATATTGGATCCAAGTATTTTTGCCACAGGAACCCAATACCGAGCCGTTGACAAAAGCTCAGGCGCCTGGTTCCATAGATTTGAATAGTACCCATTCAGCTCAGAAATAAGCTTTGTCTCCGTTTCCGGAATGACTTCCAATAGCTGTTTAATCACCTTATCAACGTTTCTATACTCCATTCTTTCGGATTTTGTGTCTTTCTTTTGTTGATGAGTTCTCGATCAATTTTTTAGCCGCAATGCTAAATTTTTATTTAGTATTGTGTAATCACTGCATATTTGGTAAGGCATTTAGAAAATTATAATATTTTCAAAATATATTTTACCACAGCATACTATAGGATGTCCTCTCATTCTAGCTCAAGCTCTTCCAGCTCGTCAAGCTCCGACGATTCGTCTTGCGATCATCATAGACGCCATCGCCGTCATCGCCACCGTCGCGTGTATCATTACCATTATTATTACGATGAATATCCGTATTATGGGCCCATTTTTCCATTCAGGCGTCCATTTTTATATTGGTAAAACATAATAAATATAACATCATTGTAATATATAAATGTTTCAATGTTGTAAAAAGAAGATTGTAGTAAAAGTAAACCCCCCTTCCATAAAAGCAGTAGAACCTCGGTGCTTTCTTTGTTCTAGACAAAAATCACTTATTCGAATGGAATGCGAACATATTATTTGTACAGCTTGCGCATGTGATATGCGGGACTTTAACGTCGATCATTGTGCGTTCTGTCTTAACTTGACAAAGAAAAATTTATCCATAAAACCATATTAACTTTAATAACTTCAATAAATCACTTAAAAATAGGTGGTTTATTATTATCAAATGCAAGGCACAGAAGACGATGCTTCTATCAAGAAAACAAATACAATCCGACAAACTCACGAAGCCATTGATGCTTTATACGATAAGTACGCTAATAATCCTTATGTTTTTTCAAAAGTACATAACTATGTTTGTAATCTACTGCCTAATATCCTTGAAAAAAAAAATAGTTCCCACGACGAAAGCTTACAGCGAATAGAGGCTCTTTCCAATGAACAGGGTACATTTATCGAGACCTTTCTGAATACGAATAAATACTTTTATATCCCCGCCACCGAAAAGTTCTTTTTTTATGACGGCCTACATTATCAGATCTATAACGAAGATGATATTCTATATAACGTCCTTTCGGCAATCAGCCGTGATCGTAACCTCATGTCCTGGAAGCAACTTACGAAGAAGCATATCATGAAGCGTATCAAAGAGAATAGTTTATTGAAATCGATCCCCGAATCGGAAACCATTCAATCCGTCTTGGATTATTTATATCCCTCCGTCTTCGCCACCAAAATCGAGGCCAAATACTTTTTGACGATATTGGGCGATAATATTTTTAAGACGAACGCCGAGCTTATTCATTTTATACATCCCAACGCAAAGCATTTTATTCGTGAACTGAATAATATTTGCCAGTCGATCATTGGCGTAAGTTTGGCACAGACGTTCAAGTATAAATACCATGAACTCCATGAGTATAATCATTGCCGTATTATTAAGACGAACGACGCAATCAAGTCCGATAATATTTGGGCACCCATTATTAATGCGTGTTTTTTGGATTTGCTTTGTGTCGCGTGTCATTATTCTATTCGTTTCTCTGGATCCGATGATGTGATCGCCAATCATAGTAACGATCAAGAGCTCATTGATCGCGTTTTCTATTTGAAGGAATTACAACCCGAAAGTATTATCGATAAGTTTATTGGAGAGTATCTACAGATCTCATCTAGTGGTAAATCCATTCTCACCAATCAACTTACGATTGAAAACCAAAATAGCACCATTCGCGCCACGCAAGTGACGTGGAAAAATATGCAATATTTATGGAAGCATTTCTTGGAGACGAAACATCTACCCAACATCATGTTCCAACAGAAGATGAAGGGGCTTTTGACGGAGAAACTCGCAGAATATTATAGTGAGGATCTCGATAGTTTCGTCGGTATCTGTAGTAATTTTTTACCCGCTATCCAAAAGTTCTTGCAGTTTTGGAATGAGTGTATCGAATACGACGAGGAAGAAAACGATTTTGAGATCGAAGAGATCACGTTTTTGTTTCGTAAATGGTCGGAAAGCAAAAACGAGGCAGTATCCACATTGAATGATAAACAGGTTCTGGACTTGATCTCGTATTATTTTCCGGATGTGGAGATTGAAAAGGATAAGTATATTTCAAAGATTGCTTGTGTTCTATGGGATAAACAAATGGATATTCAGATCGCCCTCGATAGCATGAAGGAAAAGTTGAAAATGCAGGTTTATCGACAGTACGGAAGTACATCGAATTATGAGCGCACTACGTCGCCTATCGCAGGAAGACATATTTCCATTTATGATGCGTATAATTACTATTGTAAGTATTTTTCCGACTTTGAGAATAAACAGATCGTAAATAAGGCTTATTTTGAGAAGTTTATATTTGAGAACTTGGAGTATTATTTGATCGATGGTAAGTTTATTAGTTCTGATTGGCTAATCGAGTAGGGAACCCACGGTTCCCCCGGACGCCCCCTCCTCTGGTTGGGATTATACTGAATAATATCTGAGATTAACTCTAGATATTATTTTTGGTTAAGGGAGGGGTCGCAGGGGAACCGTAGGTTCCCTGCTTACTTCTTCTTGGCGGTCTTGTTCTTGCGCGTCTCGCGCTTCACATAACCAAACTTGCCCTTCTGGGCAAAGAAGCCGGCCTTCTCAAGGCGCTTCTCCTTCTTGGCGGTGCGGTGCTTCTTCAACGAAACAATGCGTCCCCACTTGTTCTTGAACAAGTCCTTTTTCTTGAGTAATCCCTCCGTCTTGTAAGCAGTGCCGTTCATTACCTGCTCGCGGGAGCCGAAAAGCTCCTTAAACTTCTTTCCATCAATGTGGTAGGTTCCATCTTCGTGTCTCACGGGTCTTTTCATTTGTATATATAGGACAGATAAAAAACGCGCCGCGAATTTTTTACTAAATCTTCCGTTCTATGTCTATCGATTATGGATCCAAATAATCTAAACGATATATAATAAAAAACGCGCAAAAACAAAAAAACGATCAGTCACACGCAAACATAAGTAAATTTTCTATATTTTTTACGGAAAAATATGGAAAACTATGGGTCTTTTTCTTCTTGTATAAATTTAACTTCATTCATTGGATAAAACACCGCTGCCCAAGAACGTTCAAAATAATGACCCGTTTCTGGATTTGAATGTTTGTCCAAGTCAGTTAATAGGTATTCATAATAAGACTTTGGATGTTGAGTAATGTATTCCTTTTTAATTCCAAAAATACCTCTATCCGAAATCAAATTGGTTTGGGCGTCACCAAAACGTTTCTCATACCAATTCCCAAATGGTCGAATTTCGCTTAATTCGATATGACTTTCCGGATTTAATTCTCTGTTTTTATCGTCGGTGGACGCATAGTCTTCTATTGTAAAATCCCTAAATTCTATTTTAAGATCGTTTAATTTTGTTCCAACGAACACCCCTTCTCCGTTCGACTTCTCAATTTCATATAGCCATTGTTTTGCTTTACGGTTCTTTCCTTCCATATTACATGATCCTGGCAAAAACAACGTATAATCAGCCAAATTTTCGTAGTTATAAATGATATGATAAAGATAACTATGGCTCTCTCTTCCAACATTTTTAATATTTGCTACTTTCATATTACTCGTCTTATAAAAGTTGTCAGTGGGTCCTTTATTGTAACAAATAACTGGATATTTATTAAATGGTTCTTCGCTTAACCATTCTAAATCTTCATTATACCTTGATACAACAAGTTCTATTTGTATTTTGTTTTCCATTGTTTCTACATTAACAACCAATGTTAAAACACAAATCAGAAATAACAGGAACAACAATATAATAACAATGCTTCGTTTCATTTATACTATGTTTCGAAAAGTTCTTAGATATTAACATTAAAAAGCAAATATTACCAACTCTTTTTGAACCTGGGATCACTTTTCGACACAACACATCGTTGCGGAAGAGGTCCATATTGATCGACATAATCCGTATAAGACATCGTTTTTGTATTTCTCGTTCCTCCTGGGTTTGGATTGCTTACGTATTGAGCATATTTCGCGTTTGTTGTAATTGTTGGATTATTACCGCTCGATGCAATTTTTACGGTTTTTTGTTGCGCGTCAATGTTTTGATATCGCGCCGCAAAGGATCGCATGTTCTGCGCAGCGCTTCTAAATATTTGCGAACTACAAAATGAAGTATTCGTTTGACTACACGCCGCATTTGTTTCTGACATTCGTTTTATAATACGTCAATATTTTTAATTATTCATTTTTCGCAATACGTCTTTTACAGTTTCCACTATTTTGTCATAGTCGCATGTTATAATGCCCTCCGGCACTTCGTCCATACATGTTTCGCTAATAATCGGCATTCCAGCGAAACGCCAACGTTCGCAGCGAAGAGCCTCATAAATGCGATTTTTGTCATACATATGCACGTTTAATAACAGCTTGCATCCACCAACGCGGGCATCTCTGTGAATTCGAAATTTGTTTTTAATAACATCCAAGGTTATTCCTTGAGCACTCAAATTTTCTATTATTCGTTTTCTTCTATCCGAAATATTTCCGACTATGCATACATCTGCGTGTTTCTTTTGTTTTATAAAAGAGCGCAAATAATTCTCTGTATTTTTGTCATTTTTATAAGGAATATGATATCCTCGTCCTAGCAATTCTATGTTCTTTTTGGAAAAGTCATAAACGTCTATCTGTGGTGATAAATATTTCTTCATGTACTTCAAATATCCCTTATTTGATAAATGTTCTGTATTCAATAAAGAAACTTTACAATCTTCGGGAACTATTGGATTTATTTTAGTTGAATTACATAGGTCTTGTTCGTAAAGATCGCTAGTCTTATCTAGTATATTTGTTTTATATAGCGCGTATTCATAGGAATTCATTAAATAAGGAACATTAACTATACTAATGTAATGTATGCATTTTTCGCAAGAAATAAGTGTATTATTTTTATCATAAAAAATAACTTCCGTGTTAGGGAAATTATCGTAAATATAATCTTCTAATGCTAAATAGCTTGTTATATTGCATATAATTTTTATTGGAAACGTTTCATTGAAAATTGGTATCAAAACTTCCTCCTTATCCTTTTTTTTATCATTCGATACGCAAAAGTATAAGAAATAAAAAAACACAGCAATCGTCGTATAAAACAAAATTATGAACGTTATGTTGTTTTTGTAAATCATCATTTGTTATTTTGTAATGTGTTTATATTTTTAATTATGTATTTCTCGTAATACTTCTTTTACCTTATCTATTATTTTATCATATTCGCACGTTATAATGCCGTCTGGCACTTCGTCGATACAACTTTCACTAATAATTGGCATTCCAGCAAAACGCCAACGCTCGCAGCGGACCGCTTCATAATTTTTTGTATTATCATACATATGGACGTTTAATAGTATTTTACATGCACCAACGCGGCGATCTCTTAACACCCGAAATTCGTTGTTTATAAATTCAATGGTTATGTTATTATCGTTTAATAAATTTACAATCCTCTCTCTTCTTGTTGAAACGCTCCCTATAATGCATACGTCTTTTACTTTTTTTTGTTTTATATATGATTTCAGTATATTCGTAGAAATAGGATTATTTTTATAAGGAATATATATTCCTCTTCCCAACAGTTCTACGTTCTTTTGTGAAAAATCATAAACGTCAATCTTTGGTGATAAATACTTTTTCATATACTTCAAATAATCATCGTTCGACAAATGTTCCGTGTTCAATAATGCAACATTGCTGTGCTTTGTAAATATAGGATTTACTTTTGCGGCATAGGATAACATTTGTATCTCATTACTATTATCATTAAGTGCGGATTTATATTGTTTGTATTGTTCTGACTTTATAATATATGGTATACTAACTAAGCATACATAGTATACGTTTTTTTCACACCGAATAAAAGGATTGGAACTATCATAATAAACTACCTCGATGTCTTCAAAATTATCCGACAAATAGTCCTCCAAATACAAAAAGTCTTCATTTCTACATATAAATTTTATAGGCATATTGCCGTTTTTAAAATAAGGGTGTCGTTGCTGTCTTTTTGTATTGTCATTGTCAAGTGTTAAATATAATACAAGTAATAATAAAAATATAAGCAATACACAATAATATTCGCTTTTCATTTACTATAGAATAACATTGGGTTTTCGCCGTTTAAAACCCATTTCGAAAAAATTGACCAAAAAATTGATACCAAAAAAGGATACAAATTATCGGTAAACCATCATGGCTTCTAAAGTTGCTACAGAAAATGACCTCGCAAAACAGTACCAACGCAAAACGGATAAACAGCATATTCTCGACAACCCGGATACCTACATCGGTTCCGTCGAAAATGTGGATGCAGATATCTGGATTTATGATGACGCGGCCAATAAGATCGCTCTGAAGACGATCGAATATATTCCCGGATTGTATAAATTGTTTGATGAGGGTATTGTCAACTGTCGCGATCATGTGATCCGTATGATCCATTCGAATATCCTAGACAAAAGGTTTGTTACTCACATTGACATTGACATCAAGGAAGACGGGACCATCATCATGACCAATGACGGAAACGGTATCGATGTGGCCAAGCACCCGGAGTACGATATCTGGATCCCCGAGATGATTTTCGGTCATCTTCGTACTTCGACGAACTATAACAAAGACGAGAAAAAGATTGTCGGTGGTAAGAACGGCTTCGGTTTCAAGTTGGTGTTGATTTGGTCGGAGTTCGGTAGCGTGGAGACGATCGATCATACGCGTGGACTGAAGTATACCCAAACATTCCGTAAGAATTTGGACGAAATCTCGCCTCCGGTCATCACCAAAGTTTCGGTCGCTTCCAAGCCTTACACCAAGGTCACATTCAAGCCCGATTATCGTAGATTTGGTATTCCCGGTCTCACCAGTGATATGCTCTCTCTTCTCAAGAAACGTGTCTACGACATCGGCGCAGTTACAGATCATTCGATCAAGAAGATCAAGATCAACTACAACGGCGGCGTTTTACCAGTCAAGAATTTCCAACAGTATATCGATCTCTATATCGGAACCAAGGATGTTACCAAGCGCGTGTATGAGCAATCCGATGAGCGATGGGAGTATGCGGTTGCCATGTCTCCCACTCGTGAGTTCATGCAAGTCTCATTTGTGAACGGTATCTGCACATTCAAGGGCGGAAAACACGTCGACTATATCATCGGTCAGATCATTCGTAAGTTGTGTGACTACATTGAGAAAAAGAAGAAGATCAAGGTGAGCCCCAACACCATCAAGGAGCAGCTCGTGTTGTTCCTTCGATGTGACGTCGAAAACCCCTCGTTTGATAGCCAGACCAAGGACTTCATGAACACGCCCGCTGCCAAGTTCGGTTCGACTTGCACCGTTTCCGACAGCTTCATTGAGAAGGTGGCGAAGATGGGCGTGATGGAAATGGCGATGTCACTTACCGAGGTCAAGGATAATAAACTGGCCAAGAAGACGGATGGTTCCAAGACCAAGACGGTTCGTGGTATCGCCAATTTCATCGATGCCAACTTCAGCGGAACCGCGCAATCCAAGGATTGTGTGCTCATCCTTTGTGAGGGATTGAGTGCGTCGGCCGGTATCATTTCGGGTCTTTCCAGTGAAGATCGTAACACCATCGGTATTTATCCCCTGAAGGGAAAACTTCTCAATGTGCGCGGTGAGGCGATCAAGAAGATCTCGGAAAACAAGGAAATCGCAGAGATCAAGAAGATCCTCGGATTGGTCACCGGTCACGAATATAAGACGATTGCTGAGGTGAACCAAAGCCTCAGATACGGCAAGGTCATGTTTATGACCGATCAGGATCTCGATGGCTCCCACATCAAGGGTCTTTGTATCAATCTCTTCCATAGCGAATGGGCATCTCTATTCAAAATCCCTGGCTTCCTCTCCTTTATGAACACTCCCATTTTGCGTGCAAAGAAGGGTGCGCAAACGCTGTTATTCTACAACGATGGCGAATATGAGAGCTGGAAGCAAAGTCTCGGCGCGGCAGGAACCAAGGGCTGGACCATCAAGTATTTTAAGGGGTTGGGCACTTCAACCGCAGCGGAATTCAAGGAATATTTCGCAAACAAGAAGGTCGTCGATTTCGTCTATGATGCCGCCGCAAGCGATGACGCAATCGATAAGGTCTTCAATAAGAAGCGCCCGGATGACCGTAAGACCTGGCTGGAGAATTACAACAAGAACGCTTTCTTGGATACGTCTAAGAAGAATGTTACGCATAAAGAGTTTGTCGATAACGAGATGATCCATTTCAGCACCTACGATTGTGCTCGTTCCATTCCGAACATGGTGGATGGTCTCAAGACATCGCTTCGTAAGATCCTGTTTTCAGCATTCAAACGTAAGTTGACGAGCGAAATCAAAGTCGCGCAATTTTCCGGTTATGTTTCGGAGCATTCGGCTTACCATCATGGTGAGGCGTCGCTGAACGGAGCGATCGTGAACATGGCCCAGAATTTCGTCGGTTCTAACAACATTAATCTTCTCGAGCCCAATGGCCAGTTTGGAACTCGGCTTCATGGTGGTGATGATAGTGCATCGGAGAGATATATCTTCACGATGTTGAACTCGTTGACGCGATATCTCTTTCCAGATGCGGATGATGCTGTTCTGTCGTATTTGAACGACGATGGCACGATCGTGGAGCCGGAGTATTATGTCCCTATCATTCCGTTTGCACTAATCAATGGTATTTCGGGTATCGGCACGGGGTTCTCATGTAGCATTGAGCCCTATAATCCCAAGACGATTATCCAGTATCTCAAGAATAAGTTGAAGGGCATTTCAAACGAGCTTGTTGAGTTCGTGCCTTATTACGAGGGCTTCCGTGGAACCATTCGTCGGCTCAATGAGACCAAGTTTCTGGTCAAGGGTTTGTACGAGAAGACCGGCGAGGATAAGATCCGTATTACGGAACTTCCCGTCGGAACCTGGACGATGCCATACACCGCATTCTTGGAGACGCTGATGGATGGAACTACGGATAAGGAAGGTAAGAAAGTCCCTCCGAGCCTCAAGGATTTCACTTCGGTATGCACGGAAGTATCTGTCGATTTCGTTGTGCAGTTCCCCAAGGGTCGCCTGGCGGAGTTGGAAGCATCCGTTGACGCAAACGGTATCAATGGCGTGGAGAAGATGATGAAGCTGACAACCACGGTAAGCACAACCAACATGCATATGTTCAACTCGGAGATCAAGCTTCATAAGTATAACACGGTCGATGAAATCATTGAAGATTATTATGGTGTTCGAATGGAGACGTATCGAAAGAGAAAGGCGGCGCTGGTGGATGACATGGAGAGAAAGCTAGTCCGTCTTTCCAATCGTGCGCGTTATATTCAGGAGACATTGACCGGAAAGATCGATCTCCGTCGTAAGACCGCGGATCAGGTAACCACGCTGTTGACGGACCTAAAGTTCGTACAGATCGAGGGCGATTTCAAGTACCTGGTGAAGATGCCGATGGATTCCGTAACCCAAGAAAATGTGGATAATATTATGAAGGAGAAGGAGAATACGGAAACGGAACTCGCCGCGTTGAAGGCAACAACTTTGGAAGCGATGTGGTTGGGAGAGTTGCAGACTTTGGAGACACAGTATGATAAGTATAAGTTGCAGCGTCAACAAATTCAGGCGGGTGGATCACCGATGTCCAAAAAGATGAAGCTGGTCAAGAAGAAGTAAAACCCAGGTTCCACGCTCGGCACACCCCAGAGGAAGGATTAATAAAAATATAAAATCTTTGTACACTATATAGAAATATCAGAAAAATGAACTTCGCAAATCAATTTAGGTTAATCGAACGCGATTTTTTACTTAATCGATGGAGAATTACGGACGAACAGGCAAACGCATGGCGCAGATTAGATCAGGTTTGTCCCCCCGAACTTGCTACAGATTGCGTTATAAACGTTGGCTCTTTTTTAAATATCCTTGACCGACAAACGGCAACGGCTATATCCCGCGAATTAAATGTACTTCAACAGGGCGTTGATGTCGCCCCTGCATTAGGCAATCAATTAACGGAACAAATATTGCGAAGCGAACGCATAAGAACGTTTCATGAAGTGAGATATTTTAATTTTGATGTCGAATTGTTTCGAGAATTGTTTCGAGTAATTGGACCCGGACATGCCACCATCCTTGAATTAAGATACCCTCCTCGGCCGGATCGCCCAAACATTGGCGGGCATCTTGTTGTTTTAGCGATATTGGCTAACGGGGAACCAGTATTATTGGATCCACAGAACCAAAAGTATGAAGTCGGTGACGACATTCGTCAATATGTCAATAATGGCGGTTATACCCATTTCGGATTGTATTTGCGTCACCGCCGTTTTAAACGTCCCTCAAATGAAACGGAAGTGCAAGTACGAAAACAATCTCACGAATCTCCTGCGCATAAACGTCGCAGAGTTTACGTGAGCCCCGAATTCTCTCCTGACAGAGTGATTTCGCGCGCACCCAGTAGATCTCCTAGTCCCGCGCAACAAGCTGCAAGGGAGCGTTCTCCGGCCGCAGGCGACAGTCCTCCCGCGAAAACACAAACTAAAAAGAAGGGTAAGTCGAAGGGTAAGAATTCCAGAAAAACCGCAAAGGCGGCTCCTGTTGAAGAACCCGAAGATGGTGAAATCGCAGAAGAGCCCACCTATGCCGAAGGTTCTCCTGCCTATCAACCACCAGTTGAAATGCCCATTGAAACCCAACCAACGGATAGCCCGGTTTACAATCCCGTTGAACCAGAACCGGAAGTTGACACAGCTCCGCGCAGAGGAACTCGCAGACGTGTTAAAATTACTATGCCCAAAGGCGGAAAACACAGACGCAGCCATAAAAAATAGGCTAAAAAATTGACATCAAAAGTTTATAAATTTTAATGTCAATCAAAAAATGAACGCAGCGACGCAACCCGAAATTCTTGACGAAAATATGATCCGGATTTACCAAGAACATATTCGCATGTTAAGTCGTGCAACATTTCAGATCCGGGACTATGTTCCCAACATTCGGCCGGAGAAACTCAAAGAGGTAATCACGTGTTATGAAAAAATATTGGGAGCGTTATTAGACGCAGAATAATACTATCTTCTTTTGCTAGATAAAATTGTTACTTTTAAGAATGAATATATTATATACAATATTACAAGCACGGTCATTGTCATGATCAATAGATTGAAAAACTTAACGAAATAACAATAAAAACTAGTATCTTCACTTTTGCAGGTTACTGTGCTTCCGAACATACCGAAAACTCCCGTTCCAGCTATTCCGCCATTGCCTCCGCCAAATGAACGTCCGCCTTTGCCCATATACATTTACTAAATATTTTTTGTAATGGACCGTCGTTATGAAGGGTTTGTCTTCACGATCAATTCGTCCAAACAATCTTCGATTTCATGCTCTTTATATTTTAAACATGTCACTTGTACTTGTGCCGGACTAATCACATAATCTTTCATTAACGCGAATTTCGGGTCGTATTTTTTCATGTCCAGGTTCTCCTCTCGATATTTATATTCCACCATCTCTTTAATAACCAAAACCGACGCCAATTTCAAGTCCAATACATAGTCTATTCTACCCGGCCGCGTAAACGCAGGATCGATCTTCTCCAAATGGTTCGTTGTGAATATCAACATGGCATCATGGAGTTCCACTATTCCGTCAATCACATTCAAAACGCATTCAAGGGTTAGTTCATCATCTCGTCCTTTGTTTGCGTTCAACAATGCGGTCGTCATAGTTTCCAGCATTTTTTTCGACTTCTTATAATCCGTTTTCCCTTCCGGCGTGACATCGCTCGAACAAATATCACTATCGTCGTCGTTGACCAAACTATCACAACAAATCGATGTCGCTTTTTCGGATCTCTTCTTCAATATCTCATCATTGTTTGCATCAAAATCCTCGAAAATAAAACATAACTCTTTCATTTCGTATTTCACTTCTTTGATAACCGTGGATCGTATCAAATTACAAAACTCATTGCAGGTCTTTATTGAAGACCAGCGAACTAAAACCCCATGTCTACCCGTTCGGTTCAAAATCCCACGAATGGTCGATGATTTCCCGCAACCAGGCGGGCCGGTCATGATAATGCCGGCTTTGAATGTAATTCCTGCATCCTCATAACGCCGTTCATGGGCATCTTTTTCCAATTTATTACCTCGATTTGAGAACCTATCCACGTATTTTATGAAATCGTCCCTTCCTTCAAAGAAAATATTCTTATCCAAATGTTTATTACTTTTGAATGGATAGGCGCGGAAATCCATATAATGACGATCGTCTTCATCTTTCGTTGACTTTATATATTCAAATGTCTGTTGTTCCTTTTTATTTACGATCTCGTTCTCATAATCGACGACGCATTTATCCAAAAAATCTTGTAATACTTGATATTTGTCCTTTCCTTTTTTCGTGATCTTATACACGTAATTTTTCATAACATTCGGCATCTTTGCTTTTTTATCGTTCTCCTTTTCGCGTTCTTCTTCCTCTGTAATATTGATTTCAAAGAATATGTCGAGATCCTTATGGATAAGGATTTTTTCATTTTGAATGGGCAATAGAATAAAATCGATGATTTCGTCATCCCAGAGCGATTTTTGGCTTTTATTGATGACCTCTATCATTTTATTGATATTCGCTGGGCAATTCTTATGCATATAATGGTTCAACGCGCGAAAGCGTTTACTATAGACAATTTGGACGTTCTCCCTACTCGTCCCGCCTGAGTAACAAGTTATCGACCGTTTATGTTGGGGTATAACAATTGCACTTTCGTCGTCGTTCGCCCTTAATGCATCGATCAAATCTCTGATATAATACTTTAGATAATCATCGGTTATGAGTTTATAAAAAAATAAAACAAGGACGGCGACCCAAACATTTGTCTCGTTATTGAGAACATTTGTAAGACCGTCGTTCATCAATTTTGAATATAATGTGACTTGCATAATTTGAAAAGGATCTACGTTCATTTACTGTAGTATGCAAAAAGCATTTTATGTAATTTTATCAAATTATATAAAATTTAATCCCTACACATCTTAATACATAATGAGAACCTTTTTACTATTAACAACGGTTCTCCAAATTGGGGCGTTTTTAAATTTCAAATTCGGACCCTCTTTTAAAATATCGGATTATGAAACAAAAAAGCACATAGGTTCTGAAAATGTTCTCAAAAAGATAAACGGGTTTTATGGTTTGATCGGGCCCAATGTTGACGCAAAAAAGGTAACCGCATTGGCCGATCTATTTATGGGCGATGGTCACATCCAAGGCGTATTCTTCGACCAAGGTAATCTAACGTTTGTAAATAATTTTATTTATACCGACAAGATAGCCTACGAAGAACGAAACGGTAAGGTACCAGAGGGGGTTCTTTTAAAATTGCTTTTTCTATTGTTCAATAATTTGCGTATGTTGCCAAATCTTATGGATGTAGCAAACACCGCATTGATTAATATTGATCAAAAAATTTATGCACTGTATGAAAGAGATAAGCCCTATTTATTAGATGTCGATTTCGAGAACAAAACCATTCATACTATAAAAAAACTGTCGTTGCCTCATCTACAAAGTTTTTCAGCACATTCAAAATACTCAAAAAAGAGCGGGGTGGAAACCATTGATTATCATGTTCTCACCAAAACGGTTCATTATCATCGATTGACGGAGAACTTTAAACCTTTGAATTCTGTGCAGATAAAAACGCAATATTTACCGATTGTACATGACTTTTACGTAAACGATAATATATGCGTTTTCGTGGATTCGCCCATTGTTATCGATATCATGAAATTATTGAATGGCGGACTTCCTGTTCGTTTTGACAGGTCAAAACCGTCGTTCATTCATGTGATAAACAAAGAAACCGGTGTTGTCCAAACTTATAAATGTCCTTCTGCCTTTTATTTATTTCATTTTTCTAAGGTTATTGAGAACAAAGAGACAATCGAAATCTATGCCCCTTTATATGACGATCTCGACTTTTCGCAATTAAACATCCAAGGCAAATACCGGAAAATTGTTCTCGAAAAAGCGTCGAAATTGGTCCGTATTGAAAAAGACAGGGTCCTCGAGCGACTAGATCTTGATTTCCCGGTGGCGTTTGACGATAAAATTGTTCTCCGGTCTATAGAAAATAAGATCATAAAAGGGTTTGTAATATGTAAAGACATGAAACAAATCCGATCCATAACTCTGAGAAACCGTTTCATTTGTGGAGAACCTGTTGTTATCAACGCGGAAGGAACACCATATTTGATATGTTTCGCGAATTCCATGCAGAGCGCCGAAAGTTTTTTGATAGTTATCGAGTTAAATACTTATCATATCCGGGAATTCTCGCTTGGTAATAGATCACTTAACTTGGGGTTCCATTCTATATTTTTACACCATAAGAAAAACCCGGCCCTTAATAATCCGGGAAAAGAATCGGGCGCACTTTTGGAAAATGGACATTTTTAAAATGTCCAAAATGAGATTCCTGAGAATAGAATTTCCGGGAAAAATCACTTGTGACTGAGAAGCTCACAAACCCGAAATTTTAATTCTCTGTTGTGACGATAAAAAAAAACACAAAAACGGCATCGGGGATTTTCTGGTTCGAAGGTTTTCGAACTTTTCTGTCCCAGTAAATCCCCAGAAAATTTGACGCGCGAGCCGTCACGATAACAAGTATTGTCATATATAAAATATAGTTTATCTATGACACCATAATGATTTTTTCGAACTTTTTCGAACCCAGAAATCCCAATTTCGTTCCTTTTGTTTAGGAGATTTTCTGGTACTAAAATAATAGAATGGAAAAATCCCCAAAAATCCCCAAAATATTTTCATGCGAGGCATGTGACTATAATACGAGTAATAAGAAAGATTTGGCTAAACATTTCACCACAGCCAAACATCTAAATAGAACCGCTTCGAACGAAAATATCCCCAAACAGACCTATTATGTCTGCCCGAATTGTACGAAAGAATACAAGGCCAAAAGCAGTTTATGGTATCATACGAAAAAATGCATGGGACTTAGTGAAGACCGATCCAAAATGGAGGCAAAATTATCGGATACGAATGACCAACTCTGTATGATTACCGAGCTATTGAAACAAAACCAGGAGCTTCAGAAGCAGATCTTGGAGATATCGAAGGAAGGAAAACACTATACCAATAACAATAATATCACGAATAACAATACTAAGAATTTCAATCTGAACTTTTTCCTGAATGAGACATGTAAAGACGCGATCAACCTGATGGATTTCGTGAATTCGCTACAGTTGAAACTGACCGATTTCGAGAACACAGGCCGTTTAGGTTACGTAGAAGGAATATCCAAGATCATCGTAAACGGACTGAAACAAATGGATGTACATAAACGCCCAATACATTGTACTGATATTAAGCGCGAAACTATGTATGTGAAGGATCAGGATTCCTGGGAAAAGGAAAACAATGAGAAATCGAAGCTGACCCAGGCAGTGAAAATCGTGGCGAATAAGAATTTACAACAGATGCAAGAATGGCAGAAAACTTACCCAGAATGTACTGTAAATAATACCCAACAAAATGAGGAATTCATGAATATCATGTTGGCCGCCCTCGGTGGTCAAACCGAGGAAGAAGACGATAAAAACCGCGAAAAAATACTACGAAATATTGCAAAAGAAGTCCTCATTGATAAAGACAAATAGTGAGTTTGTAACTACAACTGCATAATATGCTGACAATATAAATATAATATTTAGACAGTGTATACTCAATGTACGAAGACCTTTTGCGGGATATGGGACCGATCACGGACGGCGAATTCATAACACTACAATATAACGTAAACTATGCACTCAACAATTTGGGTTATGTAAGAATAAACATAACGACGGATGCTAGCGGAACCGTGTTTGCATTAGATAGTAGCGGAAACGCAATAGACAATAGGCTTATTATAAAGTTGTCTTATACATACGGTCATATTGACGAGGTAACACAGCTTCCTATCGCAGCATATTTTACGCTTGAATTTGACGACGGATCTACTTTTGGTCTTTCTACGGAAAGTCATGACTTATATTGGTATTGGATGACGGGAATAGACCCAATAGTCATTTATCAATATACCTAGTGAGCAGGGAACCTACGGTTCCCCTGCGACCCCTCCCTTTCTTGAATAATTTATATTAACGTTTTCTGTTAATATAAACCGGACTTCCATTCGCGTAAGGGAGGGGTCGCAGGGGAACCGTAGGTTCCCTGCCCCCTAACAGTTGTTATAGTTAGTCACTCCGTCCCAGACTATATTGTTGTTTAATGTCCATTTTTGTTGAGCACAAATGGGATTAGCACCGGAATTACCCCAACCTGGATCCGAAAAATTAATCGACTTACCATCCGACGAAAGACCAAACGTGGTCTTGCCAACTAGCGAAGAAGCGCCGTTTGCATTGTATATAGTTCCAATGTTTTTTGCACCAACTGTAGGAATAAGACAGCTACTTCCGTCGGCAGCTAAATTCCAGTAATCGGGGCAAACAGGCCTCGCACCAGGATACACCGTCATATTGCTAGTTTTGCTTTTCATGGCAAGTCCAACATAGGTCAAAATCAATATGAGAAAAACAACCGCGATCGTTAAAACAACAATATAGAAGAGATCCATTATATATTACTTGAACATTTTTTTGCGTATGCCTAAATTCATTTGGTCTGTATATTTAGTAGGATTAATTTCTTGTGTAAAATTATACGATGTCATATCAACCAATAGTTCCGGTTCCTATAAATAATAACGACCTGATTATCGGCGATCAACATAATGGACGCGTGAACATTATCGAAAACCCGTCAACCGATATCTTATTCAAAATGCAAGAGAAAATTGGTATTCGCAATAAAGCGACGAATTTCCGAGAAGCCATTGGTGGAGTATTGGAAGATAATGTTCTCGCTCAAGTTTATTTTTCCGCCGAAAACATTCAGATCATACAGAATGGGTTACGTGCCGGAGTGTATAAAATGTCGAATAACCGTTATATTATCGCCCCGCAAAACATCGACAACTTGAAGATCATTATGCGTAGCATCTATTTACAATACGCTGAGCATTTGCCGAAAGACATTACCGGTCAAGTAGAGCGCTTAAACGGTCTTGTTTTGGATTATGCCATCCCCGCGGTTTATGGTGAGGCCACGGGCTACGAAAAGTATTGCCAAGACCAGAGCACACTTGTTGTTCCATTACAACACCCTCTTCATCACGATCGCGAGTATAAACAGTTACAGTTGAAACCATTCGTTTAGATACTAATTATTTATATGTCAATTATAAATAATTTTATTATGAAAAAATAACAATAATTATATATACATTATGCCAAAACGCGCGACTGTAAAAAAAACAAAAAAAAACTCTAAGAAAAGAGTAACAAAATCAGGAAATAAAAGAAAAACAAGATCTGTAAATAGAAATAGTAAACATTTAGGCGGAGGTTCAATAATAGAAAACTTACAACCAGTAATTGTTATAAAAAACAACAGCATTCTCAAAGAAAAAATAGCAGATTGTTATGTTTTTTCTATGGAAAATAAAATATACGTTTTGTTTCAGTTATATAAAGGCATTCTCAGCGCATTTTCATCCGCATCAAAAGGAATGGCAAAAGGTGTAGCAAATGCGGGAATTGGCACATTAGCCGGAGTTTATAGTGCTCTTACAGTTAGTGATAAATCAGAGGATGTTCAAGCACTTCAGCAAAAGAGTGCGTCTTATTTACTAGTTGAAAAACTGTCAAAAACATTAAAAGAATTTTTAGGAGGAATAGGCAACGACGCTACACTTACCGGGATGGGCGAAACAATGTCATATAAGGCCGAAACAATATTTTTCTCTTATACAATTGACCAAATTGACAGAAAAGGTCAATTAGACCAATACAATCGTAAAGAACCAATAGCTTTTGGAAGAAACACAGAAAACGCCTCGTTTGATATTAATGATCCAAGCAATTGGATAAATGAGGTTAATGCCGGAACAACACCATCGTCGTTTCAATACACATTAAATGACACCCCGGGTTTTGATAAAACTATAATGGACGCCGTCAATACAGTGCAATCGAACTTGAAACTCCAGCCCCTGCTCCCGCCCCCGCCCCCGCCACAATAGTTATTTTAACCGCGTAAGAATGAAATGACAAATTGAAGGTCTTACTCCAAAAAATTGAATTCTGATTATAGTTTAATAAAAGTGATAATCAGAACTTTAGTCACGCTTTTATTCTTAAGAAGGACAGCACATTCGTTTCGGAGAATGGAACGCGTACCCGGGTTTACCAGCGAATTGAGATCGGTCATTGAGAATAATGTGTATGTTAAAAATTGTGACAGCAATAAAGCAAAGGACACGCATTCGCTTTCTTCGCTTATTGACCGCGATCTTTCTCAAAGTGATTGTATTAAGTTAGGAACAGGCGCCGAGAGCGTGATCCGAGACATTGTTTGTGTAAAGAATACTGCGCTCAAAAATATCAAGCCAAAGAATACCCTGGGAAAAAAGGAAAAGGACCATTTGTTTGTGGATGAGGTCACCAAGACGCTTTACTACGCGGAGCTCAAGGGCAATTTGAATTTGGATACGGAAAAGTGCAAGTCCACCAGTGATAAGTGTAGTAAGATCGAAGCAGAGTTGAAGGATGAGTTTCCTGGTTATACGGTGAATATGTATTTATTGGGCGTTCGTTATTATGACAAGAAAATTATTCCAGAGATCATTAAGAAAAAGTATTCTTGCATTGCCAATAACTTGATTGGCGTGAATGATTATTTCAAGGCTCTGAATGTCCCTGTGGAATTTGCCGATGAGCAGGATTATAGAGAATTCTTGAACTATTTGGCCAACTCTATGTTTGTCGAGTAGGCAGGGGAACCAAGGTTCCCCCTGCGACCCCCTCCTTTGCCTACTTAAATAAAAAAATTGTTTATGGTGTATTTTTTGTTGAGATTAAAAGTTCTTGATGATGAGATGTTTCGTATTGATCTCGTCACCCACTCTTCCCGCATACAACTTAAACTTATATTTCTTATCATATTCTCCCACAATATATCCCGCATACAACTCACTAATGAAGTCCGTCTTTCCAATAATCATCAAGCAACGGATCTGTGTGTTCTTGAAGCACTCGGCCAACTTCCTCTGTTGTTCACGCTCGAATTTACAGTATCCATAGTCAGTAAACTCGCTATCATAAGGCGGATCCAAAAACATAAAGTTCTCGCGACTATTATAGTTCTCGAAAATATACTCAAAGCTTTTCTTATGTACCGTTGTGCGCTGGAGCAACGTTTCATAGTCTCGGTTCTTCAAATCCTCGAAGTTCATATTCTTGTATTTCCCATAAGGAATATTGAACTTTCCGTTCTTATTGTACCGTAGCATTCCACGGAAGCACGTCTTTCTCAAATAGTAAAACCTCTTTGCGTTTTCCAGAGGTGCGCTATAGTCCATTTGGTCGCGAACCACATAGTAATTATCCTCCGTGTTTGGGTTGTTTTGCATGAACGTATAAATCTCATTGGATTTACCATCCTTTATACTTTGATAGAGATCGGTCAATTCGTTATGAACATCCGAAATCACGGCTTTCTTTGGTTGTAGATGAAAATAAACAGCTCCGCCGCCAATGAACGGTTCCAAATAGGTGTCAATGTCCGTGGGAATATGATCGATAAATGCTGGGATTTCGTCCCCCTTGCCGCCGCTCCATTTTACAATTGGTTTCAAAGGCATTGTATATTATACCATAATATATAATGTATTTTCTAAGTCAATTTTTTTGCGGGGAACCAAGGTTCCCCCGCACGCCCCCTCCTTTATCTCAAATTAAACTTTATGACCCTCGCCGGCTCACCAATATTATGATCCAACTTCGTAAGTGCCACATCATTCTTAAATAAAAAGTGCTCAACCTTTCCATTCGTATGCTTCTTTTGGTTCATCTCCATCAACTCCGCCGTCAATAAGCGCAAATTCTGCGCCTCCGGAATAAGATCACTCACTTGCATTTGAACCGCCGTTTTCAGCAACTCGCGATTGCCCGTTTTTTCATATTCCGCCAAAAGCGACCTCACGTTCTCCACATAATAAAATATCTTGTCCTTTTTGCGCTGAATGAGTTCCTGTTTATGAGGATCCGCATGTTTCTCTTCATAACCGTCCATCAACTCCTTAAAAATCATTGCATCAATATTATAGTTATCCAATTCGCTCTTAAACTGCTTCACGGATTGTTCCTCCGTAATATAGCTAAACAGCGTATCCAACTTCTGTTTAATGATATTATCCTTGATTTCTTCAATATCATTCTTGAAACTATAAAGAAGATCTTGATGCGAAGAAAAGCTTCCCTTATAGATTTCGATATTCAAGTTGCAAGGTTTATCCGTGCTTCCGCACAAGGCGACATAACGATCGTCCCGGATCGCAAAAACCGTACCCACGGGTCGCGTACATCCCACACATTTTGCCTTGATTTCCGATGCATTACGCTTGCCAATCTTTTTATTGGGCGCGTTCTTAAACACGCGGCGCTTGGCCTCATGAAGTTTGTTCTCGTAATCGTTTTTAAGGCGAAAGTAATCAAACAACGACTGTACATAATTCATGTTTTTCTGGACATCGACGTCTTCAGTGGGAGATCCGTCCAATGCGGGCACTGCAGAATTACGGAATTCCACGCTGGGGTTATTATCGATATTGAGATCCGTGATTTCCTCGGTCAAGTTCTCGATCACGGATATTTTATTATTGGAGACATTGAGGATTTTCAAGCGATCCAACCCACGGAGATCCAAATGGCGTAATGCGTTATTGTTCAATTGCATTTCGACGACATCCGTAGGGAATTTCTCGATCTTCTCGAGCGCATTATACGAGATATTCACGTATTGTAATTTCTTACACGGCGCTAAATTAATCGTGCTCAAATAGTTATGTGGGATCTCTAAATGTTGAAGAGAACTCGGCAAATCCTCGAGCGCAAACAAAAAATTCTTCGGGCAAATCAGTCGTTCAACGCCTTCGGGAATATTGGTGATGCTCGTCACTTCACCTTCGGGCAAAATGATTTCAGTGACAAACATGAACCCCGAATTACGTATAATGGAAAAGTCAATATCGCCATGGAGAGGTTCGCGAATGTCGAGGACGCTCGTGCGGCGTGTTAATTTATTCACGAGTAAATCGGTTAAATAGGCCTGGGCGGTATTATTTTCGCGTATAATATCTTCGCGTTGATCTTTGATGACGTTCATTTATAATTACTGAATATATAATATAAGCGAGATAAACAAAATTTACGCCTCTTTCAAAACTAGGAGCCGCATATTTTGAATTGTATTTACAATTGCAACCCATATTATGCTATAAAATATATGTTTAGGGAATAATATAAAAATATCAAAACAATATAGAATAATGAATGTATTGTAGCGCTTGTATTTTTTGTAATCCAAACACGTAACTAGAAAAATGTCTGGCCAAGCGATGGCAACTGAGTAATACTCGATGTCTTTCGCTCCTTACTTTCCTCTTGATAATATCGGATCTTCGATAAGACATAAGCTTGATCGCGCTTCATTTTCTCATGTTTTTCGCGATCCGATAAACGATGGGTGTAACAATAATATAAAGTATACCCGACAATGGATGCGAAAATCAAGAACACACCAATATTGAGAACATAATAGTAGATGGTAACACGATGTGAATGACAGTTTTGCAATGTCTCATATAAATAATTTTTTGCCGTTTGATCAATGAGATGTGAGAGTTCCATGTTGATACTGATAAATATATGTTATCAGTATCAAAAAAAATCGGTCAAAATACGGGTTATAAGTAAAGCAAGTAAAACAAGATGGCTAAATAAGATAAAATAGCTAAAACAATGGATACCACCCAGATCGGGATAACGGTTTTATGTTTATATCCCACACCAAAGGGGCGAAATCCGCCTTCGCGGTTATAGATAAACGCCGGTTTCAAAAAATGGATCAGTGAAAACACAACTAAAAATATGAAAATAGCAATATTTAATTTATGGTAGCGGACAAAACCCTTGATATTATTCATTATATACGTACTATAATATAAAATGAAAATAAATTCCGGGAAACCTACGGTTCCACTGGACGCCCCTCCCTTAACTCTTATTTCTTAGATCGCTTGGACTTATTCTTCTTCGTCCTTCGTTTTCCTCCAAAGCCCGCCGCGCGGGCCGCGGTATTTCCCACAACGTTAGCCCCGTTTACTAAAGTGTTTCCTACACCTTTTCCCACATTACCCAAAGTAGTTAGTCCAGAGACAGCGTTGTTTTGGAGTACAGTTGTACTGTCTTCTAATACGGCAGGACTGCATGTTGGAGATGCATCCATAGAGGCAACAGTAGCGGTAATATCCGGTTCACATTTATATTTTTTATCGCCAGTGTTCGCTGAGTATCCTACGCAGCTCCCGCTCCAAGATGGAGTGCATTCCCCAGTGCTTTTGCAGCAATATGTTTTGCCGCCGCCTCTCATTTTTCTACGACCAGTTCGTGCGCGTTTCGCGGTTTTACGAGCCATTTATAAAATATAACCATATATTTTCTAAATGCCGAATGAATGAAACGCGAACCCAACTTAGAATGGGACATTAGAGCCCGTTTGAGTAACAAAATGATTTGTAACATTTTGAATAACAACAGTATCTGTTGTAACGCCGGAACCCAACATAAGATATTTGGTTTTCTGGATACCGGTTAGAGGAGCGCTTGGTAATGGTATGTCTGTGGCGGTTGGATCATAAGCAGTTGCATCCACAACAACACGCATATTTGTAATATATCCATCAAATCCACCCGAGAAGGCCTTTCCAATTAAAGTTTCTGTTCCTGCGTAAACTGTGAGATCCTGTTGCTGTTGTGCGTTCTGCGAAACTCCGGATAATTGGCAATCGCTTGCTTTTTCTCCATTAAGGAAGATAGTTTCAATTGAACCGCTGGTTGTTGCATTTCTACATAAAGCCAAGTGGTTCCATGTGTAAGGCATAATTCTTGCCACAGTATAAGTGCGATCAGCAGAATTGCTATTTGCTGCTACTGCAATATGTGTATCATCAGCGAAAAATAGTGATAATCCATATCTTTGACCAATAATTCCGCAATTTGTTACGTCATAAATACTATAAAACCAAAATTCGATAGAGAATGCATAATTTCCAAATGTGAAACCAGGAACAAGAGACAAATACGTGTTGTCCGTCGAGTTAAATCGTAACGAACCAGCCAAACCAGCTCTTGGCACAACACCGGAAGATGGCGAGGAATAGTTGGAATTTCCTACAGCGTTTACTGCGGAAACTGTAAATGTATACGTAGTACCGTTTCTCAGTCCAGTAACAAGAGCCGTTGATTGATCAGCGGCGACAGTTACGTCGTCAACATCATCCGGATTAGTAACAATAACATATCCTGTAATCGCAGATCCTCCGTTATTCGACGGTGCTGTCCATGTAACAACTGCGCGGACATCATAAGGAGTTGCGGCAACACTAGTAGGAGCGTCAGGGACCGTGGCAGGAGTGGTTGACGCACTAGCGGCCGATGGCGAGGAATTGCCGATTTTGTTGACAGCCACAACTCTAAACGTGTATGCGGTTCCGTTGGTGAGACCAGTAACAGTGGCGGGAGATTCCGAAACAGTTGTTGTAAAATTGCCAGGCGTTGATGTTACAATATAGGATGTAATAATAGCGTTTCCATTTTTAACTGGAGGAGAAAAATAAATTGTTATGGAACCATTCCCTCTTGTGGTCCTACCAATGATAGGAGGGTCAGGAACAGTTTCAATAAGCTTGGCGGTTACAATACCTCGATTAAATCCCAAACGGACAAAAGTCCGATAGTCGCAATGTAAATTGTCTTCATCGCACAAAGCACCACGCAATAATTGTGAACGGTGAGTTCTAAAAAACGACATTATATTATAAGCGTAGACAATATAATGTTGAACGACTTGTTATTCTAAAGTTTACCTTTTCCTCCTTTTAATGGACCTGCATTTCCTGCTTCATCAACTGCTCTTATTCTTTTCATCCAAACGTCGGATATGTTTCGTGAGCAATTTACTTTTGATTGTATTTCTTCGGGTTCTTGTTCATCCTCGTTTATTTCTATTTCTGATAGTTTTCTTCTGAGTTCTTCGGTAATGCGATTACTTTTGATGATTATTTGTTGTATTTCGAGTAATTCCAAACGTAATTTGCTTTCCAATTCGACCTCTTCGATTTTAGAGAGCTGTAATTCATGGATCTTTTCAAGTTGATCTAGTATTTCTATTTCTCTTTTAATACATTCCTGCAATTTTGAACCATTATCACTGTCTTCCGTATTCATTATTCTATATTATACGAAATTATATTTTACCCTTTCCTCCTTTCAAAGGACCTGCGTTGCCGTCACTGTCCACGGGTCTTAGGCGCCATATGCCATCGTCTGGGTGTTCGTCTTCGAAAAACGCAATAGATACATCATTTAATACCTTTTTCTGCGTAAAGTCTTCGTCCACTGTACATCTTACGCTAGATGTAACCGTGCAACAAAATATTAAGCGTATGTAGTCAAATATAGTCCAACCCGAATCATCTCCATCGCAGCACGATTTTTCTTTTGTATTCGCTAAATTGTTAGGATTATTATTAGAATTCATATATATAGTAATGGACGAAAAAGATGATAAGGAAATTCAAACAGAGAATGAATTTCAAATGTTGACCCTACCTGAAGTCGAAGATTATATGGCCAATTTATACGATAATACCGAAAATAATAATTCGACGATATGTGATGTGATTTCCATCTATTTGAAAGGCCAAAAAATACTATACACGGAAGCAAAAACGATATGTGAAATTCGACTGACGTTTCTCATGCTTCCTGCGATATTTTTAACCGTTTCTTGTAGCGTGGCTACATTATTATTGAAAGATTATGAGTATGGCACTTTAATCACAAGTTCGGTAAATGGAGCTATCGCATTTATTTTAGCGGTCGTAAATTATTTGAAGTTGGACGCTCGCGCAGAGGCGCATAAAATGAGTGCTTATAAATTTGATAAATTACAGTCCGAGATGGAGTTCAACTCAGCCAAGATGTTATTTATCAAGGATGCGTCGAAAGGGTTGGGAACAATTATATTGAATGTGGAAAACAATGTGCGTGAGATCAAAGAAACCAATCAGTTTATATTGCCTGAAAAGATCAGAGTGAATTTCCCTTATTTATATGGAACGAATGTGTTTGCGGAAGTGAAAAAGAAGGAACACACGGAAAAAAAGTTACTACACACATTAATGATAAATATGAATGATACAACCAAATTAAAAAAGCGGCTTCCTTTGTTGGAATATCAAAGAGATAAGGGAACCATAACAACAATCGATGGTAAAAACGTCAACGACGAAATAGTGTTATTAGCAAACAAAATAAATGAGCTTAGACACATAAAAGACAATTTACACGAGGCTTATTTGGAATTGAAAAACGAGCTTTTGAATATGGATCGCGATTTTGATAGCGAGATTAAACGCTATATGAACCGCAATCGATTTAATTTACTAACATGTGAATGTCTCAAAGTTTAGCAGGGAACCTCCCATTATTCTTGATAATAATTTGTTACTTACAAAAACAAATTATTAGGCGTCGTCGTATTCCGACGGATCGATATCTTCCTCATAATATTCACCGTCCATAAAATTTTCGCCGAATTTCGAGATATCTTCGCCTTCGCCGTCATAATACCCCTCTGTTTCGTCTCCGGTATGAGCCTCTAATTCTTCTACGTCCACCGCGCGTTCATAGTTTTCGAGTAATGCCAATTCGTAAACTTCGATCATCATTTCGCTCACCACGTCCGTGGTGCCCAATTCGAGATCCTGTAATAGATGTCCGATCATATCCTTAGTTTCACGCTCGTTCGTCGCCGCGTCGTACTGCACGAGGCCCTTCTGTTGACCCACATTCCAGCGTCCCATCTTATACTTCTTCATCGTATTTTCCACGCGACGCTCCTCGATGGACATTTTACCGAGATCCTCAACAATGGATTTCTTCTCCTTATTACGCGAACGTTTGACATGGTGCATAATATCTTCATACGAAAAGTTCACCGCTTTCTTATTTTTCTCTTCAATCTCCAAAAACCCGAGTATCAACTGGCAAACACGTTCTTTCAATTCCTCTGCGTTACCTTGAACCACGCGATATTCTTGAAGATCCATTTCCGTTTCGACCAAACTCTCATCCAACTCATTAAACTGCGCCGCAATGGAATTGGCTGGGTCTTTCGCGTCTGATATTTTTTCACGACGTATTTGTTTGAACTCTTCCAAATCCGCACGTATCAAATTGATATCATTTGCGCATTCTATATATTCGTAGATAGCCGATAAGAAGCAATGCGCGAACAATGCGTATGTTGTCTTTTTATCAAAGAGCGCATTATATGTTCGCCCATCCTTACGAATAGGAGTGATGACGGGAATATTTTGCGTAAATAAATTCAAGTTGACCAATCGGGTCGAGATCTCCAATAGCAAACGACTAATCACATTATCGTTTTTGAACTTTTCGATGCTTTCATAATACTTTTTAATGAACGTTTCGATCTTACGCGTGGTGTCGTCCTTTTTATTGAAACCCCAGTGAGGAGGAACAGCATAATTCTCGGCCAAATTCAATATTATATTGGGGTAGACTTTCGCCATCGAATGAACTGCGTTTTGAACATATTGCGCGACGGTGCATAACTCATCATCATGGTATAAGTCAGCGCGGCTCGATACGGTATCCAAATTCCACTTGGTCAAATCAAACAAATATTGGTTCACCTTGTCATAGTTAGCGTTGGATAGCTTTCCGTATTTCTCAATGAACGACATTACTTGGCGATATAATTTATCATTCGCCGTGTATAAATAATTGATTAACCCTTCCATTTCTGGTGTATCATCCTCCTTCATGGCGGCTGGATTAAAGGTTTCGAGAACATTACGTAAATGATCGCGTAGTAATTCAACTACCACTGAGGAGTTTTCCATATCGAGGGCTTCCACGACGTTTTTCATACTATCTACACGGTTAAATGGCTTATTGGCTTCAATGACGACGCGGTTATTTCCATTGACGATCTTCATCAACTGATGTAAGGTGTCCACGTTATAGCGTTTTCCGTTTTTCTTTAAGAACTCGATCTTTTCGTCGAGTGACCAAAACTGGTTATAATTCGCGGGTTTTTCGCTACATATCGTTTTCAACTCTTCGGGTACGGGTAATTTGCGATCAAAGTTACAGTATTTGATGATGGCGGCATAAACGTTTTTCTCGAGGTCATGCGCGGCAACCGCGGGATATTTAATTCCGGTGAACTCGGGATGGTATAACATCGGCGCCGTGGAAATAACGCGCATGTTCTCTAACATCTTCGACATCTTCCTGACAGCGTTGATTTGGAAACGAATGTTCTCGTCCTCTTTGATAAAATAAAGGATCGGGTTATAGGTGTCAACACCTTCGTTACAACATGCGTTTTCCATGAAAGGGATTTGCGCCGAGGTTTTAAAGAGCAGGTCTTTGGTTTTCACCACATTATTAATACCTTCGACGACCGCAAAACCGAATTGTTGTGCGCGGCTCTTCAATATCGCATATTGTTGATGTTGATCCTTATGGCCCTTACGCATGATATCCAATAAGTCTTTATTGAAATCGGATCCTACGTTTTTCAAAGACCCCAAGATAGAAAATTCGACAACCGGAGGTAAAAAGTGCTTCCATTTACTAATGCTGTGTTCTTCCACAGAGACCGTATCGGGGTTCAATAACACATATTCGCGTTTCTGAACATATAATTCGTTGATGTCGCTGCGTTTCAATACATAGACGTCCAATATGGTACGAATACGTGTTGCCAAATCGATCGCCTTTAACTTTTTGATCGATTCCCAGGGCGAGATCGAACTCTTGGTCTTTTCCAAGACACAAGAAATATATTGGATCGCGGTCATATCTTCCACGCCTCCGTTGAGAGGATATCCACTGAAAGAACGTACACAACCCGGAAACGTTTTTGTGGTTTTGAACGACGGAACGGCGGTTTGAATGCGCACCAAAAGTACGCTCGCCGTGAGAGTGATCAAGGTTTCCTTACGATAATTTTCATAAGGTTGTAACCCTTTACCCTTCTCATTCAATTGTTTTTCGGATCGCTCATTATACTTGTTTTCTTTCACAACCACCTTGGCCATGAGTTCATTCGTCATACTCAATACGAAATCTTCGATACCGTCGACTTGAATGTCAATATTAGAGCAAATCGTACTGAATACATTATAGATACTCTCGCTCGTTTCGTTATCGAATACGCGCTTCTCTTTCTTTCCGATCACTTCCATCATCACGGTTCCCATTTCTTTCTCCATAATGGCGTGTGTGGTAATCTTGAAACCGCTTTGATCGAACCCTTCTTCCTCGCTGAAGTCGCCTTTGCAGATAATATATCCGCTATGACGATCTACAATGGCGTCAGCATCATCGCTTGGTATGCCAATAGCATGACGGATCTGTTGTTGTTTCAAAGCATAGTCGCCTCCATTCACGAACTCCTTTGCCAACTCGTATAAAAACCAGGGCATAAGTTTGGTGTTGGTGTCAATACAATACTTCCAATATTGATTTTCTTCCAGTTCGTTGATCATAGGATCGCGACAGAATGTTTCCACAAACCGGATTATATCGCCTTGCTTTTTAGTGAAATCGTCTTGTCCCAAAATCAAATCGCGTAATTTCACATGCGGAGAAACAACGGCGTCACTATATGTCGCGTATTTTCCCAATTCGTAAGCTAAATTATTCGCCTTTTCTGCCTGAATATCGTATAATGATTGTAATTTCACAAGATGGGCGCGGTTGCGTGACAGGTTCTTCTCTAATTTACGCTCCATATCATCGATGTTCTCTTCATAACGGCTTTCGAATTCCTTCATCATACCCTTTTGATTGATCTCCTTCAATCGATCCGACGCATCCTTGGTAGTTTCACATACCGCGGTATTCTGGTTTTTCATGCATTTGCTGCTGATATTGCAGAAAATCGTATTCGTATCCAAAAACGCCTCCTCATTAATCTCATTATCGCGAACCCAGTTGTTTTTCAGGCGGCGATAATATTGTACTCGCTTACGCAATTCGGCTTCTTCCTCTAATATCGCCTTGTTTTTTTCACTGATCGATTGTTCATCGACGGCGACATCCAATTGAGGACGGATCTCCAAAATCGCGTATTCGCCATCACTCACCTTCTTTTTATTCTGTATCAAAATAATGGCCAAATCGTTTGCGAAATCTGTAGGGCAATCGTGTTTTTGGATGAGATTTTCGGTCAAATAGCTGACAAACTTTTCCGGGGGCATTTTCTTTTGCTCATCCTTGTACTTCTTCAAGATATCATAAGGCGTATCGTCGAATTCTTTATCATAGAATACGTCTTCCGCATTATTATCCTTTTGGAGATCCTTCATAGAAGTATAGCGTTTGGCCAAATAGCGTTTGTAGCAGTCGGGAGGAGTGATTTTCTCGATATCCGTCATTTCTTCGATGGCCGGTTTGCTACCGAAGACATCCGTAAAGAAATCGGGCGTCACCAAGGAAGGAAGGAGCATCGTATTCATCAAATTACAGTATACTTTATGGTTATCCAATTGCAACATTTTAAATAGGATCTCTTGCGACGATAGCGCGACCTCGTCTTTTTCTTGAAGTAAAAAACGATAACTTTGGTATAAGTCATCCATAAGTTCGCGCTTTTCGGAAATAAGACCCAATATCGTTTTCATTTTGGGGTCGACGTTATAGTTCGTATTACGTAAAATACTGAGCTCGTCACGGCGCTTCACATAATCGATTTTGATCTTTTCAATTTGCTTCTTAATAAAATAACGGATCTCCTTATGTTGTTGGTAGGTGATATGGTCGGGGTAGATAGCAAAAGGCTCGAGATGTTGAGCGACGTCGACAAACGAAAGCTTATCCTTGATGTATTTACGAACAAGACGTATCAACGTTCTCGTTTTGGGAACAATCGCTTCCAAGAATTTCTGATATTTCTCAGGATCCTCGCCGACATCTTCGGATAAGATGAATTCTTGTATTCCCGAGAAAAAGTCTTTTTGCGTATCCTTTTCCCATTGTTCATGATCGAATTCCTTTTGTAAATCTTCGATAACATGAGGAATAATATCCGTCTTCTTACGTAAGAGGCGAAAGGTCATGAATAAATTATGGTGCAAATTCGCGCGTTCCATAATACTTGTTGTGGGTAAATCAATCTTGGAGAACATTACCACAGGCGCAGGTAAAACAAGAAGCGATTTGATGGTGATTTTATCGTTCGGTGTCATAGGGATGCGCTTGAATATTTTTTTACCGTTCTTCATGATTTGCTCGTCGAGTTTCGTGAGACCCAAATTATACTTTTGAATGATAAAACGGCGCTTGGCAATACCATCCGCGTTCACAATTGTGCTATAGAAATTATCCAAGTTATCAATGATCGCCTCCAAATTCGTCATCACACGCTTCGAGGTCAAGAATTTGTTATTATCAAAAGGGTCCTCATAAGACGCGACAATGTTATTGATAGTGTTATTCAACGTAGTATAGTTCATGGTACGCGTTTTTGAGACGTTTTTATAGTATTCGTTCTGCACATTTTCAATGCGGTCGATATCATCGCCAATTTTCTCTTGTATAATATCTTGGTTCTCCATTTCCACATCAATATCGTAAATTTTCTTGCGGTTGCATACAACCGGGATAAGCCATTGTAGACGCGTATCTAATTTATCAATACGCTCAACAAGGGGTTTATAGTACGCACCATACGTTTTGGCCTCATACACGTTCTCATTCTCGTCGAAGTTTGAGAAGTGTTCTCGTAATTGCTTAAATCTTTGGATCAATAAATGGATATTATCGAGAACGCCTTTTGTGCGGCGGCTATTTGGTATGTTGGATAATAACTCATCCATCAGGTTATTCACCTGCTTTTCGACGTCATAGCGCTGTTGGCCTTCTGGGACTTCCACCACTTGTTGAACCGCTCCTAATTTTTCACCGAAGACGATCTCATTGGCCTCAATATAAAGGTTATTGAGAACATCGCGAATATTTTCGTCAGGAACAACATCTTTGGGTAGGCGGATCACGGCATCGCCATTATCCACGTAGGTAACAACTTCTTCTTCGCCCGAATAATCGGGAACTTCACCTTCTTCCAATTCTTGGCGAATGAGCGCGAGTGAACCGACTTTACGAATAGACGCCGGTTTCTCGCGAATAACGATTTTATCGATAGGAATAGTTTCGGGTAACCCTTTATATTCGAAATCGATATAGATAACTTCCAATTCGGGGTAGGTCGTCAACTCGATCATGTCTTCCTCTAAATTGGTGATTTCACCGGTTATGATCGCAGGAATATCACCTCCGAAATAAATATCCACCCAGGTCTTTGGTAATAAGTCGTTTTGTCTCGCATATCCCTTCTGATCAGGTCGACTAAGGAGATTGATCTCAGTAATTGTTTCATCCGTGAACGAACCGTTTTCGCCAATATTCAATTGATAGGGCTTCAACGAGGCAACATCGACCAAAACTACCTTTTCGCCGTTAATATACGTAATTATCGCAGTCATTTCATGGATGTCGGTATTTGACGGAGCGACGATCTCTATGATATCGCCTAATTCCAAAGATATTTCATTCGTTTTGGGGAGTTCGCGTGTTTCGTCCATTTACTATATAATCTTATAAAAATTATAGAGTATGTGTCTAAATTATATTTATTGTAAATTGTTAATACGTATTGACGACAAATGAATTTATCATTTGAAAGAGATTAAAGAGAATGAGACATAGACTTTATCCATCGCTCTTATAGCTCAGTTGGTTAGAGCATCAGTCTTATGAGCTGAGGGTCCGCGGTTCAAGTCCGCGTATGAGCACCAAATGCAAGTATGGCCGAGTGGTTTAAGGCGACGGACTTAAGACCCGTTATCTATGATGCGTGGGTTCGAACCCCACTGCTTGCAAATTTTTATTCCATTTCGCAAATGGAATAAAGATATAAACTCAATAGGTTTAAATGAACGAAACAGAACCCACCTATTTTACCTATAAATTGGACGTGAACCAACATAATGTTTCGCGTAAATTTATTTATACAGAAAACGCCAGTTATTTTGTATTAAACAATTATAGTAAATCTATTCATAAATATTTTTCCCCGGAAGATCAGGACGTGAGCGCGTATCGATCGGTTGTGGTTTCCAATCCGGAGAATAAGGTGATTAGTTTTGCTCCTCCAAAATCAATGTTGCTTCCGAATTTCGTTCGTCTTTATGAAAACGATCCCATGCAAAATAATATCGTAAACGATCTCATTGAAGGTGTTATGATCAATCTGTTTTATGACCAGCGTTTATCGAAATGGGAGATTGCGACGAAATCGGGCGTCACTGGTAATTATCAATTTCATAAAACATCCCCTAAAAACAAGACATTTCGCCGAATGTTTTTGGATATATTTCGATGCGGAAAAGACGAAGATATTCATGATATCGCGTATTTGGAAAATTTACCGAAAAACTATAGTTACTCGTTTGTCATGCAACATAAAGAAAATCCCATAATTTCCCCGGTGGAAACATCGAGACTATATTTGGTCGCCGTGTATGACATACATGACGATAATCGTGCGACTTATATTCCGGCGACCATATACGAAGAATGGTCGATTTTCAATAATGTACGGGGTATCATTGACTTTCCGAAACGACATACTATGTCTGATTTTTATGATGTGAAAGAAAAAATGTATTCCATACATAACGACGCAAATTTCATGGGCGTTATGATTACAAATAAAAGAACCGGCGATAAGGCGGTGATCTATAATAAAGCCTATGTTGATTTTAAAGAAACGATTAAAAACGATCCGCAAACACAATATCAATATTTATGCATATGTCGTGCAAATAAAATAAACGAGTTTTTAGGTTATTACCCTTGGCATAAAAAACACGTCCATGATTTTTATATGTTGTATGGCGATCTTATCACAAATGTGTATAAATCATATGTTGATTATTACATAAAGCGGCGAAGAGACGATATATCTCCCAAATATATGCCGCATATTTACAAACTGCATCATGATATTTACTTACCATCATTAATATTTTCAAATCCTGTTGTCATAAAACGCGGTATCGTAAAGTACTATTTCGATAAAATGGAGCCGCGCGAACTATTATATCATTTGTATTATGATCGCCGATCAATTGTATAAGAGATAACCTCCAAAAATAATATAAAGTTATGAATGAGATTATGTATAATGAAAAAGGAGGATATCACTAACGATTTTTCGTCCGATCATTATTGTGATGTTTTTTCTTGCGAGTTAGATAAAATCGCCAGAAAATATAATTCGGATAAAGGATTAATTCAAGGAGTTGGAAAGCAATTCAAAAATTGGCACGATAATACGCCGGTTAGATACATTGCTGGACATAATTATGTGGAGTTATATGAAAAATATTTTGCTGAACTACGCGACAAAGAAATCACGTTACTTGAATTCGGAATGGGAAATTACCCGACGAATGGTTATAGTATGAAAATGTGGTTGGAGTATTTTCCAAAAGCAAAAGTACATATTATAGATTGGAGTGAAACCAACTTTTATTGCGATTTTGAGTACGATAAAGATAGAGTGACATTTTTTAAATTAAACCAATCGAATGCACACGAATTGATAGACTTCGTTAATCAAAACACAACTAAATACGATATTATTATAGACGATGCAAGTCACGTTCCCAAAGATCAATATAACACATATAAAATATTTTTCAGTTGCCTATTAAAAGAGAAGGGAATATATGTCGTTGAAGATCTATTTACTTCGAACTCTACAAATGAAGGCGATAATTTTTATTCTTATATGGCGGGTGAGTATTTACAATTACAAAACAAATGCATAGATAATGATGAGACAATTCAAAATATCGGTGACATTCAAAGCATTCATATGTATCGTTCTATAATGTTTATATTCAAGGATACTTATAAAATTTCAATATAATTAAGTGAATTTCAATTATATTGAACCATATTCAAAGGGCGCCCTCGGAATATAAACGAGAAAGCTCCGTTAAATTTTGAATGTATTTCATAGTATGTCCTCTATTTACGTCGCTCATTTCGCGAATAGGACCACGAATGGTGTCAATTATCTTCATTACGTTTTCTGCGTTACTCAAGTGATTAATGTCTTCGGAGTAATCCTTTTCAAAGAAAAACGTGATATCGCCGTTTTTAATCACATCGTTATATCGGGAATAAATAAATTTATACCAAGCTTTTACTATCGCGGTTGGGTTCGCCTTTTTAATAGTACTGAATGAGTTTCGTGCTGCAGGTATATCATCGTTATCCGGCACAATCGTAATGATATCATCAAGAAAGTCGAAAAAATGGTTATTAAATGCGCGTAACAAAGTTGATTTATCCGTCATGTTTGTTAAATCACTGTATATATTTTTATATAAGTTAAACGATTAAATATTTAATGCCACTTCGGGTTGGCCCACTATCTTATTCATATCTTCGTTTCGTTGAGACTGAATTGTGTCAATGGTAATGCTATTTGACAGCTTATCGGGTCTATAGGTATCGGGAGGCGTTTGAATAAAGAGAGTTTCGCTGGCCGCGGATACATAATTATGCATTTGTCGCGCTCCTCCTTTGCCTTTACTGCTTAGCTCTTCGGGTGTCATACTATAAAACGTAAACTGTTCAGAAACTATATTTGTGCCATTGGAATTTCCTATAGAAAATGCCATGGGCTCTCCGTTATGTCGTTGCGCTACATTCTGTTGCTCTTCGACATGGGGTTCAAAATAGGATTTGATTTCGTCGCCATAGAGCACATGATAATTCTTTTTCACTAAAAGCAATGCAGGAACACTATGTACATTTGGCGGCATGATGACTTTAGATCCATTTTCTAAAATAACATAGATTTGGTTATTTTTGGGATCTCTTGCTCGCTTATCGATACAGATGAAACTCAATTTATTCCTTAAGTCCGATTTCGATAAATATTGAATGATACTTTGGGAATGTTTACAGTAGTTACTATAATATAAAATATCCATTTTGACCTTTATATTATAAATGAAAATTTCGTTTCACTGAATAAAACGAAAATTTATTTACCGGCGCACATAGAGTATAAAAGACGGTTTTGGAAATAAGCAATTCCGTACCACATCGCTATGACAGCAATGCCGAAGAAGTACATGGCGTCCTTCTTCTTTGAAATTCCACGGTAAATTCCGGAAGCCAAAAACATGATCAAACCGATGAAGGCGAAAACAGAAAGGAAGTAGAACCAGATGCAATAGTCTTTTCCTAAAGGACCAAACAAGTTATCCATTAAAGCGGACATTTTATAAAATAGTAGTAGAAAATAAAAAATTTTTCGCTAAATCGGATTAACACTATCGTGCAATAGTGAAATACTAACTTTAATAATTAATTAACAAGGAGTATAAAAATTACAATGGAAGATATAAAATATAATACAGTTTATATACACTAAAATGGAGAACGCTACAATATGGAAAATAATCAATTCGTATTTTAACGATAACCCCCAAAGTTTAGTAAGACACCATGTCGAATCGTATAACGAATTTTTCAAGACGGGTATCTTTCAGATTTTTAAGGAGAAGAACCCGATTGAAATTTCAACGCGGTTTGATAAAAATATCAATGATTATCGATCACAATGTAAGATGTATTTTGGTGGAAAGGATGGTACGAAAATCTATTTTGGTAAACCCGTGATTTATGACGATAATAATTCCCATTATATGTTTCCGAACGAGGCCCGTCTTCGAAATATGACGTATGGGATGGCCATTCATTATGACGTAGAGGTAGAATTTATTGATATCTTAGAAGACGGACAGCAACCATTCATCGTTGGTGCCGAAGATTTGGACAGCGAAAGCGACGAAGAAACGGAAGAGAAAAAGAAAGAAATGACGGGCGGTGCTCCCAAAAAAGTCGAGCGCAAGCGCAAGGGAAACCGTAATTTGAAGGACCTTAGCCCCAACGACATTGCCATATTACGCGAGGCCACCGAAAAAACCATGATAGAGCCACGCAAACAAAAACAAACGATTGTCTTGGAGAAAATATTACTCGGTAAATTCCCAATTATGTTACAGTCTAATTATTGCGTGTTGAATGGTTTGCCGAAGGAAATTCGTCATGCCATGGGTGAATGCGTCAACGACGTCGGTGGATATTTCATTATTGATGGAAAGGAAAAAACAGTGATCGCGCAAGAAAAATTCGCCGATAATATGTTATATGTGCACACAGTGGACGACGAAGTCCATTTATGTAGCGCGGAAATCCGATCTGTTTCGGAGAACGTTTCTAAGCCTATTCGCACTTTATCTGTGAAAATTGTTGCGCCTACTCCGTCTTATACGTTCAAAAACATTGTGGTCAATATTCCTAACGTGAGAAAACCGGTTCCTTTATTTATTGTATTCCGTGCGTTGGGTATAGTGACGGATAAACAGATTATTACCACGTGTTTATTGGATCTAGAAAAATACTCCAATCTAGTGGACTTGTTTATTCCGTCGGTCCATGACGCGGGTGGAATAATGACACAGCGTAACGCTCTTAACTATATTGCTGTATTGACCAAGGGGAAAACCATCGCACATGCGCTCGAAATTTTGTCGGATTATTTCTTACCTCATGTGGGTGAAGTGAATTTCGCACAGAAGGCGTATTATTTGGGCTATATGGTATTCCGCCTATTATCTGTTCACACTGGATTAGAACAATCCACGGACCGCGATAACTTCAAGTATAAGCGTATTGAATTGGTGGGTTCTCTTATGCATGATCTATTCCGTGAATATTATAAAATTCAGCAACGCGAAATCGCGTTGGCCTTTGACACAAAGATCAATTTGAATAAGTCGCTTTATGAGAACAAATTACAAAAACTAGTTAATCTCTATTACAAAGACATATTTCAAGAACGCACAGTAGACATCGGTTTCAAAAAGGCGTTCAAGGGAAACTGGGGTTCTCAAAGTCATACCAAACGTATCGGTATTGTTCAAGATCTCAATCGTTTATCTTTTAATTCGGCGATGAGCCACTTACGTAAAACGAATTTGCCCCTTGATGCCAGTGTAAAATTGGTCGGCCCTCGTGTTCTTCATAGTTCACAGTGGGGATATTTGGATCCGATTGATACGCCTGATGGTGGTAACATTGGTTTACATAAACATTTATCGATTTCTACCTATGTTACTCAGGGGATCTCGAGAGAGCCTATGATTAAATGGTTACGCGAGAAGATCGGAATGCAACTCCTTGAAGATTGCACACCAAATGTGTTATCGAATATGACCAAAATTATATTGAACGGCCTATGGTGCGGATCCGTAACGAACCCGTTACAAGTGGTCGCCAAAATCAAGTTATTCCGTAGAAACGCACTTATCCCCATTTACGTAAGTGTTACGTTTTGCGTGAAAGAGCGTGTCATTTACGTTTATACGGATGCTGGCCGAATGTGCCGTCCTATCTTTTATCGAGATGAAAATTCCAACGATATGAGCTCCGATAGCGATGAAGTGAAGAAAATCGAGAACTGTGGAGATATCAAATGGAATGAAGCGATCTTGGATAAAATAAAGGAGTGCGATTTCACATGGAACGACTTGATCACGGGCTTTAATCCGAAGAAGATCGAGAACTTTCACCCCAATAAATACGAAATGTATGAATTAGACGAACTTTATGACGATGTTAACGCAGAGAAAAACCCGGCGAAGTTCAAGAAATTCTTGGAGAAGAAGGCGATCATCGATTATATTGACTGTAGTGAGAGCGAAGACGCGCTTATTGCCATGAACCCCGAACAAATCGAGAAGGAGAAGTCCAAAAAATACACCCATTTGGAGATCCACGAATCGTTGATCCTAGGTATGATGTGTAATATGATCATTTTCCCTGAAAATAACCCCGCCACTCGTAATTCATTCTCTTGTGGCCAAAGTAAACAGGCGTGTTCTTTGTATCACACGAACCACCAAGTTCGAATGGATAAAACCGCGGTTGTTCTCGTCAGTGGTCAAACACCCTTGGTGAAGTCGCGTTATTTGGAGCATATCAATGGTGAAGGAAATCCTTATGGCGAGAACGCAATTGTGGCCATTATGTGTTATACTGGATATAATGTGGAAGACGCGATGTTAATTAATGAGGGTTCCCTTAAGCGCGGTTTATTCCGAACAACTTATTATAGTACTTATGAGAGCCATGAAGAGAAAACGAAAACGGCCGACGCAGTAACCGAACATATTTTCACGAATATCGAGAACGATACCGAGGTTGTAGGAACAAAAGACGGATATGATTATAGTCAGTTGGATAAATATGGTCTTATTCGCGAAGGCACGCCGGTGGACGACAGGACAATTTTGATCGGCATGACCGCGACAGCAAGCAACATGAAAGGTGTGAAAAAGGATATGTCGAAATCGCCAAAGAAGGGACAAATCGGTATAGTAGACAAGACGTTTATTACGGATAGCGAAGAGGGCCAGCGTATTGCCAAAGTCCGCGTTCGTGAAGTACGTATCCCAAATATTGGCGATAAAATGGCCAGTCGTGCGGGTCAAAAAGGAACCATTGGTTTGGTGGTACCCGAAGAAGATATGCCATTCACCAAGGACGGCATTCGCCCTGACATCATTATTAATCCTCATGCCATTCCTTCTCGTATGACGATCGGACAATTGGTCGAGTGTATTATCGGTAAGGCGTGCGCTCATTATGGCGGGTTTGGTGATTGTACGGCGTTCAATAACAAAGGCTCGAAAATCGGCGTATTCGGAGAACTTTTACCCAAGGTAGGATTTCACTCCAGCGGAAACGAGATTTTATATAACGGAATGACGGGCGAACAAATCGCAACGGAGATTTTCATCGGCCCGAACTATTATATGCGTTTGAAGCACATGGTGAAAGATAAGATCAATTATCGCGCGCTTGGCCCAAGAACCGCCCTCACGAGACAGCCGGTCAGTGGCCGCGCAAATGACGGCGGCTTACGTATTGGTGAGATGGAACGCGACGTGGTGATATCACATGGCGCCACTAATTTCTTGAGCGAATCGATGATGGAACGTGGCGATAAATATCAGGTTGCGATCTGTAATACAACAGGAATGCTCGCGATTTATAATCCCGCGAAAAATTTATTCCTCAGTCCTATGGCCGACGGCCCACTTAAATATGTGGGTTCGCTCGACGGCAAAGAAATGCATATCGAAAACGTCTCGCGATTTGGCCGTAATTTCAGTATTGTGAAGGTTCCCTATACATTGAAACTGTTGATCCAAGAATTACAGACCATGAATATTCAAATGCGTTTGATTACCGAGGACAACATTCAACAGTTGGAGAACATGTCGTTCTCGAAAAACATCGATAAATTATTATCGATCGAAAACGCACACCCCAAGAATATTGTGGACGAAATTAAGCGAACGTTACACGCCAGTAATATGACGGATCGTGAGAAGGCCAGACTGGCCGCGAAACATGGCGCTCCGCCAACGCCCGAGAAATCGCCGGAGTATCCCGATACGTCTCCTGCGTACGTACCCACAGAGGAAGAACGAGCCGAATTTTCGCAATCGTCATCGCCGGGATACAATCCATTTACGCCAGAAGAAAGTCAAAAAGAGTTTTCGCCACATAGTCCAGAGGGACCGCCTCCTGGTGGATTTTCGCCGCATAGTCCAGACGAACCACCGCCCGAATTTTCGCCGCATACGCCCGAAGAGGGTCCTCCTCCGGCAGTTTTCTCAAAGGGAGAAGAAGTTCATTTGCGAGGTGATACGCCACCGCAACGTATCTGGACGATCAGAAACATCGGCGATCAGTTTATTACTATTGAAACACAAGATACTCAGGGTCTTCCCGATCAAAAAGACGCAGTGAAAGTGGTGGAGGCCGCGGATTTATATCGACCCGGCGATTTTAATTATGAAGCAGCGCAACGAGGGGGTGGCGGAAACCCCATGATGGGTGGAGGAGGCCAGAAAATACCCATGGGAATGATGCAACCCGGAATAAACTTCGCCCCGGTCATCAAGATCAATAACGGCGGATACGATTATTCTAGTGATGGTGCTATGAATGGCGGAGGAGCGCAACCTATGCAACTCGACGGCGGAGGACCAGCACCAACTGTCATAGATAATATCAAGAGTAATGTTATTCGACCCATCCAATCAGGTGGCGATATTGTGGTGAAGCAAAATGGCGGCGGCGAAGAGAAAAAGGAAGAAGAATCCGGTGGAGGATTATTATCCTCTATGGCCAATTTTGTCATCAAGAAATTAGGATAAGCAAAGAAACATAAATACATATTTTATTATATATAAAAGATGTATTATCAAAGATTGCCTATGGAGTTAGTGCGTCATATTATTGAATTTGTCAACGACATTGATATTCGAAGGCAATTGGGCGTCTTTTCGAAAAAAAATCTATCCAAGTTCTCCTTATTAGATAACATTATGCTTTCGAACCATCCTGTTTTTTTTAATGATACAGGAAATTATTTATTTCGTCGGTATGTTTTGAAGAACGCATACGTTCCTCTAGAAGAACGCCCCACCATAGACCATGACCACATTGAGAGGAAAGTGTGCATACATGATGGTAAAGTATGGTCGAATGTTGGAATATATCATTTAAAACCAAAACCCGAAGATCCCATTGATTATGCAGTTAAGCCGTATCAACCAAAATACGAAAACTATTACTGGCAGTATGTTCAATATTCACATGTTTTAGAGTGAAGGCGGAGCCACGCGAAAAATTGACTTTAAATTTACCGTTAAAAAGGATATAATAATAACAGCCTATTTTATATAATGTCGACAACCAACAACCGCGTATTGAGCATCTATAAGTCAAGAAAAACAATTTTGGAACTATTGGAAACCCGCGATTATAACGTCAGTGATTATATTGCGTTTAGTATCAATGAGATCGACGCGATGTTCACCAATGAACAGCTCGATATGTTGATCACACACAATGAAACCGAACAAAAAGTATATATTAAATACTATTTATCCGCAAAACAGATCAGACCGGCAAATTTAGACGACATTATCGAAGATCTCTATGTCATTGATAGTGTTTTGACAAAGAACGATACTCTCATTATTATCACGGAAGATGAACCGAACGATACGATTATTGCAAAGGTAAAGTATTTGTATGATCATGACGGCATTTTCGTAGTCATTCATAACATTAGACGCTTGCAATTCAATATTTTGCAACACAAGCTGGTTCCGCCGTGCAGGATTTTGGATGCGAAGGAAACCGAAGAAATGAAACAGAAGTATAACGTGAAGGAATTGATGCAGCTACCGGAGATTTCTAGGTTTGACCCACAGGCTTTGGCAATTTGTTTGAGACCCGGACAGGTGTGTAGGTTTGAGAGAGATAGTATTACTGCACTGAAGACGGAACATTATAGGATCTGTATCTAGGCGGGGGAACCAAGGTTCCCTTCTGCGACCCCCTCCTTTGTTCATTTTATCAGAAAATCCGGTTTAGGGAGGGGGCGTCCGGGGGAACCGTCGGTTCCCCGGAGAAATTTGTATCCGTATAAAGTAAAAGTAAAGTAAAATGTCAACTGATGTTCTTGTTGGATATAGTTCAAACGATTTTTTTTATATGCGAGCACAAGAGGCCGGCGTTATGCCAACAGGCGCACAATGCGCAACATTAAACGCAACGCCAGCATCACAATGGGCCACGAAATGCGATCCAAACGGAACATCCATAAATAGCAATTATCAATCCTGCGCAAATAAGGCCCTATGCGACAATAAAACATACGCCACAAAGTTATACAATTTACAAAACAATAACGGTGGTGCCCATCAACGTTATTTAGATGTACAAAAAAAATATAACGACCAAATGATCAACTTTTATAATTTAGGAATAGGCATTGGTATTTTATTTGGATTTATTTGTGTGAAATATATATAACGTCACAATAATGTATTCATTGCCCATTATAGAAGGTCTAACACAAGACGCCGCCACGACGCAATTATTATCCGATATTAAAATTTTTAACGCCGCTTATGAAAAATACACATCTTGCAATAGCCCAACAGTTAATCCTTCGAATGAAGTATTGAAGTGCAGCGCGGTTGAATTATCACCAGACACAGTTACTGCTGCTTATAATAAGCTAGTATCGGCAACAGGAAGTTTTACGCAGTTTCAGGCCGCGATGCAACAAAGTCCAAACAAAAGCTATATCGACAAAAATGTCAATGTGATGGATTATTATAATGCCAAAGTCGTGCAGCCTAGAGCGGAATTAGAGGAAAAAATGCAAATATTGAAAGACACAAAAAATTCAGTCGAAAAAGATTATTCTATAAAGTACGATAGTACGATGATAACAAATACTTTAGTCACTATCACCGCGTCGTGTATGTTATTTTATGTATTTTTACATATCAAATAAGTCTTTAGAAAAAAAAGATAAATAATATATATATCAGATCGCAACATGGATTATAAACCCTTTTCGATAGAAGATAGTTTATATTCGACGTTTACTATTACAAACACAACAACAACAAACTCACCCAAATTGTCTGAGAATTTTACTACATACGGATATGTCGATACAAGCGGTATGAAAAATTTAACCACAGATAAAATTAATACTAATCAGGTCATTCCATTAAGAGAAATGAGCAAGGATTACATAGCAAACATTAGTCAGGCAGAACAGAATTACACAGATTTATGCGGCAACATTGCAACTTTGAGCAGAAACTTAACCACAGCCGCGCCAACTTTAAAAAATTATTATGACGAGAAATCCAATCCGGACAAAAAGAAAAAGTTGATTGACGTGCGAAGCGATGACGCAGAAATTATGATGGTTCAACAGAACTATTTATATATTTTAGGAACAATTAGTTTGGCCATAGTATTAGTAGGATCCATTGTAATCGCAAAAAATTAAGGTCCATCGGATATATATTATGTTTTTATAATATATATTTATTCATAATGGCATCAGGACAAATCGATTTATCAGGAGTATTTTTTTTAGATCAATCAAAATTGGCCGGATATACAGCTAACAGTACAAATACGCCTGGCATGCAAACACAATTAACTGATCTACAAAAGCAGTTACAGAATGCGTATAATTCGCTTTCTGCTGTGAATAATTCATCCTCACAATTTTTGAGTAATCAAAATGATATTGCTCAGATCATTAATTCAGAAAGCACAGAACTTAATAACAAATTATCGGAGGTTAACGGAAACGTTAATACGAAAAAACGCGTTTTGGAATTAAACGAAAGCTCGCGCTTGCGAACAGCAGCGTACACGTCGTTGTTATTAATCGTTATTTTTGGTCTTGCTGCGTTTGCGTTTATTGCTGTGTTGAGCAAAACCTTTACTATGGTTCCAGGACCCGTTTATGACTTATTAATTATTATTGTTATATGTTATTGTGGGTTTAGTGCTTACTATAAATATTATGAAATTATTAACAGAGATAATTTGAACTTTAATGAAATCAATCAACCATCGCCTGATATTTTGACGCCTGCGCAAATTGCAAAACAAGCCGCAGGACGAGGATTGCACGGCGATTTATTAGGAAGTTTGAACTTGAAACAGTGTTTAGGCGAGAGTTGTTGCGGAGCAGACACAGTATGGGATCCAATGGCGGGAATTTGTGTTTTGCCAGAGGATCTTACTCCTGTTGATGGATCCGTTACACCGACTTCCGCACCGTCTTATGTAACAACTTCCGGACCATCCTACGTAACAACTTCCGGACCATCCTACGTAACAACTTCCGGACCATCCTACGTAACAACAGCTGGTTCTTCTATGGGAACCGCAACCACTACAAAGTCTTCTTCTATTACAACAACGTCAAAGAGTGGGTTTAGCACAATGCGTGAAGGATTTGCTATTCAGCCGAATTCTCCTAACGAATTCGCCGAATATTCCAAGATCTAAATTTATTATTATATAGTATATAAAGTAATAATAAATATGAATTCATCTTTAACAAATGATTTAACCAATATTTCATCCAAATTTAATGATCTAAGGAAAATGTTTTCAAATGACATGGATAAACCCATTTCATCCTCTTTTGAAATTAAGTTTACTCCTCCTCCTTTAATGAAACATGAATACACAGACATTAATGGGTTCAATGTGATTGAAGGCGTTACCGTAGTTGGACCAGCGCAGTTAATACCTGTGCCCGCGCCTGCTACTGTATCAGCTGCGGCATATAGTCAATTGCAATCTCAATTGTCCACAGTTCAAACTCAATTGTCGACGGCTCAATCTCAGGCGAATAGTTTGACTTCTCAATTAGCCACCGCTCAAAATCAATTATCGACGTCTCAGGAACAGGTAAATAGCTTGACTTCTCAATTAGCAACCGCTCAAAATAGCTCGACCGCAGATAAACAGCAAATAGCCACTTTGCAAACTCAATTGTCCGCCGCTCAAAAAAGTTCCTCTGATGCGCAAGCTCAAGTAACCAGCTTAACTTCTCAATTGGCCACCGCTCAAAAAAGTGCCTCTGATGCGCAAGCTCAAGTAACTAGCTTGACTTCTCAATTAGCCGCCTCTCAAAAACTCGCTGCCGACGAATTAACTCAAATAAATGATTTGAACACACAATTGTCCGCATCTAAAAAACTCGCTTCTGATGAATTAACTCAAATAAATGATTTGAACACACAATTGACCGCGTCTCAAAAACTCGCTGCTGATAAAATAACTCAATTAACAAATACTCAGAACACATTAGCGAGCACAAAAGATCAGCTCGCAACCGCGCAAGCTAACCAATTTTATATTTATAATGGGCTTATTAATGAAAATGATCAGTTGCAAGACAAACTAAGTGACATGACCTCTGAATTTTCAACATACGAACAAAAGGTTCTTTATCAAGAACAACAGTTGGATAATTTGATGACCGTAAATTTTTGGATGTGGATAACCTATTATTTTAAAGTGTCTATGTTTATGTATTACCTGTTTGCAGTAAACACTGACATGTTTATGAGCACCAAAATAGTTTTAACGCTGTTAGCTATAATTTATCCGTATGTTATCAATATTATTGAAGATTATGGATACGATATAGGAAAATACGTATGGAGTATCATTAACGTAGATGTTTATTCTCAAAATCGATAAAATAATATTCATAAAAAAAATGGATATTATTTCATTTTTACGCGTCTAGATCACTGACGTCAATCTCATCGGGATTGACTGTGGGCATTTCAAACTCGTCTCGTTCATAATTAATCTTGATACCCTTCCATACTTGATTTTTCTGCTTTCCAAACTGTTTATCGATGAAGTCATGGACGTCTTTCACGTTCGGTCCGCCGCGGCCATAAGTAGCCATGTACCACTTCTGGAACTCGTTATTGAGCTCCGTCTTCTTAATCTTTCCGTCGACGTCGCGAACAATCTTATCGCGAATGAACTCCGAGATGTAATCCTGGCTCTCGCGGTACTCATTGCTAGCAGCCATCACCATTTGGCAATCCTTGACGTTTCCGTTGGTCTCGAATGCACGCTCCACCAACATCGAAGTGAACACCTCCTTCCAGTCATCGAAGCGCTCCTCGATATTCTTGATGATCTTGAACTGGTAAGGCTTCTCCGGGTCATCGAACACGGGGTTCTCCGTGAAAAGCGACTTGAACTGCACAACGCGAATGCGGCGCCATGTGCCATGATCGTTGGACTTGATCTCCATCATCGTGTTCGAGCAAACCACCAACTTGAATTGGGGAGTGAACGAAATCGCCTGTAATTGATAAGGAGCACGAGCCTGAATGGTATCACCGCCGGTCAACTCTTTCATCTTACCTTCGTTGATACGATCACCCTTCGAAGGCTCTTGCATCACCGCAAAACGCACACCCTTCAACTGTACGACCTCGGGAGAAAGACCGCCAATCTTCGTGCGATCGCCAGTGACCAGGGAAAGAGGGACATCGCCCTTGTATTTGCCCAAGATGATTTTCATGAAATCCACTAGCTTCGACTTACCGTTCGAACCAGCACCAATATACATATTGAATGTCTGATTGGAAGTCGTACCCATCAGGGTGGACGCGAGATGGTCAAACATATAGTTATATAGTTCGTTGTCAGGAAACAGGGTTCTCAAAAACCCCTCGATCTCCTTCATCTTCGTTGCATCGCGAACGCGATCCAGTGGGTAATAATCTGTGTTGGTGCAAAGCGAAAGACAATCCTCTGGTCTTCCGTTGCGGAAAATCTTCTCTTTGAAATCGATGACGCCGTTGTTGAAGCACATGAGGTTTGGGTTCGTGTCCAACTTATCCATGAAGTTTCCATCATAGAACAGCTCCTTCGCCTCCGTCATAATGTTCTTCTTGTCGCTCGTTCGGTTGAGGCGCTGGCAAATATTGAGAATGCGCTGGGAACGGATCTTACGAATGTTCGTCTGCTCTTCGTCATTTTCCGCCGACGCAGGGTTGTTTGTGACTGTCATCATCACACTCAGTTGTCCGAACGTTTTCTTATTGTAAAGCTCACGCATTTCGGTAGAAATGGCTTTGCGAAGAGTAGTGCCACTATCAATCTCTATCCATCTATTTTTTACATACTGATACCAGATGTTCGACTTTACGCTGGTACAAACGAATTCATCCTTGTACAAGATATACAACACTTTGGCCAAGTCGAAATCGCCACATTCGCCCTTGTTGGACATTTTACTATCTCCACTGATAGATGCGCTTGTTCCTGTGATCGTGAGCTCAATTGCGTGATCAATACTATCCTCGCGCACCTTGATGTACTTATCATACGCATCTTGCTTTGACCAATGCATCAAGGAACGTTTTGTCACCCCGTCGAACTTACGAACATTCATTTTCATCCATCTGTCACACAGATCAGGAATGTCTGTGTATTTGAACGCTTTCGATTGAGAGCTGAACTTGATCCAACTGACCAAGAGTTTATCATCGATGTTTTTAAGCGCCCAGCCGACTTTCATCCATTTCATATAAGATCCTTCTCCGTAATACGAAACGGGAAGCGTCATTGCGTATTCGTGCGCCTCGCGAAGATCATATTCATTCTTATTGATCGTGTCGAGAAACTGGTTGAGAACGAGCTCCAAATCGTCGGGCGATTTGATGTTGCGAACAACCGCGACCAAACCGCTGGAATTGATATCAAATTGCATTGTGCTGGTTGTTCGCTGGACGCTGGATGCTTTGTTTACACCGGGCGACCCACCCTGACGAAGTCTCTTGTATTCATTGTACACCGTCGCGAATTCGTTCTTCATGAAGAATACCGGGATGTCGTTATTGCGAACAGATAGCTTGTGAATATTCTTGACCATGTCAAAGGTATCCAAATCCACCGGGTTGATCTGAAAGTTACCGTCGCTCTTATCAAAGACAATGTCATACGCGTAGGTCACTGCATACGCTTCGTTATCGGGCTTTCGGCTTCCATACAACTGGCAGTTCGTGTAACCGATCGTAATTCCCTCATCGAACACATCGTCCCACTTGTTGATGATTGGAAGATTATCCCATTTCTCCGCAATTTGCTTCATTACGCGATCGCGTAGAATAATCTGCATAACACGATCCGCCTGAAAGCATATCATGATGTGGAGGCCATCCTTAGTTTTCGATCCGTCCACCAAACGATTTACGCTCGGCTTTTGCATGATGAAGAGGTCAAAATGCTGTTCATCGTCAAACTGAAACATGTTCTTCAATTCGTCTAAATAGGTATCCATCAAATCGTCGATGTAATCTTTATCGATCAATCTGCCACTGACATCATGTTTGAAGTGCAAATCCATATCAATGTAGATAGGACCGTCCGCGTCGAGCTGTTTTTCCGTCAAATATTCCGGTTCTCGCTTCTTAAACACCTTTTCTGCGTACAAAGGGAGAAATTTCGTGTTATATTCTTCGCTCGGAATATGATACGATCCACCATAGATTTTGCTCTCCTTCTTTTTGTCACCTATTCGAGTGTTGGTCGGAGACTGTGGTGCCTCTTTGTTAATCGATTTTTGTTTTAAGTAATTTTCGAGATTGGTCGCGCGCATTATAATAGATTTTTTTGGAGGTGTGGCTTCATTTGCGGATTGTGTAACCGCGCTCATTGGATATATTATTGGAATATTTTTATTACGTTTTGTAAAGTCAATTTTCTCTCTCAAAAAACAACGAATTATGTGTCAATTTTTCATGAGAAAAAACAGTATCAATTTTTTGCAGGGAATATACGGTTACCCTGCGACCCCTCCCTTGATCATGAGGTTCTCCTCATGATCAAACGTGTCTTTTTTTATTTACTTTCGTTGGTCTTCCATGTCGAGTCGCATTCCACACAAATATACAAGTACTTCAAGTTGTCATCGTCGTATCTCATATAGATCACCTCCACTGGCTTCCCGTAATCTGAGTGGTTCGTCTTACATTCCGTGTTCGGACAACGTACATTATAGATGCGTGGAAGTGTGGGATCCAGTTTCGTGTACTCATTAATGATATGATTGAATTTTTGTTCTCCCTTCTTAAACTGAGTATTCAACACACAAAGACCCTCTTCGGTGATCGTCTCGTCTTTATTTCCACAGTTACGACAGTAATAGGTAAGCTTATTATTGTCCTCACTGTTGATGCCAATATAGTACATATTGTCGCATTTCTCGCAAAATCTCATTGTATATCTTATTGAAAGATTTTTATGTTATTTCTCGTATTCAATTTTTCGGAGGGAACTTATCTTTCCATAAACGTTTCGCGAAAGGAAAGAGGGCAAGAATAAGCAATCCTATAGGCAAAAATAACGGTTCGTAATAGTTTAGGTATGCCCAAATCATGACAAAAATTACAGGAAATATTTCTTCTCTTGGGATCATCTCATAACATTGATTGGTTCTAAAATAGATCCAAACGCCGCTACAAATGACAGCGAATACTACTTTTGTATGAAAGGAAATATATTTATCTAAAATCATTGTATACTATATAAACGCATAATGTTTACTGACCTTTTTTTAATTACCACAAACCCGAAATTAAAGTTATCTGAACTCTTTGGCGCAAAGCTTCTAGTCCAGATATTATTTTCGGCGATTTTTCATACAGTTGTCTATGCCTTATTTGTGAATTTGGTTACTTATATTTTCTTTGGTAAAATCTTATCGAATGCAATCAATTTTAGACTGGCTGGTTCTCTCTTTGTTATTATGGCGTTTGGATTTTTGGCGCGATTTTTTCATGTGAAAGACATTTATAAGGCTTATGATAACGATTTAGAAAAAACCCGTAGTCATTTAGATAAACTCTATATTGGCTGGGTATTTATTTCATAAGGGAGCGAGCGTCCTTTATCATTAATAAAACTCACGATAAAGGGAGGGGTCGCAGGGGGAACCGTCGGTTCCCTGCAAAAAATTGAATACCATAAACAACGATTTAGAAATATAATCAAACTAGTATATTATTGAACATGGACGAAAAGTATGACGAGGAAGATTTCGATTTAGAGGATGAGGATGAAGAAGAGGAAGACGCCGCACCTACTACTGTCAAAAAAATTAAGGCCGTTATTCGCGATAAACCCACTGAAGCTGACGAAGAAGACGATGATGATATTGAAACGGAAGATGAGGAAGATCTAGATATTGATGAAGATGAGGAGGATGATCTCGACATAGATGAGGCTGAAGAGGCGTTTGATAACACGAAAGCGATAAAACAGAATTTGCCTCATTTTGATGAACTCGACGATGAGGACGAGGACGAAGAGGATGATGCTATTGACGAAAACTACCTGCAAAAATTTGAGGAGAACTTACAGAAAAATATCATCGCGGATTATCATCCCGAATTACAGTCGCATAACTACAACGAGATTGAAATTATGTCACGTGTGGTGCGCGATGAGAATGGTGTGATTATTGATCCTCTTCATAAAACCTTACCTTTCATTACGCGTTATGAGAAAGCCCGCATTCTTGGTGAGCGCGCAAAACAGTTGAATTCGGGCGCAGAACCATTTGTCGAGTTGGATGCGAATATCATTGATGGCTATTTGATCGCCACGAAGGAGTTCGAGCAAAAAAAGATCCCATTCATTATTAAGCGTCCTCTACCGAATGGTGGATGTGAATATTGGAAGTTCAAGGATCTCGAGATATTGATGTAGGCCTCTCATTCCGAAGATGAATTACAATAAAATATTCTTATTTTTTATTGTATTAAAATTGTCTGAGAAACCCATAGTCACCATCCGGACCATTATTTTGAAACAATGGATCATAACACTTCCATCCAAAACTTTCAATTATAGGTAACGATTTGTCCGCTTTCATCGCACCTTGATTATATTCTGTGTTTTGTAATTCCACAATCATACGTTGTGCGTATCCTATCGTGTTTAATCCACCGCAAATAATATCTATCTCCGCGCCTTGAACATCGATCTTCACAAAATCTGGCTTTGGAAAACCTCTTTCCTTAACAACATTGTCAAGCGTCTTGGTTTTCATTTCAATATATTTATTCTCCGGAAAGTATTTACCGTTCTCACAACCGATCTCACGATAATAAGAGTTTCCTCCTGGTATCATATCGTTTTGGTAAAACTTCACGGTTTTGTCATCTACGTCACTTAGTACTCCTATATGATAATCGTATCCCTTATATAAAAACTCAGCCGGCTGGAAAGCATCAAACATAATTATTTTTGCATCAGGCCAAACAATTTTTGCGGCATTCGTCCAATGCATAACACACGACCCAATATCATAAATCACTTTAGGTTCGAACCCTAGAGATTTCAAATACCATAAATACTTAATGTGATTTTTGGGAATACTATCGTAAATACAAAGTTTGGTAAGGTGTCCTTCTAAACTCATACTAATTACTATTATAGTAAACGATCTATATTATTTTACTTAAAAAAATAATATAATGTTTCTGTATTTGCGATTACGACTTCCAGTGTTTACCACAATCCAAACATGTCACGAAAATAGTGGCCGGCTCATCCGCCGAGCGCGTTTGCAACTCATAGTAAGTACACTTCTTGGATCGGCACTTCTTACAAGTGAACATGTCGGTTGATGCCTGAATATTTGTATTGAATTTACTTGCGTCACGCTTGATTTTTTGATCGATCAGCACCTTCCATCGCTCGGGATTAAGCTCTTGATGGGTCATGAACGCAGCAGTTTGAGGCGCAATTTCACCCGACTTAATGAGTTGTAAAAGTTCGGCATTCTTGAGGTTTACATAGATGCTTCGCAAGCGATCCAAATAGAGTTGTACGAAATGAGGGTTGTCCCATTTCTTGATAATTTTTCTCGAATTCGCCTCCTTGATTGCGAAGTTATAGATGCCGATTTCCAAATTTTGAGATAGCTTATCGTTCTCCAAAATAGGGTCCAATTTCGCCCGGATGTTCTTACGGAATTTATCTGAATTTGAGATGGAGTACATTGTATAATGAATAGATTGAATTATTTTTATATTCATTATAGGTATTCAATTTTCTCCGGGGAACCCGTGGTCCCTCGGACACCCGTCATTAAAAGGGGTATTTTTTACACCTTTTCTCGTTAACTATTCTGCAATTTAAGCTGCTCGGGAGAAATTAAGACAGGAAATAATGTGTTTCGGTAATAATTTTAGAAACACTTTAGTAATAATTTGTAAATATATATTATATGGACGAAACAGGGGCAGTTGCTTCAACCGGAAGCTACACGTTTAATCCAAACGAAACCATGGCAGTTCCTCCAAACGAAACCATGGCAGTTCCTCCAAACGAAACCATGGCAGTTGCTTCAACCGGAAGCTACACGTTTAATCCAGACGATACCAATTATGGCAATGTGTACATGGAAAAGGCAAGAGGTCGTATTCTTTTTGCAATTTCTGAAATGAACACCACGCGCAAGGGTTATAATGCAGTTGCGAATATGTTTCGAACCAATGAAAGCACGGGTGATATTGCGCCAACATTAAGAGGTATCGCCTATTTAGAGGCACTGAAACAAATTGTTACGCGATTTGAAAACGAGCCGGCAAATTTAGGAGATTATTCGACAACATCCAATTTTTTTGGAAGGTCCCAAAAAGCTTTTGGTGGAAGACGTAAGCGAAAGAGCTCAAACAAGACAAAAAAGACAAACAAAAAGAAGTAAAAATTGCGCCGGTTGTTTGCAATAAACTTGAAAATGTGTATATAATTGATATCCTTTTTGAAAAAAGAAATCAATTTTTAAGAAGGGAACCCAAGGTTCAGGGTCGCTTCGCTTTTCATTTCAAACCCTCCTTGCAAAATTGACCAAGCGGCGCGGATTATGAAAAGCAACAAAATGGAGTTTGATATAGATGTTACATATTGGTTTTCAGGATCAGTTAATCTGGTTGAAAACAAAATAAACAACGAACGCTCGGAAAAAGACAAAGTTTTTCTGGGAAAATTTATAGAGTATATTGGGTTTCCCTGTGGTTCGGATTGGCTCCCCAACGCCAAAGCGCGCTTTGAATGCGGAACAATTTCTCAAGGACATTATGATAAAATTCATACATAATCATCTTCGGTCAACTCATCCGTACAATCCAAATATTCCTTTTCGCTCGCATCCGTCGCCGCAGTAAACACATTGGCCGGGGCCTTTGTCGTCTTCTTCTTTGGCTTGGTTTCGGCCTTTTTTGCCGGCTTCGTTTTCGACTTCTTCTTTTTCACATAAACCTCTTCCTCTGATGTCTCCTCTTCCTCCTCCTCTTCGTCCTCATAATCGTCCTCCTCTTCGTCATCATCTACCACAAAATCGTCTTTTACGTATCCCTCCTTTGTGCGTGGAACGTTTTCGTCCACATCGTCTTCGGAGAACTCGCTATCCTCATCGCCAAGATCCTCAAACCCGCCATACAAATGTTCATACACTTTGAGCCATTCGTCCTTGGTCAAATCAGCAACCTCGCCATTCGGCTTATTCACCAAAACACAAGATCCGAAAAAGAGAACACTATCCACGGGAGGAGGGAATTCATACTTATTTTCTTGACCGGCCTTTCCGTCAGTCTTACCGAACAAACTAACGGAATAAGTTACTCCGTCGATTTCGGCACCCCATTCGGTTTGTAGTTCAAAACCCTCCTCCGTCTTAAACCCAGCCTTTTTATACAATTGATCTTCGTCATACGACTTTAGTTCAAGTTCCTTAATTGAACCCTTCTTTTCAACAATAAGAATAGTTACGGTCATTACTGTAATACTATGTCACATATTTTTAAGTTATTTTGGTTAACTAACTTTATAATTTCTAAGCGTTATATAAATGGTACTCATAAGAAAGAATAGAACAAAAAAACATTATGGTGGATTTGATGGCGTGGACGCGACGTTGTCTGTTGTAAATATTGATAACGATTTGAAACTAATTATTAAAACTTTTATAGCGCAACTGCCATTAAAAGATAAAATGATTTTGGTTTATAATATTGTAAACACTTATAGAAAAGTAGACCCTCGATTGTTGTCAAATTTAGACAATTTGCCGTTTGATTTCACAAACAAAGCGAAAGATGCTGTAAAACAGACTTTCCAAAATAGGATAGACGGCGGATATAACATTTTTAGTGTAGAAACTTTACAAACGGTTCAGCAAAATTTACGTACATTTATACAAGAATATAAACAAACAAATAACATTAACGATGGACTAATTAAAAGTTTTATCTCGCTTATAGATGTTTTTAAAAATCCTATTTTGAAGTTTGTGCAACAGTTTGATTTCAGTAAACTAGAAAGCGTTGAGCGTATAAAAAGTCAAATTCCTCCCGAAATCTCGCAAAGCTCTCATTCAGGAGCATCAACGAGCGGTTCATCTAATTTTTTAAACAATGCATGGAGCCAAATTAGAGACACGTTTAATGAAATACGAAATAGCGACGTTTCCGCTTCTTCCAGAGAAGAGAAAAAATGGTACGGAGGTGGAGATCCACCCAAAATTAACTCCGAACAACACCAAGTATTAAATAAAGTTGACGCGGTAGCCCCAAAAGATGGGCCAAAGATGCCTTTTTCTGAATTTGATAAGATAGTTTTTACCTATATAGAAGATGTTTCTGAAATATTGTGCGAACATGGAATAGATTTTGATAAATACCTTGATCTCGCTCACCGAGATTTAGCGACCCGTGGAATATTTATAGACATTCTTGTTGCAAAAATAGCTGATGATGTAAAAATGATGTTGGACAGATCGGGTTTGGGGTTTCTTATGCCAATTGATATTAAAAAAATAGCCGAAGGCGTACTTGCTAAACTGAAAGAGACAGGGTCTTTCAAATGTACTCTTCGAAATAAACATCCTGATCAAATCGTCAATCTTAATCCTCCAGATGTAGGAAAACGGGTAAACAAATTAAAAGAACTGTTAGGGTTAGAAAAAACGGCTAATCTATTGAATAGTCTTGCTGGATTATTGAAATCCGAGAAACCGAAACCGAAACCAGGATCAACAGACGCCCATCCTTCACCTAATTCCCATCCTTCACCCAATTCCCATCCTTCACCCAATTCCCATCCTTCACCCAATTCCCATCCTTCACCCAATTCCCATCCTTCACCCAATTCCCACCCTTCACCCAATTCCCACCCTTCACCCAATTCCCACCCTTCACCCAATTCCGCTCAACACGCAAAACATTCGAGGGGTGGAAAATATAAAAATAATACGCGAAGACGTTCAAATAAGTAAAACGAAATATCGCCGATCATATATCTTAATGTTCTCAAATCCGCTATTTTATTTTACATTTAACATAATATTATCCTTAGCGATCATTGTTTTGGCCCATTATTGTTGGAACTATTTAAAAGAAACCTACTCCACCAAAAAGACAAGAAATTTAGTCAATAGTCAGATCGAGAAGTATAAAAAAATGGTAGAAGAAATACAACAAGGAGGTTCTCAAAACAACGAACCCTTTTCCGAAGAAGAAAAGGAAAACATGAACAACGACCTATTATCCTTTGCCAATTCCCTCACCAATGAAAACTTATAATTCAAAAAGACATAAACACATTTTGATGTATAACAGTATAGACATGGAGCTAACACATGCACAGACCGAAGAAATAATGAAGCGCTTCCCTTCTTTCGAACTTTCCTATGAAACAATATCCCATAAGAAAGTTTCCCCAGCATATAATAGTTGTTTTGCCATCCCACAGGGCCGGAAATGCTATGCGTGGTTTACGTATCTAGGTGATAAAGACGTGTGTTTTATATTGGAATTAAACCGTGAAAAGAAAATAAATAAGGCAATCCGTTACGAAGTGGATTTTGATATGAAATTGGCCTACGGAACTGTGGTTTATGGAACACTCGTGGACGACGAAAATGAGAAGTCGCGATTTTTTGCCGCAGAAGACATCTTTTATTTCAAAGGAATATGTTTGAAACAGTGTAAATTGGCAGAGAAATTGGATCTCATGATTGAAGTTATCAAGTCGTCGACGTCGTCGTTTACTGCAACGAATAAGATCGTATTTTCTCTACCCGTGTTTTGGGACTTTCATAAAACCGAAGACTTTGAATTGACACCAAATATCCCAGATAGCATTAACGAGACCATACCCTATACTATTCATCATTTACAGTATCGTTCGCTTCATGAAACAAACCCCTATATGAATGTCTATCTAAACCGTAAGTTGAATTTGAATACACCGATGATAAGCAAAGAAACCAAAAAGGAGAAAAATCCGTCCTACGAAATGCCCGAATTCACGTGGGATACTATGAAGCCGCAATTTCGATATCCCACTGTGTTCCAGGTTACCGCGGATCTACAATTTGATATTTATCATTTGCACGCTTACGGACTGAATAATAAACCGACCTATTATGGCGTTGCTTATGTTCCAACATATAAATCGAGCGTTTTCATGAATGGGTTGTTCCGCAATATTGCCGAAAATAAGAACCTAGATTATATTGAAGAAAGTGAGGACGAGGAGGACTTCCAAAATGTCAGCGAAGATAAGTATGTGGATCTCGAAAAGACACTATTGATGGAGTGTGCGTTTCACCCGAAATTCAAGAAATGGATACCACAACGCGTGGTAGACAAATCGAACAAAATGGTCCATGTTACTCGATTGGCGAGGGATACATCTCTACAACAAACGTCAAATTATCGACCGAAAGAGAGGCAACAATACCAATCTCGTCCTCGTCCGAACTACCGACCCAATGGTAAACACTAAAATAATTTATGAGTATACTGTATAATGTCAACACTTGGATTTAGCGGAATTACTGATACCATAAAAGTTTTACCCAATATTCTTCCTCCAAACACAGAAGGAGGCATGAATGTGGCTTTGACTAGTGATGTAAATAAGGGCGGCATGAAAGGCGGCGATCCGTCCCCCGATGATCCTATCGAAGAAGTCGGTGACGAAATCCATGTAAATATAGAAAATCTACGTACGTTAGAAAGACAGGGTATACCGATCGCCGGTAACCCGGTATTTGATGCCAATCCGGTCTGCATATTTAACTATTCTGATTTTCATATCGATCGCGAAGGCAATTTTTATATTAATTATAATACTGGTCGTAAAAATTATGGACGAATAGACGAAGATAATAATTTTGTCGTGAGCGAAGATGTGGAGGTTAAATTGGGCCCACAAGGGCTTGGATTATGGGACGCCAAACCCAATGGTGGATATTTAAACTATGGCGTTCGTTCGGTATCCGTCAAACCGGGGAATATTATCAAAATTCCCAGAACTAACGAAGGAGTATTCAAAACACCCGGGTTGCCTCTCGAAAAATATAGAGGTTCAAATTTGTCACCGATATTTTTTGATAGAGATCATCCTTATACTTTGGATCAAGTGAGGGAATACATGACCTACGCAAACAGAAGCGACTTTAGCATCGGGAATAACCATTCATTAAAAAAGACATTAAATGCAGGAATGTATATCATATATCATAAAAAATCGAATAAAATGTATAGCCAATATGAGTTTGTGAAGGCGGTGTTCACGGATCCCAAAAAGAAGACACATGGATATTTAGTGTTCAGGAAAAGCGAACCGATGCGAAAGCGTGATTTAAAAACGCTCGCGCCATTGGTAGAAGATTTAAAGCTTCGTCCCAACGATAATCCGGCGTCGATTATTGGTCAGGATTATCGTGCCGCCAAACACACATTTGAGGCAGCCACTGGACAAGTATTCACGGAGGGTAATAAATATGATCAAGTAGTTCGTGAAATAAAAAAAACGCGTCGTGCTTCGCCGAAGGGCGGTCGCACGAAGAAGCGTCGCACCAAGAAATGAAAGGAGGGGGTCGCAGGGGGAACCTTGGTTCCCCTGCCCCCTACTCGTTGAACATTCCGTCTACATTTATGAGGCAACTGCCGATAAATGCAGACTTTCTCGATGGTTCCTCCGCTTCGTCAGCGACGGCGGCGCCATCGCCATTTTTCTTAGGATCAAACACGCGTTTCCACGCAGGATCCGTATCCCAATCCACCATCATATTGGTATATTTCTTACTATCAGTTTGTAGAATACGATAATTACACTTTTTATAAAACCGACGACGTTGGATCCACTGATTTTGAAATACGTCATGTTTATCTACGATATCTACCACAATGGGTTTCTCATGTTTCACGCGTAAAATACGCCCAATTGATTGTGTAATATCAGTTTTGGGCGTTACCATCACCAACGTCGAAAGCGTTTTGATATCCAATGCCTCGGCGGCCATCGCATAGGTCGCCAACACGATCGATTTCGTCTCAGTCTCCTGTAAATTCGCCTGCTTCATTCCGCCCACATAAAATCCCACGGTCGCAATATTACGATATTCAATGGCTTTATGTAAATAGACCAACAAGGATCGGTTATGGCACAAAATCATGATCTGACTATCGGGTTCTTCTTGTACCAAGTCTTTGATGACGCGGACAATAAAATCGCTCCTGGGGCCGAACTCACATAGCTTCACAATCATGGTACTATATTTGGCGTTCCCACGGAAATCCGTTTCCACTTCATTGAACTGTGGGTCCTCACTAATATATTCGATTGCACGGACATTCACCACATCGTCATCTTCGCGTTTCTCCTCGTAAATTTTATCACCGATGAACATGTATAACACACGGGTCAATTTATCTTTACGATCCACCGTCGCCGAAATACCCAACATATAGGGTGTGATCGTTTTGAACAAGGTTTTTGAGAACTGTTCACTACCAATACGATGAACTTCGTCAATAATGGTGAGACCAAAACACGAAAAGGTGTCCGCTGCGTATTCTTTATCATAGAGTGTCTGAACCATACCAATGACAATATCACATCCTTTCACATCGAATGTCTGTGCTTGGATCTTACCCACGGTTGCTCCGGGTAGAAACTCAGCAATACGTTCAATCCATTGGTTCATCAAGAATTCCTTATGTACGATGATGAGGGTTTTCTTTTTAAGGATCGATATAATTTTCAGAGCCATTACCGTCTTACCGCGACCGCAAGGCACTTCCAAAATACCACCTCCGCCTGGTTCCTCAGCGCCATCACAGATCGGAGCAGCGACATACTTGATATAGACGTCCACGATTTTGTCTTGATAATCGCGAAGGGTCTTGGGAAACGTAACATTAATATCGTCGCCTTGTTGGATTTCCGATTTCGAGGGCATTCCATAACGTTGAATTCCATAGAAACGGGGGATATACATTTTATTGGTGTTCTCACGGAAGACCGGGAATTCGGTGGCGTCGTCTTTGGCACCACCATAACCGGGGCCAAACACAGCGGGTTTAACAAATAGGTCCTTTCTGAGAAATTCTTCGTCTTCTTTCGAGAGAAGGGCCTTTGGAATGGTATATCCTTTCTTGCCTAGATAAGATTGATCACAAATCGCCGATTTATACAAAGGATCGAGAACCAGGACATCATCGGGCTTTTTAATCCCCTTTTTCTGAATTCCCGGTCTTTTTGTGACCGCGGGTTTACCATTACGCATATAATTCATTATAACAGAATATGAAATAATTCCTTTAGCATGTTTCAAATCAATTTTATAAGAGGGTCCTACTTCATGAATAATTTATATATTTATATGTTATATATGAAACTCTCCAATCCATTCAAAAATTTTACACCGCAAGAATTTGTGGCATTAGGTGTTTTGATTGTATATTTAGTATTTCCTATCCATTTCCCCCACGCATTGAATGGTTATATTGCGTCTCCTATCGGAATACTTGTTTTGTTTGCCCTTACCATTGGAATGTTTTTATACGTCAACTCTATTTTAGCCGTTTTATTCGTTTTTGTAGTATATGAAGTATTGCGCCGTAGCAATTCGATGAACACATATAAGCCCTCGGATTATGTTCAGGATAACACGGTTCACGAATATAAATATGTTAGCGACGAAGTCGCGCACGAGAGCGTTCATGTGCCGTCTGTGATCCAAGAGCATTCAGAACCTCAACATTTCAGTATGCCTGAAGCCAAAAGCAACAGTGTTATTTTACCTGTCGGATCTACCTTGGAAGAGGATATGATTAAAAACATGTCTCCTCTCAACGCAACAGATAGTACCAACTATACATTTAGCGACTTCAAACCGAAGAGCGATAAGATCGATCACGCGTCGCCTTATATTTGATATTTATAAACATTTAAAATTCTCATTTTAAATGTTGATTAGTAAAAAGTGTTTATTTTTTTGCAGGAATTTGACACGCTCCAGCTCCAGCTCCTTGACCAGGAGTGGCCGCAACCGTTTTATTGTAAAAGTCTTCGCGTGTTATATTCGAAAGGACGGCAACGGGTGAACCAAGCAAAATCACTATTTCTAGCGCCATAGAGAGCAATAGCGCCATATTTTTGGGCATAGCAAGAGGGTTTGTTGCGTTTACTCCCCATACAGCGCCCTGTAAAACCGCAGTTCCGATAAACCAAAAAAGAAGCACGTATTGTGCCGTCGTGCTTCGCGTCACAAAGGTTCCAAAATCTTTGAATAGACCGAAAAAGATATCCATGGGATCGAAAAAATTTATGCTCACTCCTTTGACGCTTTCAGCTGGATATCCGTTTCCTACTATTTTGCCATCAACGCGACTTTGCATATAAGCCGCGCTTATTTTACTGTATTTAACGTTTGCGTATCCCATTACAAAAAATATCATAAAATAAACACCGCTTAATGGATCTAAATCTGGCGAAAATCCTTGTGTTAGAATAAGAGCAAACATTATCATAGCAAAAATGAAAATCCAAAAATCGATGGACGCTATTCTGACAAACGTATCAATGCCTGTTTTCGGAACAGCCTCTCCTGCTTCTTTCATCTCTTTAATATAGTCCAGCGAATTTGGAGTATACCTATTATTTATAATGGCGTCTATTGCTGCCTGATTATTATTCGGATCTTTCGGATTGAGAACAAATCGATTGACGTTATCGATAACCAACATTTTATACACAGTAGGGACTGCGAAATAAGAAACTGCCAAAAACGAAAACACAATACACAATTGCACTGCGGTTTTATAAAGATCTATCTTTGATGCGTCTTTTGTGTATTCGCTATTCACCGGAACTTGATATGTACTTATCGTCTCCGCACTTTCGCCAGTGGGTTGACAGTCAATATAAATATCATCAATACCCTTTTGCTTAATATTGTCGCCATTCAGCGAACTATATGTTGCATTATCAGAAGGTGCGTTTTTAAATAAGGTTGTTGTGGTAAGACAATGTTTAATGATATCAGCGGAAGAACCGTTAATATAAACTGGAGTGGTGAATACGAAAATAGTATTACTACCTTCCGTATAAGTAACCGCGCTATTTTGAACAGGCAATACGCCGTTTAATGTAGTAGATATATTTAATCCAGTATCAGTGGAGGGAGTGGATACCATGCTTATAATACGATCAATATCGTTTGACGTTATGCTTAGATAAGGTAATGTTCCATCGGCGGCTAATAAAAAACATAAATAGCTCTTACCAGAACCCGTCAATTTTGTGTTCTCAATGATAAGCTCGCCGACAATTTCTCTGTTTGTCAATTCACCGTTTTTATTACACGTAACGTCCAAAATATTGTTATGTACCAATCCTTGCAAATATATATTGCTGGCAGCATAAGTAATTGTTTTATCTGGATACGTAACATTTGGGCTCGTCGACGCCGGTTTATATTGCGATGTTAAATATTGCGGAATTGTGGCTCCACTCGCGTCTTTCCCTGTAATATATTGGCTAGTGCTTTTGTATACCAAAACGGAAAAATAATCATACATTAGTTGCTTTACGTTTGGATCCAAGATATTTTGCGTAGCATTAAAAGTGAATACCATTTTAATATAAACTATATACTGTAGAGATATAGTTTATTCGTAAAAAGTATTTCTAAATATAAAGTCCATTTTATCTGTCATGGAGAGCGTAGCGCCATTGATCATAAAAACGGAATATAATTGAAAAGGGAACTTTCATAGATAGTGGCTCGGAAGGTATCATTATACCCTTCTACGTAAATTGTGTCGCCGTTATTTATACTATCGCATCCATATTCCCCTGTGCAGCTTTTCCCATTGACACTTACTGGTAATTTGGTATTCATATTTCCTGTCGTTGTCATGGTATAATACTGCCATTTATCTGTTCCAGTTGTGATCTTACGCCCCATAAGAGGTAAAATCATTTCTTCTCCGCGTCCACTTCTTGTTAAAATGCCTACTTGTTGATAATTCCCACGCACCCCGCGCGTAGGGACATTTACAGGAACGCCTCTCACGTCTCCTCCCGTGGATCTGTAATATTCTTCCTGTTTCACGGGAGGATAATAAGGATCGGCCATGGGAATGTTTCGACTATCCACTGGCTTTAAATAAGGATCGGCGTAAGATGTGCTTAGTTGAGGAGTGGGCAAAATAACGTAAGTATTATTCGCTGGTTGAACCGGCTTTCTATTATCCGCGTTCTTCACGAATTGAACATAATAAATATAAAACACTACGAATAATATAATCATCATAATAAACAATGTCATGTTTTCAATGCAGAATAATCCAGGTATGCATTTTTTTCCCATAACTATAAGATAGCTGTATATTTTACTTATTGGATCAATTTACATAAACGCTCCTCTAAATTCCGCCGCACCGTCATTCATTTTCTTTATTCCTTTCTGTAAATTTTCGCTCATTTTTACTGTAAATGCATTGTTTACTTGCGCCGCCTTTCGTTGTAGGGCGTTGGTTTTTAGTCTTCTACAGTTGTAGCATTTGTCGCGTATCGAAATATCCCAATGGGCAAAATGGAAGCCTAAATATCCAAAAACGTAACTATCCAGTTTGTAAATATATTCCCATATGTTATCCACGTATTCTGAAACGTCTCGTTGTGTGTATTTCAAACATAACCACATAGCCAAACGCACTGGCATATATAATATTTGGCCAACAGTGTCAATAATATAATAGAAGAAACAGTAATTTAAATTTGCCAGGAAATATCCGCTACAATGTAAATAAGAAAACAAAAATTCACTAGTCCACATTAACAATTGACCAATGTTATTAAATCCGAGCGCCAATCCCTTTCCTAATCCTTCCGGTTCATCCACGAACAATCCGGTAAATATGTCATTTAATCCTTTCCCCATTTGAATGAAACGCCAAGCCAAACTCTCGAACCAATTTGTCATGACAGAAAATCCGGCCATCAGTTGATCTCCAAATTTAAGGAACCAATTTTTGAGAGTGTCGCCCAAAGAAGTGAATGTGGTTTGTATCTGGGATCCCAATTGAGTGAAAAAAGTTGTCATAGTAGAAATTGCCATATTAAATCCGCTGGTGATTTGAGAACCTAGACTATCAAAAAAGGTTTTCATTGAGGCGCCCAACGAATTAAAACTACTGGTAATTTTCGAACCAATATCATCGAAAAATTTTTTCATTGTGTCACCCAAACTTTTGAAACTATTCGTAATCTGAGAACCAATACTATTAAAAAAAGTGGTCATTGTGTCTCCCAAAATATTAAACCCGCTAGTTATCTGAGAACCTAGTTTACTAAAAAAATCGGTCATCGTTTTTCCAACAACGTCAAAACTCCCTTTAATCTGCGAGCCGAGATCATTGAAAAATTTTGTCATAGATCCACCCAAACTATTGAAGCTACTGGTCAATTGCGATCCAATACTGTTGAAAAAAGTCGTCATGGACGAACCCAATGAATTGAAACTATTCGTAATCTGAGAACCGATACTATTAAAAAAACTAGTCATAGAAGCGCCCAATGAATTGAAGCTATTGGTGATTTGAGAACCAACATTATCAAAGAACGATTTCATAGACGCGCCTAAGCTATCAAAACTGCCTTTAATCTGAGAGCCAATATTATCAAAAAAAGTTTTCATGGAGTCGCCGATTGAGTTAAAACTTTTAGTAAGCTGACCAATAACGTTATTTAAAGAACTAGTAAATGATGAAATGATATTATTAAATAAATCGGTAAACTGTTTTCCGATGCCGTCGAACCATCCTTTAATAGTATCTCCTATTCCATCCATAGTTTTTTTAATAGCGTCTATCTGGTCCTGGACAGTCTTTTTTATTGTAGCAATTGTGCTGTCAAATATGCTTGTTGCGTCATTAAATGTCTTGGTCAATGTTTTTGTCGCTGGATCAATAAGACCTGTTTTTATACTGTCTTTAATATTGTCAAAAATAGATTGCATGCTAGGCGGATCCGGAAAAGAAATTGATGGCCAAATGCTTCCCAAACCTGGGATCGAAAGTCCAGGAATTGTAAAATCTTCAATAAACCCCTCCTTGTGCATATAATCGTAAAATTTTTCATAGTCTTTCAATATTTTTTTAAACTTCTTATCGAACTTTTTTAAATCTTTGTTTCTTCCCATTTATACTATCCATACATAATTTCATCTAATATTTTACAGAAAGGCCTTTCTAAACTCGTCTGCGCCATCATTCATTTCCTTAATCCCACTTTCTAATCGCTTTCTCATTCCATAATTGAAATCATAATCGATTTGATTAGCCTTTCGTTGTAATGCTAGAACCTTTACTCTTCTACAATTGTAACAACTATCTCTTATTTCTTTGGGATAATGCGCGAAATGAAAACCCATATATTGATAACAATAACCATCGATTGAATATAAATAATTCCAAACCGTATCCATCATCTCATACATATCGCGTTTTAAGTAGTCTTTCATGAACCATAATGTAATACGAAACGGTAGATATAATATTTGCCCTAATGTATCCACGATATAAAAAAAGAAACAGCTATGTAAATTTTGCAGATAATGGATACCACACATTACATGAGAAAGCATAAATTCTCCCGTCCATAATAATAAACCGCTAATGTCTTCAAAACCTTTGCCCAAACCTTCGCCTATTCCTCCTACCTCTTCTACAAAAAGTCCATGAAATATATGGTCTAAGCCGCTGCCCATCTGAACAAATCGTTGACCGAATGTGGAAAACCATTGGCCAATAACATTAAAACTATCCATCATTGTATCGCCCACTTTTTTAAACCAGTCGCCGGCTGAGCCCATGGTTGAATTAAATCCTTTCGTAATTTGCGATCCCATATCATTAAAAAATTTCGTCATTGAGGAACCGATAATGTTGAACCCTCCGACTATAGTACTTCCCATGCTATCAAAAAATGTTTTCAAGGATGCTCCTAATGAATTAAATGCACTAGTCACTTGTGATCCAATATTGTCGAAAAACCCTTTCATGGTGTTACCCAATGAGTTAAAACTATTTGTAATTTGAGAACCTAAATCATTGAAAAATTTGGTCATGGTGTCGCCTAATGATTTAAAACTATTTGTAATTTGAGAACCTAAATCATTGAAAAATTTGGTCATGGTATCGCCTAATGATTTAAAACTATTTGTAATTTGCCCACCGATGCTATTGAAAAATGTTGTCATAGACGAACCTAACGACTTAAAACTACTTGTAATTTGGTCACCAATACTATTGAAAAATGTTGTCATAGACGAACCTAACGAATTAAAACTATTTGTAAGCTGCGATCCAATTTCATTGAAAAATTTGGTCATAGACGATCCTAACGAATTAAAACTGTTGGTTATTTGGTTGCCAATATTATCGAAAAACGTTTTCATAGACGCTCCCAAGCTGTCAAAACTCCCTTTAATTTGGTTTCCAATGTTATCAAAAAAAGTTTTCATGGACGAGACGACGGAATTAAACCCATTTGTAATTTGCGAAAGAACGTTGTTGAATATGGTTGTTATAGTAGTGCCAAAACTGTTGAATGTGCTTGTTATTTGATTGCCAATACTATCAAACCAGGCTTTCACTTTTGCTAATAAGTCAGTAAATGCGCTTTGCATTCCAGATGTTATTCCTTCAAATGTACCTTTCATTGTATTAATACTGTCGTTTATTCCCGACGTTATAGTTTTTATCGTTGTATTCATAATGTTTGTCATGTTTTCATTATAACCTTCATGTACATCATTATGGAGTTTATCAAATAATAGATCAATATCAGAAGAGTCTGGTATATTACGATATTCAATATTCTTGCCTTGCATTTATAATATAACAGTAAAATATATTATGTTATATTACGATCAAATTGCTAAATAAAAATAGCTTTTATGCATCTCTTATGCAAATTAAAAATAAGGACGATACGAATAACGCGAAAAGACAGACGATCGAATTATTTTCGGTCAAAAGCACGGAGAAGAAAAATACGAATAAAAATACCATAAACGCGGCTATTTCTTGTGTGTAATCTTGAAAAAAGTCCTTCAATGTCTCTTCAATATAGGTATCTGAAACATAATTGTCATTTTCCATAGGCTCAATAACGTCCTTGTTTATTTTGTCTTTTACACCTTTAAACATGTCATCAAACGACGGTATATCAGGAAAATTTATTTTCCACGCTGGTATTCCAGGAATTCCTGCAGTTCCCGCAACTGTTCCTGTTGTTGTCCATGCTATTGTACATGTCTTTGAACAAGAATGCCGCCAACAATTCCTGCAGCAGCACCCCCAGCCACAGCATCCGCACGCCTCCGTACAGTCTTCGCATGGGTACCAACAGACACCTGCATAGTTATAAGTTGTATTTGACCAATTCCAATCAGGAGTTGCTGCGATCCCTGGCGATCCAGGAAGCGTATAAGAAAATCCCTCTTTTACGTCGTCGCCGTTATCGGTAAATCCATCATCTTCTGATTTTATAAAAGAATATCCAGTATACCCGTCGTCAAAATTGTAATATTCATTAAGTTTATTGTTTTCGTTATCCAATAAGTAATTTTTATAAGAACCGTTTGATGTTTTTAACATGCCTTTATAGTTACTGCTTTTAAATGCTGCCGAATTAAATATTTTTTTTTTTAATATTTCATCAATAGCGTCTGTATTGTATTCCATTTATATTATAATGATAAAAAATGATACATTATAATAAAACTAATTGTTCGGAGTACTAAATTTATTTATTGTTAAACTTCTCCTTGAAAACTTCTGCCTTCTTCTGAAGAGGTTCTGCCTGAGCCAATAAATCTAACAATTGCTTCTGAATATCAAAATATTCCTCCATATCTTTCTTCAATTCAGAAGTTTTTCCTCCGGCAGGCATAGACGGTGCCTTCTTGTCATCCTCCTTGGATTTTGATTTTACGGAAGGCGCCTTTGCGTTCTTGGGCTTTTCGGATTTTTCCTCTTCCTCCTCCTCTTCATCTTCCTTAGACGATCCATTATCACCTTGGGCCTGTCCTTGATAATCGAACTTAAAATTTTCCTTACTTTCTTTGCTGTCCTTTCCTGCGAAATTCTCTAAATAATTTTTGGCGCTAGGTTTGGCCAAGCCCTCGAATAACCAGGCCACAAACATCGCAAATACAATAACGATGATCATGTTCTTAACGAAGAAGGAAGTCAAAAACCCAACAAGGAAAAACACAATGATGGTGGTTGTACTCTTCACGTTGATCAAATAAAAGAGATTGATCAATGAAAGAAGGAGAACAACGTATAATAAGCATCGGCTGTACAATAAAGAATTCGTGTCCGATTTCACATTGAAGCACGTGGACATTTTCGAAAAAACGTTCTTAATCTTTTGCATGTCGTCTATATAAAGTATACGACGATATTTTTTCCCCCTAAATTAGAGATCTTCATTCTCATCACTAGAATTACATTCGGCGTCTAATTTATAACAAGCTGGTACGTCCCCTCCATAGATATCTAAAACCTCTTTTACCACTTCTTCTCGTTGAATATCACTTCTCTGAAATTCGAAACTACTTATGCTAGTTGAACGCTTTCCGCGGAACTTGGTCAAAAAGTCTTCTAATCCATTCAACTGATCGACGCGATCGAATTGTTCTAAATCCCCCGTAATAACCAAACGGCTATTTTCACCTAAACGCGTCAATAACATTTTCATCTGCGAAATGGTCGAATTCTGCATCTCATCCGCGACGATCCAGCAGTTCTTAAATGTTCTCCCGCGCATATATCCAAGAGGTGATATCTCGATAATCTTTTCCTCCATAAGCGCAGTGACTTCTTTGGGCGATATAAAGTTATAAAGCACATCATAGATAGGTCGCACCCAAGGCGCCATCTTTTCCTCCAACGTCCCGGGTAAATATCCGAGTTCTTCATCCACGGACACCGAAGGACGCGTAAAAATCAGCTTTTCATAATTACCTAACATGAAATTACGCACTCCCTGTTCTGTTGCGAATAGTGTTTTTCCAGTTCCGGCTGGGCCAGTGGCGACAATGATTTTTTTGGTTTTAGTTTTCAATAAGTATTCGTATTCTTCTTGGCTTTGATTTTTGGGCTTTGTAAACTTGTTCTCGAAATTGGTCTTTTCTAATGGAGATAAATATTGGATGTTCTCGTATAATTTGCGCTGACGTGTTATCGTCTTCTCTTTTTCGAATTCGGAATAATATTCGTTCATGATTTCCTTCTCCGTTTGCTTCTTCGATTTACGAGTGCGCTTTTTTACATCCGGCTTAACTTCCCCCAAATCAAAACCAAGGTCCTCTTGCTTCTTCATTTTAATATACGTCTTTATTATTTTCCATTGAAAAATAATAACTCGATCTTATTTACCAAATAAGAATTTATCAACTGTTGTGCGCACATGAAATAATTTATGGAGAACAATGCCGAGTAAGAAAAGTCCTCCTAAAACAATCCAGAAGTTATATCCACTGTAGTAGTGTAAAATATAGGCCCCGACTATAGTCATGATCACGTCAACGATTGCGACCCCCATAAAACGATAAGAATGAACTCCCTTTCCGGGTTCTCCAAGGGCGTTCTGATACTTCCACAAATCGAACATTTATATTAGGGCGTCATTATTTTTTGGCCGTTTTACGCTTTCTGTTTTTCGGGCGTTTTACGGATCGCTTCTTTTTTCGGCCCCCCGCCATGGGTTCGTCCGCCTTTTTCGTTTTGGGGCGAGTGATTTTGTAGCCTTTATCAATAGAGTTTTTCTTGGACTTGATCTTTATGATCTTTCGATTCGGGTCTTCGGTTTCTTGTATGATCGCGTCCTTATCGATTTTAAACGTCAATACGTCTTTACTTTCGTCGGGTTCTTCCGGAGCAGCGACGGCGTGTTCTTCCGCGGTCGGTTCTACCGATTTTACGTTCTCGAGAATGACCACCAATTCTTTGTTCTCGGGTTCCTCTTTTGCGAGCTCAAGAGCGGTCTTATTATTCGCCATTTTTTCAGTAATATTGATTTCGCGGATGGCGTTCACGAGTTCTTCGTCTGCGATCTGATCATGAATGCATTTTGTTGTCTTCTGGACATCGCTATAAATGTCTCTAAACATACCAAATTTATACTTATAAGCGGCGGTAACTGTGGTGTCGAACCCTTTCTTCGCCAAAATATGAAATGCTGTGGACCCGGTATCAATACCATAACTGTTTTCGCCGACGGTCTTTTTCAAGAGTTCTTTGTTCTCAAGAATGAACTTTTTCACATCACCACAATCGGGCGAGTTACCAAATAATTCCGTTATAATTTTCATCAAATCGTTTCCACTAAAATGGTCAGTCTCGTTGGTCGATACTTCTTGAGTTGGTTCTTGCATAGTATATATTTTATTCACATTTTTATCGTAAAGCCAGTGCGGTTTATAATTTAATGGAAATGAAATAAAAGCTGGGCTCTATATATATTTAGCGAAAGAATGACCGACACAAAATTTGTAGAACCTCTCCTCAAGGCTGACGATAGTCGCTACGTAATGTTTCCGATCAAAGACAACGATATTTGGAAGATGTATAAAAAGAGCGTCGATTCGTTCTGGGTGCCTCAGGAAGTCGACTTATCGAAAGACTTGGGCGATTGGGAAAAGCTATCCGCGGATGAAAAACACTTTATCTCTATGGTTCTTGCATTTTTTGCCGCTTCGGATGGCCTTGTTCTAGAAAATTTGGCGCAGCGTTTCATGGGTGATGTTCAATTGGCCGAAGCCCGCGCCTTTTATGGTTTCCAAATCGCGATAGAAAATATTCATAGTGAGATGTATAGTATTTTGATAGACACGTATGTGCGCGATGACGCTGAGAAGACCAAGTTATTTCAGGCATTAGAGCATTATCCTTGTATCGCGAAGAAGGGAAACTGGGCGAAGAAGTGGATTAATGATAACCGTAGCTCGTTTGCCGCACGTTTAGTCGCGTTTGCAGTTATTGAGGGCTTGTTTTTCTCATCGTCGTTTGCGTGTATTTATTGGATCAAGAAGCGCGGATTGATGGCGGGGTTGACGTTTTCGAATGAGTTGATCTCGCGTGATGAGGCGCTTCACACAGAGTTCGCAGTTTTGTTATATAGTAAGTTAGAGAGAAAACTCAATAAGTCGCGTATTTATGAGATTATTAAGGAGGCGGTGGAGATTGAGAAGGAGTTTATTACTGAGGCGATTCCTTGCCGTATGATTGGTATGAACTCGAAGCTCATGACGCAATATATTGAGTTCGTCGCAGATCGTTTGTGCCTTCAATTGGGGTATGATAAGATCTATAACTCGGCTAATCCTTTCGATTTCATGGAATTGATCAGTATTGAGACAAAGGTGAACTTTTTCGAGCGCACCAATTCGGAATACGCATTGGCAAATAAGACGGTAGATAAGGACGTCTTTGATTTCAGCGCGGATTTCTAAGTATAATAATATTTTTGGATAAACACAAATATTATTATTTACTTCTTGGCAGGAGTAGTTAATGTAAACGAATTTATCCCGGTAAATTCGACAAACTTTCCTGTGTTGGGATCCTTCTTTTTATATACCTTATCTGAGGGAACGTTCATACTGCATTTAAAATCTTTGCAAACGGTGGGAGAAGACGTTACTGACGCAGGACAATCAACTAACGAATTTACAACACCGGTAACGTTTGTTCCCGCTTTAATATTACTAATTATGATTTGATATTTGCCGTCTGATAATTTTGTAGCCGGGGTTTCTACATAACCGGCGGCGGTATCACAAGCAAATTTAGTTCTGTAATATGTGTCTTCGCCATTGGCACTATCAAATGTAATTGTAGCGGAATAAGTTTTTCCATTATCAGTGCTGGTGGGTTGAGCAACTTGAATGTTTGTAACCGCTACAGGAGCAGTAAAAAATTCTATTGGTTTTGATTGTTCGCCCGTTAAAACTTGTAAGGCGTCAGGTTTTCCTGAATAATTCGGAATTATTGTTTTAATTGCTGATGGAACATCACATACAGATTGTACAACAATTTTGCATTTTCTTCCTGGTTTCAAACCAATTATTTTGCACCACCCCGCAGTTCCGGTATCAGGATTTACATCTAATGTAGATGTTAATTTCGTTTTAGGGTTATTCACGTCGCTTACTAAAAATGATGTTACATTAAACGCCATTCCAATAGAGGATACCGGAGCTACTATACCTTTATTGTAGCTCATGTCGGCGCCTGTATTAAATTTAATATATGTAGCCAATACACCAGACGGATCTGGTTGCGCATGAGTATTACTCAAATCGTTCGTTGAAAACGTTGGAACAGGAACTTGTTCCTTAACCGGGAGAGTACAAATTGTATTTGCATATTCGGTTCCGCTTCCATCAACTATTTTAAAGCAGCTATACTTGATGTTTGGCTCTAAACCCGATATTACATAAGAATTTGCTGTGCCTGAACCGCTAACCCCAACCCCGCTAAGATCAGTACTGCCTTTATATTTAATACCAGGCGCAGTCATTCTTAAAGATAAGTTCGAGGATGAGCTTGTTAGACTAACGGTACTCGACTTATCCGATGCGTCTTTTTGCGTGAATGATTGAGAAGCGCCCTCCTGGACCTTCGGATAGAGCGCAAGGACAAGTAACGCAACAACTAATAATAAAACCAAAAGCGCGATAACCTTCCAGTTTTTCTTAATGACATTGATAATTGGAAAACTTTTCACCATTATATATATTCCTGAGTAAATAATTTACTAAATCTCTTAGAATAGATACAAATCTAGACGCCAAAATAATATGATTAAATAATATATGCACGTCTTATTTTTAGTTTACATCGCCATTTTATTTGTGATTTTTTCACCGGGCGTTTTATTTAAATTACCGAGCAAAGGATCACAGTCGGCTGTTTTGTTTGTTCATACCTGCATTTTTATCGCGGTTCTCTATTTTAGCCAAAGTTTAGTTTATAATATTACTATTACCATGGAGGGATTGGCAGGCGCGCCTGCTTGTCTCAGTCCAGCGATTGATAGCGCAAACCAAATCAGCAATCAATCTCAAGCCAATTTAACAACACTCACTAATACGTTAAATGGTATTGTAACGCAATTAAATGCGCAGGTAGCTCAGCTGATTACAATAGCAAACTCGTTAGGCCCAAATAGTCCAATCAATACGCTTCCTGTAGCAGTAAGTCAACTGTCTCAGACGTCTAATTCAATAATAAGTGATACAAGTAACCAGATAAATTATATGTTGACCTCAAACCTTTCACAATTGACTAATGACCTTTTACGATATGTTCCTTCTAATCAAGCGAGCAATATCCAAACTTTAGTAAACGGGTTTTCCAACAATATTAGGTCTCAAATAATGAGCATGTTCAATGCGAGTATGAAGCAAAACTCTAGCGTGTTTGACGGTTTTTTCACGAAGTTGGATTCTGTTTCTAAACAATACGCCGACTATTCAACTCAGCTCAATAAAATTCAATCCGATTTGGCCGCCGCACTCGCTCAATTACAAAACCTCAACAAGTCTCAAACTCCTAGCACCAATTTACAGATAAGCAGTAACATGACACAATTGATCGGTCAAATGCAGTCTTGCGCACAATAATATTGGTTTTTTATAAATAAACATATAATATATTTTTATATATTATATGCATCTTTTATCAACTATTTTTTCAGCGCTTTTGTTTTCCGCGTTTGTGCCGGGAATTTTATTTAGCATTCCTCCAAAAGGATCTAAATATTTGGTTTTATTTACACACGCGACAATATTTGCATTAGTATATCACTTTGCGCATAAGGCAATTTTTCATGTTGCGCAGGAGGGGTTTATAGAAGGGGGGTGGTGGGGGGTTCCTTCGTGCAGATCAACATCTCCTGTTTGGTCGCCTGGAGTTCCAAATTGTTCTCCGTCAAAAGTTGTTTGTGACGATAAACGCATTTGTCCATCGCCCGGGGTTTGCTTTAATACACAAGATTGCTATACGCAATCTGGCGCTTGCAGTCCATCGCCGCCTGTATATAGTCCAGGTCGAACAATATGCAATTAATCCGTTTTCAAAAATATTAACTAAGGGAGGAGGCGTCCGGGGGAACTGTGGGTTCCCCGGAGTAGATCTCCAACGTCCTTGCGCTCGCATCTTTTGCGTTCACATATTTCGGCATCCAAAAATACGGCACAATTTTACCCATTCCTGGATAATATTGTTCAAAGATCTTACGATAATAATACTGCTCCGTCGTAGTCGGCATCAAATGATCATTCACGCCATGCATCTTCTCATTGAGTAACACAATACTCTCGATCGTATCTTCCGTTCGCACACCAATCCTATATTCTCGGAAGTCATCCTGAATAAACCGCGCATCCGCATATTCCTGAATAATCTCATACAAGGATCGCGACGTCTTTGAAACGCCATCGCTAAATGCCTCCTTACGACGCCAAAGCACCTCAGCGGGCAATAGTGGTTTCTCCCCTCCATCAAATGCGCTTCTCAACAAAAACTTCTCGCATTGTTGGTTCGCGCGATGATCTCGCAGCTCCACCGGAATGGACAAATAATATTGTACCCACGCACGATCCAAAAACGGAGTGCGCGGCTCCAACCCATGACTAGATATCGATTTATCGGATCGTAAGACATCATACAAATAAATATCGCTCAATAGACGGCGGCATTCGCGATCAAATTCCAGACTATCCGGCGCTTTATGCATATACAGATATCCACCGCAAAGCTCATCGGATCCATCGCCGTTGAAAATCACCTTGGCTTCGCTGTGTTGCGAAATATATTCACCTAGTTTCCAATTTCCGATACTAGCACGAACGGAAGTGGTGTCATAGCTTTCGATCGCCCGAACAACGCTCGGAATAGCTGTCAAAAAGTCATCCTCGGTCAATACAATCTCCGTATGCTTCGTTCCCAAATAATCGGCTACAATTCGCGCGTATTTCAGATCTTCGGATCCAGCCAAACCAATACTATAGGTCTCCAGAGTGGGCAAACCTCGCGCAACGTGATATTCATTGACCAATGCCGCAATCAAACTACTATCCAGCCCACCCGACAGGAGACAAGCTATCGGGCGCTCTGTAGTAGAGCAACGCTTATGGACAGCCGCAGTCAAATAAGACTTAATGTTTTGTAGGACAACAGGCAATGTACTCGCCGCATCATTTCTCGGGATTACTGATTGAAACCCGGTAGAATGATATCGCACATTTTCTTTTTTTGGTTCCCAATACGAATATACCTTAAATCCAAGCTCATAGAGAGAATAGGTGCCAGGTTGAAACTGCCCAATACTATGTTCTGCATATGCGTCGTTTTCATCCAAATTCGAGACTGTTTCGTTTTGAATTCTATATCGCAGCCGCGTATTTACGTGTTTTTTCATTTCAACATTGGCCACAGTACAAATATCGGAAAGCATCTTGAGTTCCGATGCAAATCCATAGAGTGTATTCTTCTCGCGTATCCTAGTTTTTTCTTCGTTTTTCAATATATATAACGGTCTGACGCCATAAGGATCACGCGCAATATACATTTTGGCGGTCTCGCTAGAGATGCGATAGTCCACCAAGACAAAGGCGAACACGCCGTCCAACAGCTGAAGAGTTTGTTCCATACCATATTTCAGATACAAATGCAAGATGACTTCGCAATCCGATCCCGTATTCGGAACTACACCCATCATTTTATAGAGTTCTTTATAGTTATAGATTTCGCCATTACAGATCAACGCCATCTCACCCAAAATGAGGGGTTGATGAGATTCGGGGTTCAGCCCGTTAATGGATAAACGATGAAATCCAAAAAGTGCCTTGAGCATGACAGATTTTAAGGCGGAGAATTCCGGACCGCGGCCCTTTCCCTTTTCAAATTGTTCGTTTATGAATTGTCGAGTTAAGTATCGATGATCATCATTTAGTAGGGCGAAAATTCCACACATCACTATGTAATTTGGCAAAATACCTTTATATCTATTTTGTCAAGTTATGAAAATAATTTGTGTATTCATTGTATACAATGAACCAACAATCTTTAGGAAATGGAAATATTATCTTACAGAAACAAAACGGAGTGGACATATTAAATAAATCAGCGACGTCTTATTTTGGGAGTTTCGCCGTGGATCAACCCTTAGAAACGAATATGGACATTGATCCCATGAAAAATGAACCCAAAAAACGCGTGCATAAACGAATATACAAGAAGATCAATGAAAAACTGGCAACGGAAAATGGACCTAGCGGCCCGAACGCGGCAATTGAGGCGCTCCTGACAAAAGACATTATTTGCCAATTTTATTTTGCTTCGCTTTCTGTGGTTGGATTATATATTGTCTATAGAATGATCGAGCGCTAGGCAGGGAACCATTCCGGGGAACCAAGGATCCCCCAGACGCCCCCTCTGCAGGGAACCTGCGGTTCCCCTGCGACCCCTCCCTTAAATAAATAACTTCTGAGCTAATTCCCAGATGTTATTCACTGACAATGTTTCGTTTTCATCCTAATTAAGGAGGGGGCGTCCGGGGGAACCTTGGTTCCCCGGAATTAGAGCTGATAGCGCTTGTAGATCTCAAGAGCCGTTAAGCCGCCAAAGATCTGTGCAAGAACGTAGGGCACTAACTCATGCGTGGAGATCTGACCGGCCGAAGCCATCACAATGGAAATCGAAGGATTGGCGTAGCCCTTGGACACATTCGTGGTGAACAATAACACTAATGAAAGTGTGGCACCGATCGCCAAAGGATTGCCCGTAGCGAGAACGATGTAGACAAAAAGAAGTGACGCGAAATATTCGGCTAAATACTTGTACATGTTATAAATTATGTTACGAAAATAATATTCAGAAACATAATTTTATAGGACCTTACAATTGAGCGCGTTTATACGCCTCGTAAGAACCATGGCTCTGATCGCCACCATTCTTCAAGTCGTTATAGTTCTGGTTCATCGCGCGTTGTCTCTTGTATGTAATGTAATCCGACGAATCGGAAACGAAGCGCATGTTTCCGGCGCCAGCTGGAACACCAGTTCCGTCGCATGCAGAAAGAATGCTACCAATAGGGCCCTGGCGACCAGGGAACGTACGGTTCACCTGGTTCGATCCGCCACAAACATACTGTTTGCGCGACAAAAAATCACCTAAATTATTGACCGCGCGAAAGGGTGTAATCACACGCTTATTCCCATTCACAACGCCAGTGGCGTTCTGGGTATTCCATGAATCGCGCAAAATTTTACGCGTCATGCTCTGCTCGGCCGTCTTGAAATTGCCGAGGGTTTGTTGCGGAGAATATCCCTGGTAGGGTCCTCCTAAATTAGCACTGGAAGTCGGTAAGTTAAACGTCATCGAAGTGATCGGAACAGAACTCATTTTTATATTACACCAATATATTATATCCCCATATTTTATATTTTATTCAAGAATGGCCGAGATAGATAAATTTAATATGTTAGATTTTTCGCCCGATCTATTACTAAATAATGCAATTCAGAAGTCCAAACGTTATATATTAAGGATGCGTCGTGATTTGCCACCGCTTATTGTGAATACGATGGATGATGGATCATTAGAAATACTATTAGGCATGGACGGGGTTGTACCTATTTATTTTGTTCCTGAAAAATCATTAAAGGGCATATTCATTTGGCGTTCTATAGAGACGGGAAAAATTTGCACAGCAATGGCAAACTCAACATCAAGGTTTGATAAAGAAAATTATAAGATATTATGGGCAACGAGAACTGATTTAACTAGTAATGTCTGTAAAAATACGTTTGAACAAGTCGAACTCCAAAAAGATGTAAATATAAAAAGACCGACCAATAGTATTATAAAACCGAATATTCGAGAACTCGTGACAGACGCCAAAGAACATATGGCAAAAATAAAGAAAAACGTAACTGAAATTAGAGAACAAATGAAGAAACGCAATTTATTCAAGACAGAAACAATAAAGGATGTTACGAACGAACGTATGGATCAGTTACAGTTGTCACTTAAAAACGATATGGAAATTTATAAGGATTGTGTTCAAAAGATAAAGAAACTATTGAAAACAAACTTGAGCGATTTGGAACGAAGTGTGGTGAAAACAATATTGAAAGACGATCATAAGACCCTTCGCGCAGTAATAAAGATGAAAAAGAACGATCTTGTTACATCGGTTCAATTAGAAAAGAATGCGATCAAACAAACGTTGAAGAAAAGAGAAAATGTCTATTTAAAATTGGGCAAAACACTGAAAAAGACAATAAGCGAAGTAAAAAAGAAAGCAAGCAACAAAAAAACGGCGGAAATAAAATCAAGTAAAACGTTACGTAAACATGAAGGGTTCCGACAAGAATATAAAGATGAAACAAAAAATGGTTTGTTGAATAAATACGCGACCAATATTGATAACGAGATCGAAAAAGCGAGAAGTGAATTATTAGGAAAAGAAAATACCAAACTCATGAATGCATGTGAACAAGAGACAAAGAAAAAACAAAAAATAGAAGTTCTCAAAACATGTAAACGAAAAAAAGCCGCCAAGAAAGAAATGCAAAAACATACAAAGAAAAAAAATAGAATGGTTTAGCTAACAAAATCTATATAGTTACATTTTATATGGAATTATATATCTTGATCGGAATTATAATTGGTATATTTGTTTTAAGATCGATGATTGGATATGTTTATTCAGAAAATTATAGTGCAAACAACGACGAATTTATAAAATTATGTAATTGTTTTCATAAAACGGTTCATATTAATAATTATATTGATATTAAAATATTAGATTGGAACACGCCCATTATATTCAAAGTTCTCAATAGATTATCTAAAAATGAATTTATTAAAGCCATGTCGACTTTTTTTTTTGATTGGTCGAAGGACGGAATATCCAATAAACCGCTTGGTAAAATAAATTACAGAGACTTTTTAATCGAGCTCGATAGTTGCGCATTGAGCGATAAGTACGTTTTTGATATTAACAGAAAGCTTACAGAACAAGTTGTAAAGATAAAAGAATTAATACCTTGTCCTGATGTACATTTTATAAACACTCGTGAACCCAAAGTGGTTATTTATACAGGAGGAATAAATACTTGCACTGGGTTACACACCCACGACGAAAGTTTAAATTATTTGATTCATGGAAAAAAACTATGGATAATATTTTCTGATAGCAAGGAAAACCAAAAATACGTTAATAAAGAAGGATATATGAATTTTGTTAGAAATTGTAAAACGAGGGACTGGTTAAAAAAAGATTTCGTCAATTTAAAAAAAAACTTAACAGATTTATATATTTTTACTCAGGTTTCAGGAGATGTAGTGTATATTCCCTCAAACTATTATCATGCTGTAATAAATCTAAAAAACAGTTACGGATTTACATATAACGGCAAAATATAAAGCTTCGTTATCATCATGTTTTTCTTTTTTTATTATATACTATGTACATAACAATTTATATTGCGGCGTTTTTTTTTATATTGTATGTTTCTATTTATTGTTATATCAATTTTATAAATTCATCAGATCAGCACTATGAATATATATGCAATAAACGCCAAAAAACCGTTTTTGTCCACAAATACGAAAACGTTATAATAAACGAACCATTCCTCCGTCCAATTTTAATAAAAGTAACCTCATACAAAACCAATGATGATTTTTTTAATTTGTTAAAAGACGTTCAGTTGAATTATTCCGTTTCCGGAACCACGAAAGACACAATCGGGAAAACGACGCATGATGATTTCTTATCTGAAATAGAAAAAAAATACAAGAATTACTACATTTATCATTTCACCAAAAATGAACCAGAATTAATTGACAGCATAAATAGTATAATCCCGCCGCCGAAAACATATTTTATTAACCACAAAAACATGAACATTGTTATCTATTCGGGCGGAAAACACACAGGAACTTACCTCCACAAGCATAGTTCTAGTATAAATTATTTATTTAGAGGTAAAAAATTATGGATCATTTTCCCAAACAGTGAAAAAAACAAGTCCTATTTGAAAAATAACAAAATTTCGTACGGAACAATCAAGTGCAGTCCTCTAATTTGGTTTAACAACAATTATAAAAACCTTAAACAAAACATTGAACATTTATTCATATTTATACAAAACTCGGGGGAGTACGTTTATATTCCAAATGAATATTATCATTCTGTTGTAAATTTAGAGACGTCCCACGGAATTATATACAATACGTGTTGCGAAGTTGAAAATTGCGATTGTAATACGCAAAACTAATAGTATCATATTGTATATGAGCGAACACGAAGAATTTATGCCACCTGAAGCAATTAGTTCTCAAAACGAGAATATTGATAAGTTGACACTTGAACTGCTTCTCAATAAAAAACACTACAGTAAGTATTTATCTAAGACAGATCCAGAAAAGTTTGAAAAGCATAAAGAATTCAAGGCAAAATTACGAAGGCACTCTGTGGACATCATTGATATTACATCCCAGTTACTTGAAAATCCTACTTCGGCGCCAACAGCAGACATCCAAGAATGTTTCGATAATTATGCGAAATCTATGTTACGTTATTTTGAAATGAAACAATTAGAGAACGCCAACGAATACAACCACAACGCAGAACAAGTTGACGAATATATGATGTTTGGCGCTATTGATGAAGAACCCAAACAGCCTTCTGCATCAAAATCTTATTGGGGAAAGGAGCGTGTTCTCAAAACAGAAAAAGACATTAACGCGTTTTCCATGGAAATGTTCTCTCGTCCTCGCTAATAAAATTATTTATTACATTTTATCCTTCGCATCAACATTATAGCGTATTTCGTCGATGCCGCATGGTCCACAGTGGTCTACGTTTGCATAATCCACCTTTATTGCAACTTGTTCATTCTGGTCTTGGTGTTGCCATCTACCAAGAACACGTCGATCGGCGGACGGACAAGCTAAATGATTGTTTAATTTACACGCTTCCCAATATTTTACGTCGCAATGTTCATTCGTACACCGTTTCAATACAGATCGAATAATAGGTCGGAACACGTTCATTTAGTATATACTACTACAGTATTAATTTTTAATTCAATTTTTTATCATTATAGTTAAATGGCAAAAACAAAATATAGGAAACATAAGGGCGGCAAATCAACAAACAGTAGTAGATCAAAAACATTTAAGAAAATGAACTGCAATCCGATCGTTGAAGGCAAAACGCCAGTCGCGGAAAGCTGTTTCACCGAAGATGTTCTCGAAAAGATAAAACAATCCTATAACGAACAGCATCCAACCAATAAGATAACGGTCGGCGCGCCACATCTGCTTTGGCACGAATTGAAAAGTCGTATCCAAACCTGTGATAAGGAAGACTGTTGGTTGGAACAGATCAAGGACGCGACACTTCGAAAACAGATCGACGAACTTTCGTTTGCGCCAGATCATCCCCCGGAATGGAAATCTAACCCCGATGAATGGTTATCCAATTTCGATATTTTAGAGGTTCTCAAACAATACGAAGAAAAACATAAACACTTCAAGTTTATAGGACCAACTCCCATCGATTTCGATACCAAACCTCCGAGTAAAAAAGGTAAATGCGTCTGGCAAGAGTTATGTACATTTTCGTTGAAAGAACAAAATGGTCTTGGAAAAACTCAGATTGGTGTAGTATTTAATTTAGATAAACATAACGAAGACGGATCGCACTGGGTTTCTTTATATATTGATTTGAACGACAAATTTATATTCTTTTTAGATAGCGCTGGAGATGAAGCCCCCAAAGAAGTGCGGGCGTTTGTCAATCGCGTCATTTCGCAGGGAAAAGAAATGGGCATTTCGTTACATTTCTACGAAAACGCACCATTTGAACATCAAATGGGAAACACCGAATGTGGTATGTATTCGCTCTTCTTTTTAATCACAATGTTAACCAAGAAAATTGGTAAGAAAACATATACACATAGTCAACTCATAGAGATGTTTAAGAAAAAACGCATCCCCGATAAATACATATTTAATTACAGAAAGGTTTATTTTAATAGTAACTAACCTTACTGCAGTGAAATATTTTATACCTATAGTATAGTATATTTCATATGTCAACTGATAATAATTCGATTACCACAAAATTCACATGGTTTCCAACACAATACAAAAATTCGAATGGCACGTATCTGGGTAGTTTATGGGTGAACACCGTAGGCAAACTAGCGCCCAGTGGGTTCGATACGGTTGATTTTGAGTTGACCAATTTAGTAAAACAAATAAGAAGTTTACTTTCGGAAAACCCGCAAGATCCCAAAGTGATAACACCGAGCATTCAAACTGAAAGTAAAACTGATATTACCAAATACAATAAAATTGGAGGGGCGAAAAAACGTTCGAAATCAAAGGCGGGCAAAACGAAAAAACGCAAAACCGTATAATATTTATAATGGTATAGTAATCAACATAAAAATTATTTCATAATACACTTATTAAATAATTCAATGTCTTCATTTATTCACCCAGAAAACCAAAAATTATTATGGGGAATAATATCCAATCAACCCATTTTTAATCATGTTTATCCATTAGGCCACCCACATCGCGAGACGTGGTTTCGTAGCATTATAGAAAGATACTATAATGAAAACCGAAACCGTGTGTTTTCGAGCGAACAATTATTAAATGTCAACAGGGAAGTAATACGTAATATGATAAACATTCTCAAAGGAATAATCAATGCTAAAAATCCAATAGTAACAAGGCCTCCCGCTGCTGCGCCGCAGCCGCAAATTCAACTTGAACAAAAATATGTAAAAGAAGAACCAATGACCACATATACGCGTAACTTATCGCAAGATAGTATGAATAAACAAGAAGTATATAATATGCAGTTTAATGAGCGTCAAAAACAATATGAGCAAATGGTTGCCCGACCGTTACCGCCGGAAGTTAAGTTTGAAGAAGTCGTGAAAGACGAGGTCATTTCAAATATGGAAGAGTTAATAAAACAGCATACACAACAACGTGAACAAGAACTACAGAATATTATGAGATCCTCTAATTTTGCCGCGATTGCTGACGCACCACAAACAAGGCCGAATGCCATAAAAATAAACGGCGAAATGGACGTAAGCGTCGAAGCGCAGCAAATTTCCGTAGAGATTGTGGAAGAAAAGTCCAAAAAGTCAGTGTCTTGGTCAGAAAATTTAGAAAACAATGAAACAATTATTCGTCAACAACGAGAAATTCAGGAATTAAGAGAACAATTGGCCGAAATATCAAGGGAAGTTCGTTCATTGAAGGAGATGTTACAAAAGTCCAGTCCCGTCCAAAATACACAAAGCCCGCCGAAAAAGACAATAGAAAAGATAATAGAAGACGTAAATTTAGTATAATTGGTCTTAAATTTTATTGGTAAAATAAATATGCTTGTATATTATAAGAATGAGTAACAAAACAATATTTGTAAGCATAGCCAGTTATCGCGATTTTTATTGCAGTAGAACATTGGAATCTTTATACGCTAATGCAAAACACCCTCAAAATATATACGTTGGGTTATGTATTCAAAATAGCGACGGCGACGAAGAATGCTATATACAAAACGAGAATTTGAAGGCGTTTAAAAATAACGTCAGCACCATAAAAATGAAAAACTACGAAGCGAAAGGCCCCACATGGGCTCGCTACTTATGTACCACATTATACAATAATCAGGACTACTTTTTTCAGATCGATTCGCATACTCTTTTTGAAAAAGACTGGGACGCTAAATGCATAGCCATGATTGATGATATTAAAAAGAACACCGGTTCCAAAGACGTTGTATTATCACATTATCCACCAAACTATGATGACTATAAAAAAGCCGAGAAGAATTTGAATATTGTGGATACCATCTGTCAATCATTCTTTAATGACAAAGGCATGGTTTCGTTTCAGGGCGCAACGCCTATTGACATGTCGAAAGAAAAATACGTTCAAACGCCTCATATTGCGGCTGGAATGTTTTTCTGTGAAGGTAAATGTTTGACAGACGTTCCTTATGATCCTAATCTCCCCAATTTATTCGTGGGTGAAGAAATATTGCATTCTGCGAGAACTTGGACGGCCGGATATGACATCTATTCACCAACACAAGTTGTGGTTTATCATTTATATACAAGATCCGATCAGCCCCATGTATGGGACGATAAGAAAAATTTCATTGATACGGACGCCCTCGCCAAAGTGAAATATCTTATGAATTTACAAGACGGGTCTCAACCAAATGACGTTCCTGAGTATTTGAAAGACAATATCGATAAATACGGAATGGGCAAAAAGCGCACGCTTCAACAGTATTACGATTTCGCAGGAATAGATGTTGCCAATAAAAAGGTTTATAAAAATTTTTGCCCAAAACCCCATACTATTGAGCCCAAAGAGGGGTTTTCGATTATGGGAACTTCAGTTAACACTGCGTATATTGAGAACAACGTCTGGTATTTTTTATTATTTCTTCTGTTTTTAATTGCGGTATTCTACGTGATGAATAAATACAACGTCCTAGAAAAAGCCCTTCATTCTTATAAGAAATCAATTCTCTACGTTACCACAAGTGTTAAAACGACGAAGCGATAATTATTCACCAAAAATAATAATATAAAATGAATATATTACTATTTCATATAATGACTATCCCCAAAACTGTTTTTCAAACTTCTCGTTATCCACAACCACAATATGTTATTGACATGATAATGGAAAAATGTCCAGGATGGACGTATAAACACTTCACGAATAAAGAAATCATGCGCTATTTTTTAATGAACCCTTTGCCGGAATTTCCCTTAATTATGAATGCATTCCATAAGTTGAAATTTGGCGCACATAAAGCAGATCTGTTTCGCTATTATTTTTTATATAACGAAGGTGGCGTGTTTATTGATAGCGACGCCATGATAAAAATCGGTTTGGAATATATCACGAGCGAATATCCATTTTTCTCAGTGAAATCTTATATTGACAATTCGGTGTTTCAAGGATTTATTGGCTGTGAACCCAAAAACCAGATAATATACGAGGCACTCAAAGACGCTTATACGATTGACGTCGATATATTGACGCGACATTATCATCTACTGACTGTGCATATGCATGATATCATAAAAAAACCGAATTTGAGACCAGATATAGATTATATTCTATACGAGGAACTTGAGAGCGATGGCGAAAAGGCAGTAACTATAAACAAATTTAAAGACACTATTTTGATCCATTATTGGAAAGACAAAATCGTGCCGAAACCACTTAAAAATTAGTCCAGTTTAGATAACATAGAATGGAGCTCTTTCAAAACACTATCTATATCAATTTGGAACATCGCAAGGACCGTCTTGAACATATTACCAAGCAATTGGAGAACATGGGAATTCAGGCCGAACGTTTTAACGCGGTTCGAACCAAAGATGGCGCAGTGGGATGTTCAATGAGCCATATTAAATGTCTGGAGTTAGCAAAGTCGCGCGACTATGAATACGCATTTATCTGTGAGGATGATATCACTTTTTTGAATGTTGATGTTCTCAAAGAAAGCCTCGCCAAATTTTATGAGAACAAGGAGATCGAATGGGATATGTTATTGATCGGCGGAAATAATGTTCCGCCGTATGAACGCATTGGGGATTATTGTATTCGTGTGTCGAATTGCCAAACCACAACTGGATATGTTGTCCGACGGCACTATTATGATACATTGATCCAGAATTTCCGCGAAAGTGTTTCCAATTTGATGCGTAATCCAGCGAACAAACCGGAATTTGCTCTAGATATGTATTGGAAAAGGTTACAAAAGACAGGTAGATGGTATATGTTGACACCATTTACTGTGGTTCAGTGTGATAGCTATAGCGATATTGAAGGGCGCGATGTTGATTATCGCGGGCTTATGTTAGATATGGATAAAGAGTGGTTATTCAGAAGGAAACGCTAGGTTCTCCGCTTAGCACTTGATCTCAGCGTCTGGGTGTTTTCCCGCCACCATTACACTAAAATCCGCCCTTGCTTTCGCCGCCGTTTCCGGGTTCAAAGGAACAATTAGGTTCACCTCTTTCTTTACATTGGTAAAATACTCATTAATGATATCCTGTGTTATGGTTCGATCACCAACAAACTCTTTGAATGGATCATCCTCTTTTATTTCCGCATTTGAATACTTCAATAACAACCAGGCGCTGATCGGATTAATAGCCGTAGATTTGATATGAGAAACATCAGGAATTTTACCAGCAACTGCGGATAATACGGCGCGTAACATTTTGTTATATTTCTTACCCTCTTCTGTGGTATCCGTTTTCGAATTTATGCTCACTTCTCCGGTTGGAGAAATGATCAACTCTATGGTAGAAATACATTTTTTCGATGGTGTGGGTTTACATAACGCCAAAATCAATCGATCATAATAGTTACATCCTATGCATACGTGCGACACCTCGCTATACCGCGTCATGGGTTCATTATATTCATAAAACGGTGCCAATTTTAGTTCAAATTCTGGGCATTTTCGGTCTAATTCTGCGTTCATTTCATCGATAGTATGTTGTGCGGCAGAAAGGTCAATAGCCGGAACACAGGACTGCAAAATCACCGCATCCTTCGTCAAATCTTGATGTCTTGTGGTGACGCGGCGCGGTTTTGTAATCGCAATAGCGGCCTTTTCGAGCGTTTTTGCGTTGGGAGCGTTGTCCATATGAAAATACATGAATTTACCGTCTTTATCTTTGAAAACAACATGTTTGTTCTCGGTATCGACATAATTCACACATATATTACCATCTTCCATTTCGTATTCGATCTTATAAAGTGTCTTTCCAAAATACGTATTCGGCATTTTCGTTTTTGTGAAGTCGCGGCCCTCTGTTGCCGGCTCCAAGTTCGGAATAGGAATGGGGCTATTCTTTTTTGTTTTCGCTTTGGTTACTGTTCTTGTTGATTTTGTTGCCATGTATACATAATGACAACAAATTTTATCGTTCTAAAAGCATGAAGCTAGATATGATCGATTTGTTTTTCTCCTCATATTGCATTGTTCTCAAATTTGCAGCGTGTTGTTTCTGCATAATTTGTTCTCGAAACTGGCGATCTTTTGTCTCGAGTATTCGTTCGGCCTCGGGTTTATCTAAAGGGTTCAACGGTTGACTTCCGCGCTCTCGCACAAAATGGTCTACCGACGAGTATTTCTTTACTTTGGAGTAATCACTTTCGCTAACAGAGAATATAGTTTGATCCTTATGGACCTTACGCAAATCGTCAAATTTCAATTTACTAAAGGGGTCGCTCGAAATATAGAGGTCATTCTCATCATCGTCCTCATAAAGTCGCGTTCCTCCTGAACGATCAATCTCTTGAACGCCGCGGTATTTTACCAATTCGGCAGTTTTTTGTTTCATGTTGTCGAATACTTGTCCCATATTTTTCGAAGATACGGCTTCCTCGGTTTTATAAACGGGCTCGTCCTTTGTGAACCATTCGTTTTTAGAAGCGTCCGGTTTTGCGGCCATGTTTTTCTCAAACAACTCGTTGAATTTATTTTGAAATTCCTTGGGTGCCATTTCGCCGGCAACCGTCGTGACCTTTTGTATGGTGGCTTTATTTAATCCATTAGAAAGGGGGCGATAAGTGGTGGCTTCTTCCGTCATCGATTGATTTTGTTTATTATTGTTCTCATAAAACTGTACAACGACGTCGAATGCCTTCTTATAGAATAAAAAGTATTCTGGCGGGAGTTTGGATTTGTCGGGATGCAACATCAAGACGCGTCGTTTCGCGTTTCTGAGTTCAGTTTGGGTCATATTGTAGGTTAGATCAAACAGTCCTAAAAGTTCATCCAATGAATACATATGAATGTTTAAATTGTGTATTTCTTGTTTATTACTCATTATATAAATGCTACTAGAAAAGTATTTGTTTATATTTACTCATGTCAATAAAAATATGTCGATATCTATATAATGCAATTTAAAGACTTATCTACCAATCATCTATTAAATGTTATTGCTGTATTGATCATATTAATAGCAGGGTATATTGTGTTAAAATTATTTAGACAAAACAAAGAACTCGAAACGTTTATTGAGGGCGCTGTGTATTCTAAAAACGTTACAGTAATACCAACAACTACTGCGAAACCTATGACAACTACAGCGAAACCTATGACGACTACAAGCAAGCCAATTACGACTACTGCGAAACCTATGACGACTACAGCAACGAACCTAATTACCACAACAAAACAACCAGTTAAAATGGTTACTACAACATTCGCTCCGTTGACCACGCCAACAAAATATACTACTACCGCAGCGGCAGCAGGAACGACAATAACTGCTTTACAAGATCAAATCAATGCATTAACCGCAAAGATCGCCGTCTTACAAACCAATTGCGCAACAAAATCAGAGGTAGCCAATAATTTAGTAAAAGGAACGGATTATACTCAAAAAATAAATGGAAAAGTAGTGTCAACTGCAAAAATTTCGTTAAATTAAATTTATAAACTATATCACATTATACTTTATAAATGTGGAACACAAAAAAATTTATAAAGACATACTTTTTACTCATAGCATTAGTTCTGGTTTTATTGATAGTAGGTGTTTCTTATCTAAGTAGTAAACCGAAAGAAAAAGAAGGTCTCGCCGCTTCTACGACAAAAACAATTATAACTACCACGTCTAAGCCAGTCATTACCACAACTGTGAAGCCCATTATAACTACTACGTCTAAGCCAGTCATTACCACAACTGTGAAGCCCATTATAACTACTACGTCTAAGCCAGTCATTACCACAACCACGAAGCCTATTATAACTACTACGTCTAAGCCAGTCATTACCACAACTGTGAAGCCCATTATAACTACTACGTCCAAACCAGTCATTACTACAACGCAAGCCCCAGCAACCACATTATCAACCGGTGACCCAACAACCACGGCTCTTCAAAATTTGAAAAACATATTACAAAACATTGGTCCCTTTCCTGATCCAAGCGAATTCGACACATATCGGTTTAACAATCCTTGTAAAATTTTAGCCAATTTGAAACCAATAGGAAACGCTCCTGCTCCATCCAAGACACTTGCTCCGAGCAGAGCTGTAACATCTTTTCAAGAAGTTATTAACAAATTGGTTGAAGCCTGCATAACAGCAGAAACGAAAAATGAGAGCTCATATTACATGAAAGTTTCACAACAAACAATTGGTTACGCAATGTATTTGAAAAAGATATTGGATAACATAAAAGCAGTGGATACAACGAAACCTGCTAACGTAGCACAATTGTCTTATATTTTAAGAAACAATTTATTATCGTACACTGACAATAACTCTACATATTATGTTCCTCTTGATGTTATGATAACGTATATAAATGCTCACTTAAACTTTTTGATTAATAGTGGCGTTTATAATCCGATAGACACGCCCGATTTCATATGTAATTTTGATAATTTATCTGTGGCTCAATATGGTTATATACAAAATTTTACAATAAATATTTTGCAATTCGTTGGTGCTGTAGTTGATATAAAAGTTCCTTTAGATAATTCGATCCGCGCTAAAATGACATCGGATATGCCTCGATCTGTTTTGTTGCTTCAAACGCTCAATAATAATGATACAAAAAATATGAAACTTTTAGGTTGACCTTTTTTCTAGAGTAAATATATAATGAAAATAGGCAATTTTATTCAGAAGCATAAATATTTTATCATTGTCGCGTTATTTGTAGTTATAATAGCTATATCTATACAAAATTATAATGTTACGTTAGAGGGATTAACATCAAAGACGACAACCAAGGCCGCAACAACTAAGACTCCGGTTACCACTACCGTGAAGCCAACCACTAAGGCGCCTATTACCACTACCGTGAAACCAACCACTAAGGCACCTATTACCACTACCGTGAAACCAACCACTAAGGCACCTATTACCACTACCGTGAAACCAACCACTAAGGCACCTATTACCACTACCGTGAAGCCTACCACTAAGGCACCGGTTACCACTACCGTGAAGCCCACTACTAAGGCACCGGTTACCACTACCGTGAAGCCCACTACTAAGGCACCGGTTACCACTACCGTGAAACCCACTACTAAGGCACCTATTACCACTACCGTGAAACCCACTACTAAGGCACCGGTTACCACTACCGTGAAACCCACTACTAAGGCACCGGTTACCACTACCGTGAAGCCAACCACTAAGGCTTCAAAATAAAAAATAAAATGTATATAAAAATACCTCTTTTATATATTATAATGGCGCTTCCCTTTATTTATAATATTGAAAACAGAGAAAGCTTTGTTAAGAGTTTAGAGACAAATCCCGGTTTGATTATTGTGAAATTCGGAGCAACGTGGTGCGGGCCATGCAAAAAGATTGCCCCTCTTGTTGATTATTGGATGGATAAGATGCCACAAAATGTACAATGTTATATTATCGACGTCGACGAAGATCTTGAACTGTATGGTTTCTTGTATAAAAAGAAGATGGTGCACGGCGTCCCTGCGATTGTTTGCTATGAAAAAGGTAATGTAAATTATATCCCCAATGATGCGGTTATTGGAGCGGACGATAAAAAGGTTACAGATTTTTTTGCTAGGTGTTTAGAAAAAGCCACGTCTATGGAATAATAAAATTATCAATTAAATTTTTCATAACGAAAAGGTTATGAAAAATGGCAGTTTATTTCTTAGATGATTTATTCTTTTTCGTGTTCTTTCTTTTCTTTGAACGCCTACGTTTTTTGCTACCTCCGCTTACTGGAGCAGCGGCTGGCTCTGCTGGTTTTGCCGCTGGGGCTGGAGGAGCAGAGGTAGGTTCGACGGGTTTTTCTTCGGTGCCTGGTAAACTAGGCATTAAGTTCGATATTTGTGTAGCGATCGGAGTGGTAGATCCAGTTATGCTTGCTGTAGATATTGATGCAGTTGCGCTTTTAATAGAATTCGCGGTAGAATTTACAACACTGCTTGTTGTTTCGGCAATAGCGTTTGGTATTTTATTGATTTCATCAGAATACGTAACATATGTTAAGATACATGCTGACATACCAATAAAAATATAGGCAATCATAGGTAAACTAGGAGGATCCATTATATTTCAGTTATAGTATAATGACATATTTTTGGAAAAGCTTTTAAATTTTTGCGTAACCAATAATGGCGCAAGCAATTCTCTTTCCGGAATTGCCTGTGGTCAAACTATCGGGTTTGCCTCCTAAACCACAATCGTCTTCATCGGCATGAATAATAAGACCGCGGCCTATAATATTTGCCTTACTCCCTCTTAACTTGATCATATTATCAATCACTTTGTAATGAGCTATCCCGTTAGAATTTGTGATTAAATTTCCTAAATCCCCAACATGTCTCTCCTTCGCGCCAGGACAGCCATGCTTTTTTCCATAGGGATTGAAATGCGCGCACATACTTTCGCATTGCTCACTTAAATCTCCGCATTCATGAACATGAAACCCGTGCAGTCCGTTTTTTTTCAAACCTTCTATGTGTATATCGATTACCACCGTATCGTTAGTTAGATCTTCTGTAAAATATACAATTCCGTTGATTTTTTTTCCTTCAAACACTGCTATTGCCTTTACTGGGGTTTTTGATGACATTATATATTATCTCATCAAAACATTTGTTCATAGAAGACGCCCCTCTAAATTTCCTTTAAAAAGTCATTAAATAGTCCTCCCGCCGTAATATTATTCGCATACTTATAATGGCCATGAACCTTTTCGTATTCTTCTATGTGTTTTAATTTGTCGTTCTGTGAAAGGGTTGTGCATTCCAATTTTCGCAAGAGTTCCATTTGTACCATAAATTTTGAAATATTCAATACTACCTCGTGATCGTTTTTTGTTACGTTATAATAATGATCATATCGCTCATCCCTTCCAGACGTTTCCCTTTTGAAAAATTTCCCGATAACAGCCGTGTTATCCACGGGAGGAATGGGTTCTTTTATGTATTCGTTCATGCTTTTTTCTATGACATCATCTATCGTATTTTTTAGAACGACGAACGACGCGGGATCGCGTTTATGCTTTACATTCAATAAAAAGCTGGTGAATAACCATCTATACAACATTTATATATACAAACATTTCTATTTATTAGACTTTTATAATTGTATTTATCGATCTTCTAGGGCGCGGCGCTTCATTTGCTCCTTATGGAAACGCTCGGCCCACTTTTCCTTGACGTCTGGTGAAACGGTGCAAAGCATGTGCCTCTCATATTGCTCGGGGCCATCGTAAAAAAGAACGGGATTGGCTCCCTTCATTCCCTTTCCGCCTGCATAATAGCCCACCTTGAAAAACAAATTCTCATCAAGAGAACCGACTTTATAGCCAGTTTGGCGAACACCGGTAATCGCATTACGGATACTCTTTCCGATAATAAGCGGGTCGCTGTAGAACTCAATTTCTACCTTCTTGAAACCGACAAACTTGCTAATCTTATGATATCCCTTATCTTCTGACTTGGCGTCTTCGATAAGCTTACGGGTTTTCTTTCTATACGTGTCCACAGTGGATGCCGCATAAGAGTGATCGTCTGCCGGTTGATCATAGTCGTTTTCAAGAGTGGGGTCGTAGGGATCGTCGTAGTACATTTCGCAAAAAGTCGCGCCTGGATATGATTGTAATCGAGCTGATTATATACTATATTGCGACTTATTGTTTATATCGTTTAAATAAATAATTTACGTCCGCTTGAAAAATTGACCCCTATATATTAATATATATGGTATGCAACACGATAACAATTATGTCAGAAATTTATATTCAAGATGCTTTAGATTACGCGGAAACTTTGGTGGGATTACCATACAGATGGTTTGATCCGGACGTGGATGTATTTTCTGGGAATGATAAATTTTGGTGTGAAAATTCGAGAGCTCCCACTGCCAATGAAATTTTACTACAAAATAAATCAATCGTATGTACTGGACTAATAAATTTAATGCGCAGGCGTTGCCAACTAACCATTCCTGGAACGGGAGAACCCATTCGTGGAAAATATAGTGATGTATATAGATCTTGTCCGGGAGGAACGGGTGCGTGGTTTGCATATTTGCAACAAAAAAAACGCCTATTAAAGTTGGATATGAATGCACAATATCCTATAGGGTCGTTATTAATCGCTAGGTTTAAAGGATACGATAAAGATCAAGGACACGCAGCCGTAGTGTGGACGCAAGCTGATCCGGATAGAACCATTCAGGATCAACTCATCATTCATTCTGTGCCAAAGATTAAATATCGGGACAGAGACCAACATGTCGACCATGGCGAGGTGCTAATAGAACCATTTCATGTTTCGAATGATTTATGGCAGTATTACGATACTGGTTATTATAAGTATGTTTGTTTACCTGAAAATTGGCTCTTGAAAGATTGAATACAGAAACATATTATTGAATAAGCCAAATAATATAAAATGTTTTATGGTTATATAGTATATATGCCGGCAACTAAAAAAAGTATTAAAAATATATTACGTAAAACAGCGGGCGATCCAGCGAATGCGGAAGCAAAAGAGGAACCAGTCGTAGAGCAACCGCCCCAAGAAAACGTTTTTCTTTCAAAAGAGGTTCAAGAACCCGAGAACGAGCAATATAGCTTGACAACATACGTATTCAATGGCGACGAGTATAATTATTTGAACGACGATATGTTGAGTAAAAACATTGAGAACGCTTTAGGCGGCGAAAAAGAGGCCGTCTTCAAGATCAAGCTATGTATTTTCAAAATTAACGATGAATGTAAAGAGCCCTTTTTGGAATTCTTTATTGAAACCAAAGATAAGGAAATCCATTTTCCGGGGAGCGAAATGTCCGCGATTATCATGCAAGACGGCAATGCAAATGCCATATTTGAAGCGGAATGCTGTAAATTCTTTCAGCAAGTCGCTGGTGTAAGCGACGATATTGCGGGTAAAACGTATCGCGGATATATTGAGGAACCAGAAAAGGTACTATACGTGTTTTTTGATGCAACCTATGTTGATTTGCCGGCGAATGATAATCATTTCTGGGGGATATTGGATGAGATTGTGAACGAAAAACACATTTATGATAACGTTATTGATAAAGACATCGTGAATATGGTTCATAATCATGAATTTGTTGCATATATCAAGGATAAAAATAGCGATCGCATTAATATGCCTTGCTGTCTATATTTATGTAAGTTGAATGAGAATGGAGAATACGTCAATGTGTATTACGATGAAGGGGAAGACAACAAAACCACAAAGTCATTGAGCGAGAAAAAAATAAACCATGAAATCTTTGGCAATTGCTATTTTTTTACTACGGATCCTATTCAAACCGAGAATGTTCAAAATATCAAACGTTTTTCTGTGTTCATTGATAATGCGTTGTATGTGTTGAATATTAACAAGCCCATTCAGGAGATCGATTTCAATACGGATGATGAAGAGGAAGATTTTGAGGATATCAAGACCTATAAAGACTACACGTGTATTTATTTCTTTGAAGATGGTATCCAATTATGGTGTATCAAGAACCTCTCGCGCTTTGTAGAGCTCTAGCGGGGGAACCAAGTTGCAGGGGAACCAAGGTTCCCCCTGCGACCCCCTCCTTTTGTTTAGTACGTGACAATAACTACCGTCGGTTCGTGTATTCATGCCGGTAAGCCGTATAACCATTCCTTGCTATAAATTGCATAACTCTCAGGGTTAATCCAAACGACGCCCCCGAATGACCTCTATATCCGAGTTGTTCAATCTTTTCTCCGATTACAGTTACTTTATTATCACCAGAAAACATGAACCCACTCTCTCCTGGATCTTCTCTGATAAAACGCCACATTTCGAGTTGTGAAATAGCTCTATGTGCTGTAGCCAACATTTCACGCTCATTGTTATCCCGAATAAAGTCAAACTCTCCGCTTCCGATGTCCATCGTTTGTTGTTTGATTATTCAAATTGTTCACACTTGAATAATCAATTTTTCAACACCTATACCATATGGCTAATTCCCGACATATCATATTTATTTAAAAATTTGGCAAGCGCCATTTCGTCTATTGTTCCGGCAGCAATCAAATCCTTGGCATGGGTATTTATTTCTTCCACAATCGGTTTTCTGCCATACATATTTTGAAACGAGACGATATACTCTTCCAAGTGTTTCTGTTGTTGTTTTACACGATTGGCTGCCTCCACGACGGTTTTCTGAAACGACTTCTGTTTCTCTTCCCTTACTCGTTTTTTCTCTTGTTCTTCCAATTCTTTCTGGCGCAAATTTCGCTCTTTTTCTTGTATCTCTTCGTCTCTACTCCTGAACAAATTCAATGCTCGTTCACTGGCACGAGCCTCCTCGTCTTCCGGATCGGGTATAATATCGCGATGTTCCGGTGGAATATATCCATAGCGATAACGTTCGGCACTTATAATAACATCACATATATCCGGCTTACGTAACTCTTGGAAGAATTTGGTCTCCGGGAATTTCTTATCATAGCGGAACTTCTTTTTGAATTCATCGATGATTTTTTGCGGGATCATGGGACTGGTTTCCATGAGACGATCGAACTCTTGACGGCAGATTTTAATAAACGGCCCTGCATCCATACGCTCATGCGGAGCTTTCGATAACTCAATACGAATATTACGCGCGAACTTATCCCACGAAATCGACGAAACACGGTGCGCCTCATTCAATTCCGAAATCTTCAAATATTGCTGTACAGTCGTCAAAATACCAATAAAAATATTAAGACTACCAATCACAGCAGGAGCAAAAGCCTGAATATTTGGGGGTAAACTGGCCTGCGCGAAAGATGCTGTGCCACTGATCGTAGAGAGAGTAATGGCTGGTATAGTAAACCAGGCGTGCTTATAAGAAAGATCGGAGTGAGCTTTTGCGTTCAACCATTTATAACATTGAGCGACATCAGCCCATTCTACCAACATGTTCTCGTTTCCTTCGGACCAGTGTATTTTTATTTTATCTTCCTTATTTTCTTTTTTTTCGTCGCTAGGCGCACCTTCGGACTTACCAACTTCGCTCATGTATAACTGCTATATACATGAACTAGATATTTTATATGCCAGCGAAAATAATTTATTCCTCTTTCTCTTCCGCGTCAATTACGATGTCTTCGATTTCTTCAGGAAGAGAACTTTCCATTTGATTAATGATTTCCGCTCCTTCTTTAAATTGTATAATGGTATCTATTTTACCAAACACTTTTTCGCTATTTTCGATCAATGCCTCCGAATCCTCCAAAATGTTCTCAATAGCGATGTCTTCGCCAGTAATATAAAACTGTTTCAGGCGCTGTTCTTCGTTGATATCGTCGATCGAAAAGGTTTGATTTATATTAATATTATCCTCGACCTCCTTATAAAAATCATTCATTTTTGAGAACAAACGTTGAAGCTGTTTCTTCTGTGAAATATGAAAAAAGGATACATAATTGACGTATAAGGATGTCTGTTCTGTCAACAATCGGTTCTCGAATTCTAACGTGTTTATAAAATTAGAAATGGAGAACCCAATATGATGCTTTTCGTTATAATGATCAATATTGTATTTTTTCTCCACAGATTGTAAATGCAACTTGTTAATTAAGACTAAGATATTCGAATGGATATCCTTGATATCTTCCAATTTATATTCCTGAAATGGTTCTAAATCTTTATATGGCGGAAACGATTTCGTTTCGTTATCGGCAATGGAGATTTCAGTGAAATTCTCCTTTATATTTGCGAGAACAATATTGTAAAGTTTGTAATAATCACAATACATTCTGTTATTCATGAGAACGCGGAAACGATCAATATTATCCAATTCAATGGCAAACGTCTTATATTGGAAATAGAACGAATCCAAACAAAAGAGAAAGATCTTCTTGGTGTTCGATTTCAAAAGCTCATTGTAAATGGTTTTCAAATGCTTTAATTTTTCCGCAACCATGTGCTTGATTTTCACGATTTCGAGTTTCAATAGGATAATGTTCTCGAAATTGGTTCGTAATTTCTCAATATGAAACGAATGAGTGCCTGACATCTATATTATCACAGCATAAAAAAAGAACCAAAGAATTTATGAATTGTTGTTCGGAGAAAGTATCATGTTGTTATAAAACTATTTGTGGTTTACATACACATTTCAAAATTTATTTCTCTTGCTATGTCGTCAAACTCTTTTGACATTTCGATCTTATCTTCTTCTGTAAATATTGATGTAAAGAAGGACTTCTCTTGTGTCATCGTCACTGAAGTGGGTGACGATGCATTTTTTCGGTTTTCCTTATCCAAATGGGATTTCACCACCCAATATAGACCCTTCTCCAAATTGTACATTAGGTTCGTCTCACCGTTTTGTAAAAGGATATTACGAATGTCCTTCGCAGGTTTGGTATCATATAATTCTAATGTTATAAATGCAAAACTATATGCATAACCATTCTGGTTCGTTTTTTTATGCATATCCAAAAATTCGACATTTCCTATATCCAGATAATCAAATACTTCGATAATACGTTCTCTTGTTACGTTACCTAAAATACGAGGAATATACACGCACAATCTCTTGTCCTTTGACATTTTTGTTTTCTAAAACCTTAGGCCGTTTTGTCTTCCAGGATAGGGATAGTCGACGAGGTCAATTTTTCGAAAAAATTGAATCCGATCGAAATCTTTTTTTAAAATCAACAGAATACGACAATGGACTTTATTGATCAAGCGCAATTTGTGAACGTCATCGAGAAAAGTGATCTGGAGATGCACTTTTCCAATGATGACGTGGTTTCGGGGTTGGTGGGAGAAAACGAGGAATTTGGTGTACTTAAATTGAAAATGAAAAAAGCGGAAATTACAAAAGAACCCACTCTCTTCCTTTTTACTATAGATAACACTGGGTCTATGGAGGAACGCGACACTAGCGGAAAAACAAAGATCGCAATCGTCATTCAGACATTGGTGAACGTTCTTCACTATTTGTCTGAACAAACGGCGGAAATATTTGTACGTGTTCATTCATTCAATCACGATGTCACTACTGAAATCGATACTGTAAAAATTTCAAAGGAGAATGTTGGAGAACTCGCGGATAAAATTAGAGCCATTCGTGCTTATGGAGTTACAAACATGGGGAATGCTTTGCAGATTGCAAACGAAACACTACATGATTATGTTAGCGAGAACCCTGGTCACCAACTTTGTCATATTTTCATGACGGATGGTTACGCGACCACTGGAGTGGTTAGCACGCAAGAGCTGACGGAGATGGTGAGTGATAGCTTTGGAAATGTATTTGTGGGATTTGGAGAGGATCACAACGCAAATCTACTAAAGAGTTTCAGTGACATTGGCAGCTCGGCTTACCAGTTCGTGAACGACATGGAAAATACGTCTCTTATTTACGGTGAGGCTCTCCATCGTTATTTGTACCCTTGCGTTCGTAAGGCGACACTTTTGGTCGAAAACGGTCTTGTTTATAATTGGAAAACGAATGAGTGGACGAACCGTCTGGATGAGGACATTTTGGTCAGCGAGATCGAGAAGATCTATCATGTTAAAAAGGAAAAAGATGCCAGAATTGCGATCGATCTACATGGTATTGTAGCGAACAACACAACAGCGTCGCACATTGAAACAATCGTGGAAATTCCTCACTTGATTACAATGGAAACGGGAGATATTGTGGAGAATGATCTGACCAAGTATATGTTCCGGCATAAGACACAAGAATTGCTATTTCGATCCAAAAACGCAGATATTGACGGCGATGCCCGACGAGAACTAAAAAACGACTTACGCCAGTTCTTCAAGAAAATGCGCGATTATATGCGCGAAAACGATCTTACTGAGGACAGCTTCATGAAGATGTTATGCGATGATGTGTATATTACTTACACCACAATGGGACAAAGGCAGGGTCAAATGTATGCACTGGCTAGGTTTACTTCGCAGGGGAGACAACAAACGTATAGCGCGACGCCTCGCAGACCGAGCGATACTACTACGGAACCAATTCGATATGCGGTTCCCATGACGCCAATGAAGCGTCGCCCTGGGGGATTTCCTCGACATCAACTAAACAGGAGTTATACGCAGATGTATCATCATATGTGTGAAGATGAGGAAACGAAGGAAGATCCGGAGGAACTCACGCAATGTCAAAATACACCCGAGCCAGTTGATGAAGAGCAATTATCCGATGATGAGGATGAGTTCAATAGTTATGTTTTGAATTTGAGTACAGTTCAGGAGTGTTATGCGACCCTGTCTGCGTTGTCCGCCATGTCGCAAGTACAAGCAGGAAATACAACCGATCTATTCATTTAGACTATTGATCAGTTAAAAATAAAAATTTGTTGTTTTATTTACTTATTTTTTACATGTTGCCTTATTTTTTCTTACTATAATATATATGACGGTTCGTTCAAAATTTATTAAAACGCGCAAAAGCGCAATAAAGAATGGTAAAAAACAAACTAAGAATAAAACAAAAAAAAGAAAGACGTCAAAAAAAACACGCAAATCAAAACAAAAAATTAAAGGCGGATACGACGATGATGATGAGGAAGAAGATAAAGATATATTATGTGAAGTAATGGACGGATTGAGACGACCAAGCACAAAAAAAGTGAAAAGTTCCACGTTATTTTCGTTGAATATGAAAAATTGTCCTAGAGACGAAGAGGGAAGAATGACGATCCGCTGTCCTCCTGAAATTTATGAAAAATGTCCAGAAGACGTTACAGAAAAACAAAAATTATACAATATGACAATATAAACGAATAACACATAAAACAAACAGTTTATGTGTTCAACTCCGGGCATCAATGTTACCAGTCGTTATATCCACCTTCGAAATGACACATATTCAGCGTCGTCATATCAAGAGCGTCGTCTTCGTAATCAAAATCTGTTTCTTTATTTTCTTCTGGCGGCTCTTCAAAATTAGTAAGGAATTCATAAATAACACGCGCGTGGTATGCTTCATCATAGACCACTTCATTTGGACTATGAGCATCTTCGATATTGATATCATTCAAATTAATGTCTCTTAGATAGGTGTCAAATGCACTTTGATAAAGAGCATCGTTATCAGTAACGGTTCTGAAATCTTCCGTCGCGACATCCACAAATCCCCTTCCTCGAGATCCATTGTATCCACGATCTGCGCATTCAGCACAATATCCAATAAAGACATTTCTTATGCTGCCCAAATGAAAACAATTACCGCATTCATGCGGGCCAGTATCGGGAATGTGATTTGTCGCCCATTCTTCAGGGAATGTTCCTACATAGACGATACCTTCATAAGAATAATAAGATCCGTTATTATACCGTTGAATTTGTTCCGACATCGTTGTGGTTTTGATACTATAAATCAGTTGTAAAATTATTGGTCAATTTTTTCTCCAGAATACGCCGAAATAAATATATTTATAAGCGGAAAGAGGTTAAACAAAATATCTAAATAATACCTATATCGAATGGAAAATCAAAGGACTATACCCAGTAATTTTCGCACTATTATTGTCGATTTCACCAAAGATTTATCGACAACATACCCTGAGTATTCCCATTTATGGTCAACTTGGACGGGTGAGTTTAGCGACGACGATCTTACGTCACTTTATAACCATTGCTTGAAAGTGTTTCCTGAGCGTTTTTTTGATATTCTTTATCAGAACGATGATGCGTTTAAGCCCGACGGAGAAATCAATACCACGTTTTTACCAGGCGTCGATTTCAAGCTTTTATACAACTGCGAAGGCGTGAGCGAAACAACCAAGAAGACGTTATGGAAATATTTACAGCTTCTTTTGTTCACCGTAATTAATGATGTGAAAGACAAAACCACGTTTGGCGATACAATGAATTTGTTTGAAGGTATTGATGAGAAGGAACTTCAGAGCAAATTACAGGAGACGATTTTAGGAATAGCCGATTTTTTCAAGAATGCTTCTGAAAAACAAAATAGTGAAGGCGGTGAGGAAACGCCTAAGTTTGAGATGCCGGAATTTGAGATGCCCAAGTTTGAGATGCCAGAATTCAAGATGCCTGAATTTAAGATGCCAGAATTCAAGATGCCAGAAGGCGCGGCTAACTTCGAGAAGATGTTTGAGAATATGCCTGACATGGAGAAGATCCAAGAACATTTGAAGACGCTTTTTGATGGAAAGATTGGTTCATTGGCCAAAGAGATGGCCGAAGAGATCAGCCACGAATTCGCGGATTTGCTCGGAGACGACCCGAATAACGTCGAGAGCACCAAGGACGCAATGAAGAACCTCATGAAGAACCCTCAAAAGCTGATGGCTCTCATGAAAAAGATTAGTTCGAAGTTGGACGAAAGAATGCAGAGCGGCGATATTTCCAAGGAAGAGCTCATGAAGGAGGCAAGCGAAATGATCGGTAAGATGAAGGGCATGGGTGGCGCGGATCAATTCAAGGAGATGTTTGAGAAGATGGCCAAGAACATGGGCGGTCTAGGTAAAAACATGAGGTTGGACACGAATGCCATTGCGCGTATGACGAAGCAGGAGGCCATGAAGGAGCGGCTTCGCAAGAAGATTGATGCAAAGCGTCAGCAGATGATGCAAAACGAAATGCGCGCTCCTCCCGTCAACTACTCTTTACAGCAAACGAGCGATCCGAATAATTTAGTGTTTAAGTTGGACGAAGAGACCGCGCAAGAAAAGTCATATATTCATCCTGATCTATTAAGCTTGATTGAACAGGAGGAGAAGGAGAAGGCAGCTGCCAAAAACGCAACACAGAAGTCGTCCAATAAGAAGAAAAAATCGAAGAAATAAAATTTCGCGCGATATAATATAATGGGCTTTTTCAAATACATCAACATACCGGTGTTTATTATTAGTTTAGTGTTAGGAATGATTGCCGTGTATATGACAGTTCCGGATACTCGAATGGTTTATGTTTACCCCACTCCCGAAAACATTGATATGATGCAGTATCGCGATAAAACCGATACGTGTTTTTCGTTCGTTCAAAAAGAAGTAAAATGCCCCAAAGATCCGAATGAAATCTCGAAGATACCCGTACAATCATAAACGGTATTATTTTGAATAAAATATATTATATGCGTAATGTATAATATATTCATGAATTTCAAACGTTTATTTACCACCCCTCTTGGAAAAATACTATTATCTGTTATCTTAGGATTGGGTTTAGCTAGTTTATTTAGAAAGGTATGCACAGATAAGAATTGTATCCATTTTAAGGGGGCCGCGATCGCTGACATTGATGGTAAGACGTACATGCATGATGACAAATGTTACAAATACAGTGCGGCTCCGTCAAAGTGTAATCCCAAAAACAAAATTATAGATATAGGCGAGCAAACCAGCGAGAAAGGTAATCATACCTACGTATAATAATATTTCGTAAATACTGCGATCTTTAGGTAATTCCCTATTATATATGGAAAACACAACCCGGATCTCTGATTTGCCAGAAAATATTACTATGCAACAACCCCAACAACAAATGTCCATGGGCGGGTTTGACCAATCATCAAGCACGAACTATATTCCCATCAATGTGCATCCCAATCCGTATGGGATTTCTGCACAAAATCCGATTATGCCAATTCCGCAACAGCCTAATGTACAACAGGTTCAGCAAGTGCAGCAATTAGAGCAAATGGCTGCGGTGCAGCGTCAACAACAATTGTCCGAACAACAGCAGGCCGAGATACAACAAATACCCCAATTTCGCTTACCATCGCGTGATGTCGTTATTGATACTGCGACCTATATGAATGATAATCAGATCCAGGCGAATTTTATTCCTATGCCCAAACTGACAAAGGACTATATTTTGGATTATGAGGAGAACGTGGATAAGAATATTGTAGAACACGAAAAGAAGAAGCATCGCGAGAACTTGGTCGACGAGATCTTGAGCGAACTACAAATGCCTGTTTTTGTCGCCGTCTTGTTCTTTTTATTTCAGTTACCGATCGTGAATACATTGGTATTTAAAAGGTTCTCGTTTCTTTCGATTTATTCCGACGATGGTAACTTCAATATCTATGGGTTAGTATTTAAAAGCTTGTTGTTCGGAAGTTTGTTTTATTCGGTGAATAAAGTGGTGACGTTTATTAGCGAGTTTTAGCGAGGAACCGACCCTCTCCTTTTATGAAATATTTTCAATCAAATTTTGTATGACATCGTTCATAACATACAAGATTTCCTTTATATGTTCTCGATCCATATCGGCAATATCTTCCACCATATAACGTTTAATCGGGTGAAGATCAATGATATGCGCCTTATATTCCTTGAATAATTTGTACTCTTGTCCTCTTGCTGTTGCTCTATTAAATACCGACGTAGATTTGGCCTCCATAGTATAGCTACATAATATTAATTTTACTAAATTATTAGCTTTTATGCAGTGGACGATTACAGTATTATTTACAATTCGTTTCGATTACGAATTGTAAATTCTAGATCAAGAATTCGCTTTCTTTCTTCGGTTTTAGAGAACGTTTTATCGTTCTATTATGCTTCGGTTGTTCCTTTACAGTTTGTCTCGCTGTTTTCGGTTTTCGTTCGGTCGTCTTTTGCGCCGGATTATATTTCAAAAACCACTCTTCGTATTCACGGCTCGTTCGATCATGCATAAGTTCTTCATATTTCTTCGCTTTTTCTGCACGGATTTCCTCCATCGTCATTTGTTTTCCATAACAATTAATACTGAAACGTTTCAATAATCCTTTTTGTTCCAAGCGGTTCTTCTGTTCCACATCGAATAAAAAGTTGGCCATACATAACAAACGGTTCTTATTATAATACGGAAGGTTCGTGTAAATAAATGCCAAATAAAAAGTCAAAATCGTATCTATTGTTGCGACATTAATCTCCTTCTCATCAATGACGATTGTATTATAACTATGACACGCAATCGGTTTATAAATAAAGGCCAACGTTTCTCCACCCACACGGATCTCCACGTGCTCAGGGATGATTTCACCCAATGGCTTATGATTAATGATTTTTATATTTCTGAAACGTTCTCGAATAAGGTTCTCTTTTACGATCAACGCGCATTTATCGGGTTCGTCCGAGATAACATCGAAGTCGGGTATTTTCTTTACCAATTTCTGTCGATCTTCTTCCATATACTTGGAATACAATGTTGTTGCGTATCCGCCGAAAAATATTACGCTCTGATCAATAAACGAATTGCGTACCGCGTAATAAAGGCGCTCGCTATCCTCCTGATGCGTTTCCATATTACGTTGAAATAGTTCGGCAGAGCAATCTTTTTCGGGTTTAAGGGGATAAAATTTATTCAACAATGTAAGGCGTTTGAGAACCTTTTCCCATCTCGAAACATCACCAGCAGGACGCGATAATTCCAGATACATATTCATTCTAAGAAAGTTGGCCGGAGCATAATGGATGCCGGCGATAATAATGGTTTCTTTGGATAACCCAAAAAATAAGGGTTTCGGTAGCTCCGTGATATCAGCCACCGGAATAAAGTTAACGAAGACTTTATACGTGCCTTTATGAACACCAGCCTTTGCTTCTACTTCTAAATAACCCTCTTTATTATAAATGTCGGCCAATTGCTTTGCATCGTCTAATGCATTGGATGAGTAAAAATCATAATCGGGAATTTCTATATCACGATCATAGAACTGTGCGTATTTGGGTAAAATATTATTAATCGCGGTCCCGCCATAACAAATGAGTTTTTTATGCACTAAAAAGTTCTCCAAAATGGATATAATCTTCTTGATTTCTTCACTATTCGCGATCTTTTTGCCCTGTAATTTTTCGGTTTCATCCACCGCATTACGCAATATAGCCAATTCGCATTCTTCAAAGCTCATTTTATCGTCACATAATTTGGTATGAAATCGTTTATGTTTATTCCATGTTTTTTTATTCATTCCTATATAGATCATGGATAAAAAATTATTGTTTGAAATATTGTAATGCGCTAGATATTGGGACAAATGCGAAACCAAGGTCATTGAAAAAATTCTCGTAGTCATTGAGAGCTCGGTCTTGATTATTATAGTTATATGCAATAATCTGTGCTCCGTAATCCATGATGTAGTCTTTAAACGCCGGGTTTTTAATAACCTTGGATTTTGCGATTGTTGTTAAATCGGGTTCAACCAAGCGAATTAATTCCACATCCGTATTTATATTATCGTCCATAATATGAGGTGGAACTGTGGTTTGCTCCAGCAAGTCGTCGTATCGTTCTATTCTCATTAATTCTGACCCACTCTCTAAATTACAAAGCTTGGATAGGTCATAGCAATTCGGATCTGCGTTGCATACCGTTTTTAATTTCCAATCCAAATTCAATGTTCTATCAACGATCAAAACAACTTTTCCCATAATATCATCGAGCGTCGTTTTTTCGGTTATCTTTTTACTATACAACTTTTCAGCCATCGCATAATTCACTGATTTCGCTACACATTTATACGCATTTTTGTTGTTTGATTTTATGCGTAACTGTATAAACAATGGATCTAATACATTAGGTGCCTTAGTAAATCCGTCTCGCACAGATCTAAATAATATGGTATCTAACAATACTCGGTTTTTAGTCTTTATTGTGGTATAAGACGGATCTGTTGCATAAGCAACATAGGCCGTATCTTTGTCGCTGTCGTAAAAAACCTCATAATCAATAAATCTACAGCCTTGCGCCAAGACTTTGGATACCATTTCTTCGCTTACATAATCTCCCGAAATAGCTGTATTATAAGAGGATTTGATACAATACTGCATTAAGGGCATCGAACTTTTCGGAAGCATCCATGAATTATCCCTATTGTCTGGTGGTGCGTAAAAATTTTCCTTTGTGCCGCTTGTTTTTATTGTAGTCGCCGGCGCTTTTATTGTAGTCGCCGGCGTTATAGTTGTTGTAACGACAGGCGCTTTTGTTGTCGTCATGGGACCTCTTGTTGTCGTCATGGGACCTCTTGTTGTAGTCATAGGACCTCTTGTTGTAGTCATAGGACCTCTTGTTGTAGTCATAGGTGCGTTTGTTGACGTTATAGGACCTCTTGTTGTAGTCACAGGTGCTTTTGTTGACGTTATAGGCGCTCGTGTTGATGTCACGGGAGCTTTTGGATTTATATTTGCAATGGATTGAATTTTTGGGCTAGGCAAATCCCGTGTTTTTTCCGCCGCTTCGTCCGTCGCTTCTTGAATATCAAATCCTTCAGACAAAACTCCGACTTTATGAAAAAGACGCAAGAACAAATATAAAAATAAAATAAAAATCACGATGATCAATATCTTTCTATAGAATTTCATGCTGTAATAAAATATATTGCGATAATAATATAATAACATTATATATTAATCATTTAACATGCCTGGAGGATTACTAAATATTGTATCAGTTGGAAATAACAATTCAATATTAACTGGAAATCCGAGTAAAACCTTTTTCCGAGTTACGTATTCTAAATACACAAATTTTGGTTTACAGAAATTTCGCATCGATTACGACGGACTTCGCGATCTTCGACTTACCGAACCATCCGTATTCACGTTCAAAGTTCCTCGATATGCCGATTTATTGATGGACACTTATTTGGTTGTTACATTACCAGATATATGGAGCCCGCTTTATCATCCATGCAATGAGGATAGTTTGCGTTGGACGCCGTATGAATTTAAATGGATTAAAAATTTAGGGCCTCTTATGATAAAAGAAATCGAGATTACATGTGGTTCGCTAACGCTTCAACGGTACACAGGTGAATATTTAGCCGCTATGGTGGACCGCGATTTCACAGCAGAAAAGAAGGACCTGTTCAATAAAATGACAGGCAATCTCCCTGAATTCTATGACCCAGCCAATGTAGACGGTCGAGCAAATACCTATCCTACTGCGTTTCATACTACGTCATCAAATGGAGCCGAGCCATCCATTCGCGGGCGAAATTTATATGTACCCATCAATACATGGTTCACTCTAAATTCACAATGCGCGTTTCCCTTAATTGCATTACAGTATAACGAATTAGTGATCACAGTTACTATGCGACCCATTCAAGAGTTGTTTCAGGTTCGCGATGTCTTTGATTTCCAAAACTTATACCCCTACATGCAACCTGATTTCAATCAGGCCCGTTTCCAGATGTATCGCTTTTTACAAACGCCGCCTGCGGTTATTTTAGATCCCACTGCATATACGAACCAAGTATCCACATGGAATGCCGACATACATCTATTGGCCACCTATTGTTTTTTATCAAAAGAAGAAACACAGGTCTTTGCTTCACAGGATCAAGTCTATTTGGTGAAAGATGTATTCCAATACAATTTCAATAATATTACGGGTAGCCAAAAGGTAAAATTGTTCTCCAATGGAATGATTTCTAACTGGATGTTTTATTTCCAACGCAACGACGTCAACTTAAGAAACGAATGGAGTAATTATACCAATTGGCCATACGGATCTATTCCTGGTGATATGGAATTGGGAACAACAGCAAACGATCTTGAACCTAACTTAAAATTTGGACCTGGAATTGATCCATTCGACGGAAAGAACACGGGTATTTATATTACCGGCGATTATAAAACCATCAACCAAAAAGAGATTTTACAAAGCATGGGTATTTTATTAAATGGTGAATATCGCGAAAATTTATTAGAAAGCGGTGTGTATAACTATGTTGAAAAGTATACGAGAACACAAGGCTCGGCAACAGAGGGACTTTACTGTTATAATTTTTGTCTGAACACAAGCCCATTTGAATACCAACCGTCAGGCGCTATAAACATGAGTAAATTTAAAACGATCGAGCTTGAAATCACCACATGCGCTCCTACGATTGATTTGGTAAATTCGAGCTTTGATGTCATTTGTGATTTATCTGGAAATCCGATTGGTATTCGTAAATCAAACTGGCAGTTGTATGAATACAATTATAACATGACACTATTTGAGGAGCGATATAATATTCTATCTTTTATCTCAGGAAATTGCGGAATGTTATACGCAAGATAAAAAAATTTACTATATATTAGTATAGTATAGTAAATGAATGCCGATAATACATCAAAATGGAAAAAATCATTTAGTGATACGAACGACAGCACATTAAACGAAGATAATGATTTTCAAACCAAGAATATGATGCATAAAATTAGTTCCGTAAAAAAGAAAAAGAAGATGAAGAACTACAAAAATATTCCGGTTTTAAAAAGCATTCATGACGTCGATAACGAAGAAGAACAAATAGAAATACCTATTTCAAAAAAATCAACCGAAGGGTTTGAAACTGCCAATAAGGATCCTGTCATTGAAGGAATAGATCGCGATATTAATGATTTTACGGGTTTAGATGATTGGAACGTTCAGGTTCATGACGGCGGAATAACATACTACGGAATTCCCGACGGTCCTGAATTTTGGGACGGGTTAGACGCAGGCGATGAAGGAGAGCAGGTAAAAGATCCAAGACAGATACTAATTGACGCATTGAATACCGCGTATAAGGCAGTGAACGATTTTAATCGAAAACAAGCTAAAATGATCGCGGAGGCTCTGTCTAAAAATCCGGACACTAAAGCTCCAACATGCACAGATGCTGATGTAACGCTATTACAAAAGTATATTTCTTTTTTTGAATCGATACTTTGTGCCTATTTTTTTTCATACAATATCATTTACGTTTCTATGTATATTGACGAAGATGGAGAGCGTATTAAAATACCAAGAATTACGA
>Ga0114975_10000004_pt1 | contig 179227 bp, 175 predicted proteins | sample S_130626_EF_Meta_FD_87031 | JGI IMG/M metagenome (GOLD analysis project Ga0114975, IMG submission 87031) | Freshwater microbial communities from Lake Simoncouche, Canada to study carbon cycling - S_130626_EF_MetaG | ecosystem: Environmental > Aquatic > Freshwater > Lake | place: Lake...
GCCCAAGTTGGGATAATCCTCGTGGTCAATAAACAACCGCCAAACACCGCCAGGCGGCACAAGTTCATCTACTGTAAAAACTTCAATATTCTGTGGTCCAAGGCCTCTGTTGTCTGTGCCAATCTCCACACCAAATGTAGCAGTTGGGTCAAGTTCATATCCAGGTAATTTAACATAGTTGTTGTCGTCACCTAGGAACAGGTCATTAGCGGGTGGATTACTGTTACTGCCGTCAAACCCAATGTGAAAGTGTCCTGCTACTCCCGGACCTTCCATGTTGGTACCAATGGCCAAATTGCCTCTAGTGGTGGCCAGTATCAGTCCATCACTGTTTGTGATAGTGTCTGCGTCAAATGTAAAGTTTCCAGTGTTGGCATTGCCTCCACCACCTAGCACACTCTGTCCACTGCTGTTTAGGATGTCACCACCCGCTGGTAATGTTAGGTTGCCGGTCACATCAAACAACCATTCAACGTGTCCGTCATGTGCGGCATTCTTTAGTTGTAGATGTGCTCTGTGATTGGCAGTGGTGTAATCACTACCGTCTTTGTCAAAGTAGAAGTAACTGGTGTTGTTGTCGTTGATCTCACCGTAGCTGATACCAATCCAGTCAGCATCAGATCCGGTGCGGAACTCTAGGCCTGTGTAAGGAGCTTCTAGTGCTCCTATCTGTCCATTGTTGTTGGGCAAGTTCAAGATGCCATTGTTATCAAAGGTCCAGGTTTTTGCAGGATTGCTATTGTCCTGGTATGCGGATATCTGGATGGTGCTACCCGATCCTTCTCGATTCTGTAGGATCTGCGAAGCTATGTTTCCACTGTTGTAGAGCATGGTGGAGCCTAGCGCCACACCGCCAGATGGTGCTATGAATCCTGCTGTGCCTGTTTCGTAGCCTGAATCCAGGATCAGGCTTCCGTATGGCATTGCAAGATTACCAGTATTGTCAAACTTCCAACTCCACTCACCTGTTGCGATTGCTGTAACCGAGGTATTGGCAAATAATCCATTAACGGTCATGTTGGTGTTAAGAGATCCTACTGCAACACTCCAGTCCGTTGATTCTTGTGTTTGACCGGCTTGTGTGAATCCAATGGTAATCTGTCCTTGAGCGTCCAGACCAACTGTGTACATGCTGTCAATGTTGGGAGTCTGACTGACCATGCCAGCAAAGTTGACATCGCCATATTGCACATAATTAAAGCCTTCTACACCTGCATAGACCAAGCCAGAGTCGATTTGATCGCCTTTGTTAAAGATGCTACGGAATTCGCCGTAGCCTGATCCCATGTAAACTTCACCGGTTGCGATGTCTCCTTCACCAACAGTTGTGATGTCAGTGCCCAGTGTTGGAATAGCAGGATCGCCTGGATTTTTGTTAAAAGAGAAATTGTAATCTGGCGAAGTGATTGCTCCGCCTGCTGGTAGGGTTAATATGCCAGTGTTGCCAAAGGTCCACGTGCCTGCATCGGTGCTGATCTGTACAGCACTATTGGCGTCGGTTGCCTCAATAGACAATGGTGCGGCATTTGCGGCATTTGCGGATCTAGGTATAGTGATAGAACTGTAGCCTTCACCGCCAGGTATTAGGACTATGTCGTAGCCGCCTTTGCCGCCTGCGTCATCGGTGGTGCTTATAAAGGCTCGATCTTGATCGGTGTCAAATATAAACTTGCCAAGGTCTGCACCACCACCTGAATTGTTATCATTTGCCCAGGCCAGTGTTGAGCCACTTGCAGGCCACTTGAGTACCTGACCTGTTGTGCCCACAGTGTTGGGCATTGCAAATGCAGGTAAAACCAAGTTTCCACCCGAATCAACCTGTACTGTGTGTCCGTTATTCTGTAGGCTGTTTGTGCCTGCGGCACCGCCTGCTGTGCGTCCAACCCATTTTACCCCGTCCCAGAGATAGGTAGTGCCGTTGGCACTGTATTCTGTCACCCCAGCTACAAGGTTAGTTGTTGGAAAGTTTAATGCAGCCATTTTTGTTTGTCCTTATTCTTGTATTTACCGTTTTTGTTAATCGTAATAGTTCTGGAACATATAGCTCTGTCCATTGGGAGTGGTGTTCACTGTGGTGCCCACGCATTGTCCTTGTACCAGCCAGGTTCCCACTGTGTCAAACGCTATTGCTTTGAAACGAATATAGCTGCCAGTGCGGGCATGATGCTGTCCCAGGAACAGATAGTTTGCATCTGCCACACCCGCGGTGGCTGTGTGTAATCTTCCTTGGGTGCTGTTGTCCACTCCCACAAACAACGAACCCACAAACTGATCAGTTGTGCCTCTGCTGCCAGTGTAGAATGCCTGTATGTAGATCTGCCCTGAATCCCCAGAGAAATAAAACTCAAATTCTGTGCCTAACAAGTTGGCTGTGATCTGTGGCAGTCTAAAGAGACTGTTGCCACCTGCTATTGTGATCAACTCACCTGCTTGAGCCGGGGTCAATTGTTGGAAAGCACCAGAAGCGTAGGTAGCGCCTATGCTGTCAATGGTTGATATAGCAGGACTTGCATCCACCCAGGCGTTGTTGTAGCGCAGATACAAGCGTCCTTCTTCGGTGTCCCACCAAAGGCTACCTGTGCGGTTAACAATGGGTGGATTTGTGTCCACTGTGACATTTGCTCCTGTGCCAGTTAATACTATACTGCCCACGTTGGCATCTAGTCTTGCTATTTTAGTGTTAGCATAGGTTCGATATGCGTTAAAGTTTGTGGTTATTGTTGCGGCATTGGCATTGGCATAAGTTTTGTATGCGTTGAAGTTTGTGGTTATTGTTGCGGCGTTGGAATTTAGAGTTGCAACATTGGAAGTTAGTGTTCCAATACTAACTCCAACGTTAGTAGCAAATCCTTCAAGGTCTCCTAGAAGACTATCAAAATCAGTTTTCAGTTGTGCAACATTGGCAGTGAGTTCAACAACAGAAAGATCAGTAACACTAGGACTTGCATCTACCCAGGCATTGGAATAGCGTATGTAGGTGCGTCCACCTTCACTGTCGTACCACAGTGTGCCTGTTGTTGATACAGTAGGAGGCGTATTGCCAACTGTGATGCTGGTGTTGGCTACTAGATTTGCTATGGCCAATACCTGCTGATTGGTTGCAAGCACCGTGCCACCTGTTGTGGTGCCATTGTACACCCGCAGAGTATTAAGATCTGTGTCTAGTACAATTTCGCCTCGCACACCATCGTATGCACTGGCCACAGCAGTGTTGCCACGACCTACCAGTATTTTTTTAATTTGTATGTTTGCCGCGGTCATATTTTATATTTCTCCAGCATCAATAATGCCATCTTCAAGAGTTGCACCCACTGGCATGTTGTTGTAATAGCCTGCCAACACTTGCACAGGCAGTCTTGCACTGTAATTGTCGTCAATGTACAGTGGAGTTTCTTTGTTGGTGGTCAGGTCAATCAATTTGACTGTGAACTCATAGTGGCGTTGATCCAGCGAATTCACAACGTCTTTGGGGATGGTAAACACGCCCAGTCCCCGATTTTGGGTTATGAAATTCACAGTAAATGCTTCCACTGTGATGGCATTTTCTGGATCCTGTATGTCTACTTGCACATCGTAGCCAGTTAGATCAACACCTTTTTGATCCTGATTTTTAGTCACAATGTGAATAGGGTTATCAATACCCTGGTATATTTTTATTGTTCTGCTGTACACGATCCTGTTCCTCGTAGAGAAGATGGCTGGATCTATGACCTGAATTTCTAGGATATTTTTGTAAGAAAACGTTTCAATTGTTTGCATAGGATACTGTCGCCATCTGTATCCTATATTTATGGGCAAACAATAATACTTGGCTTAGGCAGTGTACCGGTAGTTGACCATGATTCCCCAGCTTTCTTGCTGGCGAATATCGCTGGTGTCTGCATCAAAGTTCACTGCATGCAGGCTAGCACCGTTGCCTAAATGGAACTTGGCCACAGGATCTTTGCGTGATGCAATGAACTCTCGCACTTGTTCTTCTGTAGGAGGTGCATCAAAATGCTTGCGCAGACTAGGTACAGGGCTCAATGTGTAGAAGTTTTGCACACCTTGTGCGCTGAAATGTCCCACAGCTTCTTTCAATGCTCTAGCACCCACACCCAACAAGGCATCAGGTAGTCGAAAGATTGTGTAAAACATGGCAGTGAGACCTTCATCTTTGCTGTCCACAAAGATACCTTTCATGCTTTGCACTAGATCGTCACCCACACGTGTGCAAATCATGCATTGATTTTTATCTTCTTCTTCATACATCAGCACAGTGCGTGTGCCCACAGTACGTGTTTCCTTATCAATAGTTGGATGCACAGGGTCATGTGCAATTAGCTCTAACCAAGAGCGATCAAATTTTTCAGAGTTGGATGGAATAATCATGGCATTTCCTTGAGGCATTATATGCGTATTTATTACGGCCATAAAAAAAGGACCGAAGTCCTGGCTATAGTGGTCTCTCTGAGCTGAGTTGAACAGCTATCTAAACTTTAGGAGAGTCTTGTTCTATCCTATTGAACTACAGAGAGTATGTTGGCGGAAGACGGAGGAGTCGAACCCCATCCCTGTTAAGAGAACCTGGTTTTCAAGGCCAGTCGCAGGACCAACCCCGCTGCATCATCTTCCATTGATTGGCGTACCCCCAGAGACTCGAACTCCGACGAACAGTTTTGGAGACTGCTATGCTGCCATTACATTAGGGATACATTATTGGTTGCGGGACTTGGATTTGAACCAAGGATGGCAAAGGCTTATGAGACCTCGCTGGTGACCGGACCCTTCCCGCGATAGATTCTATACTGAAACACACTCACCCGAATGGACATATCCTGAGTTCCGCCTGCTGTCGGAAGTGTGTTTTAGTATAGTGGAGGACTGAGAATACATCTCTCCCATAAGCACCTCAAGCATTATTACTAGCCTTGCGAGCCAGCTTTCTCTTGACTTCCACTAGGGTCCTTGCGGATCTCCCAGTCTGCTTACAGCATCGCCGTTTTTAACGTCAGGCAGTAGACGTGTCATCATATGCTATTCTGCGGATTCCATTCCGTTAGCCTTGCGAGCTATTCAGGTGCGCTAACACCTTACGAACCCCCCTCCACAAACTAATGTCACCTTGCGAGCTTCATTAGACTTGATTCACTTGCGTGTCAAGTATTAGATACTTTTCACATATGACCGAGGCAGTCTTTGCGTTTTTGTAATGATAGTCAGGATTTGAACCCGACTGCATCCAGCTTAAAAGGCTAGCGTTCAACCATTGAACTTTATCAACCTACCGTGATGAGCTACCTCTGTTGCTACATAATCTTTTGGACTACATAATACAACTCACCACATACCTTTCCTCTTGCGGAGTAATCAGTGATGTTTCACGACCAGTGTCCTGCATTGCTACAGTCCACCACCCATTAACATTGCACACGAGCCCTTGGGTGCAAACCCTCGAACCAATGCACTACCCTTTCTCATACCAGCTGACTGATTGGTTTTGTTGGGAAGTCAGCACCACCTGTTACTTTTCATGCACCCTGGTTCCCTTGCAGGCCAGTCGACGCACATTCTTTCCCCAACATCAGCTTTGCTGTTACAACCACCGGTCTTATCAGTGATCGCTACCTCGCGATAGTGAGCAGGCTTGTTTACATGAACCATTGCTGGCGCAGGAGTGTAGGACTCATCTGCTTTGGGTGGGTCACCCCACTTATTCTTCGTACACTAGCAAGCTAGCATACAGGACAATAAACTGCCCCGAAATCTTTATGCAATTGAACACTGTATGCACATTTGTATAAAGACTTGTTAACCTAAGCATCTATTATAAGACACTTTTTATTTGTTGTCAATATATTTTGAGCAAAGTCCTAAAAATACATTTGGTAGGGCCACCCGGACTCGAACCGGGAACTGGCAGATTAAAAGTCTGCTGTGATAACCATTTCACCATAACCCCGTATATGGTCCCTGCGGCCGGAATCGAACCGGCAACCTTCTGATTAAGAGTCAGTTGCGCTACCTATTGCGCCACACAGGGTTGTTCGTAATTTTTTGATTTTACGTGCCAACCCTAGACCAATACGGGATCTAGAGCGACACTAGAGTTTACCTCGTTTCATGTCATTCTCCTTTGAATTAAAAACTTACTGGTGCTCAAGTACAGAATCGAACTGTTGACTGCTCCTTACCATGGAGCCGTTATACCACTTAACTACAAGAGCTTGGTGGAAGTGGTGAGACTCGAACTCACGATAGACACCGTATGAAGGTGGCGCATTAGCCGCTATGCTACACTTCCAGACTGGAGCAACGGACAGGATTTGAACCTGTGGTTTTCGGGATTTGCAATCCCGTGCATTGGGCCACTCTGCCACCGTTGCATTTGTTGGAGCGGGCGATCGGGTTCGAACCGACGACATTTACCTTGGCAAGGTAATGCTCTACCAACTGAGCTACGCCCGCATAAATTAGTGCCTAGCTACTCACACCACATGAGCCCTAGACTGAGCAGTTTACTCTGTCTCACGTTACTGTCGTTTGGTCCAGCTATCGTCAACCCGAGATATTTTCCGTACTCCTGAGATGAAGTCGTGTGGTAAGATCTCGCGCACCAAGTCCGTCGTTATGGCAAGGGACCACTCGCCCACTTTAATAACCGTAAAGTGTAACGGAGTTTTTGGCTCCACAGGGTGGGCTCGAACCACCGACCAAATGATTAACAGTCATCTACTCTACCGACTGAGCTACTGCGGAATAAACTTGGCGGAACGAAAGAGACTCGAACTCTTAAACCGGGATTAACCGATCGACGGTTTAGCAAACCGCTCCAATACCATTATGGGACCGTTCCTTGTATTACTATTATATAGCAACTGTGCATGCATGTCAACTATATTCTGGTGTTTCCTAGTGGGCTTGAACCACTGACCTTTAGGATGTCGACCTAGTGCTCTACCAGCTGAGCTAAGGAAACCTGGTACCCTGTCTCTGATTCGAACAGAGAGAACTCTTCCTTTTGAGAGAAGCGACTTTACCTAATTTGTCCAACAGGGCATTGTGTGGTACCAAGAGTTGGACTCGAACCAACCACACCTAGTGCTTCAAACTAGTGCTCTACCTGATGAGCTATCTTGGCATTATCTTAGGGACGCCGGCTCAGCTTGGTCGTTTAAGACACGCAGGACATCTGCGTGGCTCCCTATAAAATTGGGTTGAGGTACGAGGATCGAACTCGTGATAGCGGAATCACAACCCGCGGTTTTGCCACTAAACTAACCTCAACATTGTCTGGCCGGTCCTGCAGGAATCGAACCCACACCGCTTGGTTCGAAGCCAAGCATTCTATCCATTGAACTAAGGACCGAATATGTTGGCACGGGAACTAGGGATCGAACCTAGGACGACAGAGTCAAAGTCTGTTGTGTTACCTCTACACCATTCCCGAACAGATCTGGTGCGACCAGAGAGATTCGAACTCCCCACCCCAACGTTCGTAGCGTTGTACTCTATCCAAATGAGCTATGGTCGCATAATTAGTGCTAGATTGTTTACTGCACAACCTAGCAAAGCAGGGGTCTGTAAACTGCATATAACTTATCACATTGTACTCCATATGCAAGGGAGAGTGCTTGGTATCCTGCACGGGTATCGATCCCGTTCCTACACCTTGAAAGGGTATTGATCTAGCCAGTAATCTAGCAGGATGTATTGAATTTGAGAGCCTACGCCGCATTTATCGTAGATTTATTCAGGACTTACCGGCCGCCTAGCCTGACCTCGAGCACGATGGATATCACTTGGGATCCGTCCAGCGTAGTCTCCTTTACAGACCTCCGCAGTTGCCCGCGGGTGGGAGTTGAACCCATTTGCCTTTTACTGTTTTGGTCCTTCGAAGAAACCTCATTAGCGTGACTGTACTTGCTGACACTCTCAAAACTTGGTGGAGGACCAGGGTATTGAACCCTTGTAGTCAGTATGCTTGCAAGGCAAACCCGCCGCCCTCGGCTCCCCCCATTGTACTATCTACAGGACACCCCTATGGGCTTGGTTGTTTAAGAGTACGCCTACCCAGCGACTCTCCTCTAAAACTTGGCGCCTCGTAGGGGACTCGAACCCCTGACATCCGACTAGACAGGCCGGCACTCTACCAACTGAGTTAACGAAGCAGAAAGATGGAGCGGGGTAGGAGAATCGAACTCCTCGCTTTAGCTTGGAAGGCTAAGGTATTACCACTATACGAACCCCGCATAGATTTTGGTGGAGGATACAGGGATCGAACCTGCGACCTATTGCTTGCAAAGCAACCGCTCTCCCAACTGAGCTAATCCCCCAATGACATGGTCGGAGTACAAGGATTCGAACCTTGGACCCCCTGGTCCCAAACCAGGTGCGCTACCAGACTGCGCCACACTCCGATGATTGGTGCCCCCTGTCCGACTCGAACAGACCACCTTCTGATTACAAAACAGATGCTCTACCTGATGAGCTAAGAGGGCAAAAACTTGGTGCGAGATGAGAGTGTCGAACTCCCGACCCTCTGAATGTAAATCAGATGCTCTACCGCTGAGCTAATCTCGCAAATTAATTTTGTATTTTATTTAACATGGTTGCCATGGACAGTTTCGAAATGTCGACCTATCGGTTATCAACCGATTGCTCTTCCTCTGAGCTACACGGCAAAAATGTGGTACTGGGCACGGGAATCGAACCCGTCTTACAAACGTGAAAGGCTTGTGTCCTAACCGATAGACGAGCCCAGCATACAAATGGTGGAGACGGTAGGAATCGAACCTACGGTGTTTCTGATGTCACTGATTTACAGTCAGCTGCCTTCGCCGCTCGGCACACATCTCCATATAGGAACACACTACCAGTCCCGAGGATTCGAACCTCTTTCTCTTATAGTTTACCACGACTTTTGCAGTCAGGCAAGCAATGTGTTTTTATATGGTGCCCCAGAGGAGACTCGAACTCCTAAAATTTGGCTTCTAAGACCAACACGTATACCAATTCCGTCACCGGGGCAATTTGTCACAACAGATTGTTAAGGAACCATGTTCGTCTGCATGACTATGCAGTTGTTATTAGCAACACGATGTTTGCTACAGTTCCACAAGTATAACATCTTTTTCATTGTTGTCTACTAGTTTGTAAAAATATTTTTCTTCTGTTGTTTTTATGCACTCTAGTTGTTGCGTCCACAACCTGCCGCCTGCCGAGTCATGGTCGGGTGGGCTTGGCCTTCTAGAGTGTATAGTAAAGTGTTCTACACGGATACGTACCCGCCTTTCGCCTCGCGGCTAGAGAACACTTTACTATAACTGGATTTTACACATCTGCGTTGTCGCCACAGACTTATCATCCCCAGTCCCGCCCTCATTATAGCCGATGTTTTGAGTGCCGGCAGGGTCGCGTTCCCTATACACACTTTTCATGATCCTAAAAACAAAAAACCCCAGGGTGTTAAGCCTAGGGTCCTTGGAGTTTGCAGTTGTTAATTTGTGTTAACTGTGCATGGTCTCCTGGACCCTTGATTCCTGTGGTGTGCGATCATTACTAATCTCAGTCGCAGACCAGCTGGCCATTGGCAATGAATAGCCTAGGTTATGCTGTTTGCTAAAGAGTGAGAATGATTTACACATTTTGTTTACTTTTCCTTTTTTACAGGCTGCTTTTGCAACCTATGTCGTATTGTATATTTATTTAGTCCTGCTGTCAACCAGCTTTGGAATATTTAGTTTTTTGTTGTAAAAATACAACAAATTGAATTTGGTGCCCTTGGCAGGAGTCGAACCTGCACACTGTGGCTTATCTAGCCACTGCTTTGGCGAGGTATAAGCTCGCTTCTTTACCATTAAGCTACAAGGGCATGATTGGTGCGACTGGCCGGACTCGAACCGGCATGCCGTGAAGCGGGAGATTTTAAGTCTCCTGAGTATACCATTTCTCCACAGTCGCATTAGAGCACGTTGATCAGATCAACGTATTCGTAATCGTATGCTGTGGAGAGCCTTGTAGTTCATGTGTGTATAATAGCTTGAATGTTTATTTATGTCAAGCAAAAATTTATGGCTTGACAACCAAAAATCCAGCGATAGCAGGGATCACTCGATTGCGTCGAGGTTGGCTGGCCATGGTGGTCATGCTGGTTTGTACTACAAATCCCACTTGTTCTACATGTGCTTGCACTTGATCTGTGCAGGTGTACAAAAATATATGATCATGCGATGCGGCATTGATAGCCGCACTAACAAATGCTGTACCACCCGGCCGTAGCACACGATGCAGTTGTGTCAAGAACTGTACCGGATCCTCCACATGCTCTAGCACTTCAACACACACCAACCAATCAGTACTGGCATCCGGTGTTTGTTCTATGCTTTGCACTGTTGCCTGGTACCTAGTGGGGTTCAGTGCAGATGCAAACTCAACTGAAGCAGGACTGATGTCAATTGCATGTCCTTGTATGTTAGACCATGTTTGCAAGATCTTCCAAGAGTATGCGCCAGATCCGACCCCAACATCTAAAAACTCAGTAGCATCAGCCATCTGTTGCACAAATTGATCTTGGAAAAAGCAAAGCTGACGATACTGGTGCGGCCATAGCCAGTGTGATAACAACAGTCCGGGCAAGTACTCTGTCATCATGTGTTCTTTGTTTAGGTACACTGCGTCACTGACCTGTTGGTGAGTACGATTGCGATACTGTCCGGTGCGGTTGAATTCAATTTGGTACTTGATTAGTCTAGTACAAAAATTACGATAGGCAACTTGATAGGACACAGGAAAGCAATCAAATTCTTGTTTCCAAGAATCACCAAACAGCCGATATGCTTGATCTTGATGGGAGATCATTTAACAAAGTCCACCATTAGTATCACACGTTCGCTTGATGATTTATTAGCAGCCTGGTGTTTTTTCCTATCATCAAACAACATCATCTGCCCTTCTTCCCAATAGTAGCAGGTGTTTTTTACTTGTATAAATGCGTTGCCAGGGCAGATCAGTCCCAGATGCGATCTCCACACATTATCAGTGTAGCCTCTATGTGGATGAATCACACAGTCTGGTTCCATGATAGAAAATCCTGCTAGGTACAGGCCCGGAATGTCTTTGATTAGTTCTCGGGTGACAGGACAATTATCCCATCCTGCTTGTTTCTGGTATTGATGTACAAGAAAATACAAGCGCCAACGCTCGTTGTGCAGTTCTTTCATGTGCCAGAGTTCTGCTTGTTCTCTGTAGAGTAAAAACTCATCACGGATTGCTTGCCAGTTGTCTTGCAACGGCTTGAGGAACGGGTAAGCATCAATTGATTGAAACACAGGAAGTTGATCTCTCATACAAGTATATATGCTGAGGTATTGGTCCGGCGCACAGGAATCGAACCCGTATTCTAGAGGTAGAAGCTCTATGTATTATCCGTTATACGAACGCCAGTTGTTTGGTGGGCTGACTTGGAATTGAACCAAGACTCAATGAATTATGAGTTCACTGCTTTACCATTAAGCTATCAGCCCGTTGAACTATTGTATGTTAATTTATCTTTTGTGTCAATCTTCAACTGAATAGTAGTCTTTGTCCAACCAAGCATGCACGATATCTTCTTGTCTTAGATATCCGTAGCTGTTGACACTGGCTATACAGTTGTCGTTGATCAGGCCTTGGTCAGCCAGGTGCTGCCAATTGGTAGTTCGTGGATCTAAAAAGTTTTCTGAGTTTTTATAAACTGCGGCATAGATCCAAGGATTTTCTCTGCGCTTGTAGAAATAGGCATCACGACAATCAAACCCATTGATGGCCAACATGTACATTAGGTTGCCGTATGTGTAGTTGTAGTAGCATCCATTCATGGTGCGATGCACTAGTCTGTTGTGATGATAGTTTATCTGCTGTGGAATAGTTAAAATCATCATACCATTCACATTCATTTGCTGGTTCCACAATTTAAGTGTGCTCAATGGATTGATTGCGTACTGGAACGCATCGTGGCACCAAAGAACATCCACAGGCTTGGGCAACAATGCAGTTTCAAAATCGCCTTTGATCACTGTGACATTTTCCGGCAAGTCTACTACCAGTCGATTGGTATCTATATCCACAGCATAACAATCAAAATTATAGGGCTCAAATGGGTCTTCTTTGTTGGTTAGTGTAGCCCACCAATTGATATCCAAGCCACCACCACAGCCCAGGTCTGCCACAGTGGTAACAGATTCTAGAAAATCATCATAACCGTACAACAGATCTAGCACATAACTGGAATGTTCGTGACTGTGGTACGGGTTTCTAAACTGTTCCATGCTTCAAAATTTCCAAAATAAGTTTTGTTTTCAGGTGGTCAAGACGTGATTCAAGTTGGTGGCAAGCTTCTGCTATTTCTAACTCGCTGCCCCATGACCGTTGTGTGGCCAGATGAGTGGCCCAACGAGCCACTTCATCTTTTTCCATTTGTACTTCGGCTGCATTACCTTTGGGCTGTGCTCGTACACAAAGATTAAATTCTTCAATAAGATGATCAGCTTGTTCACGCCAGTCAATCATACTGACACATCCTCCATGCCTGCTGTTCTCAATCGCACCACATGACCCAGCATGAAGTTCTTGCTTTCAAGACCTTTCATCACACCCAGCCAGCGATTGCGCAACAGTGCAACTTCATTGATGATGGTTTCAAAGTCAATCACTTCGTCTTCGCCATCCACATACTTTTCAGCATCACGACTTGTGAGTGCTCGAGCATATCCTTCAAGATACTTCTGAAAGTGCTTGCGTCGGATTTTTCGTAGTTGTATGTTCAGATACTCAAGCACCGCTTCAATCTCTTGTAGTTGATTGAAACGATGCTCGGTTATGCCAGGTAGTCCACTTAGGTTCTTTTCAACTATTCCAGCAATACGTACATCACTGCGAGCGGATATGAGTTCAGCGTCATAGTATGTTATGAAGTCTGGTATCTTTCCAAGATCCGCAACAACACGATTGTACCACATCAGTCATCCTGATCGTAATTGTAATCTGTTTCTTCGTCTGCATCGTCTTCTTCGGGGTCCAGATACTCTTCGCTGGCACGTTTGAGATATGCATCCCCACCTGCCAACATTCTCAGGTCCTGGTCCTGTAGTCCACTGTCGCTCAGAATACTAAACATATGATCAGCCGCTGCCTGGCGATCTTTCTGTGGGATGTATTCTTTAAGAGTGGTATACGCATCTATCAATAGATCAATATCTAAGCTCATTCTGTTGTCTCCTCTACTGCCAATTGAGTTGTTGTGACCACATGGTGAGGATTGTCAATGAAGTCTTGCATCACTTTGTCCAAACACTCGTCATCGTTGCGTTCCCAACCCTTGCGGAACTTCTTGATCACTGTTCCATCAGCTAGTGTATATAGCAAACTATTGCCTTCCTTCTTAAGAAGATCCTTGCCCTCCAGCATGTCAGTCATGCCTGAGTATGGGCTCATACCTTGCTCATACGGAATCTTAACTTGCACTGACTCAAACGGCTTGGCATAGCGAGTTTTCATGATTTTACATGCGGCACGAATACCATTGACTTCGCTGACTTTGTTGCCATCTTCATCTTCTTTTAGTTTTAGCTTGCGCATGGCAACCACAATACTTGATGCATAGATAAAGCCTTGACCACCTGAGATCTTGTCATCTGGGTCAAACATGTCTTGACTTGCGTATGTGTGTGCAGTACATACCAGGCCTAGATTCAAGTTACCAAACATGTTCACACAGTTACGAACCAATGCAGCCAGTGCTTTGGGTTTACGACCCATGTCACCTTTCATGTCACCTGCTTCAAACTGGTTAACGTCTGTGGGTGTTAGCAACATACCCAATGAGTCAACCACAAACAGGACCTTGGGACGTTCTGCCTCCGGCATGGTTTTGTATTCCTTGACAAATTCGCTAATCATCTTGGCCACATCGTCAATCATTGCCATATTGAGTTTCAACAACTTGTCTTCGCTGGTGTCTACGTCCAGTGCATGTAGCCACTTTTCGTCCAGTGCGTTTTCGCTGTCAATCAAGATAACATAAATGCCTTGTTTTTGTGCATTGGTAATCAAGTTACCCGAACAAATAAATGATTTGCCTGCGCCTGATTCGCCGGCAAACACAGTGACCTTGCCCATTGGAATGCCTTTATCAAACGCACCCGAGATAAGATAGTTTAGTGTGTAGTTGCCTGTTGAGATCCATGTGTCTGGATCGTTAAAGCCGACGCTGATACCGTCGATGCTTTTTGTAATAGATTTTCTAAATTTAGATAGGTCAAAAGGTTTTGCCATGATGTTCTCCGAGTTTGTTTATGTTAACATGTTATGTATCGCAAATCAACCTTGTAGTAAAACATATGGATCATTTTCCAAATTGCGATACACCACTTGTCTTAGGTCTGCTAGTTGTTCTGTGTAGTTGGAAAAATTGCCCAGTGGAATTGCGCCAGGCAAAGGTTGAAGTTGGTTCTTGTTGCACCATTCAATATATGTTGGGGATGGTAAGACACAATGTGGCTTGACCAACTGCATTGCAATATTGAATTGTATGTGACTGAAATTATCAATTTCACTTAGATCACCGTCATAGTGCCATGCATCAAATGTAGTACGGCCAATGTTAGCATACTCAATCCGTAAATGACACTGATCGTAGCTGAAACACTCTGTATAGTCCAAACTGTTTATTGCCAACGGCAAAGTATTTGCCAGGTTGTCAAACTCCAGTAAACTATGATCGTAAAATTCAATTTCGTGTGTGTTACGATTGATTCTATCAAAGTCAACACCTAACTGGTTCATTATTTGCTTTAGATTAGGATGTTGGCGACTTAATCGTTGCCAGTGACAATGTATCTGCTCCATGTAACGTTGATCTAGTATTCGATCAGCTGAAATTTCAAATGGCTCAAGGTGGAATGCAGGCAGTTTGGCATTGATTGCGTGTAGCGTGTCTAGTACTTCTTTACCAAGTTGTATTGGCATTGGGTACTGTTCGCGCACACAAAATCTATTGGCTTTTTGCTCCTGTAAGGACTCTAACCATTTGTCCGTCAGCGGATTGTGAAAAAAGCCCAGGGACAAAAAGTCCCCAGACTTTTCAAAAACCAGTTTCATTAGCTATTTTTTTGACGGCTACGAATCATTGCCAAGATGTCTTCAGCACGTTGGCTAGAAGGTTTGGCTTCAACTGGCGCAGTTGCGGCAGGTACTTCTGCTTCATCAACTTCAAACGGAGGAGTATCTTCGATTGGCACAGATGCAACAGGTGCTGGCTTGGCCGCTACAGGTGCAGGGCGAGCGGCTGGTTCATCACCAGTGCTACCTTCACCACCACGGAAGCCTGCCGGCTTGAAGTACTGGCTCCAACGATCTGGATCATATGCTTGACCATCTACACTTGCTTCAAACATTTCCTTGATCACTTTCAACTCTACATCAGAGGGCTTCTTAGGCAAGAAGTCTGCAAGATTGAACAAACCAAACTGTTCAATTGCTCCTGCTTCTGCGGCTGTGAGCGCAGTTTCCTTGCGGCTCCAGCTTGAAGTGCTGTAGTCAGCGTAGCCACCTTTAGAAGTCTTCTTAACAGTAAAGTCAAGACCGGCTGCGTAGTCAGTTGGCATATTTTCCATTTCAGGATCCATCAATGCATTCTTAACAATGTTAAAAATCTGAGGACTGATGATGAAACGACGGATTGGGTTTTCTGGTGTCTTGTCATCTGCAATTGGGTTCTCGTGTACAAAACCCTGGAACAGGTAACTTTTCTTTTTCCAGTACTTGCGACCCATTTCTTCCAGGCTCTTGTCTTTGAACCATGTGCGAACTTCTGCCAGCACAGGGCAAGCATCGCCGTACATTTCAACACAAGGTACTTGTACAATAACAGGCTTGCTGTCTGCTTGGCCTTTGATGCCAGCAAATGGCAAACGAATCATTAATCGTTCAACCCAGAAGAAAGAATTTTTGGAGTTGCCGTCTGGAAGAAAACGGACTTTTGCTGTGGTACCTTCTGCGATGTTCCAATGCGGATAAATTGCATTGTCGCCTCCGGTTTGATTGCCGCCTGTGCGGTTGTCTTGCGCTTGTAGTTTTGCGCGAATTTCTGCGAGAGATGTAGCCATGATAGTTTCCTTTATAAGTTAAGATGGTCTTTATGTGCCTAGATACACACTAGCACCCTGCTAGTATATAACAGTAGTATTTATGATGTCAATAAAAAAGGCACAAATTTTGTGCCTTTGGAGTAATGATTCGAACGCTTATCGTAAGCCGGCAATTCGAAGCATACGAGTGAGTTCTTCACTTTCTGCCATTGGAGGAGTGGCAGGTGGTGGCTGTGTGTCTGCAGGATTTGGTGCAGGCTCAACTGGTGCTTCTGGAGCGGCGTCAGGTGCGCTGGCAGTGTCTTCAGCACCAACCACTTTGTCATACAGTCCAGGCATTTCTTTTTTAATAAACTGTTTTACTGCTTCATTGGCATCTGTTTCTGGACCACTGATTTCAGCCAGTTCGTGTAAGTTATCAAACAGTGTGTCATCGCCTATTAGGTCATACAATGCGTTGGTAGCATTAGTAGCGTCAACTCCAACCTTGAGTGGTTGGGCCAACAAGTCTTTCAACTGTTGTAGTTTTTCAGGTGTGTCCGGAAGTGCCCAGGTACCTTCGCTCAACATGTCAATGTCTTCAAGAGTGATTTCATAATCCGTTTCTTCAATACGATCACGCAAGGAAGATTTCAAGTTTGCATTTTCACGAATACCACGTAGGTCACGTAGGTAAGTTGTGGCCAATTGCACTGCAAGAGCACGTTCTTCTTGCACTGCTTCAGGTTGTGTTTCGTTCAAGGAACCAAACTGTCCTGCCCAACGTTCAGCAAACTGGCGCACTTCTGGCATGTCTACTGCACGTGCGGCAATGTCTTCTAGCACACGTGTGACCAATGCTGTGTTGTCCACATAGCGTAGACTTTCCATGTACTGGTCTTGTGCATCGTTTTCTGCCATGACCAAGGCCATTTGTTTTGTGATCACATGTTTGACTGTTTCCAGTTGTAGCTGGCGGCTTTCTTGTTGACGCTTGTATGCCTTGTGTACATAGTTCAAGCTGTCCATTAGTCTGTCATCAAATACCTTGCGACTAAAACGTTCTTTGAGTGCAGTGACATCTGCATCGTCTTCTTCGTCTTCTTCATGTTGGAATGTTTCCATGAAGCGAGAATAACCACGACGGCCTTTTAGTGCTGATAGATGTTCGTGTAGGTCGCGATATCGAGATGTTGCGGCTTCTACCATGCTACCTGTTTCAACATCTTCAAATGTTCTGTGTTTCATTGTGCGGGCAAAACGCCCTAGCTCGCCCATTTCGTTTACCACGTTGACAATGTAACTGCCAACATCATCATACAAGTTGCCGCCTTCGCTCACGTGACGTGCCACTGCACGGGCACCACTCAGCTTGTTGACTGGCATACGGAAACGTTCGCCTTGTGCATTCTCAACGTAGATACTTTCAATATGTCGACTGCGACTACCGCGGCGCTCAGGATCAATGCTTTCATTGTGACGCACAATTAGTCGTGCGTTGCCAACATTTTCAAAACTAAGTCTTGGGGTACCATATAAACGGCTTTCGTTGACGTTTAGTTCGTCGGCGCTGTATGTGCTGTCAGTTTTACTCACTTGTTTGATATCCTTGATGTTTAAGTTACTGCGACTGATGTCGCGAGTATCAAATGTTAGGAGGTTACGCTTGGCAAAATAACGCAGTTCACGCAGGAATGTGTACCACTCTTGTCTTTGTTCTTGGTCCATCTCTCCGCTGATGTTTTTGCTGAAGTAGATCTTCAAACTGTTTTCATCAATCAGACTGATAGTAACGGTGCCAAAGCCATGCCCATTGGAATCCTGATAATCAAAGTTGAAAAATCTTGCTTTTTCTGGGTCAGTTGTTGCTTTGGCTGTTTCGTCGCCCAGGCTCACATCTTCAAATCTACTGCGGATTTTTTCAAACAGTGCTTCGCCAATTTTAGTAATTTCTCTCATAGTAGAGTATTTAGCCTCATATTAGTATAAAGGGCATGGGTTCGATAAAGTCTTCCAGTGTGTCACGCAACTGTTTATCCAGATTAGCATCAAAGCCTTGTAGCAGTTGTAGCATGCGAACCACCAACATCATGCTCATAACTAGATCGTCTGTTTCACCTTGCTTGGCTGCATAACTAGTGCCATGTGCCACAAAGGTCTTGAGTTCAGAAATCAAGTTCTTGCTGGCAACAGTGAGTTTCTTGGTTTCTAGAAGTGCTTTGAATTTGGCGCACACAGCAAGTTTGGTTTTGTTTGTGGTGTTGAATCCTTTACGATAGGACCTAGCGCCACCCATGCGTTTTGGTTCGCTCAAGAAAATACCCGGAATGTTTTCTTCGCCAATTTCTGCAATGGCAACCAAGGCAGCTTCGCCCAGTGTGTTGTTCTCTACAGAATAGTACACGCTGGTGCTGTCTGTGCATTCTACTAGGTGACTGGTAATTTCTTTAAGAATAGCCACTTGTCGTTGCACAGGTGTTTTGTTGTGCTGCCACTCTGCCACTTGCATCAAGCTAGGCAGCTCAAGCACTTGCATAGCACTAGGGTCACCACCTGTGCCAAGGCTTGGATCTAGTCCCACAAGATATGTACAGCCCTTTTGTGGCTTCTTGTACCAGCGCACTTGTCCCTGACGTTCAATTGGTTCAATGCCAGCCATCTCTATTAGGTGAATTGGATTGATCAAGGTTTCGTCAAAGATAATGAATTCGCATTCCATTTCTCGGCGGAAACGTTCTTCTCCCAGTTGAGATCGCATTTGGTCTGCCCACTTGTTATCACGGTCTGGGTGCTCTTGCCACTTGCTACGATATGCTTTGAATCCATTTGTACCAACTTCTGTTTCATTGCCAAATTCATCAACACACTTGTTGGCCTGTTTCCAAATCAGTGCAAACTGATCTTCGTCTGAATTTGGAGTACTTGTGATGATACACTTACCACCAGTGGCCAGTGTGGGTGTGATTGAAGTCCAGAAGTCTTTTGCAATGGTTGGGCGCACAAATGCGAACTCATCGCAATACAATAATGATATACTCATACCACGACCAGTGTTTTCTGTTGTGGTTTGTGCAACAATACGGCTTCCGTTATCAAAGTCGATTGAGCCTTTGTTGTAGCTGGTGCTACCTGCTCGGATAAAGTCTGGACAATTTTCGTATGCATAGCGTATGCGTTGCATGATCTCTTGTGCGCCCAGGTACTTGTGGGCCGCAACTAAAATTGTAGAATCTGGTATGAACATTGCGTACCATAATAAATACCCTGCGGCACTTGTGGATTTGCCCGTTTGTCTAGGCATTAAACTGATAGAAAACCTATAATTGTGGTAGGTATCAATAAGTTTCTCTTGATATCCGTAGGGATGATACTGTATACTACCTTTGGTAGGATGCTGTATGTAAAAATAGTTGTCCATGAAATACTGTGGACCCGTGACAGGATCAGCGCAACGAGCAATTTCAATAATTTGCTGTTCTGTGAAATTTTCAACCTGGTGCGCTTTTTTTACAATTACGCCTTCTAGACTTTTCGCCATGATAAACTTTGTGTCCTTATTAAATAGTATTTAACATGAACTGCTTACTTCTTAATTCTAATTATGAACCAATTTCTATCCTGCCATTGAGCATCATCAACTGGCAACATGCCATCAAGTTGATGTTTTTGGATAGAATACACGTGCTGGAAGAATACGAACATCTTGTGGCTCGTAGTTCCAGTCTCACGATTCATTACCCAGCAGTTGCAGTGACCAAGCACTACTTCAACAACAAAAAGGGTGTGCGCCTGAGTCGGAGCAATTTGTACCTGCGTGACTTGTACCAATGTCAATACTGTGGTGATACGTTCCCTGGCGACCAATTAACAATTGACCATATGATTCCAAAATCAGCTGGCGGTAGGGTAACTTGGGAAAATGCGGTAACTGCTTGCAAGCCATGTAATCACAAGAAAGGCACCAAGCTGTGGAAGCCCATGCGCTTGCCGTACAAGCCCGATTACTACAACTTGGTTTCTAAATGGAAGAATCGCCCTATCCATATTGAACACCCAAGTTGGATGCAGTACCTAGGCGTTGAAGACAAACGTATGGTCAACGGTTAGATCCACCCCATAGTGCAAACCATGCGGGTGTGCCCGGCTTGATGCCTTGTTCGCGCATCAGTCGGGCTTTGTCATTTTGTGGATTATCTTTTTGCCAAGCAGGTAGTGTCATAAAGTTTGTTCTAGGAACCACACCATTGGCTATGGAAAACACAGGATCGTGTTCATCTAGCACAGTGTCAGGTATTGCACTGTCTGAGTTGGCTGTGCTTGTGAAACGATATTGTTTCATACTGGGCTGTAGGGATTACGAAAACGATCATGGCCGTCGTCCTCAGGATACACAGGATAATCGTTTGGGTTCATTATTCGGCAGCGCCTTTGCACTTGGCACGTTTGGCATTGGTCAATGCACCGTAGTCAACTGCCCAGATTTGGCCGCCTGGAACTTCTTTGGCATTGGCAGGAAATGCAAATGCAACACCTGATGCTTTTTCAACAGCGTCCAAGCTAACACGCATCGGAACTAGATCGTTGCCTTGGCCACCTTCGTGCTTGAAAGCAAACGCCATTACTTCACCTGTTACAGTGTCTGTGACAATTTTGTAAAACATGTGCGGTACTACAACTTTGTTATCGCCAATGGTTTTGTCACCAGCGCCATATATAGCTCCAACGTATACCACAAGAGTGTGTCCACGTTGCACTGCCCAGCCACGGGTTGCAGTTTCCAACAACTTCCAAATGCCACGATTGAAACCAGGCAGTTGTGGGTACATGTTTGTTAACAAAAAACTTTCCTTCTCCGCACGGTCATTGAAGCTCATGTCACCATTGGGTGCCACATGACCAATGTCATACCCTGACTTGGCATAGTCGCTTAACTCAGCACGTTGCCCTTTAGGAATGCTTTGGTCTGGTGCAAAACCATTTGAACGTGGTACGCAACCCAGTGCGTTCTGCGGTGTCAGTGTGTAACTGACCCATACAGGAATACGTGCAGCCGGATCATTTAATGTAACATAAGCATGGCGGCAGATTGCCATGCCGGGCTTTTTAGTTTGTGGGAAACCGTACGGTGCTTGTGCTTGACACTGTGCGGGTGGCAATGGCGCCCATTGTTCCCAGGCCTGAGCTGTGGTCGCGAATAATGTGATTGCTAAAATTGATAATAACTTCTTCATTGAAAACCTTTGTAAATATTAGTCTTGCCCAACTCCAAATGCTTCGGGTGGGTTTTCGTTCAGCATGCGCTCAACTTGTTTGACCCATCCACTGACATCACTTGACCCAATTTCTTCCACGTCACCCACATAATCAGCAACATCATCAATTGCGGCCATAACCGCTTGTGGACCATGCTTGAGCAAGTCCGGGCGCTGATTCATGATTCGACGAGTGATGGCCTGTGCAACAGGGCTGTCACCGTAGTCTTCGTCCAGGTGCTTGCTTGCTGTGTCTTTGATTGTCATGCCCTTGCTCATCTGCTGACCAATGGCAGCAAAGGATTCAGTTGGTTGTTCTGCAGACTCAATCAAGTCTGCAAACTTTCTAAAGAAACGTGGATCCATGTTATTTGGCCTTCTTGAGATATTCGTATTCAGCGGCCAAGCGTGATTCTAGTTTCATTGTTTCCTCACGCATGCCCATTGGATTGTCGCCACCCTTGTAGTTGTGCTTGTATTGTGCTTTGGGACGATTCAAATCAGCGCCTTGTTGCATCTGTTGTTTGACTGTACCATACTCTGGCTTGGGTGATTGTACGCCTTGCGGCACTGCATTTACGTCAGTGTCGCCGTACTCTTCTTCAACTTCAACTTCTGCGCTGGGTGCCTCTTCGCCGCCTGCTGACATTGCAATCACACGTGGTGCAGAGTGTGGTTCAGACTGTCCACCAATGCCGGCCAATTTCAACAGTTGCATCAGCTTGTCTGCTTCTTGCCCAGTTGCAGTAACGTTAACACTCTTGTCGCCTTTGCTACTTAGGCTAGTGTTGATGTTCATAGAACTTTCAGGTTGAGTCATGCCACCCGAGATTGGTCCCATTTCGCCGCACTCGTCCAAGTCTTCTTTGTCGTCTTCCTTGTCAGCCACTGCTTTTTTCATTGGCTCTTTTTTATCGCCATCTTTGTCCATGTCTAAAAAGTCGGGCTTGCTTTCCATCATGCTGGCACTCCAGCACTCTGCAAAACCATGCTTGGCACACATGTCGCCTTCCGCAGTCATGTTGCACTCTGACTCGTCGGTGCCTTGACGCAACATCGCAAAGTCTTCGCTGTCTAGTTTGTTGTTGTGATTGCGATCTAGTTTCTTTTGACCGCCATGCAAGCCAGCAAGTCTTGCCAGCTCATCCAATTCCATGTCGCCTTCCATAGCAGGCATATTGGTTTCGCTTACTTCAACATCACCTTGTTGCAGGGCTTGATCAAAGTGATCAGCCACCCACTCGTATGGATCGCCGTCACGTGCTTTTTTAACACCGTATGGCATGTCGTCAAAGTAGTAGTCATACAATGCTTCAAACAAGTCATTGTCCATGTCACCACCTTGAGCAAACTCACGCACTTCTTTACCAAACTTACGAACAATAGCTTGCAGGCTGCTTTCGTTCAGTTGCTTGCCCGGTAAATCTTTTGTCTCTTTAACTTTATTAGCAACTGGATTCTTTTTCTTGAAGGACGGATAAGGTGCTGTCTGCGTGAATGCGTTGGAGGTTTTAGCTGGCTTCCACTTGTCGCCAATGGCTTTTTTCATCGGCTCTTCTTTGTCACCATCTTTGTCCATGTCCAAGAAGTCAGGCTTGCCTTCATAGATGGCTGCCATCTCTGCCAGTGTGTCTTCCACAAAGGTGGAGAGATTGATATGCTCTGCTACTTTCTTTGGACGACCACGACCACGTTTTGGTGCGTCGGGATCTTTCTTGGCATGAATACGTGGACGTCCACGTTTCTTTTCTCCGGTGCTGGAAGTTGATGAACCGTAGTCATCATCTTCTTCGTCACTGCCTTGATAGTCACTGCCGTAAGATCCTTTGTGGATCAAGCCAGTCTTGGTCTGGATTGTTTGTCCTTCTTTCATGCCTAGTCGTTCCTTGGCTTTGGCCAAGCCTGCCGAACCTGTTGGGCTTTTGCTTGCTTCGTCATCTAGGTCTTTGGTAGAAACTTTCCAGTCGCCGCCTTTGGCTTTGCGTTGGAATGCAGGAACATCACTCTTGTTAGGAGAGTCTTTGTACTCACCTTCTTGAACTTCTTCGCCGCTGTCTTTGCTCTGCATGTAGTCACGTGCTGTGTCTAGGTAGTCAACTGCTTTTGTAATTTTTGCTTGTACCCACTCTGGCAAGTTCTCATCTGCGTCAAGGATACTGCGTAGTTCTTCTGCGGCGTCTTCTGCTGTTTCAAGATCTTGGTCAGCCATTTCGCCTTCGCGGTCATACTCGCCTTGATCAGTGATGTCGTCATAGCCTTCGTTGGTCTTCTTGGCGTCTTTAGCAGCCTTCTTCATTGGCTCTTTCTTGTTGCCATCCTTGTCAAGGTCAACGTAGTCTGGCTTGGACAGCATGTCTTCATCCATATCGGCTTCACCCAAGTGACCAAATTGTACATCATCTGTGTTGGTGAATCGTGTGTTCTTCAAGCGTGGCGGTAATTCTGCATTGAAAACGATATATTTTAATTCATCTTCTGTTGGGTTTACTTGTTCGAGGTCATTCACTAGATCGCCCATGGCATCATTGTCCCACATGTCATTACCGTACATTGCGGCAATGGCATGATATATCAGCATCTCTGGACCGTCATCTTGTACAGCATCTAGTGCGTCCTGGAGACGTCTTTTGCCGCCGCGCTTTGATGAGGATTCTTCCATGGTATCAGTTGAAGTCCGTGCAGTAGGTGGCGTCCAAGTTTTCTTCTTTGCTGCCGCGGTACGTTGAGCTTCAAGATCATCTAGTTCTTTTGCTCTCTTGGCATGCATTGCCGCATACTCTTGATCAGGATTCTTGATTAATTCTTGTGCGGCACGAGCCCACTCGGCTCGCTTTGCGGCAGCGGCAGCGCGAGCATCCATTGGCTCTTCTTCTAGTTGCCCAGCCTTCTTCATTTTCTGAAACTGTGCGCCAGCAATCCGCTCACCTTTTTCACCGCCGCCGGCTTTCTTGGCCAATGCCTTGAAGCCTGTGGTAGCATTGTTGTGCTTGCCCATATCTTTTTCAGCAACATAGCTTTCGCTCAGTCGTTGAACAAGATCTTTCTTGAATGTACTAGAATTGTCTTCTGTCACTGGCTGTTTGGCAGTGGGTGCTTTAGGCTCAAGTGAATTCAGCTTGCCTAAGATGCTGTAAATGTCGTTGTGCTTGCTCATATTATTTTCCTCTTGCGCCTTGTAATTTATTCTTGTTGCTGCCTACTGGGCTGGTAGTGCCCTGTGGCAAATCGTTTGTGGACTTGCTGTCTGTCTTTTCTTTTGCCGCAAACTCATGCTTGGTTGTTTCAAGACTCTTCAAGAAACTCATCACATGCTTGTCGCCAACTTGGTCTTGCGAATTCTTAACATCGTCCACTAGGTCTGTGTTGGCCAGCAATGGTTCGCCTGGCTCATGCACAATAGCACCTTCGTTGTCGTTGTTGGGGTCAATCACCATAATGTTACCCAGTGGAATACCTGTGCTGTTGTGAATGTTCTGCGCAATCATTGGAGGATTGGCAGGATAGTTTGTTTTGATATCAAAAACATGACGCTCAACTGCGCCAAGTTTATGGAATTCGTTTGTGTGTGCGATAGGCAAACGCTTGGGTTTGCTAATGTCTGCTAGATCGTATGCAGTTAGTCCTTGCTCAATGTGGTCTAGCATGTCTTTGTCTAGATCGCATCCGGCAACTTTGACACGGAATCCATACTGTCTATGGCTTTCTGTCAAATATTCAGTAAAAGATTTCATGTGAAAATTCCTATTATTTGATATTTATTCTTTTTAATCATTTTTTTTGCCAAGGATACTGCGGAGCAATTCATTTCTATCAATTATCATGCCTTGCCCTTGTATGGCTGATTCTTCAGGCGGAGCATCCTTTTTGGCCACTTGATCCAGTCTAGCTTTCTTCAGCTGTAGATCAACCATGCGTAGTTTTTTGTCTAGCTTGGCTTGTTTGGCTGTGATAGCATGACCCAGTAGCATGCCGGCTGTTTGAAAGATCACACCAGAGTAGCGTGGTTCTACATTCATGCCCAGATCCATTAGGTCTTCAAACTTGTCCTGTGCCAGTTTGGCCAGCTCGTCCATTTCGCTATCTGCTGTTTCCAAGTCCCGCACTGTGGGTAGTGCGGCATCGATCTTGTCTATAGCATCGTCTATAGCAAGTATAGTATCTTTGTGCTCACTAATTGTTTCTGCTGGATCACCTTGTTGAGCGTCTGGAAGATCAAACAGTTGTTCGAGTTTTTTAGTCATACCATATTTACCGAGCTTTTCCCTGGTGGAAAATCATATCCTCGGTAACTATGCGAAAGGTTAAGCCTTGATTCCTGCACCAGGCCCTGGCGGCTTCCCATTTGGCTGCATTCAGCGCCACAAAGGCTTGATCACGCAGGCTTTTTGCGCCTTCCATGCTGACTTCCTTGCTGGGTTTGACTTCTATTACTTCTGCATGCTTCTGGCCGTTTTTGTCTTCGTACACAATCAAAAAGTCCGGAACGTAGATAGTGTTCTTGTTGGTAAAGGGATTGCGGTAAGGTATGTGTACTGCTTCACTGGCCCATTGTATCACCCTGGGATTGTTGTCACAAAACTGCATGAATACAAATTCCCATCCTGAACGATATGTGGGTGTTTTGTTGCCCACATACTTTGACGGATTCTTTATCTGGAATTTGCCCTGGGCATACTTGCTCATATCATTATGGTGCGTTTGACGTAGTTGGATGTGATAGGTTGATTGTTTAGTCCAAGCAAACTTGTGCCCACTCTATTGAGATTCAGGAACATGGCCAAATAAGTGTTGAGTTCACCACGGCCAACTTTTTTAAGTTCAGCCAGTGTGCTCATTGGATTGATGTTTTGTGCCAAGCTGGTTAGTATCACACTGGTTGCAAGAATTTTAGCACTGGCTTGATTGCCGGTGTACTGATCAAAAAATGCAATGACACTATCGTTGACGTTGGTCGCTATGTTGAGGTCCTTGACAAAAAAATTATTAAAGTATTTGGTAGACGATAGTTGTGGGTCCAGTGGACTTAGGTTTACTGGTTCTAGGTTGCTGGGATTACTCATGCAAAATTGTCTCCAAAGTCAGGTTTGTTTTGATTTGATGCTAGTTTTGCTTCATAATCATAGTTGATGTTTGCATACTCTTTGCCAGCAACATCGGTGTATTTTGGATTGGCAAATATTCCAGCCTTGGCTTGCTCAACAGAAGATGGTATTGCTGGCCATTGACGTTTCCAGTTGTCAGGTGCTTGATAATGTGTGTCTACCACACTGCCACCATTGCTGGTTATAGCACGGCTGGTTGTTGGTGCGGCAGCTTGGTCTCGTGTGGCACCCGGAAGGAACTTAGAGGCAGCTATACCAAGTCCAGCCAGCAATGCCACACTGGACCCTCCGGTGCCGCGGCCAATGCCACCACCACCTGCTATGCTACTAAACACACCGTCTACACCTTTGGATATTCCGCCAATCAAATCACTCACGCCAGGCACTGCAATACGGCTGCTGGGATTTTGACCTCGAAGTATGCCTGTACCAATGCTTTTGAGTTCATCAATTGCCAGTCCTTTAAGGTTTGTGTTTTTGTTTGCTTGTATGGCACGACCGCCTTTGAATATGGCGCCTAAGATATTGCCATCCTTGAGATCTTGTGTGATATCTGTTGCCGCGTCAAGTATGCCGCCTGGACCAAGGATACTTTGTGTGCCACCACCTGCGGGAGTAAGAGGACTAGGGTTCAGATCATAATGCAGTGTCATGTCACCAAAGTTGTTGGGAGTGACAAATCCCTTGGAGTAGTTCACAGTTTCAAACTGCACACTCATGTCGTGTTCCATCAAGCTAGTGCCGTCATGTGCATGACTACCGTGTTTGAATGATGTGATAATGGGGTTTTGCAATGTATAGCAACTGAATCGTTTTTGGTGGAAACTAAAAATATCAATTGCTTTGATCATTTGGTTGTCGTCATCAAAGTACTTGCCCGACAGCGGAGTATAACCCCAGTCCTGTGTCATTCGTGGTTGATACTTGTGGCTTGCACCATAAAGTGCATCAGTATAATCACTGTCACGATAGTAGTAGCTGTAGTAGTCATACCAAAATTCTCTAATGATGTCAGACGAATCATCGTGAAACTTGAGATTGATTGGATCGTATTTTAATTTTGACTGCACTAGGTTTGGACGATTGTAGGCATTGAAGTTTTTTACCTCTACCGAGTACTTGGGCAGATCAACTGTTTTTGCTAGAACACCTATCTCTAGTTGCCTATCTTTAGGAAGCCTAGTTAGGTTTGAGTTCAGCGTAATGCGAACAAAAAACAGAAACTGATACTTGGGGCTTAGTTCATAGTTGTTGGTTGTGAACAACTGACTGGCGTGACGAAAGTCCCGCAACTGTGGTCCCGTAAAAGCTTCAGAAAGAAATTGGTCTAGCATTCCCATTGGCAAGTGTCCTATATTAGATATTTAGTCCAAAAAAAAGCCCGGGGTTAGCCGGGCTTGAACTTGCCGTCTGACTTGATTAGCCAGTGATAATACGTGCGCCTTTTGCCAAGGAACCAGCAATACGTTCTCCAACGTATGTACCAATCCCTGTGCCGCCTGCTACTTGCAGTGCGTTATCATAGCGTACTGTTAGTGCAATTTTAACTGCTTCTGCGTTGGCATAATTCATCTCACCGTATGCTACTTGTTGCAAGAAACAACCGTACATTTCCCAAGTTTCAAGAATGCCTGCTTCGGCACCTTGTGACCCATCTAGTACTTCTAGCTTGGTGATAAACTTATAGTCAATACCAGCGGCTGCTGATGCTTGTTCCATAAAGTCAAATTGTTTCTGAACTTGTTGACTTACCAAACGACTAACTTCGTTGCCGGCATCATCACGTAGGTTGATTGTGATATCAGTCCAGTCTGGTTTGCCTAGCAATTTAACTTTGCTGTTGTAGACATCGATGTTCAAGTCCCCGAAAGAAACTTGAGGGCGAGTGCAGTCCATCACTTGTTTAGTGAGTTCTGTTGTGGTTGGGTTAACACCAAAGTTACTAAATGTTACACGGAATCTGTAACCTAGTTTTGGCATCAACAGACCTTGATTAGACGCACTTTGATTAGTGGCCAACGGTACTGTGAATTTTGTTAGTGACGAGACTGCCATTATATTCTCCTATTACTCATATTTATCGCAAATTGGTTTCAGAATGGAACGGACTAGCCGTTCCATTAACTGACACTATTATTTGCCGCCTCCTGCGATTGCGCCAGGATTCTTCAAGCGGATTGGAATGTAGATGAACTCAACGTCTTTCATTGGTTCAATTGCAATGTCTACATACAATTCGTTTCTAGCAATTCTAGCTGGTGTGTTGTTGCTGTCATCGCAAACCACTAGGTAGTCGTATACACCACGCTTGGCAACCAGGTCGTTCATTGCGCCATCAATGATGGCTTTGATCTGATCACGTGTGATCTTGTCATTTGGTTCAAACAAGAAGCTGTTTGAAATACCTGACAGGATTGTACGGATGTAGTTTACCAAGCGACTTACGTTCACACGATCAGTTGCTTGTGGAATTGGACTACGTGTTTTCTGACCAAACACTGCCAACCCAACACCTGGTAAGTTAGTGATAGGATTGATACGGTTCAAGTACAGTGTATCACGCAATGCGTTGTTAACACCATTCTTGATAAACAAGCCGGTGCTACGATCCAGGTAACCAACTGCTGTTGCATTGTCAACCAAACCACGACGTGCGCCTGCTGGAGCAAACCATGAATAGCTCACATTGTCATTGTACAAGAATGTACGCAATGCCATGTGACTTGCAGGCATAACAATTTCTGTGCCGTCAAGCGCATTGGTCAAACAAGCTGGATAGTACAAAGCTGTGTTAACGTCTGCTGTTGTTGCAACATTGTTGCTCCAATCAATGATATTGGTGCTGTTAGCTGCCAAGTCAATTGGTGTGTCGCCCACAACAAAAGCTGTCTCTGAACGATCAACGTTCAATTGTTTCATGCCTGACAGCAACTCAGGATAACCTGGGCAAGCAATCAAGTTGAATGAGAATTGGCTTTCACGAATTCGTGTGTTGCTGGAAATTGCGGCTCTTAGAGCGGCAACAACCATTGCACGTTGAGCTTTGTGGCCCATGTATGGTGTACCGTTGGCCGCATTGCCACTTGCATTGACCCATGTGCTTGGCTCTGCTGGCAATGAATCGTTTGGATAGTTGTCATCTGTAAACTTAGCGCCAACATATTGTTTCACGTTACCGCCTGAGCGGCGTGTGTTAAACAACAGTGTACCACGTGGGTACAATTGGTAACTCGGGCAATCCAAGTCTTGATAATCGCTTACTAGTAGTTCAGCAATGGTTGGTAAGGTACCGCTGATTGGATCGCTTGTACCGTCAGTGTCCCAACGTGCGTCTGCAAACACAATACCATTTTGGCTAGTGCGATCAGTGTTGCTGATCTTGACCCAGGTTGTTCCGCTGTAACGATAAATTACTGGGAAGTTTTCTAAGTCACTGCTGTCAATCCACAAGTCGCCGCCTACCAATGGGTCGCCGCTAACTTGAGTAGTTGGCTTGCTGGCTGTGATAATTGGACCTGTTGGATCTGTGTTGGTTAGGTCATATCCGCGAGCGTCTGCGCTGACGTTACGATAACCTTTCCATCCTGCTGTGTCTGCAACCATGATGTCAACGTCAAGCATGTCGCTGTAGTACCAGTATGTGCCGTCTGCTGGTTCAGCATATGGCTCGCTGGTGCTGTAGGTATAGCTTGCAACACCCCAGTTAGAAGCTACTAGATTAGAAGTAACCGGGTCAACAATAATGCCTGAAGTTGCGCTAGTGAAACCGCCATCAGCAAGTGCTGTGCCGCCACCCACTTCTGCCAGTTCAATCTCACCACCAGTGCGGTGTGTAAAGCTGATGTTGCCAGAGCTTTCAACTTGGCAAGAGAAGTTAGGAATACCTTTGCTCAATACTTTTGCAACAAATCCGTTAACGGTGGTAGCATCAAGTGTAACAGTGTATGTAGTCTTTGTTGATGTGCCTGGCTGTGTCACTGTGATAGTAAATGAGTCAGACACAGTAAACGATCCTGGTGTTGATCCAGTTGTCTTTGTAACGCCGTCACGCACACGCTTGTAAACTTTGAATGATGCTGGATACTGTGCTGGATTCAATGTACCATAATCAAGGAACAATGTATTCTTAGCAATACCAAACCCACCGCCACCTACGTCTAATGCATAGATTGCACTTGCACGATCAGCGTACAACGGAGCGGCTGAGTCAGCAAAAGCGTCAGTTGTTGCGTTGTATGTTTTGAATGTCCAGTTAGCGCCTGCACCTAGTACAGATGTTTTAACCCAGATAGAACCAGTTGGACGTGGAGTTACATCAGTAGAGTTCCATGCAGGAGCGGCTGTGTAGCTGCCAAAATGCAATTCTGGCAATGCGTAAGTTCCAGCAGTAAGACCCAACTCTGACAAGCCAGGATCGTCGCCTTCGGCTAGTGTAATTTGACCATCAGCATTTGTGCCATCGCTTGCAGATGTGCTGTCTGCGTACAGTACCAAACGACCTGCAACCAATGCGGCTGTTACGCCATCAATGGCAGCGGCATTAATACGTGTTACCACATCAGCTGCCGCTGTGATACTAGTCATTGTGACTTGTGTTGTGTTGATACGAATTTGAATATTGCTGGTTACCACTGGCAAAGTTGCAATAGAACTTTGTACAGATGCCCATGAAGTGGCCCAATCGTCAGTACCAACTGCTACCCAAGTGTTGGCAGCATTTTTGTAGAATACAGGATTGTTTGCGTCTTTCAACACAATAGCGTAATCGCCGATCAAACCAATTGAGCTAATTGGACGGCGAACGCCGCTTGCCAATGTTGTGTCTTCGGTTGCAGTAACAAGGATAGGAGTCTTGCCAGTAAATGTACGAGTAGACTGATCCCATTCAAAAATACCAAACTTACTGCCAGACAAGTCTAGCCAAATTGTGCTGTCAGGTACTGCACCTTTAGGGCGCACACTAGTACCAACCAGTTGGTTCATATCAATGTCTGCACGAAGTGCATATACGCTGTTACCAAGTCCAAGAACTGAGTACGCTGTATGCAAACCGTATTCATTTAGCTCATCGCCATGAATAGCAGTGCCTGCGCTCTTCTTGAATGTTGGGTAGCCAAATGCGTTGATAAGTTCGCGCTGACTGCCGTATGCGTTTAATGTGTTAGCATTAATTTTTGTAGTACCAGACGCCACGTCCCCGGAAGGATTGAGTTTGTCTTGTGCTGTTGCGAAGATGACAAGTGGAACGGTACCAGTACCAGCTGGGACGTATTGACTTTCATCTGAAACGGTTATACTTAAACCGGGAGAAACTAGAGTTGCCATGGTTAATTTCCTTTAACGAAACATGTTAAAGTTATTTACCGGGAACTTGCTTTTTCGGGCTTGTTGAGGTGCCTTTATAAAGGTCAGGCGTATAAATACTCCATGCAATCTAGAAAAATATGTTTAACGTGCCATAGCAGACCAGTGGCAATCAATTATTTACGCAAAGAGAAGATTTATTACCGTAAACTGTGTAGCCACTGCTTGCGCAAAGGTAAGCGGGCCAAAGCAAATCCACCACTATGGTTCAAGAGTGGCTATAGGAAAAAAGAAACTTGCGAGGTTTGCAAGTTCAAAGCACCGTTTCCAAAAGAGCAACTGACTGTGTGCCACATTGATGGCGACTTGAAAAACATCAGTTGGGTCAACTTGAAAACAGTGTGCTTGAACTGCTTGTGTACTATTTCTAAATCTAAGCTGTCGTGGAAGCCTGGGGAGCTCGAGCCAGATCTTTGATCTGTGCATACAGTTGCTCAATGCTTCCATTGTTGTCAACAATCACATCAAAGTCTGTGCCCACCCATGACGTTTCACTTGCATGGATAGCATTGTCAGTCAGCCATTGCTGTGCTTTTGTATCACCTCGGTTGGCCTTGCAAGCAATGTCATACCAGTGCGGTATAACACCACGCTGTACCCACACAATACGCCCGCCTTGTTCTTTGATTGCTTTGATTTCGTTTGGAAAACGTACATCGCTGATCACAGTGTGATCACTGCGGCGTGCCAGTCGCGATTGCAATGCCGCAATCCAAATGTCATCATGGAAGTGAGTGCGGCATACTTCGGTGCCCCACCACTGTAGAATCCATCGTGGGGTCAAGTGTGGCATTTGCAGTCGTTCAGCCCACCAAGGATCAACTTGCTCGCGCCAGGCACGAGCTTCAGGTGTGCGTCCTTCAATTAGTTCTCGGTCCCAACCAAACACTGCGCTTACAGCGTCTTTAAGAGTGCCAGCAAAGCTGTCTCGTCTAAAGCCATGGAACCCTACTAGATAATCAGCGGCTGTATCCTTGCCGCTGCCAATAAAACCACAAATACCTATTATCATACATACCCCCGGTGTTAGAAGTATTATATTTTATAATTTGGCAAATGTCAAACACCGTATTTGTTCTTTTTCTTTGGAGCAACAGGACTTGCTTTGTGAGTGTCGTCTAGCTCTTTGCTGGTTAGATCACCGTGATTCAAATCTTCATAGCTGGCACCTACTGCGGCGTAGCTTTGTTTTAGCATGTTGGCTTCTTCCTGTGTGTAAGGATGTGCTGTGTGCTTTTTACCGTAGAACGTTTTTGGATCAATGTCCAGCTTGTTTTTGCCATCGCTCATAGCCAGTGCAAGCCCAAGGCGATAGTGTGCATAGTCTGAGTTCATTTTTTCTGCATCGCCAAACGTATGCAGGCCTGCGTTTGACTGCTTGAAGTTATCTGGTACTTTGCCTGCACGAGCTTCAGCTACAATTTCAGTAATTTTCATATCAGCAGTTCCAACGTCTACGTGCTTTGCAGATGGCCTTGTCCGGAGTCTTTGCGCATGAAATGCTGTGCATTTTCATTTGTCCACGACTGCGTGAGCAGTAGCTTGATCTACGCTTGCTGGCCTTACTGCCTTTCTTTAACTTACTAGGCTTAGTGGTCACAGCAGTTTGCAATTTGCTGCCAGGGTGTTCTCTGCGATAAGTTTTAACTGCTTTGCGGCTCATGCCGTCTGTCTTGTCACGATTGTTGGCTTTCTGCCAGGCTTCGCTCTCCATAATAGGATCTGACGTCACTGCAAACACATACAGTTCATCGTCTGTTAGACTTTCTAAATCTTCCCAAATTGCGTCAGCGTCAACTCCATTGCGTTCAGCAATAGTTTCAACGATTGATTCAATTAAATCAAATTCTTCTGACAGGTCTTCTGTCTTGGGTTTTTTGCCTGCCTTCTTCATGTTGACTGCAATAGCAGCCTGTTGAGCGGCATTGGCCGCTTCTTCAACTGCCTCGGCAGGCACACAGTTATTCACACGTACTCCGCCCTTGACCTTGGTCTTGGGGTTACCAATCTTTTTACCTGTCCAGCACTTGGGATCCAAGCGGACTTTTTCTTCTACAATAATTTCAGTTATTTTCATAGTTTATCCTATCACCCAGGTATACGGTTGTGATCCATCAACAAACCGTTTGAGCTCTTCTTCGAGAGCATCCATTTCAACTTTGGCTTCAGCTTTAAGTGCTGCCCCATTCAGTTGTGTTCCACCTTGTGGGCCTGCAATTGATGCAAACTTCTCACGTGCCTGTCCCAGCATTTCTTTACACATTGCAAGACTGTAATCTTGCAACCAAGGAAATATAGTATCGCTGTTGAACAACATGCTGTCTGGCTTTTTGTTATAGATCCATAGCAACACTGTTTCAGATGGCGTGTCAGTGACAGGACTGAATGCTTCAGTGCTTCTACGATCATATCCGTCAACCACTGTTGCAGCCAACACATTGGTGGCTATGACTGTGACTGTTTTGTAATCGCCACTCACAGTGTCCACAGTGTAGCTACCGTTGTAACCTACCACGCGGCAGTTTCTAATTACAATATTGTTGCCTACTGCAAGGCCAGTCCATGCTTGATCAACACCAATGGTGATTGTACTGCCTATTGCTGTGCCACTCGCACTCAATTGGGACAGCACACGATAAGTGTGTCCAGCATCAGGAATCTTGCGAATAATTGTTAGTTTTTTGCTTACTGGATTCCATGTGTAGTTCATGTAACCGCCAAACATACGCATGGCCAGTTCTTGGTACTGGCTAAACAATTCATAGTTGACTAGTCCACCAACACGACCTGCCACCAGCATGTATGTGTTTAGGTAACCACTTGCAAATGGTTCAAATTGGCTGGCACTGGTACCAGTAACTGATCCAATGCCTCTGCGAAATATTTGACGCACATTGTTGATTTCTGCTGGTAAAATGTATTCTTGTGTTTCGGGTAGCAGTTCAAGAAACGCATAGCTTTCTTCTTCTGCATTCTGCGCACGTTGACGGTAACGAGTAAGTGCTTGATTGATTGCAATCCTGTAGTGGTCAGGATCCAATTCCACATCAACCATGCCATCACCCAGGCGGAAGCGCACATAGTCTTCGATCTCTTTACGTTTTTGTGCATTGGGCGATACCGCAGTTTCGTCATAGGCAATCACACCCGGACTGCCCAGATTGTCTGTTACCAATGCTTGCCTTGAATTGAGTCCGCTCTTTAACGTAGCCATAAAAAATCCCTGTATGCAGTATTTATACACACAGGGATTTGAGCTAGGGTTAGATTATTGTACTTTGAGTAGCACCACATCAGCATTGATGCGTCCGTTTAGCAAGGTTTCTGTTGCCTTGATACTGTCCAGGTACTTGCGCAACTGCACTTTGCCTGCTTTCATAAACTCTGCCAGCTGTTGTTCGGGCTTGCGCAAGGTCTTGCTTGCACTCTTGGCAGTGTAGTTGTCAATGCTAGTGCCTTTGATAGCTAGACCCGAACTCGACATGGCCATGTACTGGCCCAGCTTGCGTGTTTTTGTGTTGTACACCCACAGCTCTTGCGCACCAATGATGTCCACTGGGTTGACACTGACCAGCTTGAGCACTGCATCTTGCTTGGCATACTTGAGCTTGGCAACCAGTTTTTCTTTGCTAGGGCTCTTTTTAACTCTAGCTTTCTTGGTGGCTTTCTTCACACCGCGGTACTGGTCAACTGCTTTTTGCAGTTCATCAAACCAGGCATAGATGCGTTTGTAGTCTGCGGTTTTGAAGTGCTTGTAGCCTTCAATCAACTGCTCGTCCGACTTGGCTTGCGCAGATTCCATTTCTGCACGTGTTTTTACAAAAGCCATTTCAATCTTGCCTAGCTGTCCTTGTGGCACGTTTTGTGCAACCAGGAAGTCATAGGGTTTGAAGCTGGTGCCAGCATTGGTAACCACATCATCAAAGTAGCCTTCAAGCTCACCGATAGTGGCACTGGTTTTTTCATTCAGTCGATCTTGTATTGTAGGCTGTCTCACAATGGGCTTGTCTTCTGCCGCAACAGGCTGATCGTCTTCTTCGTTGTATTCTGTGTATTTTTCAACCACATCACGCACGGCTGTTTCCAAGTACTGCAATGCACGTGGCTTGAGCGGCATGCCTTGTTTGTGTGCGGCAATGATACTGCATGCAGTGATTGGCACCCAGCGGCTTTTGATTACTTTGCTCAAGTCAGTTTTGCTGACTACAAAGTGTTTCTGTTCCTGGAGCCATGTTATAAACTCTGGCTTCAAATCTTTAACACTGAAGTGATAGTTGTAGTAATAAAAACTACGGCGCAGGTGATGATCAAAATCTGCATCACTAAAGGCCAGAGCACGTTCTGTATCCCAAACGGGTTCCCCGCCTGTGTACTTTTCATCAGCCAGATGAGCACGGCGTACACTTACTTTTTTCTTGGCAATTTTGACGCCAGCAACTGTTTTGCCTGTGTTGCCTTTTTTAGGCGGTGCTTTTTTCACTGCTGTGACCATGCATCTGCTCCTATTAGTTGATTACAAATGTAATTATACGATAAAACGGATAATAGGTCAACCGTGTTGTAAATGGGCTAGCATTAGCCATTTTTCAAACTCGTTAATACTTTCGTTTATCCGAGTCAGTAGCGTTATCTGGCGTGGGGATCGTTCTCGTTTGTTCCTGCGCATTTCCACTTCCTCACCGCCCAGTTGTTGCACAAGCCCTTCTACATTGCCTATCATTCGGGCTAGATCCTTGCGACAGTTCTGTGGTGCATTTTGCATTTCTGCTCGCATTTTTGAGCTGACCTCTGTCCAATCCAGTGAAGTTTTTATCTGCATGGGTGCAGTATAGCACAAATTAATCCCAAAGTCAATCCAGCTAAATATCACAATAAGGATCAAATAATGCCTCGTCTTAGTCTCTGGCGCGAAAAAAAGGGTAACGATTACAAGTTCCTGGACCGCCGAATATCCGAAATGTACACTGTGGGTGGCACTGGTGTGCTTGTACACAAGTATCTTGGTATTCAGGATCAAGGCGTCACCGGTGATGCTACCAAACCCAGCTACAACAATACCAGTGAACTCAATATACAAGATTTGTTGTTTTTAGAAAACCGTGACCGCAAGTACGACACATCTGTGTACAGCATGCGCGGCATCTATCAAATTGCTGATCAGGACTTTGACCTAAGCCAATTTGGTATATTCTTGGCACAAGGCACTATCTTCATGACGTTCCATTTGAATGACATGCTGGAAACCATTGGGCGCAAGCTCATGGCAGGTGATGTGTTGGAGTTGCAACATTTAACAGATCTACATTCATTGGACGGCACTCTTCCTGCGGCGCTCAAAAGATTTTATGTAGTAACTGATGCCGCCCGTGCCGCCGAAGGTTTCAGTCCCACATGGTATCCACATGTCTGGCGTTTGAAAATGCAACCGCTTGTGGACAGCCAAGAGTACAAGGATATCCTTAACAACATTTCAGCCAGTAGCGATCCGTTTGGTGCCAATGCCTCTGTTAACCCTCTAGCTGATATTATGAGCACCTACAACAAGTACATCGACATCAATGACGCAGTAATCCAGCAAGCAATAGTCGACGTTCCAAAAGCTGGATACAGTACCACACCGTTCTATACCGCACCTACCAATAGTCTCAAGGGACTCGGCGATCCGTCCGGAGTCTCTGCCAGTGGCAACAATGCAGTCAGCGGCACTGGTGTGCAAGCAAGTAGCAACAGAGATGTATCTCCGACCAAGATAACTGGCTATCTAACTGGTGACGGTACTGCTCCAAATGGGCTACCAGTTGGCACAGGTATTGCATTTCCAACTCATCCCACACGAGACGACTTTTTCTTGCGCCTGGATTATGTGCCCAACAGACTGTTTAGATATGATGGCAAACGCTGGGTCAAGGTCGAAGATGCTGTGCGCACCACAAGCGATAACAACCTACACGGCGGATTTGTCAACAACACAAACACATGGAAGGGCGCAACACATGATGTGATTGAGGAACGTCAGAGTCTCAGTAAAGCATTCAAGCCCCAGGCAGATAACTAATGGCACAACAATTTTTTTACGACAATCAAATACGCAGGTTCCTCATACAGTTTATTCGTGTGATGAGTAACTTCCAAGTTGAGTTTGGAAAACAACGTGACGGCAACACCACACTGCAACGTGTGCCAGTATTCTACGGCGATGCCAGTAGACAAGCCAGTCAGATTCTCAAAGGCAACAGCGAAAACACCATGCAGGCTGTACCTGCAATGGCTGCGTATATCAGCAGTTTAACCTATGATCAGTCTAGGATGCAAGAACCAAATCATGTGAGCAAGCTTCATTTTCGTGAACGCAAATACGACAGCGCAACAGGCACGTATACCAATGAACAAGGCGATGCATACACAGTAGAACGCCTGATGCCGGTACCATACAAATTAGGCATCAAATTGGACATTTGGACGTCTAATACTGAACAAAAACTGCAACTAATTGAACAGATTGCCACCTTGTTTAACCCTAGCTTAGAGATACAGAGCACAGACAACTACATTGACTGGACCAGCTTGAGTGTGATTAATCTAGGCGACATTGTGTGGAGTAGTAGAAGTGTGCCAATTGGCACCGAAGATCCCATTGACATTGCCAGCATGAGCTTCGACATCCCAATTTGGATCAGTACTCCGATCAAGGTTAAAAAGCTGGGTGTGATACAAAAAATGATTGCCAACATGTATGATGCTGAAGGTAATGTAAGTACTGATGTTTTTGACTCGGGCAAGTTACTCATGCGTAAAGTATTGACTCCAATGGACTACGGAGTTGTGTGGCAAGGTAATTCATTGAGTTTGGTCAAGTACAGCGAACACTACACAGGCGACGATGTACGCATTAGTTTAACTATCAACAAACAAAGCATTGACAACTGGCGCAATCTAATAAACTTGTACGGATCAGTTGACGCACTGCAATTAACCAATGGTACTAGCGAAATACGTTTTCAGCAAGATGATGGCAGCGAGGTAATTGGTACGGTTGCGTATCATCCAACCGACGATACCAAGTTGTTGTACACTCCGTTTGGCGATACCTTGCCCAGCAACACTGTTGGACCAATCAATGCAATCATCGATCCATTCAAAGTTGATGTGAATGCAAGTATACTAGATCCGGCGCCCGGCACACGTTATTTGATACTCAATGACATTGGAAGTTTTGACAATGATGACCCTGCGCCGGCCTGGGCAGGTGAAGTAGGCAACAACCTAGTGGCACATACCAACGATATTATTGAATACAACGGCACACGTTGGTCAGTTAGTTTTGACAGCCGTGGCACCAATGTGCTACAATACGTAACTAACCTAGCAACAGGTATTCAATACAAGTGGCTGGACCAAAATTGGATCAAGAGTGTAGAAGGTGTTTATCGAGCAGGATCATGGAGCCTAGTATTGTAGAAAGTTGTGGAGCACTTGTTTATGCCCGTTCCACACAAAGATATCTTTTCCTATTAAGGAATCACAGTCGCCACGCCAGCAGTTGGGGGTTTGTTGGTGGCAAGCTCGAGCTGGGTGAGCGTGTGATTGATGCACTATACCGAGAAGCAGATGAAGAAATTGGCAAGGACCTACGTGACTTTAAGATTGTGCCAATTGAAAAGTTTACCAGCGCAAATGAAAACTTCTGCTATCATACATTTTTAGTGCAGGTAGATCAAGAGTTTGTTCCTGTACTTAACCACGAGCATCGTGGTTACTGCTGGGTGCGACTAGAAGATTATCCTAAACCCTTGCACCCAGGTGTATGGCGTACATTCAAATTTGACAGCATTGTGACCAAGATACGCACAATGGAACAGGTTTAATTACAAATCTACAGCAAGTGCAAACTGCCTGTAGTCAATTTGCTGGAAGTTTAACAAGCCAGCCCAGGCATCAGGAACCTTGTAATACTTGCCCGGCATCACACGATAGAACTCCACATCACTGTACATGGTCATGATTGACGCCATGCTTTTGACCCAGTAGTCATCTGTGACATTGTAGTTGGCATCATCGTACCCATTGGTCCCAGCATAGCAGTTGTTGTTGAGATTCTCGCCGATGTTGTTGTCGAATCCAATCAAGAAAATCTTTTTGTGTCCATCAAAGCAGGCCAAGTAGGTAGCAATGGTTCCGGCGTTCCAACTTGGATCCTGCGGAATTAGATAAAATTTGCCTGAATAGGCCTGGATGTGCGGACTGTTGGCGTACACAATATGCTCATCGCTATAACCACTTTCAGCAATTTCTTGTACAATTTCTTTACCAGTGGCAACTAAAAAATTAGGAGCAAAGTCTCTGTAGAGTGCATTACACCCGTAACTTTGTAACGCATCCCGCCCAAGCAATCCACCACGGTGATTGCCAACCAAATGCAGTTCAAATTTGGCGCGAGTGTCTCCGTTGCCGATTACACATGCCTGGCTGCTGATTCTATTGTTAACCACACTGTTGGGCACAAACTCACGTTCGTATTTCCATTGCCCACCTTCAAAGGTCATAGACGAAGTAATTTCTTCGCCTGTGTATGTAGCTCTATAAAGTTTTTGTATCTTTTGCATGATCAGTTATTAGATTGGAATTTCTTCCCAGGTAATGCTCATGACACATAGATAGGTTGTACCAACACCAGAGTAGCAAGGTACCCAACCGTAACCTGGAGGAATAACAACATCGCCGCCTAGGTCTTCAAAGTACGGAGTAACTGAACCACTTGCTGATGAAAATGCACCAGAGAAGCTAATATGACTGGTACGGAAGATAACCGGTACACTAGAGCCGGTTAGTGTTGCGCCGGCTGCAGAAGCTACATAACGTGCAACAGGTGCTTTACCACCAATTAAGTTATTGTATGCAGTACCAACAGATGCTGTGAGTGTTGGTAAACCTAATGCCATTACTGTGTGAAACACTGGGCCTGCTGTTGGAGTTCCTGATATAGGAGTGGTGGCAAACTTGTTCAGGCAAAGGTTAAAGCCAGAGCCAACTGGATTCCACAGTGCTAGATGTGTTGCACCGGCTGACGCAGGGCCTGTGGTGCTGTTTGCCAGTGCATTACCTGCACCTAGTGTGGCAGCAGAAGTGGTCACGCTTAGACTAAAAATACTTCCGCGACTGGTTTGTTCATGATATTGTGCATGCGCCTGTGTGGCAATTAGCTCACCGGTGCGACCTTGGCGTAGGTTGGTTTGTGTGCCATCTCCAGCTGTGGTTTGTCCTACTTGTCCTTGTATTAACATTGTTGTTTCTCCGGTGTTAGATTAGATTGGGATTTCTTCCCAGGTCACGCTGTAGCTGTTTAGTACAGAAGTGCCTGCGGCTGAAAACTGTGGAACCCAACCGTAACCTGGAGGAATAATCAAGTCGCCATCTGGAAGATCTGCAAGAGTGTTTGCGCCGGCTGGTGCGGCAAATGCGGCTGCACTAAATGTAAGGTTCATTGTACGCAACACCACTGGAGCACTTGCACCAGTTAGCGCAGTACCAGCTGCCACAGCAACATAACGTGCTACAGGTGATTTACCACCAACTAGGTTGTTGTATGCAACACCGTTGGTGCTGACAGTGTTGATAGTTGGATTTGATGTTTGAATAACAGCATGGTACAGCGGGCCTGTTGCCAGTGTGCCAGAAATCAACCCAACCATTACTTTGGTAATGCTCAAGTTAAAACCAGATCCAATTGGATTCCAGATTGCAAAGTTTGTTGAAGCAGCGGCAGCAGCGTTCAGCAGGTTACCGGCAGCAATACCAGTGGTGGTTGCTGACAATGTTAGTGTAAACAACTGGCCGCGGCTGGTTTGTTCGTAATAGCGTCCGTGCGCTTGGCTCAGGATGATTTCTCCTGTACGCCCTTGACGCAGGTTTGTTTGTGTACCGTCTAGTCCGGTTGTTTGTCCTACTTGTCCTTGTATTAACATGGTTCTTCCTTAGTCGTATGTAACATCATTCTGGATATCGTTGCGTAACTGATCCAGTTCGTCTTTTATATTTAGCCCTTCTTTGAGCAAAATGCTCTGCACTTTTAGCTCTGCAAGTATCATTGACAGCAGTTCTGTTTGGTAGGCTAGATTTCCGTTGCGCTCTGCGGCATCGTTGTTTTCCAACGGCTGCAATACTGCGTCTGTTTCGTAGTAGACATTGAGTACATCTGTATTGCTCTGAGTAGCTGTGCTGGTGGAAAGAATAACCAGTGAGCCTGCAGAGTTGCTGGCCATTCCTAGCCCAGGTGCACCTGCAATATACAGCGGAACGTTTTGGGTGATATTGATCACTGCATACAAACGTGTGCGGTCAAATGCTGGAAAAGTGCTAAAATCCAGTGTGCCTGTGCCCGATGCGCCTGGTGTAAAAGCTGGGTTGTAGTTTAATAGTTGTTTCATGCTTGTCCTTAGAGTGCCAGCTGATAGGTCATCATGGTGACCAGAGTTGGCACTATTTGATTATTTACATAGATATTACCAGTCACATTCACATTGGCTGCGGTTACATTTCCTGTGTAGTTTATGCTGGTTACACTGCTGACTGCCGCAGGTCCCCAGGCGTTTTTGGTGCTGTTGTACACATACACCACACCGTTGATTGTTGTTGTAGATCCGTTTGCGGGGTTAGTGGGCCATGCCATGTTTTAGTTTCCTATGTTGTATTTATGGTTACATTATTCTTGTGGTTACAATAGCACAGCTAGAGCCCGTGACTGTTTGCATATAGATGATCTTATACACACGTTGCAGATCTTGGTCTTGCAAGATTGCTGTAACCGTATCGCCCCCGCTGCCTAGCGGACCGTTAACACTACCAACAAAAGTAGGAACAGTTGTGACTGCGCCGCCGGTGCTGGTGTTGCCAAAAAACTTGCCTCCAGTTAGGTTTGTGATCGCACTCCAAAAATAGTTCATAGTACCGCTTACACTACTGAATGCCGGAACACCATTTGCAAACACGCTGGCACTCACATTGTCAATGTTGGCAAAAGTTGTTCCTCTGGCCACATTGTAGCCATTTTTTGCCGCGCCAGTAGAAACGTTGCCCAGTGTCAGATTGGCATTTGTGATAACCACATTACCAGCATTATCTATTGATAGGCTTGTGGTAGCGCCGGCACCAGTTGTGCCAACAGTAAAGGTTGATCCGTTTATTGAGAACGGTGCATAAGCAGACCCTGCACTATTGAGACTGGTAATATTATTTTGCCCAGTGGTGCTGCCAACAGTGAAAGCCCATTGGTCTCCAGAGCCTGACCCTTTCATGGTCAGTGCGTACTGGTTGCCTGTGCCACTTTGTGTAATTGTTGCCGAAGAAGCCGATAAAGTATTGAGTGTTGTACCACCTGATACTATGAGATTGCTGGTGAATATGTTAGCCCACTGTGCAGTGGTAGTGCCAATGTTATAGATTATATTGCCATATGGTGTGATGTTGCCCACACTCACATTGGATATCAATGCACCAAGCCCGGCCACTGTGCTCACGCCTGCGGTGCTGTAGTCCACCCAGTAGTTACTAGAACCATCATAAACACGAGTGTAGAGAGTATCAGTAGAAGTGTCGTACCATAGATCACCTTGCTTAGGACCAACAGGCACTGTGGCCTGGGTGGCAAAACTGATTGCTACAGGTTGGCTTAATTTGTCAACCCAGTAATAACTGGTACCGTCTGTGGTCCACTGGTACAAGGTGTCAGTTGATGTGTCATACCATTGATCGCCAATGTAAGGACTGGCAGGAGGTGTTGCGCTCTGTGTGGTATACGAATTGACGTAAGTTGGAATGGCAGCACCAATGGTGCTGGTACCGCGATAGGTATTGCCAGACAACAGTATGTTTCCAACTTTGAATGTGCCAAGAGATGTTGATGTAAACACGCCACCAACATCTGAGCCTTTGTCCTCCCATACTAGGTACCCAGTGGGATTGTCTCGTCCAAGGAACGCCGCTGAATCCACTGTGTCATAGTAGTGCAACTTAAGGCCAATGTCTAGTCCGTCATTGGTGACCAATGGTGTTAAGTCAGTGGGACTGTGCAGGTTGATAATACTGTCTTGGATACTCAGATCAAAGCTGTTGGTAATAAATGTATTGCCTAGTGTGGTCAAGTTGCCCACAATGACCACGTTGCTGTTGAATGTGGACACGCCGCTAACTGTTAGTCTGCCAGTGGCAAATAAATTACCTGCAACACCGACACCACCTTTTACTACCAATGCGCCGGTGCTGTCACTTACTGTTGCTGTGGTACCAGCAACTGTTACATTGCCTGTCACATTGTCATAAACTAGATTGGTAGCACCTGCAATGAAACCTGAGTTGTTGTACTGTACTGATTTGTTTGCACCGCTGACTGTGGACGCAGTGGTTTGAAAACTTATGCTGGTACTACCCAGTGTGATCGGGTCTGGTGTGACCAATCTGTACTCTGTACCTGCGTAAGTTCCTTCTGCCACAAAGGTACGCATGCCTGCTGTAACGTATGCACTGGCACTGGCATCAGTTGCACGAATCCAAGTTCCGTTTGACCCTGTACCTAGTGTTTGTACAATGTAGATACCATTTTGACTGCCTGTGCTTTGTGCATTCACAAGAACGCGATCGCCGGATGCAAGCGTAACACTGTCATAGGTACTAGGGGCACCGCCCGATAATGTAATGTTGGTGGTTGTGACTATGCGGCAACTGGCCTTGTAGTCTGTGTCAACAATATTACTGTATTTTGGTCTGGTTAATCCCATTGTCTATTCCAAAGTTTAATGTATTTATGGGCCAGAAGCACATAGCAAAAAAGCACCCGAAGGTGCTTTTTCGTGGTCTCTGTGGCCGGATTAAGCCTGAGATTCTAGGAACGTTACTTGCAAGTCCACCTGCGAGTTAAATGTACCAATTGGCACAATGTTAAACGCAACAACTTCTGGACCATTCGGGAATGTTCCATAGCCTGGAAGAATCGCACCACCAATTTCCTTAACTTTTGACAAGTCAACAAAACCAGCACTCACACCAGCAATTGGAATACTGAACAACTGTTCACCACCTGTTGCAAACGGTGTGATACGATCTGCAACACCTTGTGCAGAACGCACGTTACCAAAGATAATGTTTTGGTTAACAGTACCATAACCAGTGTTGGCCACAAACTGTGTGAAGCTTGGCTGGTTAAATGTTGTTGGCTGATTCAAACGTCCCCAGTTGGCTGAACGAATGTTCTCTGGGTTCACAATGCCTTGCAACAAGCAACGCATGAATTGACCGCTTAGAGAAATATAACAGTTCTGCAACAGCAACTGAGCGCGGTTAATAATGTCCTTCACACCCAGGTCACCTGTTAGACCCGATGTAATACTTGGTGCTAGACGCATCAAGAACAGTGTGAACGGATCACCTTGAGCAATCTGTTGGTTAACAACCTGGTAGTTGAACTGGTATGTACGATCAACGTCAAAGTCACCGTCTAGAATAACAGCCGAACCCCAGTGGTTCAAGTCTGGTGCGGATGTCACACTGTACAAAATAACACTTGCGTTCACTGCGTGTGTTGTGGCTGAGCCTGCTGTGAGTGCGCGGTTGGCACCCAAGATCCAAGGACGGTATGTTGCACCACGAACGCAACCTGTTAGGTTACCAGTGGATGTGTTGATACCTGTAAAGCTGATCAATTCATTGTCAACTAGCACATAGCCAGGATAGCTGGCGTTGGCATCAGTTGATCCTGGGAAGTCATCCACACTGTACAACTGAATTTCAGTGTCTGTACCGTTAGGGATCACAGTCTTCAATTGACCAACTGCACCACGGTTGGTAGCTTGATAACGAGCTGGCAAGTTACCAGAACGCATGTAGCCTTCGTCGTTCACGTTGTTGTTTTTCAAGCGGTGAGCCCAGATCAATTTACCGTCTGTGGCTCTCATGCCCCAGTCAACAAAGCCTGCGCCGTACCAGGTGTACTGGATGGCAACCATCTGCATTTTGGTCAGATCCACAATGTATCCTGATGGTCCTGTACCGTCCATGCGGTCCTGGTTGAAGAAGGCCTGGCGTGTGCGTGTTTCACGGATCACGCTGATTGCGGCATCTTGAGCGTTGATAGTGCCTTTGAATGCCGGTGTGCAGAAGAATGTGTTTTGATCCTGCACGTTGATCACAGAATAAACCATACCTTTGACATAGATGTCATCGCCTGGCTTTAACTGATCTCTAAATCGAGTATTACTGTCACCTGTGACTCTGTTGTCGTCACGAGCAATGTTCACACGACCTGCAATGTTGTTGGTAACACTACGTTTCACAGCCCACAAGTACTGTCCATCAAACTCCCAGAACACACCGTTACCTGCGTCAAACATACCGTTACGAATTCTAGCACCGTGCCAGTTACGCACAACCACACGTGGAGGTGTTGTTGCGCCTGTGTTGCCCAGGAATACTGGTTGTGTGCTACCCAGTGTGGCAGTCACGTTCACTGTGAATGTTACAGGACTTGTTACGCCAGCCACACGATAGAAGCTGTTGTATCCTGTGGTGCCCAGGTTGTACAAACTTATGTTGGCACCTGCTTGCACACCGTGCTCACCATCAGTGGTAATGAAAATAGTTTGACCAACTGCGGTACCAGTTGCGCTAATGTTGGCAATGGTAAACACAGGGTTAAACTGTGTACCTGTTGTGAACATCATGCCTTTACCAGATTGATAGCGGAAATATTTCTTGGTCTGACGTGCTGTTTCGTAACCGTGTGCTGGAATGTTGGTACCAATGTTTGTACCACCATCAAACGGACGGTGACGTACCAAACTAGAACTAAACACTGTGATGTTAGCATTGGTAATCGAGTTAGGTACTGACGCACCGTCTTTGCCCTTGAAGGTAAAGGTGGTTGTGGTTGGAACTGACTCAACAATAAAAATACCTGAACCGTGTGTGTCGGCGTTGGTACCACCAATCAGTGCTGTTTCAAGCGCAACACCTGGCAACAAGCCGTGTGGGTTGATGGTGCTCACAGTGAGTAAACTTGGAGTACCAGCGTTGGATGTGATTGATTTGAAACGAATGTTACCACCGGTGTAAATACCACCACGGCGGATTTCAGCTGTTTGGTCATTGAAGTTCAGCTGATATCCAATTGGCAAGTTGGGGTTGACTTTTGGATAGTAACCCATGTAGTTGATATCTTCAAGACGGTTTTTGTACACGCCTTCAATGTTGGCTGAGTTCAAGCCAATTGTGCTCACATAAGCATTGGCGTTGGACACTGTGCCACGTACCACGCCGTGAGCGTTGGCATTGATCAGCACTGCTGGGTTGGTTACGTTACCAACCACGGCTGCACCAGTTAGTGTGATAAAGTGACTACCAGATGGTGCACTGGAGATTGGGCTGGTACCAAACGCACGACCCAATGGGCTGGTAAATTGTCTTGCAATGGTCTGTGGTGTTGGAACGTTGTTGATCTGTGATGTCTGTGTCATTTTGACAATTTCAACGTTGGCACTCACGTTACCACGCATGTTCACAACAGAAACAATACTGTTGGTGTTGAACTGCACGTTGGCGTTGGTATTGAACCAGCCACGTGTGACGTTCAATGTGCCGGTGGCTGCTTCAACAGAGTCCACACGCATGATTTCAATTGCTGAGTTGGCAAAGTTGGTTGTAACGTTACCACTTAGATACATGATCTTGGCGCCAATGGCAATGTGAGCATTACCTGCGTTGGTACCCCACAAGCGACGAGTCACGCCATGAACACCAGCAGATGATGTGTGAACACTCATGAGTTCCCAGTTGTAACCAGCTACACCTGCTTGTGTTCCTAGTGTTTCAACTGCAACAACTGAGTTGGCTGTGATAACTGCGTTGGCAGTCAAGAAGTTATCAAGTGCACCGGTTACCGCAGTGGCAACGGCTGCAAAGCCAACACCGTCCGGAAGACCAGCAACTGCAATAATGTCGCCTGCAAAGAAGCCAGTGGCATTTGCCACAGTAAAACTACGCTGGTACTGTCCACCGTTGGCCTGTGTGATTGGCGTTGGCAGTGTGATATATGATGTTCCACCAACTTGTACGTTTGGTGTACCAGACTGTGGACACAATGCATCGCCTGATAGTCCTTGTGCCACAATCATCTTGTAGTCATTGAGGTGGTGTCGAGGTCCAACATAGGCATAGGTAGTACCAGCACCACCGCTCAAACCAGCTGGGCCAGAAATCAAGTAGTCTGTACCTTGATTGGCTGCGTTGATTGTGACAATGGTACTGGCAGTTGTAACAGTGCCTGGATGGATGTTACCACCAGATGTGGTAGTGTTGGCGCCACTTGTTAAAATTGTGCTGTAACCAAACAAGTTGGCAGTAATTGGCGTACCAGGAATTTCATAAAAGGTAGGAATATTACGGTACGCACTAACAGATGCCCACTTGGTTGATTGTAGACCATACTCAAAGTCAGCGTCAATCAAGCTACGTGGAATACCCACCCGTTGACGCTCAACTGCATCAATACCAAAATCATGAGTGCGGATTCTTTGTTCTGCGCTTTCAACAAAGATTTGCAACACATCACCCGATGACATGGCAACAGGAGAGTTTGTGTTGTATGTTAAAGTTAGGGTAGTAACACCTTGTTGAGCACCTGGAAATGTAGTGGTATCATTTGCGTTGTATGCAATGGTTCCACCGCGATTTGGATCCCCAAAGTTGTAAATGACTGTGTTACGAGTCACGTTGGTGATCATTAGGATGTCATGCAACGCATATGGATCCTGGAATTTGATCGTTCCTGCACCGCCTACACCTGGTGTAAAAACGTAATATTGTATTTTTTTTCTGGCCATGTCGGTCTACCTTTATCCTTTAATATCTTTATTTATGAACCAAACACCACAGTCATAACATCTATGTACTGTTTTGGTTGTACTGTGTCTGCCGCAGTGCTTAGTGTTGCTGTTTGGGACAGCGTGATATTGCCCCCAACTGTCATGTTATCATATCCAACGGCAGAACTACCAAAACTTACGTTTCCAGTGGTGATGATGTCTCCGTTTCCTGCAAACATCTTGATCGAGCCCATGGTCACGTTGCCCGTTGTTGTCAAGTCGCCTGCTGTTGCAGTAACGCTCAATGCACCTACTGTGAGTCCTTGGTCAATTACAAAATTGCTATTTGCCATATTTGTGTTCCATTATTTGTTATTTATTCAATTAAACAGCCAATCGCTCAGCAATCACTTTCACAGTGTTGCCCGACGCTGTACCTGTGTAACGTACTTCAATATTTGCGCCAACAACCAATGCTGTCACTGTGCCCAGTGCTGTGCCACTGGTGCTGATCAATCCGTATTGTGTGCGGTATGCAGTTGTGCCGTCGTGTACAACCAGTACCTCACTGGTTTCGTATGTGCTGCCATTTGTAACTTGAATTATGTATTTGGCAGAGCGATAAACTGCCTTGTCAAATGTGTCAATAGCCACTGCACTGGTGCTGACTGATACAGGGCTTGGTGTTGCGTTCCATGAACCATCTGTTCCAATCAGTACCTTGTACTGTCCTGCAGACACTGTGGAACCTGTAATTTGAACTCCACCGTTACTTGCAACCACTTCAACATAACCGTTTTGACTTGACAATCCAGAAATGCTTGATGTTGTGGCAAATGTACGAATGTCAATCACATCGTCCACTGCCGGAGCTTCTGTGAATGTCAATGTCACGTTATCAACAACAGATACAGAGTAAGCCAAGGTTGGAGTTTGAACCACACCGTTCAGTGTTACCACCGTGGAGTTGGTTGTGCTTTCTCTGCTGAGTGTGTAAACAGTAGTTGCCCCATCGCCGTTGAACTGTTGATCAGTTACAACTGTGATACTTGAACCTTGTCCAGCAATCCAGCTGGTGCCGTTGTAGTATTCAATGTCGTTGCTGATAGTGTTGTAGCGGATCATACCTGCCACGTCACTGAAACCAACCAATCCTGGACGCTGTCCTGTGGTACCTATTGGCAACAGCATAGAGTCTGTTGAGTTGATTTGTAGTTTAGAACCTTGTACCAAGTTGGCTTGAACAGCACTGTTACCAACCAACACTTGGTTGTAGGCAGCGCCAGTAAAGCCCCAAATCAATGTAGCATCATTTCCGCCACGTACATAAAAGTCTTTGCCTGCTGATTGCAAGTCGTTGACTCTCATGCCCAGGCCAACATTTAAGTTGCCACTGGTGCTGATACCACCGTTTACGTACAATGCACCTGTTGTGGTGTTAGTGCTGACTGTGGAATTGGCCACACGCACTTGACCGTAGAATTCTGAAATTTGATTAGCATCAACACGAAGTGCTAGAGTGCTTGCACCGTTGTCCTTCTTGGTCCAAAGCTGAGCTTGTCCACCAATACCACTTGCGGCTGCTGTAGTACCTTGGTTGACATAACGCCATGCACCAATCTCAGCATAGTTTGGTGTGCCACCTGTCCAGGCATACGCACCATAGATACCGTTGAAGTCACCGTCTTGTGTAACATCCGGTGCGCTTGCTGTGCCACGGCTAGTACTTACGGTCCATCCCTGTGCTTGTCCAAGAACGTTGGCGCTGATAGAAGAATTTTCTAAGTAGCTGTCACCTTGGTAGCGAATGTTCAGTGTGTCTGTGCCTTGACGCAACAAGTTGTTTTGTGAAGAGTGTCCTAGGCTCAATGCAACAGTAGCAAACGTATTGCTGGTTGTGCGCTGGAAGTTGTAGGCTTCGTTCTTTTGATCAACTGTGACGTTACCGCTTGGGCTGATAAACAATGCACTGTTGGCCAAGAATGCACTCAGCTTTAGGTCTTGTCCAACAGTCGCAGCAGTGAAGCTGGCTTGACGTGGTGTGGTGTTACCAATATACACGTTGTCAACAGTGCTGGTGGACCCGCCTGGATTAACAGTCAATAACTGTGTGGGTTGGATCTGTACTGTGCCAGTTGGGTTCAAGTATGCAGTTTGTGTGGCCTGCAACACCGTGAATGTACCACTCTTAGGAGTAGTCTGACCAATAAACATGTTGTCCAAATTACCAGCAACTGTTACTGGGAATACGTTGACCGAACCTGTACCACTTGGCTTTAATTCAATCTGTGCATTGACGCCGCTGGCTGTTACGTTGTTGTCAGTTACACTAGAATGGAAGTAGGACAATGCGCCGGTGCCAATACCACCTTTAACAACCAATGCACCAGTGGTTTGTGAACCAGATGCTGTGGTGTTGCTTAACCATGCACTACCAAATTGTACGTTACCGTATGTGCCAGAAACCACGCCGCCTGTTTCTGTAGCATTGTCAATGTACACAAAGTTCTGTGTGCTGTTCTGGAAGCCAAAGAATGACTGACGATCATTGCTGATGTAGTAGTGATTGCGAATACCAATGTCACGACTGTCATTGGTTGACAATGCTGCCAAGTTAGCAAATGTATGCAATTCTATGATTGAGTCATTGACTGTGATGTTTTGTGCATTGACTGTTGTGGTTTGTCCAAGCACAGTCAAGTTGCCTGTAACTGTCAAGTTAGCGCCAACATACAAGTTGGCCGCAACACCCATACCACCTGCAACTACAAATGCACCAGTTGCTGGAGATCCAGATTCAACTGTACTAACGATTGTGGTTTTGCCTGTGTTGTCAATTGTGATACGTGGGTTACCTTGACCGTCTGCAAACAACATGTTGTTGTTGCTTGTGGCAATGGTGTTACCGTCATGGCTACCAATGATAACATTGTAGTCACCGCTGGTTACCAAACTACCTGAATTGTAACCGAAGAATTGGTTTTGTAGACCAGTGCTTGCTAAGTTTAGACCAGCGTCTGCACCAATCACAGTTGTGTTTAGTCCTGGGCCAGCATAACCTGCTCGAGCACCGTATGCAGTAATGCTGGCTGCTGTGGCAGTGGTATTGAGTGCTTGATAACCAACCACAGTTGCGTTAGAACCAAATGTTCCTGTCTGGCCAATTAACTGACCAATTACAACACCGTTTGTGCCCAGTGCGCTGGTGGCTGTGTTGCCACTCATCACAATACTTGTTTGTGTGGCATCAAGTACCAGTCGCTTGCTTGCCAATCCCAGTGCGCCACCAACGTTTAGGTTGCCACCAATGCCTGCACCACCTTGCACTGTAAATGCGCCGGTGTTGGCTGTGGTGCTGTTGACTCCGCTTACTACAAATACGTTACCAGTTGCGTCAACACGAATACGTGGAGCACCTGCGCCGTCAGCAATCACCACTTGATTGCTCAGGGTGTTGATCACGTTACCGTCATAGCTACCAACAATAACGTTGTACTGTCCTGATGTTACTAGACTACCTGCGTTGTAGCCAACAAATGTGCTGTCTGAACCTGTGGCCAAGTTACCTGCACTCTTACCAATGTAAGTTGCGTTGGCAGGAGTGGCAGCAGGGCCTGCGGCAGCACCAACCAATGTTGCGTTGATACCAATGCTGGTTGTGCCTTGCATGGCACCCAGAGCAACAACGTTTGCGCTCAGTCCAGATTTAAGCTGATTCTTACCAATAACCACGTCGTTGGCTTTGCTACTTTGAATGTAAACTTGTCCACTTTCAAAGCTGGCTGCTGTACCAATGTTTAGGTTACCACCAATACCCATACCACCAGAACCGGCAATGATCATTGATCCAACGTTGGCACTGGTTGAGTTGATGCCAATGGTAGATGTCACAGCGCCATTGCTAGCATGTACAACCAGACTGGCCAAGTTGTTTGGTTGTATATAAATGTCGTTGTTGGTACCACCATATGTGGCCAATTGGGCACCAAACACACCAGTACGTAAAGTCAACGCACCGTTGTTGCTGGTATCTGTTATCATCAATCCAGGACGGGTGCTGGTTAATTGCGTAATCTGTAAAATTGGAACATTGCTACTGATGGCAACTTGTCCAGTGTTGGCACCAAATACAGTGGCTGTACCGCCAACCTGTACGTTTTGTGTAAAACTTGCTCCGCCTTTGACTTGCAATGCACCAGTACCAGTATCAACTGCTTCAACCACACTTGGGTTGGTTGCACTTGTACGAATAACTGTGTTACCAACCACAACGTTGGCATAGGCTGTGCGGTTAATAGCACCTTGTGTGCTACCAGTTTCTGTGGTTAAAATACTTTCAAATGCGCCGTCTGCTTCGCGCCAGACCCACGCCGAGTTCAAGCTACCGTAATTGGTTGGGCTAATTGCCTGTAAGTCACGGTTGACCAGGATACCCACGTCATAACTTGGTGTACCTGTGTATCCATTGTTGAAAATAACCAATGGGTCATTAATGAATGTGTTGGTGCTGTTAACAGTGTATGTGTTACCAGTAACACTAAGGTTACCGATAATACTGATATTACTGTTGAACGTAATATTTGGATTGAACTTGGTACCTACTAGGGTATAGTCCTTGATCTTCTGATACTCAATGGTATTGTCAGTGATCTGATTATTTTTAATTCTGGTAACGGCCATGTTGTGTAAGCTCCTAAGCGAAGTGAGAGTCGTTTAAGCTATTTAGCGTTTTGGGCGCAAAGGTTGCCCGTGTGGGGTATTTGAATCTATTGTGCTTTTACTGCTTAGAGGTCAGTAAAATAAGTGCGTTCTAGCTTGACTACAGCGTCAATCACTGATGTTGTAGCATACAATCGAACCACGCCCAGAGCATCAATGCCCGCTGTGAATGTGGCAATTGAACTGCCTAGCACTGTAGATCCTGTCTGCTGAAGATTGGCTGTGGTTCCGTTGTGAATCAACAGTAGATCTGTTGTTTGATATGCAGTGGATCCTGCACTCTTGCACAGCACAGTGTATTTGGCACTGCGGTATGCTGTGACATAAAAGCTGTCAATTTCCAGTGTGCCTGTTTGAGACAGTGTGTATTCTTGTGTGACACCAGTCTGTATACCCAGATACATTTTTGTACCGTCTGGTTTGAAGTCCATGGTACGCAGAGTATTGGTTGGTGCCAACGAGTTAAATGTCCATCCCGAATAACTAGCTGTGTTCACTTGCCAGGCAGTGCTTAGATCGTACCTGGTTACTTTACCATTGATACCACCAGCAACAAACATCTGTGTGCCAGCGGTATTAAAGTAAACATCTTGTGGACTGGTGTCTTGAACGCTGACTGACACGTTGCCCACTGCCACTGCGGTGTTCACTCGCCAAGGTGTAGACAAATTGTATTGGAAAATTTTAACGTTGGCTGATCCAACCATGTACATGCTGGTACCATCTGTTTTGAAACGAATGTTTCTTGGCTGTGCATCCTGCGGAGTTATCAATAGGTTGCCACCTGTAAGTAACATGCCAGTAAACTGATAGGCTGCGGTGGTACTGTACTCGTACACTCTGCCACTGGTGTTGCCCACTGTGTAGTATCGGGTGCCACCGGTGTTTGACTCAAATCCTTGTGGACCGTATGTTTCTGTAAAATATGTGCTGGGCAAAAAGTTTTGCCCGCCATAAACAAAAGTGTTGGCCTGGTAAGCGGTGCTCAGTGTGAATCTATACATTGTGGTACCGGAGTTTTGGTACAACACGTTGCCCACGGAATTCAATCTGCTGGTTCTGTGACTGGTACCTGCAGGAGTTACTGCTGTCATTGATGCAACTGCGGCGTTGATGTTAAACGGAATAGGGTCTAGGTCGTTGTACAACTGTGTGACCACAGTTGGCGCTGAACTAATACTTAGACTGCCTGTTAGATAACGAATTTCAACAATGTCGGTTGTAAGCGGTGCTTCTGCAAATGTTATTGTGGTTCCAACCACAGTGTAGCCGGCACCTGCTTGGCTGATCACACCGTTGATGTTGACCAAAATGCCATCTTCGCTGGCACTGTAAGTCAGTGTATATGCTTGAGTAACACCGTCTGGATAGATAATCTGTTTACGGATGATGGGTGTGGTTGATGTCCAGTCTCCGTTGTAGAACTCAATTCCGTTGATATCGGTGTTGTATCTCAAATCACCCAGGTCTGGAATTACTGGACGAAGTCCAGTGCCGCCAATTGGCAAGGTCACTGCTGAGTTGCCACCAAAGAATATTCTTTCACCAGCCCCCGGAATCATTTCCAATGGCCCAGCCAAGGCAGTTAGTCGGCTTCCGTAAATTTCAATATCTTCTAGTCTTGCAGTCTGCCCGTCAAAGCTGGCTTGCAGTACATTGTTAACGTAGATTTTAACGTTGGCTGTTCCGTAGCTGTCGTCACGAACTGCCACGTTTGATCCGCCTTGAGCAATGGTGTCTGTAATAAATCCAGCACTAAAACTGTCCACATAGTCTTTGGTTGCCGCATCAGCACCAGCAGTGGGTGTGCCTAGGTTTGTGATTTTCTTAAAGCTGACTGACACTGCGCCTGAACCCAATGGTGCTAGCACAATGTCTTGGTTGGTAGCACGGCCACTTATGGTAGAAACAGAGAATGTCAAGTTACCAAGCACACTGGTTCCGTTGCTGGCAAATGTTGTGCCATCGTAATAAAATGCCGGATTGCTTTGTACTTGATTGTTACTTGCAGTGTACAGCACACGGCTTCCGGGTACAGTAGTAATGCCTAATTCAGTCACACGCAGACTGCTGTTGGTATCAAAGTACACCATGCCTGGACTGCCAACTATGAACGAAGGACTTGAGGTATTGGCATACAGTACTTGCGTACCAACCAGTGTGGTTAGTGTGATATTGTTGGCGCCAATGATTTCGTAAGACAATGCGCCACTGGTTTGAATATTACCAACATACAATGTGTTGTTGGCATTGAAATATAACAAGTCTGGATCGTCGGCTAGTATACCAGAGTTACTGTAGACAATACGATTGTTTGATAGTGTTTGTACTTTGACGTTGGCTAGGTTGGCCAATGCTGTGGAGTTAACTGTAGTAAACCTACCAGTTGACGGTGTGGTGGTACCAATGTCAGTTGCATTGATATTGCCTTTGAGCACGTTGACATTGCTGATTAATGTTCTACCACCAGTAGTAATATCAACATTGTTGATTACAGTGATGTTGGCACTGGTGCCACTGGTAACTGTAACCAACCCAGCAGAGTTTATATTTTGTGCGGCTGTGGCTAACGTGATAGTACCAGTAGACGTCAGCGTTTGATTGCCGCCGGATTGCATGTCAATGTTGTCACGCACACGAATGTTGGCACCAAAGCCAGCAGTGAGCTTCAAACTTTCGCCTGCGGCTAGTATTAAACTTTTGTTGTTCTGTTGTGTGGAAATTGTATTAGCAGTGACAACAACATTGCCTGCTGATATGTTTCCGTAGATTGTGAGAGTTTCAGTAAGGACGGACGTGTTGATTCCCATCTTGAAATTACTAAAATCAAGATAGGCCAGTGTATTACTGTTTGTGGTAAAATTTAAGTCAATGCCTTGTCGGTCTAGTTCCGACAATAACATTGGCCCTGCCACACGACCAATTGCCATCCGCCACTCCTATGCTGTTTGTATTTATAGAGCGGTTAGGCCGCTTGTGTACTAGCGAAGTTATGCAGAATAACCACAGCTTGTCCAAACGGTGGTGGGCTTGTGAATGTTGCAGTTGTTGTGCCGCCAAAAGTGTAGTTTACTCCTGGGTTTTGAAAAACTCCGCCAATAAACACCAGGGCTTGTGACTCCTGCCCTGAGTTATAACTATATGTCATTGTGAATCCAGTGGTGGCACCATCACCAGTGAATGCATCTTTAAGAATGGTACTGTTACCTGCCACTGCCAGTTGTTTCCACCCACCGCCAAAATAGGCCTGCATGTTGGCGGTGGTAGCATTGTAACGGAACTGTCCATTAACAGGACCTTCAGGACCCAGTGAACTAGTGCCGTTGGGAATTATAACACTGTAACTACCAGTTGGTTGTAGTGTAAAGTTCTTTACAAATCTTCCCATGTTAGATGCTCGTAAAACTAATGGTTGCTAGTACTGAACTTGCAATGCTGGCATTGGCACGCAAGTGGTCGCCTTGCCCAAGCAATAAACGTTCCGAATCAATGACGTAAGTATCATTGCCAGCAACTTGTAAATTACTATAAAGCATGTTACGAGAAGGGTTTGCTACGTTTGCACCACCTGCCACGCAAAATAGATTGATGGTCACTGGCACATTTGTTGCATTGCATAGATATATGGTTGTTACTGCGGTGTTACCGGCACTGGCGTACACGTTAGCTGCCGCAGTGCCTCCCAGCGTAGTAATAATTGAATTTATAATTGCCATGCTTTTTCCTTAAAAGATCAAGGAAAAGACAATGGCTTTTCCTTTGGTTACTAGTTCATCCTGCCCCACTGTGGGATTGATCACATACAGGCCAGAGCCACCGGTCGCTACAGTACCGGCAGATATATAGGTGTTTCCTGCTTCTGAAGCAGGAAAATTTGTTTGATTTTGAAGCTTTACGTTACCATAAACAACAAAATGCAATGCTGGGTCAACTTGTATTGTAGTGTTACTGGTTAGCCAGTTTGACCCAGTCACTAGGTTTGCGCTCAAAGACGGAGCAGTGTCTTCACTTAGTTTAGTAAAACCTGTTGTGGTTGCTACCAACGTTACGTATGTGGATCCATCATAGGTCACTTGCCAATTATCAATGGTTTCGTTGAAACGAAGTTGTACATTGGGTAGTGATCCGCGAGCTACTTCAATACCGGCAAATCCTGTGCCACCACCCACACCAGCCCCAGTCTCACCACTGTTGATCTGGATGATGTTGTCTGCAACCACTGAGTTCTGTGTGGACACTGTGGTTGTGTTGCCTTTAATCTGCACGTTACCGTTTAGGATGATAATGCTAGAATCCAGAATAATAGGATCGGTGCGATTAACACTGTAAATGGTATATGCGCTGGCTATGTTCTTTTGTATGCTCATGGCTTCTCAATACTTGTATGCTTTATTTATCCGGAGCAGGCGCCAAAATAAAAAGAGGGCCGAAGCCCTCTTTTGTTGTAACTATCCAAGTGGATTAGTTAGTTGCTAGTGTAACTGTACCAATATCAGTTGCAGTTGGTGCAGATGCTGCCAGTGCAAAACTGTTGGTTGCTGGATCAGTCCATTTTGCTTGTGCGCCAGTGGTATAATCAAAGCCGGTGCCGCCATCATTCTGTTGCTCAAGAGTGACCAGTGTGCCATTTAGCTTGGTCACATAGTATGTGCTAGCTTGGCTGTCTGTTGCAATGATAGTCATTTTGCCAGCTGTTGCCGCAGTGTTTGCCAGTGCGCAAACACCAGTGCCTTGTGCAGTAACAACTCTGTAACGACGAGTACCTTTTTGTGCCACAATGTCAGCAGCCACTCCACTGGAGCCGCCGTTGGCCACAGGAATAAATGCAGTCACTGCCATTACGTTGGTTACTGCGGCTGTCAAGCCACCACCAGTGATTGTGCCAACTGCTGGAGTTGTGTTTGCACCAGTGAATGTCAGTGTTGGTTTGGTTGTGTAGCCAGTACCTGCACTGGTCAATCCAACGCCATTCACAGCGCCGTTTGCAAATAAAATAACAGTACCAGTGGCTGCTACACCTGTTGGCAGTTGTGGTGCACTGAATGTTACCACTGCATTGGCAGAAAAGTAGCCAAGGCCACGATTGCTGAATGTAACTGCAACGTTACTGTTAGTAGAGGTTACACCCTCACCACCAATTAACACGCGACCGTCTGCTGTGTTGTCTACCGGGTTGAAAAATTTTGCCTTAATAGGACGTCCCATTTGTTTCTCCTTAATGTGTTGGCGTTCTGGGCCTACGCGGTGGGGACCGCATAAGTTCTCACTTCTGAGATGAACAAACTTATTTATCATAAAGTTTGCTATTGCTCACTGCCTGCTGTATACTACGTATAACGCTAGTCAGACAGCGTTCACCTAGAGAGTGCGTGGTAGCCCGGGTAAGAAATTGCCCGGGCTATTTCTTTACTGTATAATTATTAACATGACTACACTAACTTCAACCATGTCAACAGATACCGAGGAGGTATGGGATCCGTATGGCTTGAAAGCGGCCTGGGCCAAAACCGGACGCAAAGTCGGACCAGAGACTGCTAAAACATATAAAGAAAAATTTAACAACGGCTTCTGGGAAAAATACTGTAGCGGACCCAACATGCTAGAGATTGGGCACGACGGAGGGCTAGGTTGTGAAACTGTGTTTCCTCATGCGATTGGCATTGATAAAAATTACCCCGGGTACAACGGTGTTCTTTTACCTTTTGCAGATACTAGTCAAGATACTGTTTATGCTAGTCATATATTTGAGCACGTGGACGACTGGCGTACTGTGTTACAAGAGTGGTATCGTGTGCTTAAAATAGGCGGGTACCTTATTATCATTGTGCCACATGTTTGGTTATATGAAAAGAAGCCGGATCTGCCCAGTGAGTACAACCCAGATCACAAACGATTTTATACACCAGGTCATTTGTTATTAGAAGTTTTTGAAGCGTTGCCACACCTAGGCTACAGGGTGCGCCATTGTATAGACAACGATGCAGATTGGAACGACGGATGGACTCGTGTATCCACACAAGGATCCGACGGACTAGACTACACTGGTCAACTGTTACACTCACACGGTTGCTACGAAATTGAACTGGTATTAGAAAAAACCGCTATACCAGACTGGACCAACATAGCATTTGGCAATAGAAAAACATTGGGTAGATCTTGAGTCACAAAAAAAGCACCTTGCGGTGCTTTTCCTGCCTTCCCATCCCTGGGTTGACGTTCCAATATTATTGGAATGTTAGGTTGCTTACAGCGATCTCTGACAAGTAGTCACCGGCGTTTCCTAGAGAAGACGCAGTGTTTGTCAATTCAACATATCCGTAACGAGTCATAAATCCTACGACTGGTTCGAATGTGTTTGGATCAAGAACAACACCAGAGCTCATCAATGGCACGTAAGGGCAATAGAACGCGGCAGCATCTGCCTCGCTAGAACCTTTGTAACCAACTAGAACTGGTGTGCTATCGCTTGCATAGCTGTCAACATACACACGCATTGCGCTGTTCAAAGTACCAACAAACTTGGTGTTTGTAGGAGCTTCGAATGTACCTTCTGTGGTACGAGCAAATGCTGATGTAGTTGCTGACTGAAGAACAGTCAATGCGGCTGGGCTTACAACTGCCCAGTTAGCCGCACCACGACGTGTACGCTGTGCGATTTGGTTAGCGGCACGGTTGATTAGAACTGCCAATGCGGCATGCTCGTCACCAACGAATGTAGCTGTACCAGATACTGCGTTTTGGTCGTATGTGAAGTCTGTAGCGGCTAGGCTACGTAGTGATCCAAGAATTTCTTGGTCGATTTCAACGGTAATCTCTTGTGCAAGAGCGGCCATGATTTCTGCTTCGACATCCAAACCATGCATGGCTTGTGCGTCTTGAGCAGCTTCAAATGTCCAACGTGCTGACAATTTGCGGGTTTTAGCTTCCACAACTTGTTTCAAGATTTGAACGTTGATACGATTACCTGGAACACCTTCAAGGGTTGAAGTGCTTGATGGATAACCATTGGTACCACCCGAGTATGCAGTAGCAATACGGAATGGGCTCAATGCTTCATCACCAGCAGATGCGCCAGTTGCGCCGCTTGTGCCAGACACGTTGTCTGCATAACGAACACGTAATGTGTGGATCTGTGCAACAGGTCCGGTCATTGGTTGAACACCAACGATTTCGTTAGCAATAACTGTCGGCATTACACGACGAATCACTGGAAGAATAACGCGATTCAATGTTGCTACGTTGCTTGAGCTAGTAGCGCCACCTGTTGCATTTTCAGCCAAGTGCTTGCGAGTGTTCTCGAGGATTACACTCATTGTGGTTCTACGTGAACCGTTTAAGCCTTCTAACAGAGCGTCTTTGGTTTCGCCCCAACGGCTTTCTAGTAGTGCGGTTGTCATTTCTTTTTTCTCCTATTTAGGGTTACTTTAGCCCTGCTAAACGCTTGATCTCAATGACATTGTCACTGGGTTCCGCAGTTTGTGTTTTAGCAGTTTTATCTCCTGTTACTGTGCTACGGCTTTCGCTGATCACAGTTTTACCTGTTTTCATTGCGCCATTGTTCAGTACGGCAGGGAGATACTTTTCATATGCATTCTGTAATTTGTCAGTTTGCACATTTTCAAGAAGTTGACTCATAATTGTAGCCTTCTCCTTGTTAAGAGTCTTCAATAGTGCATCCATAGTTTCCTTGCGGGCTACACTTTCTTTAACTATCTTAATCTCTTTGTTTTTTGTTTCAACAAGTGCTTTTGTTGTTTCAGCAATATGAACAGCTTCTTTTAGTTGCTTGTTCTTGTGTTGAACCATGTCTTGTAGTTTAGCAATTTCACGATTCTCATTGAGATGTGTTACAGCAAACTCACTAGCAAATGCTTCGAACAGACGACGACCAAAATTGTTCTCACGAGCAATTTGAATGTCTTCTTTAAGTTGAGTTAACTCAGACTCAAGTTTGGTACCTACAGACTCTTTTACAAGTTTGGCACTACGCTCAATAAACTGCTTGCGCAATTGATCATGCTGTTGTCGTGCCTCAGCTACTAAGCGTACCTTTGCTTCGATTACAGATTTTTTGTCTGTTTCGAATTCACTGATCTCTTCAGCAAGACTCTTCATAACAAACTTCTCAAGTTGAGAAATATTGTTTTCGTATGTCTTGCGATCAGCACGTAGTTCTTTGATTTCTTCAGCTAGTTTAGTAACTAAGAAATTGTCGAACTTGCTTGCGCTTTCGCTCATGTGACGTTTGAATTTCACACGATCTTCAGCTAGCTTTTGCTTGTCTTCTGCAAACTCTTTAATTTCTGCAGAAAGAGACTCGGTTACCATCTTGTCTAGAGCTTCAACCATCATGCCTTTGTCGTGTTCGTAACGACCGGCAAACTCCTCACGGAGTTCTGCACGAATAGACTCGCGAGCTTCATGCAACTTGGCTTCCCAAGCTTCACTAATGGCTGTACGTGTGTCTTCGTTGATGATACCGCTGTCTAGCAACGGTTTGATAGCATCAAACATTACCTATCTCCTATAGTTTCAAGTCTTTGATCAAGCGAGTTACCTGCTCTTTCAAATACTTTTGTACTCGTTGATTTCCGCCAGCCTCGCCAGCGATTTCCAACACCCTATGACCGTTGCGCATATTCATCATGCCTTCGTAGATTGCATGAGGATATGCATGAGGAGCGGATGGTTGGGCGACCACATCCACCGTGATTATTTCAAAATCACTCACATGTCCCGAGCCTTCGCTTACATTACCTGATCCGCGACTGCTCACACCTAGTTTGACTCCGCTTTCCAACATGGTTTTAACCAGGTTACCCATTGGAGTCGGTAACACTTTTAATTTTCCGTAACCACAATGACCGTCCATCCACATGTCAGTGATCATGTGGCTAACTCTGTCAAGGTTAATTTTCAAGTCATCTGGGTGATCTACTTCACCCAATACGGAATAGCCACCTTTGATCTGCTCATTGATGGTGCTTACGGCTTTTGATATTTCGTGAATAGGGTAAACACGTTGGTTGGCGTTTTTCAAGCCACCTTCGATGAATACCCCTTTCATATAGAGATTCTTACCGCCTTTGCCGTCGTTGGTTTCTTCTGTTAGAAGCTCCATACGGGCCGCATCAAATGTAAGATTCTCTCTTAGGTACGAAGCCATATTATAAGTGCCCTAATTACTTAATTTTCTTAAGAATGCTTTGCTTATCTACAGACACAGAACCATCAGTTGTGCTACCTTCTGGCTTTTTAGCAGTTGCTTTTGTGTTGTAATAGTCTTGAGCACCTTTGTTGCCACCTGGCTGGTTTACATTGCGCTCAGCACCTTTTAGTGTGCCTTGACCTTTTGTATACACATTGCTTGGTGCTTTGTATTGTTTGCCGTCTGGGTTTTGCTCACTGCCACCTTTAACGATGTTGGCAGTTGTACCGCCCATGTCGTTTTTCTTGGCAATAATGCTTTGCTTGTTGATTGGTGTAGTTCCACCTTTACCAACTTCGCCGCCTTCAGTTTTGTCAGCGCCACCAGATACTTTTTCTACGTATTCACGAATGCGTTCAGCTTCAGACTTGGTACGACGAGACTCAGCAACTTCTTCTTCGTCGTCTTCTTCGTCTTCGTCTTTGTCTTCTTCAGCTTCCATGTACATGCCTTCGACTTCTTCTTCGCCGCCCATGTCATCTCCGCCCATTTCGTCGCCCATGCCCATGTCGTCATGGCCTTCTTCGCCTTGCTCGTCGCTCATTAGTGCGTCAAACTCAGCTTTCAATTCGTCCATTGCGGCTTCCAGGTCCATCACGCGATCTTCAATAGGAGCTTCTTCGCCGCCCATTTCGTCGCCCATGCCCATGTCATCTCCGCCCATTTCTTCTTCGCCGCCCATTTCATCAGACATTTCGTCATCAGCTTCAGCTTCATGCATGCCTTCTTCATCGGCCATGACTTCGTCAGCTAAACCATGTACCTGGTTACCGCCAACGCCTTCTTCATAGTTTTCCTCATCCATAATGTTCTCATAGATGTCGCGGCTCTTTTCAACCACGATGGTGTGGAATAAGGCTTTCGCCTTGTCTTGTTCATCATTGATGATGTATTCAATGAGTTGTTCGTATTTGTTCATTGGAGAACTCCTTTGTAATATAGCTTGTAAGATATTTACATAACTGCGCAGAAAACTACCTAATATAGGTGTTTTTTGAAGAATTTTGTAAGATAATTAGAGACTGGCCGGTGCGCCTTCGCCGGCAGCTGGTGCAGAGTATTGTTTTTTAAGATCTTCCATCTTGCCGTCGTGCTCAAATTTACGTACATCATTCATCATACGTAAACGATTCAACTGGCCAAGTGTGAGTCTAGTTTTGCGCAGGTCAGAGATTTTAAGAGGCGAATTGTCTTGTTTTTCGTCTCTGTAGCCTGCAGGGTCTTGTGCCCAAAATTCTGTTATATACATATTGTTATTTACCCAAAATGTACAATTTAGGCACTGCCCACTGGGCTGGCAGTTCCTGGTGTGGCAGGCGGTGCTCCTCCAACAGGTGGTGCTCCTTCTGCCCCGGGTGGTGGCATGCCAGCTTCTCCGCCTTCGGGCGGCGGTGCTAGGCTTTCAATGTCTGCGCTGATACCACCAGGTGTGATACCCACGCTACGCAATGCACTGCCACCTTCCTGTGACACTGCGCTTTCTGCTTCGCCGTGTTCTTCTGCCCACATACGATCGTTTTCTGCCATTTCAGCTTCTGTGAGGCCTAGATAGCGTGTGAGCAAGAAGCGTTTGCTAAAGTATGGCAGTGCTTCTAGCTGTGTAAATGTAGCGATACGTGCAGTGTCCACGTCTGCCTGACGATACTGTGCAAAGTTTTGCGGTTCAGTAAAGATCAAATCAAACAACTGTCCGTCAATGTTGACACCGCGCCACTTCATAAACAGCTTGAATTCTTCGTCTAGCTTGTGTGCCATTGCCGCTTGCAGTCGCTTGCAGTACTGGTTGAAACGCCATTCTTGTATTAGTGCTGTGCCTACTTTACCGTCAGTAAAGCTGGCTGTACCGTCATCTAGTCCTGTGGGTAAGTAGCTGGACGGTATGCGCAGGCCACGGAACAGCTTGTTGGTAAAGAATCGCAGGTCTGTGATTTCACCTAGGTTAGTACCGCCTGCTAGTGTTTCTACAGAAGATCCACGACCGTCTGCTGTGGTAGGAAAAAAGTAGTCTTCGTTGGTGCTGAGTGGGTTATATGTGGCATCCATCATGTTTGTGCCACCACCTGTTTGTGTGGGTATACGGCGCTGATGCACTTCGTTCTTGATACGTTCCACAAACGCCATGGCCATGTGACTTGGCATGTTGCCCACGTCAATCTTGAAAATTCTACGCTCTGGCGCACGTTGCACACGATAGATAATGATAGCGTCTTCCAGCAGTTCTTTTTGCTTGAACACTTTGAAAATGTTTTCTAGTACACTGATACCAAACGGCCAGTATACATCTAGTCCTTCAGTTAGGCTTAGGTGTAGTATGTGCTGTGCTTCAATTGCACTTTCATTTTTGGCATGAGCAAAACGACTGCCACCTGCAAATGGTGTGTTAGACTGCACATAACTGCCTTGTGCGCCACCCATTTGTGGGTGATTTGTATATGTGTCACTGGCTGCAACTGCGGTCACTGTCAAATTTTGAAAGTTGATGTTTAGATCTTTAAGCAGGTACTGTTCGGGCTCTTTGCCTTCTGCTTCGTTTACAATAACTTTGGTAACTTTGGTCATTTCTACCCAGAACAGTTTGAATGTTTCTGGATCACGCAGGAAAATTTGGTCGCCGTACTTTAGTGTGTTGCGCACAATTTTGAACATGCGCTTGTTGAATTCGTTTAGACTCACCCACTGCTGTAACTGCTCTTTGATGATTTTGATTTCGTTATCAGTAGGTTGTTCCTTGAAACTGATGTCAAATGGTGTGCCATTGTCTTCATTTGGCTGTGAACAAAATTCCGCAAGAATGTCCAGTGCGGCATTGACCTCACTGTCCATATCCATTTGTTCGTACTGATTGTAGCGTTCTACACGATTTGGGTGCCCAATGTATACTTCAGGCAATTGGCTTTGGTAATTTCTAAAATCGGGGTTGACTGGCTGTTCTCTTCCAGATATTGGACTGAAGTTGCTGGCCGGCGTTGGCGCCTTAAAGTATTTTTTCCATGACATTATTGGGATTCCCTAGTGTGTTATATTTAACCCTAGATTACAAACTCGATTGATAATGACGTTCAGCAATGTCTTTATGTCTGCCCAGTGTGTCAATCATTTCACGTTGTTGTTCTATTTGCTTTTGGCTGATCATCACCAGCTGGCTCATGTTGTCTGTTAGTGTTTTCATTTCTGGGCTTGCTTCTGCTCGAGGCTTATCCTGCTTGGCAAGTTTGGTATCGTCTGATTTGGCTTCTTCTTTTTTAGGAGCAACTGGTTTCATTGCATCTGTCATTGCTGCCACTTGCCCTGCAAGGCCGCCTACCACTGCACCCATTGGGCCGCCTACCATAAAGCCAGCGCCTGCGCCGGTCAGTAGATCTTTGTTTTTACTAGCAAAGTCTCCAATGATGCCTTTGTCAGAGAACGCATTCTTGATGCTGTCCATTGCACCACTCACAGGATCTTTGCCTGCATTGTCTTTGTTGAGTCCCTGTGCCTTGCCCATCAGCTGTGCAAGTTCAGGATTGTCTTTCATGTACTTGTCAAACTGTTCCTTGCTTGCAGGCTTGCCGTTGATGGTAAATGTTTCTGACTGCTTGCCTGTAACAGGTTGAGTGTTACCAATGTTAAAGAAGCTTTTGGCTGAGTCTACTAGTCCGCCTAACACACCTTTTTCTTTGTTGTCTTTGGCTGTGACATTTTCAACCAGTGTGCCAATACCCCCGCCAAGTATGGTACCAAGTCCTGGAAGTAACATTGTGCCAATGGCCGCGCCCACTGCTGTGCCACTGTTTAGTCCCATCTTTTCTAAAAAGTTTGGCTCGTCTTTTTTATCACTGCCTTTAGTTTTTGCAGTACTAGCTTTTTCTGCTGTCTTGCGCTTCCAGTCTGCAAACTGTTCGTCTGTCATGCTCTTGCGAGCCAACCGTTCTACCTGCAACGATTCCATGCGGGCCATGTCTTGCTTGCTCAGGCTGTCTAGTTGTACGTTTACTAGTTTGCTATTGTTGTCTAACTGCTGACCAAACAATGATCTAGTTTGAGCAAACTGTTCATCAAAGTTTGATTGATTCAAGCTTCTTGTTTTGTCGAGGTCTGCCAGCATTGTGCTGGTTGTTAGCTTGGATCCAACTTGGAAGTCATCAAACAACTTGCTGCCAAAATCAGTGGCTTCAAAGTTAACTGGCTGTCTCATGGCTGCAAACATTTTGTCAAAGCTGCCAGTATTTGTATTGCCCTTACCTTCGCCGGGTGTTGGTTTGACCATGTCAAACGTTTTACTCAAACTAGATGTCATTGTTGAACCCATGCTACCAAAGCCTGAGTTCAATGTTTCTGTAATTGTATTTTTTTGTGCTTCTGCCAATGCCATTGGGTCAATGCTAGGTATACTAACGTCCAATGGTACCTTGCCGCCCACAGTAGGAATAACTGCTTCCTCTCCGTGCAATGCCACTGCATAGCCACTTTCAGGACCTGATGCTATACCACCACGTGCATATCCGTTTTTCTTAAAATATGCAGTTTCTGCATCAACCCGCTCTTTTCTTACATCGTCAACTGTTTTACCAGTCATAGCTTGTAGCAGACCACTCATCAACCCACCAGTTAATGTATCAGTTACTGCTCCAGCTTTTTCAATACCCCGGGCGGCACCAGACTCTGCTTTCTGGTACCATTTCATCTTCTTCCAGTTTTCGTCGTCTTGCTGGTCAATTTGAGATTTACCAGCTTGTTTGCTACCTGCTCCTAATCCAAGTTCATTGATTGCAGTTCTTACACTTTCAAGCATTGCTTTGCTTACTTCAGCAAACTTTGCAATGGCTGGCGTTAGCAGATCTTGCAGTGCAAGTTTCAAATCTTGTGCGGCTTTTTCGGCACCGATCACACTGTTTGTCAGTGCGTCTGACGTAGTTTTTGCGGCTTCTGTATTTTTCTTTGCGGCTTCTACACCTTCTGCTGTGTAGGTGTTTGCTTGTGTCAATGCGTCAGCCATTGCTTGCGCGGCACCTTTAACAGACTCTGCGCCTGAGTAGGCAGCAACACCCAGTGCTTGTTGACCTAGAATACTTTGTTTGATTTGTTCACCGTACTGTTGATTAAGATCTGCATTTGATGTTGCTGTGAGGTTACCTTGTTCAGCTAGTTTGAATGCTGCCTCGCCTTTAGCTCTTGCTCCATCAATGGTTGCTTCATAGATTGCACCTTCTTTATTGATAACTTCACCAAACACCATGCGGTCGCGGAAATTTTTCTTTTCCTGATCTGTCATAGTTGCCATGGCCGCGTCAAGTTGAGCACGTTGCTCTTGACTCATGCCAGCTACTTTTTGTTGGAATGCAAGCACAGCATTTTCCTGCTGTATTGCAGCCATTTTCTTTTTAGCATCCTCACCAGTAATAGAACTAATGAGTCTTAGATTTTCTGCATACTTGGCTGTTTGTTCTGCTACTTTTTTGTCGTCTAGTTTACCACCGCCTGCTTTACGCATGTTGGCCATGGTTTCTGCTGTGAGTGCTGCCTGTTCTTCAAAACTATACCCTAGTTTCAATAACTGATCTTGCACACCACTGTTTTTAAGCTGTTGCCCAACTCTACCAATCTGTTTAGCACCTTCTACAACACCAAGCCCTGACGAACCAATTAGTTCACTATTTGCACTAACTACTTTTGAAAACTGTTCAATCGTGAGTCCTGCTCCTGATGCCGCATTTCGCATACCAGTCATACCGTCGGCAAATATTGCGCCGCTGGCACTCATAGCATTGAATGCGCCAACTGTTTTTTCTACTTCTTTGCTCAGTACTTCAACGCCAAATTTGGCCAGCTTGCCCATGGCGTCAGATGCGGCACCAGTTACAGTGCCCAATACCTGAAGTCCTATTCCAACAAACTTGGCTGGCCCAGGTAACGCCGATAACGCACCACCTACACCAGACATGACGCCACCAAGTGCTTTACCTGCACCGGCAGCAACATCTATACTGGCATTCATCAACCCAGATGCTAGCTCTGTTCCAGATGCATTGGATTGTAATCCTTTGATTAGTCCGCCAACGGCTTTGGTGGCACCGCTGGCCAGAGTCTTACTCATTTCTACTGCACCAGTTGTCACTGATGCACGTGCTTGATTTCTAGCTTCTTGTGCTTGTAATTCGTCTCGTTTGGTTTCTAATGCCGCTTTATCAAATTCACTGGTTGCATGTTTTGCGGCTTCTGACAGTCGATCAATATCAGCCTGCATGCTCTTGAAGGTGCTTTTGCCTGTGGCCAGTTCTTTGAAGAATGAACCAAATTCTGGCTTGGTTTTTTGTTTTAGATCTGTGCTGAGTTTGCGCAACTCAATGTCTAGCTCAGCCGCAGTTAATCCAGCATCACCAATTTCTTTGATTTTCTTGGTAGTTGCGTCTGTCTCACCACGAAGTTTTCCAAAAGCCTCAAATAGAGCTTTCATCATCATTTCTTGTTCGGGTGTCATTCCTTCTGCGGCCATATTTTTTCTCTTGGGTTATTTCTTTACGGTTAAATACACATGTACTCAATTATATTTATAGGATCAATATATGGACACTAAATCCGTCAAAGCACCTGCATCAAATCCGCTAGCAAAACATTTTAGACAACCCGCAATTTATCTTGCACTACCAAGTCTTGGGCGCTGGTGGCCAGAAGGTTCACTGGACATGCCTGAAAATATGGAGATTCCTGTCTACCCAATGACCACAAAAGACGAAATCTTGCTTCGCACTCCTGATGCGTTGTTGAATGGATCTGGTGTTGTGGGTGTTATACAAAGCTGTTGCCCAAACATTAAAAATGCATGGGACATGCCTAGCATTGATGTGGACCCTGTGCTGATTGCTATTCGCATCGCCAGCTACGGACACCGCATGGATTTTGGCGGACAATGCCCGCACTGCAATGAAAGCAATGATTATGCAATTGACTTGCGCACAGTAAGTGACGGAATGAAATGCCCGGACTTTGATATTCCTGTGGAAAGCAATGATCTAAAAATTGTGTTGAAACCACAAAGATATTTTGCAGTGAATCAAAATAATCAACTGCGCTTTGAAGAACAGCGCATCATGAGCATTGTTACAGATGATTCAGACCCTGAACTAAAAACCAAAATGTTCAATGAAAGCATGACCAAACTAAATCAGCTGAACATCGACGGCCTAGTATCCAGTACTACTTCAATCACAGTAGAAGATCAGGAAGTGACCGACGAAGCATTTATCCGTGAATTCTTTGAACAAACAGACAGCAAGATTGTGCGACTGATTCAAACACGACTAACTGAAATGGCCATGGAAGCCAACGTCAAACCTGTGCCTGTCAGTTGCATGGAATGCAAAAAGCCATTCACTATCACAATCACATTTGACTACGCAAGTTTTTTCGCAACCGGCTCCTGACATTAGACAATGACGCAATTTCTCGTATGATCGAGGGTTACGAGAAAGAGTCACGAGCCATTAGAGAAGAAGCGTTGCGTTTTAGTTGGTGGATGCGTGGAGGTTTATCATATGAAGACGCAATGATACTCAGTCGAGAAGAACGCGAAATCATTTCAGAAATTATCAAAGACAACTTGGAGAACACCAAGAAGTCAGGCATGCCAATGTTCTAACCCATTCAAGACTTACTGCGTAAGTCTATTGCTTTCGCTATGCGCTCAGCAATGATTTTTCTTCTACTAATATAAACGAGAGCGAAGCGATAGTAAGTTTCATCTAGATTCTATGGTCACACTTTGCCCGCACAGGGCAAAGAAAGCTTCATCTGAGTTCTGACAGCACTTAGCGTTACAACAATTACAGAGGCGGTTGTCCGGTACCTCGAGTTGCGTCTTTATAACAACGGCGATTTAGTATACATACGCTAACACATACACTAAACGTGTGCAATCGCTTGCACGTCTTTTCAGCCTTAACATTTTGTTCAAACAATCAAACTGGGGCATTTAACCAGTCAACATCCTTTCGGGTAGTGATTGAGTACTCTGTACAGCGCAGAGAATTCCGTCCCTGTGATCCGAGATCCAGGTTTAGGACACCCGAGTTAGGCCGGTGCGAGCCAATACTGTTAACTTGCTAGACTGAGTGTCAGAGTTTGTTGATTATGTGTGAGCCATGTACACGAACTTGAATGTGTCCGTTATAGTAGTCTGTTGATTCTAGCACTTTGCGTGTGAATTGTTCTCGGGCTTCGATGTATGAGCATTCTGCTTTGGATTTACAAATAAAGAGGATTTCTCTGGTGAAGTTTTCTGTGCCCAGAGCAACAACATCTTTTGTTAGTTCCGGGCTTGAGCCATAATAGGTGCGCCAATCACTGTCGATCTTGGAGCGGATTTTCTTTTTCTTTTTGGTGCCGTTTTTTAGCTTTACTGTTTTAAGTGTGGTCTTAGAAAATTTTGCTAGTTTTTTACCTATGTACTTGCGGCCAGAGATAGTATTAGTGATCATGTAGACAAACCCAATGCAGTCATCGGGCAGTTCCTCTACTGTTTTGCCTTGAAAAGTCCATGTCATAATACGTAAACATAATTATCTCGTGCGTCAGTGGGGTTAAAATATCAGTGTTCTGTGTCAATTTGTGCCAGTTTTACTAGAGGTTTAGTGCGGTCTTGGCCTATAATCTGCTCCGCAATGATCTTCAATATCTTGAGTTCTTCTGTGCCTTTGGTGATGGGATAGTTTAGTCTAGCACTAAGCTCATGCACCTCTAAACGGCGCCGCAAGCGTTCTTTTAGTGTTAATGTTGGGTTATTTAGGTTGATCCAGTTGCGTCCATACACCCAGTCTTGATCTTGGTCTTCCAAATGGCTCAAGTTCAAATCAGGCCATTCAGGCACCAGCTCAAGTCCTAGATTGCTGAGTTCCAGTCTACTGCCGCGATCTATACTGCCTGTGTATCCCCAGCGTATGAGTGCTATGGTACCTGCTTGCATGTACTTTTGATAGCGTTTCAAGAATTGTAGCTGTTCTTTATGATCAGACATTGTTTCTGTTGGGTAGCCTATGAACATTAAAAATACGTTTTGTATGCCGTAGCGAGCACACATGCGAATGTGATGATCTAAATCATCGTTGTCAAACTCTTTGCCCATGTGCTGTCTTACAGCCCAGCTGGCATGTTCAACTCCAGTGATCAACATACGACTGCCACCTGCTGCCATGGCAGCGTACATTGTTTCTGGCATGTCTTTGGCCTTGCGTATGTTAAATTGGCTCAGCCATGTGGGCTTGAACTCTGGATTTTCTTGTGACAGTCTAGCAATGTTTATATTAAGAGAATAAAACTCTTTGAGGTTACCGTTGATAACGCTGTCGGTAAACTGAAACAGTTGTACTTTTGTTTCTTTCCAGTGCTGTAACATTTCATTGGCCATGCTCTCACCTGTACGATATTTGTACTTGGGCCAGCGATGTGGCACATCACAAAATGTACAACGGCGCACACAGCCTCGAGAAGCAGTCAAGTAAATGCCTGCTGTTTGATTGTAAAAGTATTTCCACGGATCTAGCTTGCTGAAGTCTGCAGGAGGCAAAGATTCAATGTCATCAATTTGCACAGTAGGCCGATCATCTGTTCCGTCTACATCAAAGTTGCCTTGCATCCATTGCTGCCACATGATCTCGCCATCACCCCAGCCCACATGATCCACTAGACTCTGTTCACGCAACCAGTCGCCAAAGCGTTTGGTGCCGTACGGAGTAGTGAGTCCTTGCCCACCCGCTACCAACATCACTTGACTCATTGGTCGGAAACGTTCACAGAACAATCTAGCCGCACGAGTACTAAACTTTGAAAACACACTCACTGCCACACAGTCATAGCCGCTGGCAATGATGTTGTCTATAGTGATGTCAAACTCTTCAAACACTCGCTGTGGCAACAGCCTGTCATGTGCTGTGCGCCAGTAGTCACTGGCTTCTGCAAATTCTTCTGCTGTCAGCTTCTTTGCCAGTTGTAGATTGATATCAAACACCGTGTAATCAATACCCATGTGACGACATAGTCCGCCTAGCACAGCAGGTGCGGCAGGTGGTCGTTCAAGCTCTTGGCTTGGGAAAGTTACAATGGCCACACGTTTATACATCAAGAGTTTGTTTTATTTCTTTAATTAATTGTAAATCTTCGTCGCTGATACTGCGATGGTTATCTCGTATCTGTCCTGTGGGGTCAACCAAGGTACTGAGCACACGCTGAGTGCGTTGTTCTTGATACCACGACCAAAAGTCTTGACTGTTGGGCAAGTTCATGATCATGTACCTGCCAGGAAAGTGCCATACCAGCTGACTACGTTGTTCTTTAGGCGCATCAGGATTGCTCCTAAGGTATCCTTGAAAGTAACTGGGATAGTAGTAGTGATCAGTCCAGAACCAAGACTCCAGTAGAATATCATCAGCGTGTACGCTGAGTAATTCCAAACTTTGATCACGCACAATCTTTCCGTCTTCTAGCACAGTTTCTGATTCGTATTTGTTAAAGTAACCAATACTGATGTTGTTGGGGACTTGGGCAAAGTCCACAGTAACACTAGCACTGGTGTCTTTGCTATTAATTTCAAATGTATTAATTTGATAGTTGTTCACGAGAATAAAAATCCTGGGCCATGTTACTCCTGGCTGTGGATTAAACTTGAATTCAAAAGTTATTTTGTCACCACGAGGTCGCATAGTTTTCATCCACAAATTTTTGATTGCATTTGGTTGTACACTCCAGCCACTTGAACTGTTGGAATTCGTTTTTCCAAAAGTTATCAGCTAGCACACTCTCTAGTGTACTATGTTTAAGGTTGTATGCACGACCTCTATCTAGCCACTCTGTGTTGTGTCCATAGCGGTTGGCTACCCAACAACACGGAAAGAAGTCGCCTTGACTGTTGATAAACAATCCTTTGTTGCCCACTGCACACAGTGGTAGGATGTCTCCGGTGTAGTTTTGTTGCGCTTGTGCATAGTGCTGTTTTGCAAATGGGGTGTCTCTAAGCACTCGTCCGCTTAGATTATCTATATCTCTTTCAAATCGCATGCTAGAGCTGATGAGTTGATCTCTAGGCTGTAGCGCATCGCTAGGACCGTATATTGGATATACTTTGGCAAATTTGGTACTGCGAGTAAGCTGGAATTGATCCATTTCTAATTCACGTGCTTGCTCACGCATGACATCAACATGATCTTGATTGAATTCAAATGCAATAGCGGCCCAGGTAATGTTTACGGGACTTGTGCTTCTCAATGCACGTATACCGCGCATGATGCTCTCCCAATCACTATTGACCCTGTAGATGTTATTACTGGCATTATCATAGCCGTCAATGCTGAAATGCACTTGATCTTGTGCCCCTAGGAACCGTCCTAGACCCTGCCACCACAGTGCATTGCGATAGCTGCCGTTGGTCACAATAACAATTTGCACAGGGTAAATACTCTTGACGTATTCAATTACTGACACCAGCTCATGTGCATATATTGGATCACCATCGTCTCCGCAAAATGTAATCTTACGCACGTTTTCTCTTATAAAATCAGGAGTAAAGTTTCGTTGAAAGAATGCCAGGTCCAGTTCTGTGTTGACCAGCCCATCTGGTACTTCTTGTCTACTGCATCTAGGACAGCGTAGAGTACACTTGCTTGATATCTCAATGTGCCAGTGCCATGTTGCTAACACAAAGCCTCCTCAGACTTCCATTGTTCTTGAAATGCAGTTTTGTCTTGACCAACAGAGCAGTGTCGTTTACACACAGCATCTGGTTCGGTGATAATACTGTTGAATGATTCCACTTGTTCTCGTAGTACAGGATTGTCCCACGGCAGTTGTTTACTAAAAATGTCACTGCCAAAAAAGCAACATGGTAGCACTGCTCCTGTTGCTGTGATATAAATGCTTTGTTCTTTTAATGCATGGCAACTGACAGTGGTGCCTGCGGCCGGTGCAGTATGCCCAGTTGGAGGACGCAACCATTCCACAGGACGTTCCTGGAATCGCGAGCTTACCTTGGTGCGAAAACGTGTGAAGCCCATGTCACGTGCCAGTTCACGGCAAGCATCAACTTGATGTTGATTGTGTTCGTACACCAGCATGTCCCAGTGTGCAGTACCACCTGAGGCAATGTATGCTTCTGCATTGGCCATCAGTATGTCCCATTGTACGCCAGCACGGTAGATGTGATTGGTGTCTTCTAGTCCGTCAATGCTGAACACCACATAGTCCAGTTCGTTCTTCATGTTGTTGGCCAGCTCTTGCCACCAGTACTTGGTACGCAGGCCGCCATTGGTATTCATGCCTAGCACAATCTTGGAGTTGACTGCACGAAAGTATTGATATATCTGTAGTGTGTCTTTTGCTGCCGCTGGGTCGCCAAAGTTACCGCACATGAACATCTTGTCCAGCTGACGTATCAGCTGATCTGGCACTAGTTGTTGTACTTGATTGAGTCGTAGTTCACTAGCATGCTGTTCATGAACATACTGCTCAGGATTCATTCGGGCACACTGAGGGCAAGCCGCATTGCAAGTGGTAGTGGGCTCGATGTGTAGTACTCGGATGTTGTCATAGTTAAACTGCGTCAACATCGGTGTTGTAGGAAGTGAATCCATTTTCTTTTACCACGGTCAGTATGTTGTTTACACGACTGCTCAGTTCGTCCTTGTGACTCACAAGCCAAATACTCTTGTTACGTTCTCGACTCATCTTTTTAAGAATACCCAGTGCTGATTCAACACCACTGGAGTCCATACCCGAATCAATCACTTCGTCAATAAACAACAGGTTGATGGGCTGGTATAAACTTTCCCACACATCGCGGAATGACCAACTTAGACTTAGAATAAGTCTGTTACGTTCGCCACGACTTAGATTGTCAAAATCTAGTTCTCGACCCAGCTCACTGATATTTACCGTAAGATCGTTTTGAAAAATCACAGTGTGCGGCAGGCCAATCTTGTCAAGATAGTAGCTTAGTCGTTGGTTTAAGTAGGCCAAGTTCTGATCAATGATGCGTTTGCGCACAAACGAATCTTTGGATGTCAGCAATTTAAGCAAGAAGTCTTGATGGTCACGCAGACTAACCAGTCTGTTCATTTCATCATAGTCAATATCTTCTTCTGCTTGTGTTTTCATTTCTGCAATTTGTTCCACATATGGATCAGCTTCTGCATCCTTGGCCACCAACTGACTCAGGATATTGCCCAAACTTGCACGATGCTCAAATGCATCGGACTCTTTGTCGTAGTAGGTACGTGGTGCAGGGCCAGGCTCGCCTAGTTCTTTTAGTGCGCCTGTGAGCTCAATCCATTGACCGTTTGTTGCCAAGGCTTGCAGTGCAGCCTCTTGCAGACTCTTGCGTTTGTCTGCCAGCACCTGCTCGTGCTTTTCGTCATGCATTTCTTGTCCACAAGCATAGCACTTGTGATCTTCTAACTGTGCAATTTCTGCCTTGAGCTTGTCTACTACCTTGGTTTCTTTTGCTTCGTCTAGCTCACAACGAGCAACAAGTTTTTGTATGTCAGCACGATCTTTAAGCAGTTGTGAATGCCGTGTTAGATCCTGATGCATCAGTAGTTCTGCTTCAATATCAATCTTGGCCAGTTCGTCGTAGGCTGATTGTAGCTTGCCCAGATCTTCGTCTTTTTTCTTTTGCCACATGCCTTGTCTGCGTATGAGATTAGACACTTGTTCTTTCAGTCGCTCATTGGCATCCTGTACTGCTTTGATACGGAATTCTTCTTTGACAATTCCGTCCTTGCTGGCTTTGAGCTGTTCTTTGAGATTTTCTGCTTTTTCACTCAGTTGTGTCACACCCAGCAACTGCTCAATCATTGTGCGTTGTTCTGCGGCTTTCAAACTAAGGAATGGTTCTGTGTAGGTATTGAGGGCAACAATGTTTCGAAACATGTCATGACTCATACCCAGCATGCGTTCAATGGCGGCTTGGGTTTCACGACTGTCGCCTTGACTTTCGTCTGTTACTTCTTGTTCTTCTCCGCCAATGTAAAACTTCACAATGTTGGGTTTGCGGCCACGTTCAATCTTGTAGCTCACACCATTGGTTTCAAACTCAATAGTGACCAACATGGCCTTGCCGTTGGTTTTGTTGATCAAGTTTTCTTTACGGATGTTGGTCAGTGCTTGCCCGTACAGTGCAAAACTCAGGGCATTGATGATTGTGGTCTTGCCAGTGCCATTACGTGCGCCTGTGTCATCCCCGCCCAAGTCCAAGTTTTGTCCCAGTACCAGTGTAAGGTCATTGCGATTGAACTTGATTGCCTGCGTGGAATTGCCCACGCTCATGAAGTTTTTGACCGTAAGGTCTTTGATTACAAAACTCATTAACAGTTCCTATAGATGTCTAGCAAGAGATTACGGTCGTAGTGTTCGCTAGATATTGCATTGATTTGATTTTGCACAATAGTGTCAATGCTTTCAAATTTGATTTCGCCAGTTTGCACATCACCCACAATAACTTCTTTCTTGGGCAACAGGCTCAGTTCACGCAGTTTGTAGGTGTCCAGGAATGTTTCACGAATAAAGTTGGCTTCTTCATAGCTGAGATCAATGTCAATGTTGATGCGAGCATGCATTTTGGGTTTGAGTATCTTGTCTGCATGATCCACAATGCTTGATAAACTCAGCACACGATATGTGGGTTGATCTGGCCAAGCATGATATTCGGGCTCTTTGCCCCATTCCAAGATCATCATGCCACGCTCTTCATCTCCGTCATCTGCGTAGTTGTGCGGAAATGCATTGCCAATATAGGTAATGTTGTTGGCTGATTGGCGCTTGTGGAAATGCCCAGAAAACACATGCTCAAAGCCCACAAAGTCTTCACGTCTAGCTTCGCCTGTGTCCGGCATCTGCACCATGGCATTCATGTAGTAACCGGGCAATTCAAAATGCCCAAAGCAGTACTTGCCTTTTTTCTTTAACAGTTTTTTGTGATCATCGCCTACCAGCCAAGGTGCAATAGTTACATCGCCTTGACTGAACCAGTCGTTTACTATCTGTACATTGGGAATATGCTTTGCCCAAGAAGCGGATTGAATATCACGCTTGTCACGGTAATACAAATCATGATTGCCAGGAATAAAATATACAATATCAAAATTCTCACTCATGTGCTCCAGTGCTCGAACAGAATAGTTCAAGGTCAAAATATTAATGGCAGCTCGATTGTTGTGCCAGTCGCCCATCATAATACAAGTTTCACAACCGGCTTCTTTGGCCTTGTCTGTGGCCCACTTTACAAAAGCCAAACAGTCCTCGTTGTGAGTTGTGCTGTTTGACTTCAAGCCAAAATGAATGTCAGTGAAGACCGCAGCCTTCTTAAAAAGATTTGTCATAGTACTCCATTATAGACGAACAGTCCGGCAAACGCAAGAGTCTTGATAGCCTATTCTTCGTAACTGCCACCACCGCCACCACTACCTTGTGCCTGGCGTGTGTAACTTGGGTTTAGGTTGTTCATTTGCAAAATGTCATCACGTAAGTTTTGATTGCGCTTTTCGATGTTTAGCACACGAGTAAAGCTGTTAGTGATAGCGGCAGTATAATACGCAAAAGGATTCTGCGATTTTGACTCGTCAAATTGCAATCCAATTTGGCTGAGTTGTAACAAGGCTTGGCTTCGCATTTCGTCATTGTAGGTGTATCCTCTCCAGTTTGATCTTGTGGCATAACGTTCACACAGTTTCATAAACATCAGTGCCAACTTTTTGGTCATTGCACCGTGGTCACGACAATATGCACCTGTGTCTGGATCGCCTTTCCAGTGACTGATGCCTGCACACACAAGTTCGCCTTCTTCGTTTAGCTTGTAGTGCTTGAATGGAGGAAAGTTTACTTTCACATACTTTGCGGCAAGCGGCACACGTACAACAGGTTCATCGTACTCAGTGTCAGCATCTTCTGCTTCATCTAGCAAGTCCTGCGCATCCTGCTGTTTTTTAGTTTTAACTTCGTCGATAGGAACATGTTCCCATGTCATCACACGAAACACAACATCTGTATCAGCCACGTCCTTGAGCTTTACTTCAAATTCGTCCAGCTTGTGTTTGGTACCATCTGCTGTTGCAACATCTAGTGCGGCTTTGGCAAGACGTACTGCACGGTCTTTGCGGGCCTGTAACGTGTTCTTTTTGTTAATCTGCTTGATGTCAGGCAAGATCATGTCAAAATCTGCATCTGCGGGAGTAGTAAACCAACAGTAGGTTGATTTGCTTTTGTGTATCTCCTTCAGGATGTCTTTGTTATTAAGGTAGTTGTGTTTCATTGGGTATCCTATAAATTACCACTTATTGTAGCGAATAAATACTAAAAGAGCAAGAGGAATCTTAAACATGGCGCTATTAGATGGACAGGGTAATCCTGTTCGATCCGGTGATGGATCAATTGTACAAACAGGGTCGGACATACCAAATGACGGGCCTGCAGGACCACGTCCGCCACCTCCGAGCTGGGCTGACTTCAAAGAAAAAGCAGGTAGTCTACTTAAAAAAGGTGCTGACCTATTAGATCCTAGCAAAGCGCGAATGGCCATTGCTGGGTTGCTATCTGGTGGAGCAAACAGCGACGCCACCCGAGATCCGGCAGCAACAAAAGCAGGATTTGCGTCAGGTGGCGGCGGAACAAACCTAGGATTAGGTATATCAAACGGACAAGTTAGCTTGTCTGAAGACTGGAGAGTGGCCATTAGTTTACCTTCTGGTGCAAGAACATTGTTTTGGCGTAACGGTGAAAACTCAATCATGAGTCCGTTGGTCACAACAGACGGCGTTATATTTCCATACACGCCAAACATCACAGTAACACATAATGCTCGTTACGGCGAAACTAAACTCACACATAGTAATTATTCCGCATTCTTCTACGAGGGATCAGAAGTTCAAGCAATTAGTATTTCTGGCGAATTCACTGTGCAAACAGAGTGGGAAGGACGTTACCTGTTGGCGGCCATTTACTTTTTTAGATCTGCTACAAAAATGTTCTTTGGTCGAGATATGAATCCAGTAGCAGGTACACCTCCACCAATGGTCACACTAGACGGGTACGGAGCACACTACTTTCCAGGAGTTAACTGTGTGATCACAAGTTTTGCACACACCATGCCGGCAGACGTAGACTATGTGGAAATTCCAACAGGACTAGAAGGACAAGAGCCAGGCAAAGCCAGCTATGTTACCAGCACAAGATTGCCCACAGTGAGTACTATTGCTATTACCCTACAGCCAATCTATAGTAGGAATCAAGTTGCTGACTTTAGTCTTAATGATTTTTCTAGTGGTACCATGCTCAAGCGCGGAGGCTTTATCTAATGTCAGCAAACTATAACAAAACCAGTCCATACTATGGAACAGATAAATTTGGACCTTTCTTGGACATAATGAAATTCCGAGCAATACCAAAACGTCCAGATGATGTGACTTACATAATTGACCGGGTGTACAAGTATCGGCCTGATTTATTGGCATATGACTTGTACAACGATACATCACTGTGGTGGGTGTTTGCTGTGCGCAATCCCAATGTTCTTAAAGATCCAGTTTTTGATTTTGTGCCAGGCGCAACTATTAGAATTCCTAAAAAAGAAACACTAGCCGAAGCACTGGGGGTCTAACACATGGCAGCGGTCAACAAAACAGACTCGGCAAATGGCGCCAGCATAATTTACGCCTACAACAGCGATACTGTCAAAACAGTTGAAGTTACCGGCCCTGATGGCACACTATTGGCCACGGCCAATACCAGCCTGTTGACCGCAGCCGACATTGTCAAAAAACTAAACGTTGAACAAACAAATCAGTTGGGCTTGGCAAAAGAATTCCAGACAAGCGTAAATCAAATACAACAGCAACTACAAGCCACAGACCTTACTCCTCGACAAAAAACAACATTAGACTATCAGTTGAAACTTGCGCAGGGTGGAGCCGCCCGTGCTGACGCCAATGCCACTGCCGTTGCAGCCGCCATACAAAGTATACAAGCAAATTTTGATTCTAACTTTGCTGGACTAGAAAAACAACTCAAAGACAATCCGTCGGCTGAAGACACAGCCGCCAAAGAAGAAGCACAGTCCGACACAGCAGATGCTGATGAAGACGTTGCTGAGGACGACGATAATACAGACCCTGAAGATTTGGATGATGACGAAACATCAAACATTGACGATGAAGAAGATGGTGGCCAAGACGGCAACGAATCAGACACAGACTGGGATAGCCCGGGCCAAGAAGATCCAGACAACGAAGCCAGTGATCTAAACTCAGACGAATCGTCTGCTGAAACTGCTCAACTGCAAGCACAAAACGACGGTACCACTACTGGTGATACCACTGCTAAAAAATATCGATTGGTTGACAATCCCTTACACGATTTTGCAAGTTACACATATCAATTGGCTTTGCATGCATTGTCTGACTCAGACTACAATAGATTAGTGGACAATGATTCAGGGTGGGTACCAACATCAACCCTGATTGTTAGTGCTGGTCGCAGAGGCGGCGCAGGATCTGGTTTTGAGCGACAACCTTTATTTTACGAAGACTTTTATTTCAACGACTTTAAGATGACAACTATTGTGGGATTAAACAATGGTAAAAAATCAACCAATGCAGTTGATATTGCTTTTTCACTATTTGAACCCACTGGACTCACGCTGATCAATCGATTGGTAGATGTTAGTGCAAGCGCAGGCATTGGCGCTAAAAACTATCTTGAAATGCCATACCTGTTGCAAATAGATTTTCATGGCTACACTGACATCGAAGGACAGACTGGAGAAGCAATACAGTTACTCAACGAACGCAAGTACATTCCTATCAGGATAACTGAGATGAAAATCAAAGTTGGTGTGAATGGCGCAGAGTATGCATGCAAGGCTATTCCCTTTAACCATCAAGCATTCAACGATACAGTGAGTGCTACTCCTGCAAACTTTGAGGTAAGTGCAAAAAACCTACAGCAATTTTTTGAAAACACAGTGGCAGACAATGTGGTAAAGCAAAAAGAACGTGAAGAGCAAGACAAAAAAGAACTAGAACGATTGCAAAGAGCGTCTGCTACTCCAGAACTCACTGCACGTGAATCAGAAGACATTGACAAGAGCATTGCGGCAAAAAAAGAACAGTTGGCCAAAGACGGCACATACACTGTGACCAGTTATACTGCGGCATACAATGCATGGCAGAAGGCCGCAGCCGAACATCAGAAAGGTAAAAATCAACAGCAGGTTACCTACAACGAAGTGCGGGTGGTATTTGCAGATGAGATTTTAGCCAACGATGGCGGCACAATGGTTATTTCAGAGGAGCAGTCACCAAAGAAAGTACCAATGGCCAATGCGTCAGACCCCAAGCAAGTGCAAGCCGCTAGACGTGCCAATGCTGGCGCAGGTAACTCTGGCCCGGACTTCCAACGAGGTACATTCAACATGTACATGGGCACCAGCGTGATGGAAGTGATCAACGTTGCCATGCGAAACAGCAAGTTCATTAGAGACCAAGTCAAAGATCCAACCCAGGAAGGCAATGACGCACAAAAAATAGCTGACAAGATGGACGAAAACAAACCACTTGTTTGGTGGAAGATTGTGCCACATATCAAGCTCAAAGATTTTGACCCTGACAAAAACAAGTACAGCAAAATTATCACCTACTATGTGAACACACACGAATACTATAATAGAAAACACCCATATGGTCCACAGGGTTTGCCCAAAGGCTGGGTCAAGAAGTATAGTTACATGTACACCGGACAAAACAGAGATGTATTAGATTTCAACATTGACTTTGACACCCTGTACTACACTGCAATCAACATTGACCGTGGCAAGAGCACAGCCACACAAAGCACCAAGCAAGGTGGCAGTCAAGAAGATGAATTGAACAAGCAAGGAGATACCGTTACTCCAAAACCAAACAGTGCATCTCCGATCATGCGAGAAAACGTTGCAGAACTCCCTGCGGTAACTGGGTCTGGTGATGCCAAGCGCGACAGCAAAACACAAGCAGTGGCCGGCCTTGCCAACGACATCTACAGCGGCAGTCGTGGCGACATGATCAACCTCAAGATCAAAATCATCGGCGATCCTACATTTATCAAACAAGATGATATTTTTATTAATCCAGGGCAAGCACAGTACAATGCCAACATGAAAGACGATCCGGTTGTTACCAAGAACAACAGCATTCGCACAGACACCGGAGAAATACATTGTCTAGTAGAATTTTACAGCCCCACAGACCTCGACGAAAAAACAGGGCTGTTGACCTACGAAGGGCGTTGGCGCAGAAGTTTGTTCAGCGGAATCTATCGTATACTTACTGTGGAAAGTACATTCAGCAAAGGTAAATTTGAACAGTCATTGGACATGATACGATTGTTTAATCAACCCGAGTACGATTACGAAATCAAGCGTGACGCAGACATGAGCAAAGAGCGACAGCCAGATCAGACCATAGATCAAGGTAACGAACAGAGTGACACTGAACCATTGGCACTGCCTGAAACAGCAGACTATACCGAGTCCGATGGCGGCGGTAGCGATGCTGAAGAAGATTTTGACGATCCAAATCAAATTGAAGACGAAGAGCCCAATGACGAACCAGAGTTGTTAAATCCTGAGGATGAGGATGAGTACAATGAACTCAATACTGATCTTGAAGATGCAGACGAACAAGATATCGACGACTGGGACGAGGACAATGCAGATGATCCTGAAGATGAAGAAGCGGTGCTTGACGATGCTGATCAAGAAGAAGCCGGTGGTAGTGACGCAGTTGATGAAACCCTGGCACAGGCCGAGAACTCACTGGCAGAAGTCCAAGCAAACTTAGATGACACCGCTGAACTACAAGCGCAAGCAAACGCAATGGCAGCAGACCTAACCAGTACAGACCCTGTTGTTCGTCAACGTGCAGCGCAGGCATTCTTAGACGGCCCTGCAAGTGCTCTTGCTACTGGAGCTGAAGGAATTGTTACGCTGACGGAAGACTTAATCAGCACAATGAGAACCGCACAGTCTAGTGCAGAATTCCAAGAAAAAGCAACAGATGACGAAAAAGCCGAAGTTGAAGCGGCAATCACTCAAATGGAAGGTGATCTACCTAAACTTAGACAAGGCGCAACTGATGCAAGAGCCGCACTTGTTAAAGCCAAAGCTGAATTGATCGCCAACCCAATTAGCAATCAAGGATAATGTATGGCAATTGATAAAAGAACAGGCTCACGACCACCCAAGTGGACAGATCGCAACAACAGTCCCGGCATACGATTAGATTCGGGTCCTTACGAAGCTGTGGTCAAAAACAATCTTGATCCCACACGATCTGGTAGACTGCAGATATGGATACCTGACATGGGTGGTGATCAGAACAATCCCTTAAACTGGCGCACAGTAAACTATGCCAGTCCTTACATGGGTGTGACCAATCAGCCTACTGGGGAGAAAAATGTAAACAATGCCTACGAGAACACTCGCAACACCTACGGGTTCTGGGCAGTGCCACCTGACATTGGTAACACAGTATTGTGTACATTCATTGCAGGCGATCCTGATCGTGGCTACTGGTTTGCTTGTGTGCTAAACAACCTTAGTCATGGCATGATTCCAGCCAATGGTGGCAGTCAGATATTTGACAAGAGCTTGATCAAAGACGAAGAGCTTAAAAAAGCAGTGACTGATCAATCAGTCATGCCACTGAGTGAGTTCAATGAAAACGACAAGAAAAACATCAACAGCGATTTTTATTATACCAAGCGTCCAATACACGAGTTCCAGGCCAAAATTTTAGTTAATCAAGGACTAGATAGAGATCCTATTCGTGGCGCAATTGGTAGCTCTAGCATGCGAGATATTCCTAGTCAAGTTGTGGGTATCAGCACACCGGGCCGCCCTTTTGACAAAGATCCGGTCGACGATCCCAACTACGCAACCAAGATAAATGAAGGCAAGATCAAAGAAGAAGACTATGCAGTGCGTGTGCGCAAAGGTGGACACAGTATAGTCATGGACGATGGCGAGCCAAACGAAACTGGTGCAAATCAGCTCATGCGTTTCCGTACAGCCGCTGGTCACCAGATATTGATGAACGACACCGACCGTGTGATTTACATTGCCAACAGTGATGGGTCTGCATACGTAGAACTAGCTGGATCGGGGCATGTTCACTTGTTTGCCGGCCGTGGACTCAACATTAGATCAGTGGGAGACATAAATCTGCACACTGACACGTCAATGAATATAAATGTGGGCAAAGATTTTAATCTTTCTGTTGCTGGTAAAATCAACATAGAAAGCAATGAGCTCAATCAAACCAGCGTAGGTGCTAGTACATTGTTTGGTGCAACTTATAATATTGGTAGCACAGGCGGCATCAATGTACAAAGCAGTGCTGGAACAAATATCACTGCCGGTGGCGACATACGTCAACAAGGTAGTAAAGTTTATCTCAACTCTGGCGCAGGGCAAGGTGTCACTGCGCCCAAAGCTATTCCCAAACTCACACATGATAACGTGGAGCCAGATTCAAGACTTGGTGGCCGCTATGAGATCAAAGCTGGCAAAATAACAAGTATTGTGGGCATTGCACCCACACATGAACCTTGGGCACGTGGCGCAGGCACTCCACAGTCTGGTGGTGCTACTGCCACTCCTGCTGCCACCGCTGCTGCCACACAAGCCGCTGCCGCTGGTACTACCACTGGTAAACAAAGTGTTAACGATTTACCACCTCCGGTGGGCAATGTTACCGCAGCCGCAGAGTGCGTGACTAAAAACGTGGTAACAACCGGCTCAGGTGGCAAATTAACAGACGGTCAAGGCAAGCCAGTCACAACTGGCAGTGGTGGACTGGATCCTGGTCCAGCTGCCGCACAAGGCAAAGCTGTACAGAAGGCAGCACCGCGTAGTTATCTCACACGTACAGACAATCCAAGTCCCCCAGGCGGCGTTGGTCCATTGAGCCAGTATCAGGTAAAATGCATAATGACAGCCATGGGCTATACAGAAAGTAACTTTAACTATGCTATTAGCAACACCATTGGCTATGTGGGCAAGTATCAATTTGGCGCTGCCGCACTGGTAGAAACCAAGTTCCTTAAACGTGATTACTATACTAACCAAGCTGGTAATAAAAATGGCTGTTGTAAGGTACAGCAAGCATGGACAGGACGATCTGGTTGCAACTCGCTAGACGACTGGTTCAAGAACCCAGGCGCTCAAGAACAAGCAATGTTTGAATTGATCACAATGAACTACAAGCAAATGGTCGGTGCCAAAGCAATCAAACCCGATGATGACTTGTGTACCATTGCTGGAATGATCTGTGTGGCACAATTATTGGGTGGTGCAGGTGCTAGAAAATGGCGGTCAACTGCCGCAGGCGCAGATGCATACGGCAGCACAGGTGAAAAGTATTTCAATATTGGACGCTATGCCATTGACGTTTTAGCTAATCCTAATGCCAAATAAATACTATTATGGCTAAAAATATATATCGCGGATTCAGCACACACAATCGTCGAAACAACTTTCAAGTGAGCGACTATGACCTGGTACGCCAGGATCTATTCAATCACTTTAATATCCGTAAAGGTGAAAAACTCATGAACCCAAATTTTGGAACTATTATTTGGAACATGCTGTTTGACCCTCTTACCACAGAAACAAAGAAGATTATGATTGACGATGTACGGCGTATTGTAAACTACGATCCTAGGATCGCAGTACAAAACGTGATATTGAACGAATTTGATCGCGGACTACAAATTGAAATAGAACTAACCTATCTTACCACCAATCAGACTGACAGACTAAGTATGAATTTTGATAGAGATAGCATGAAACTGACCCGATCATCACAATAAAATACCGTTATTATTGTGCCAATAAATACGATAACAGGGCAAAAAATACATGGCTATCACTACTCGGCAAACAGATTTACTAGTACAGCAGGACTGGAAAAAGATATATCAGACGTTTCAAAACGCTGACTTCACTGCTTACGACTTTGAAACCTTGCGCAAGTCAATGATTGACTACTTGCGTACATACTACCCTGAAGACTTTAACGACTTTATTGAAAGCAGTGAATACGTTGCCCTGATTGATTTGATTGCTTTCCTAGGACAAAGCCTGGCCTTTCGCGCAGACTTGAATGCACGTGAAAACTTCCTGGACACCGCAGAACGCCGAGACAGCATTCTCAAGCTAGCCCGCTTGATCAGCTACAACCCAAAGCGCAATATATCATCAGCTGGTGTGTTGAAGTTTGATGCAATCCAAACAACTGAAACTTTATTTGACAGTCAAGGACTAAACCTAAGTAACATTCCTGTTACCTGGAACGATCCGGGCAATGATAACTGGCAGGAACAGTTTTACACTGTGCTAAATGCAGCCTTTGTTGACAGCCAGGTGATTGGCAAACCAGGTGGCACTGGAACCATTGCTGGCGTAAAAACTGACGAGTATGCAATCAACATGCTGCCAAACATTGTGCCAACATTCAAATTTGAATCCACTGTGAACGGTAGTTTAACAAAGTTTGAATTGCTCAGTGCAACTACTGCGGGCAAAGAATACATCTACGAAAAAGACCCCAAGCCTACTAGGATTTTCAACATTCTTTATCGTAACGACAATCTAGGCAACGATAGCATCAACACAGGTTTCTTCTTGTACTTCAAACAAGGTGAACTTAAAACGCTGGACTTTACACTGACAGAACGCTTACCAAACCGCGTGGTGTCAGTCAATGTGGACAATATCAACAATACCGATGTTTGGTTGTATGGTTTGGACAGCAATGGTAACATCAATGAGCTGTGGGAGAAAGTTCCTGCTGTTAGTGGTACCAACGTGATTTATAATTCTAGTACCAACAAGAACTTGTACCAAATCAATACTCGTGCAAACGATCAAATTGATCTAGTGTTTGGTGACGGCGCACTGGCCAATGTACCACAAGGCTCATATCGTGCATTTTATCGTGTGAGCAACGGAATTGGCTATCGCATTACTCCAGACGAAATGCAGAACATTGTTCTACCTATTGCCTATGTAAACCGTAATGGCCGCACAGAGCAATTGACTATTCGTTGCAGTTTGCAGTCCACGGTAACCAATGCACAAGCACGTGAAACACTAGATGAGATACGTACCAAAGCACCACAACAGTACTACACACAGAATCGTATGATCACCGGGGAGGACTATAACATCCTTCCTTACACACAATTTTCAAGTATACTCAAAGCCAAAGCCACCAACCGATCAAGTTCTGGTGTGAGTCGGTATCTTGACACGCTAGATATCACAGGCAAGTATTCTAGCACAAACATCTTTGCACAAGATGGATTGTTGTACCGCCAGGAAAGTGTAGATGCAGTGGCGTTTACTAATTCAGCGTCTGGTAATTTGCTGGCAGTGCTTAAAGATCAGATCAACAATAAACTGTTGAACGAAAATAACATTCCGTTCTCACACTTTTACTACGAAAAATTTGGACGCTTTACTACCACCGATCCAGTTATCAATGGATCTTTGTTCTATGCTGTATGGATACAAATGAGCCTGGCAACAGGACAAAGCAAAGGCTACCTCACACTAAAACAAACATACGAAGACACACTGGATGCGCAAGGCAATGTAATTAATTCATCAGTGTTACCATTGCCACCATTGAAACTAAGTTCAGCCGCATCTACTGCGCTACGATTTGTGACACCGGGCTCTATTATTGTATTTGCCGCAAGTAACGATGTAACCAATTTACCAAAATGTTTTGATGTCGACAACAAGATCAAACTTGGTTTACCATCAGTTGCAGGAGACAAATTGTATTTGTATGCAACAGTCTTGAGTTTCCAAGGTGACGGCACAGCCGGTGGTATTCTACAACCTGGTGACGAAGGCCCTGTTGCTATTTCGGTATATGTGCCAAACGGTGCTGTGATTAAAGAAATTATTCCTAAGATTTATAACGAAGTCGATGACGATACCCTGCGTGATGCAGTGGCATTGATTAACAGTAAAAAGAATCTAGGCATAAGATATGACTCTGTTGCTAAGTTATGGAAAGTTGTTCAGCCGCAGAATTTGAAACTAACACAGACTGACAGTACTCTTATTGCAAACCCAGCTGCCAATTCTGAATACGATATAACCTACGCCGGCGACACTGCTGGTCTTGCTCAAGACAGCAGTTGGATTATTGCTTTTGTAAACAGCATCAATGGATACACCATTTACTATCGCCAATTGAACTATGTGTTTGAAAGCACAAGAGAAACTAAATTTTATTTTGATCCACGTATACGTGTGTATGACACTCGCACTGGAACAGTATTAGATGATCAAATCAAGATTCTCAAGATCAACAGCCAACCCAACAGCACTAGTGCATTCTTTGATGACCGCACATACTTCATTTACAAAATGATTGTTGACGCCGACGGATACGAAAACACTAGTAAGATTCTTCTAAAATTTCCAGATGTGAATCGCGATGGCGTCCCAGATAATCCTGACATTTTCAGAGAAATTGTTGATCCGGCCACAAATACTGCCAACAAGTATGTGTACTTTGAAAAGACCACAGGACTGTACAATTTTGTAAAATTTGTACCAATTGATGGCACAACAATCAACACACAGTACCAGATCCAAGGCGATATTGAGCGTAATGCTAGCTTGTATCTAGATGGACAAATTTTTTATGCAACCACTGATGATGCATTTTATGTGTTGAGTGTCACTGTGTCCAATGGTGCAGTAAGTCGCCGAGCCGTACTAAGTCAAAACTATTTTAGATATCAAGGACGTCAACAGTTGTATTTCCAGTATCGACACAATGCCCCGAGCACTCGTCGTATTGATCCTGCACCCAACAACATTATTGATCTGTACTTGCTGACAAAAGTATATGCAACAGATTACCAAGCATGGATTCAAGACACGTCGGGCAAAGTAATCAAACCAACTGCGGCTAACAATGCCGAACTTAGCATTGAGTTTGGTGCATTGGAAAATATCAAAGCACTTAGCGACACAATCATTTATAATCCAGCACGATTCAAACCACTGTTTGGAGCCAAGGCAGATCCTGCACTTCGTGCCACATTTAAGGTTGTTAAAAATCCCAATGTGATTATCAGTGACAACGATGTCAAGACCACAGTGGTTGCCGCAATCAATCGATACTTTGACATTAACAACTGGGATTTTGGCGAGAGCTTTTATTTCAGTGAGTTAAGTGCATATTTGCATAATATATTGTTGCCTAACATCTCCAGTATTATTATTGTACCAACCAGCGCCCAACTTGGCTTTGGTAATTTGTATCAAATCAATGCCGAAGCTGATGAAATTTTAATCAGTGCGGCAACTGTGGACAACATAGAAGTAATACCAGCTATCACATCAAGTCAGCTGGGACAAGTTTAACTAGGTAAAAGCAAACAACATGGCAATCATTAAAACAATAGATTTACTGCCGATAGTATTTCGATCAGACTCGAACAAAAAGTTCTTGTCGGCCACACTTGATCAATTGGTTTCCGAACCAAACTTCCAGCGAGTCAATGGTTATATTGGTCGACAGTTTGCTCCAACATACAAAGCCGGCGACAGCTACATAACCGAACCTGATAAACTACGTCAACATTATCAACTTGAACCCAGTGTGGTTATTCGTGACGACAGTAACAATATTCTGCATTACAGCAACTACCGCGACCTACTGAATCAATTAAAATATCACGGGGCCAATGTTACCAATCACGATCGTTTGTTTGCCAACGAGCAATATAACTTTGATGGCTCAATTGACTTTGACAAATTCATTAACTTCAGTCAGTATTACTGGTTGCCAAGCGGCCCACCGGAGGTAACAGTTACCGGAAGTAATTTCCGTAACATCTTGAACTACGATGTCAAGCGTGACACCGCAACTAATAGTTTTAAGTTCACTGGATTTAGCACCGACAGAAATCCACTAATCACTCTAGTGAGAGGAAATACATATACTTTCGATCTTAATTCATCAGGTAACAAGTTTTGGATTCAAACTCGTCCTGGTGTGGGCGGAACACGTAGTGTTGAAGCTGAAGTTAACCAAAGAGACATACTAGGAGTTCAACGAAACGGTACTGATATCGGCCAAGTACAATTCTCTGTACCAGCGAGTGATGCACAAGATTTTTATGCACGAGCACCATTGGCGACCAATGTTGACTTTGCAATTGGTGGCACATATCGATCTTTTCAAAATAACCTGTTAAACGTGATCAATTCACGCGGCGGGTTTGACGGTGTTATTGATAATATTGCCAACAAAACACTTATCTTCTTAACACGAGATGAAACAGCAGAAGATTGGACAGATCCAGGTAACTTTGACCTTGACAAGTTTGACCAAGGCCCACCTGAGTCAAGTGCAATCCCGTATGAAGCAGGTAATCTTGTGCCCGAAGCAGACCGTTACCAAGTATGGCTGATCACACTAGTTGACGTTGGTGCCGGCCGCAAGGTTGTTAAATTAATTCCTCGCTATACTGTTAACACCAATGAAAAAGTTTATGTGCGCGAAGGTAAAACCAATGCCGGACTAGAGTACGTAAAAAATCGTAGCGGAAATTGGGACGAAGCACCAAACATCACAGCACCACTTGATACACTGTATTATCAAGACAGCAAAAATCCATTAATGTATGGTACAATCAAGCTAATTGAACCTAATGCAAACTTTGTAAATGTTACTACAGAAATACTTGGTAAGAAAAACTACACAAGTCCCAATGGAATTGTGTTCACAAATGGCCTTAGAATTACATTTGATTCTACTGCAACCCCTGTGGCATACATAGGAAATAGTTATATTGTTGAAGGAGTTGGTCGCGCAATTAAATTAATTAGTGCAACCAACTTGATTGTTCCTGAAGGATATGCAATCAGTGGGCTAACACAGCCTGATTATATCACTGTGAATAGAGCAAGCATTGATCAAAATCCGTGGAGTCGTAGCAATCGTTGGTTCCACAGTGCGTTAATCAACTTGAGTGCTACTTATAACAATGCACCTGATCAATTGATAGTTGAAGGACTAGTCAGAGCTACTCGTCCAATTATAGAGTTTGACTCAGATATCAAACTCTATAACTTTGGCACACAAGCCAAAGCCCCAATTGATGTAATTGATTTCACAGTCACTGATGCATTTAATCAAGTTGAAGGCAAAACATCATACACTGTAAAATTACCTGGCGGTCAGGCGCCTAAAAAGTTAACAGAAGGCACACGAATTATATTTGCAAACGATATCGATCCTGATGTTCGTAATCGCATTTATAATGTCACTTTCATTACCACTGACACTGGCACACAAATTCATTTGGTATCACTGAATACCACACTGTTGCCTACGTTCAAAGTTGATTCAATTGAAGTAGTGGACAGCAAGCCTTATACTTTTATTCCAACCGTGACACTTACTTCGCCATTGCCAGGTCTTGGTGAAGAAACTGCTAATGCCCAAGCACTAATGAGCAACACCACTATTGCTTCCTTTAGTGTAAGCGGCGGCGGAACTAATTATATCGCAACACCAGATATTCAAGTTGCAACAGCATACGATGTCCGTGCAAATACTACTGTGGTATTTGATACTACCAAAAAAATAGATTATGTACGTATCACTGAAGCAGGCACTGGATACTCGACTATTCCTACAATTACTATTGCGCATCCTGAGGCAGTGGTACGCACAAATGCAAACACCACAGTAGAAGGTAATTTTCTTAGAATGTCTGCGGTTTCGTCGGCGCTGGTCGGTAATTATATCATTGGCGAAGGCATGCCCGGAGGCAGCATTGTATCAAACGTAAACCTAAGTGATAACAATGTTGGATTTAGCATTCGTACCACTGTGACTTCTAGTGGTAATGAATATGTGTTCAAGACTCTGGGCACATTAGGAACCGATTATCATGTTCAAACAACTACAGAAGTTTTTACTGCGACACTGACACTAGACGACACAGCTCTAGCACACGAAGGCATGTATGTGTCTGGTCCACGTATTCCTTATGGAACAGAAGTTCTAAAAGTAATTAGCCCCACTCAAATTGAAATCAGTCGCGAAGTGAGTACTACTATTGGAGACAAAGTTGTATTTGTTGGTCGTAGAGCCACAGCAACTCCAAAAGTTGATGGCGGTAGAATTTTGGCAGTGACTGTTGATTATCCTGGCGCCGGGTATTTTGCACAACCATCCTACAGTATAACTGCTCCAGCGAGTGGACCAACAGCAACATTTTACCTAGTGATGTCGGACCAGTTTATTCGCTACATTACATTAGATACTGCTGGCAGTGGGTATCAGTTGACCGCTAACAACAGTGTGAATATAATAAACACTGTGTCCTCAGTTACCTCAACTGCAACAGTCAACGGAGCAACTCAAATTGAGTTTGCGACTGCAGATGAAATCAGCTCAGTTGGCGCCGGCTGGCTGTGTTTTTATGTAATTAAATCAGCAGCCGGCATAAAATACGGAGACTTTGCACTAAACACTTATACAGACCGTGCAATAACTGGACCAGAACTTAAAGGAACAATATCAACTTATCGCGATTATATGGATATTGCATTAACCAGCTCGACTGTCTATACAGTAACAGGAGTTGATAGCAATGTAGTTAATCTTGACAAGGCAGTTGAAATACTTGACGAAGATGGAAATCTAATAGATCTCCCAGCCGGTAGTGAGTTGGTGTTTACTTGTCAAAGTAGATATTTCACTGATGACTTGACTGGTAGTGGCGCACCTGTTGGCGACTTTCAAACTTACCAAACTGCTGTTGACATTGACAGTAGTACAACTGTGCCGGTTTTAACAGCCCAGGGATTGCAACCCGGCATGCTGATCAGTGACGAATATGGATCAATACCGGATGGCATAAAAATTATTTCAGTTGATTACATTACCAATACCATTGTAGTGTCCGGTGAGCTACGAGTGAGTGCGAATACACCATTTAGAGTAAGTCAGTCTGCACTGGTAAAAGTTACATATCAACCATCCACAATTGAAAGTATTATTGTTACTGTGCCTGGTCGTGGTTACACCTCTGCTCCTTTAGTGACCATCCAGCCGACTGTGCCCGCAGTCACAGTAGTTGGTGAACAGTCTGAAACTACTGATTCATATTATGTTGTGGTTGAAAGCTTGGTGGGTATCCTAGTAGGCTCTAGGGTCACCAGCGACTACGACGGTTTTGGTATCGGTATAACTGTAGGGGACACAATTCCTGAAGTGCAAGAACTGATTACCACAATTGATGCAGTTGGCGTCGAAACGTACAAGGTTCGACTGGATGTGCTCCAGCCACCATTTATTTCTAGAAACATTACATTTACCTACGCTTCTGAAGCCATTGCCAGAGTTGCTCCAATTAACAACATTGATATAACATCAATTGACACCACACCTGATACATATGATGCAGGCAACAACGTACTGCTAACGACCCCTACGAATATTCAACAGTTGATAACTGATGTTCCGGTCTACCACGAATACTGGTACAACGGCACCAGCTGGCAACCAGGTCAACAAAAAACTGGATATACACAATCTCCGTTGTTTGATATTTTCGATGATACCGGCGTTAGTGTAGCTGATGCCGACAGCTATCCTGGCAGTAAGTTCGTTGGCACTAAAATCTTTGGGTACAAAATTGGAACAGGATCAATTGATTCTGTACTTGGCGTTCCATTGAGCTACCGCAATTTCCAGGCAGTTGGTGATATACAATTTCAGAATTACTGGGACACTGATCAGTTTAACTACCTAGTGGGATCTACGGAACAAACTGTTACTGTGAACACTTTTTATCTTAAAGAAACAAGCGCAGATGGGTCAGCATCATATCGAAATATCTGGAGAAAGACCAGCGAAAAAACACATCAATACCAGGTAATAAATCATGTGTTTGATGACCGTACAAATTATTTTGAAATTGATGTTTTACCAATTGATAGTTTAACTGTACCTTACATTAAAGTTTACCTTAACAACAATTTGTTAAGTGAAAGTAGTTTTTCAATTGAATCAGTTGGTGTACGTACCGCTGTGGTGATTGAACCTGCGCTGTTATCAACAGGTGCTAAAGTTGATATTAGAATTTACAGCAATAGCATAAGCAAACTTGGCTATTATGAGATTCCGTCAAACCTTGATAACAATAGCTCAAACTCAAACTTTGAAGTACTAACACTAGGACAAATGAGAAATCATTATACCACCATGGCCGAAAACAATTACGGTCTCGAGGGTGTTGTGCTAGGGTCTAATAATGTACGTGACATTGATATAAAAAGCTGGGCTGGTAGTATCCTACAACACGCCAGTCCAATTCCATTGGCAAACGTGTTCTTATTGCAACGAGAGTTTAATCTAGTAGAAGCAGTTGAGCTGGCACAAAAAGAATATACCAAGTTCAAGAATAGATTTTCAGAACTTGCGATTACACAACAAAACACAATTCTAGATATTCCAAAGGCAGTTGATGCAATACTTGAGCAGATGAATTCTGCCAAGAGCACATACTCACCGTGGTACGATAGCGATATGTTACCGTGGGGCACCAAATACCGCACTGAATTATTGTATCCTGTTATCAACGTGCAACAACGCATTTATCAGATTCCAACTTTTTATGATGACAAACTAGTTTCAAATCGTGCGGTACTGGTATATCTAGTCAACAAAGTAACTGGCGAAGATCGACTGCTGGTTAAAGATACTGATTACTCATTTAGCACAACCACTGCGGGCATACTGTTGTCAGACAGTTTGTTATTAACCGTTAACAATGTTGTAAAGGTATTGTACTTTAATTCCACTGAAGGCAATTATGTACCTGAGACACCAACCAAACTAGGATTATATCCAAAGTTCAAGCCTCAGATATTTGAAGATACCACATATCAAAATCCTGTGCGAGTTATACAAGGACACGATGGCAGCTTGACTCCGGTGTTCAATGATTTTAGAGATCAGATGTTGCTAGAAATTGAAACTAGGATCTACAACAACATCAAAGTCAACTATGCTGAAAACATTTTTGATCTATACGAATTTATTCCGGGCAAGTTTAGAAAAACAGCATATGATCGAAAAGAGTTCACTCGTGTGCTTACCAAGAACTTCTTAAAATGGTTGGGAACCAATCAAGTTGATTATGCTGACAGCAGTTTTTTCCAGAGTAACAATGCATGGACATGGAACTATAAGAAATTAAAAGATCGTATTGATGGCGAAAATCTACCAGGATTCTGGAGAGGAATTTATCAATACTTCTACGACACAGACCGCCCAAATCTAATGCCGTGGGAAATGTTGGGCTTTAGTGAGCGCCCAGACTGGTGGGTGGCACGTTATGGCAATGCTCCGTACACTGGTGGTAACAATGTATTGTGGGCGGACCTAGAACAAGGTTATATCTACAGCGGCTCACGTACAGGAATAGATCTGCGTTTTGCAAGACCTGGCTTGAGTAAACTAATCCCTGTTGATGAGTACGGTTTATTGATTAGTCCTGAAAAACTATTTCCTAAACAGTTCAATGGTAGAAACCTTGGCGGAGCATTTGCCATTGGCGATCAAGCACCTGCTGAAACTGCATGGCGTCGTAGCAGTGATTTTCCTTATGCAATGCAAATTGCATTGATGCTAACAAACCCTGCTTACTATTTTGGTAGCCTGGTCAACACACATGCTTACTATCGTAATATCAACTTGGATCAATTGGTAGTCAGAAATAACAAACAGCGACTTACTAAAGACACTGTTGAAATCCCTAACGTTGGATCCAATGGAGATCCAGTTGTTCACACCTCAGGTTATATCAATTGGGTGAGAGATTTCTTAGTGAATCGCGGTATTGACCCAGCGCCTAAGATTAAATCATATTTGAAAAATGTCAATGTAAATCTCAGCTATGCAACAGCTGGATTTGCGGATAAAAATTATCTAAATGTATTGGCAGAACAAGGTTCTCCTACCTACAACAATGAAAGTGTAATCATACCCGACGAAAATTACGAAGTATATCTGCATAAGAGTGCTCCGGTTAATCGTGCGGTTTATAGCGCAGTCATAATTGAAAAAGGCGACAACGGATGGAAAGTAACCGGATATGATTTGGCTAATCCTTACTTTACTATTGTACCAAGTGAAGCTCAAGGCCGCAGTTATCAAATTAGCGTGGCTGGTACTGGTGCAACAATCTACAGAGATTATCGTTCTGTAAAAATTACTGTGCCTTATGGTCACGAGTTCAACAGTCGTCAACAAGTTGTTGACTTTTTGGTTGCCCACGGTCGTTATATGGTAAGTCAAGGATTTGTGTTTGACACCATGAACAACGATATGGCATCCAAGCAAGATTGGATATTGAGTGCAAAAGAATTCCTGACCTGGAGTCAGCAAGGGTGGCAGTCAGGAAACATTCTTGTACTAAGTCCTGCATTTAACAACCTCAAAGTTCAAGGTGCAATGAGTGTGGTTGACTTTGTTGAGAACCGCACCAGTGGCAGCAAAGTACTAGATCAAAATTTCCAAATTATTCGAAACAACCAGTTCTCAATCACTAGATCAGACAATGTGTTTACATTCACAGCAAACTTTGGGCAGACCATTGGCTATGCTGAATTTAATCTAGTGCAGTACGAGCACATCTTGGTGTTTGATAACGAAACAGTGTTCAATGACGTGATCTACAAACCAGCTGAAGGTATCAGACAATTCCGGTTCAAGCTGGTTGGAAACAAAACTGGTAACTGGACAGGTGCATTGAATCCTCCGGGATTCATGTACAATTCCACTACCATCCAGACCTGGAAAGCTGATATAACATATAAAAAGGGCGACTTTGTTGATGTCAATGGCATTGTGTACCTTGCATTGATTGACATTGACGCCACGCAAAAATTTGAGTTCAGCAGCAGCTGGCAAGAAGTAAATCGCAAAGATATCAAAACAGGCTTGCTACCTAACTTTGCATCTCTGGCGCAAAAGTTTGAAAATATCTATGACGTGGACAATTTGCCAGCCGCTGAAGATCTGCGCAAGTTTAGTAACGGGTTGATTGGATTCCGCCAACGTCAATTCTTTAGTGACTTTAGTCTAAGCGATGAATCTCAAGTGAAGTTTTACCAAGGCTATATTACACAAAAAGGAACACTAGATTCTATCACTGCACTTACCCGAGCAACTTTTAACAATATCACCAGTGAGATTGAGGTGTTTGAAGAGTGGGCAGTTCGTGTCGGTGAATATGGTGCGTTAGACAGTGACCAGTCTGTTGAAGTATTATTAAAAGAATCACAACTGACAGATGATCCAACCACACTAATACTATTGGATAATGCTGACGCCGACGTGCCAGGCGCAGTGCCTATTCGTACCAACGATATGTATCAAATTCCAGTAGACTACAGTAAAAACATTATTCCTACTAGAGCCAGTTACCAGCCGCAGATCACTGATTTTGTTACTGCTGGTTATGTTAACCTTGATGATATCAATGGTACTATCTTTGATATACAAAATTTCAGTGAGTTAGTGAATGTGTTGCCAGACATTGGCAGTGGATATAAACTATGGGTAGCTAAAGATTTCAGCAGTAGCTGGAACGTGTATCGTGTTACAGAAACTAACAACCTAGTAACCAGCTTGACATATAACCTAGACAATTTTATGATTGTGGGGTTTGATAACCCGCACGATTTTGTTGTTGGTGAAGTAATGGGTATCAAAGGATTTGATACAGATTTTGATGGATTCTATCAAGTGATTGGTATCGATGGACTTAAGAGTGTTCTGACTATTGCCACTAGAAATATTGATGTTCTAAAAAGTGCGCAAACAATAACAGACACAGGTGTGTTGTTTAGATTAAAATCAGTACGATTTAATCTAGCCAGCGACATCAACAACTTCACTCCACCAAACGGGTGGAAAGATGCTGATCGCGTTTGGATTGATAACAATGATGCGATCAACAGTTGGGCAGTGTACCAAAAAGCCAATGCATGGAAAACTGCTGGAAATCTAGTACTACGCCCAGGCGAGTACACATCTGACGAAGGATATGGTCGTGCAGTTTCTACCAACTATGACAACACACTGTTAATGGTTGGATCACCGTTGAACAACTCTGGACAAGTTGCCAAGATTAATATTTCTGATCCTGGGCAAAACTATGGATCTACTGTAGTTTCTTTCTCTTACCCAGATCGTGAAACTGGTGGAATACGTGCTCAAGGAACTGCACTTCGCGAGTCCGGCACAATCCTACAAGCCAATTTGGTAACCGGTGGGTCGGGATTTACAAAAATTCCAACAGTGATTATTTCAGATTTTAGCAATCTAACTTCAACCTCTACTAGAGTTGGTTCACCGTATGTTAACGTTGCTAGTACATCAACGCTAAAGGTTCTTGACCGCGTGACATCTGCAAACCTTGCCAATGTATCTAACACTGTGGTTACAGAGATTGTAAGCACAACAAATGTAAGATTGAATGCCGCTACAACAATTTCTACAGGCGACTGGGTCAGATTTGATCGTGGCACGAACGGAAACGTACAAGCAAGATTAACTCCGACCAGTATTGCTAGTATTAGCATTATCAATGGTGGGTCGGGTTATGTAACTGCACCAGCGATTGAAATAATCGGCGGCGGTGGCACAGGCGTGGTTGCCAACACTGTGATCACAGCTGGAGTAATCACTGCTTGCTATGTTATTAGCAACGGGGCAGGATTCACTGAGCCGCCGGCTGTTCGGGTGATATCACCCACTATTAGTCTTGCCACTAATCTAGTTGCGGTACTGACTTCCACTAGCGTAGCATCACTAGAAGTTATTAACAAAGGACTATCTATAGAAAGTTCTTATTCCGGATACAGCTCTAATGCCACAATAGCAATCACTGCGGTAGCAGGAGACACAGGCGTTGGCGCAACTGGTAATATTCGTGTAAGCTACCTAAGCATTGGTGGAATTGAAATTTCAGTGCAAGGACAGGGTTACCTTGAACCACCGTCTATTACAATAACTGACTTGACTGCGGTAGGAACTGGGTTTGCTGCCAACACTGTGTTAACAACCGGTGTAGTTAAAACATTCTTGAGAAATAAAGAAACACTAGCATATAGCCAAATTGATACGATTCGTGCATTTGGCCCAGACGCCGGAGAATTTGGCGCAGATATTAAAATGGGAGTTTACTCAAGTGCAATTGGTGCACCGGGTAGTTTTTCTGATCGGGGTACAGTCACACTATTTCAATTTGCCGGAGGAGTAAGTTGGAATACTCAACAAATTTTACAACCAGTATCAACAAATGCCGGCGCAAGATTTGGTGAAAGTGTTGCAATGAGCAAAGATGAAAATTGGTTGTATGTTGGCGCACCGGGTATCAACCGAGTGTATGCATACGCACAAAAACAAACATCATTGTCTAGAACAACTATTACACTGGCCGGTGGCGCATCTACTTACTTTATAAATCTTCCTGGGGCAACTCAAACAGCTGAAGTTTCTATTGTTGGTGACAGTGGTAAAGTGTACCAACCAGGCCTGGAGTTTTCGTTGATTGGTAGCACACTGTCGTTTGTTAGTTTAGCTGTACTAGCAAGAGATACCAAGTTGTTTGTGGCACAACAGAGCAACACAACAACAATTAGATGCAATACTTCGATCACCACCTATGCACTGTCGAGTCTTCCAGAATCTGTGGACGCAATAACAGTAATTGATTCATCGGGCCGCATATTTGTTCCACAAGCCGAATATTATCTAAATGGGCAAAATCTTGTGTTCCGTAACTCTGCCGAGCTTGTTGCAGTAACCATCACAGTGCGACCATTATTGACCTACTATACATTGATGGGCACTATTGCACCACCTGAAACAATTGAAAGTTCTGCAAAGTTTGGCGCATCATTGGCAACTACAGAATACGGATATCAACTGTTGATTGGTGCACCGGATGCCAGCGTCAATGGCGTTATCCGTGCAGGTCGTGCATATGCGTACGATAGAAATTATGAATTGTTCCAGGCATTTGGTAACAATCGAAGCTTTAATGCTCGCGAGGCCCTTAAACAAGTAACACGAGTAACAGTCGACGGCATTGCTAAAGTTGAGTCTGTTGACTACACTAAATCTGGGTCAACAATCGTGTTTGATGCTATTCCTGACAGCGGAAGTTTGGTTAGAATTGATCTTAACGATTTCAACTTGATCCAAAAACTAACTCCACCAGATCCAGTTACACAAGGAAGATTTGGTGCTAGTGTTACCATCTCTGACGATAACACAGGTTTATTTGTTGGATCCCCGGGATACAACCTTCCAGGCTACTACTTTGGGTCAGTGTATCGTTATGTCAACCGAGGCAAAGTATACGGTGATGCAGCCAGCACAATCTCAACTGCTAGCATTTTGTTGGCTGTTGGCGACACTATACGTATCAACGAACAACACGTATCTGTTGGTCTCACATCTGGGGAAGATTTTATCAATCAGATTAATGCTATTGGTATTCCGGGTGTGGTTGCTGCCAACATCAATGGTAATGTGGTTATCACTGGGGATAATGTTTTAACAAATAACAAACTGGATATTTTACCTAGTGACGGTGCAGTACTGGCCGACTTAGGATTGTCAGTTTACAGTTACATCCAAGAAATTCGCCACCCAGGTGTGGGTAACCCAGAACGATTTGGCTCTAAGATTAAAATTAGTGACAATCTTGAGACATTGGTAATCAGCAGTGAGCAAGGCGCTACTCTTAAGATTACCACGTTTGATGAACTAACAACTACATTTGACAAAACAACCACATCATTACTTGACGCACTTAAACAAGCCGGTGCAGTATATGTGTATGATTTCTTGAGCGTACCAAATGACAGTTTAGCGCAACCTTCACAATTTGTTTTTAGTCAGGTGTTGCAAAATGCGTACATCAATGCAAGAGACAATTTTGGATCAAGTCTTGACATCAACAAAGATGTGATTATCATTGGTGCAGAATTCAACGATAACTTTGGTAACAACACTGGACTAGTACACATATTCACCAACCCTGACTTGAAGAAAAGCTGGACAGTCACACGCAATCGCACAGACAAAGTTGACACCAATCATGTTAACAAGATCTTTGCCTACGACACCCGCACACAAACGATTGTGGCTCAATTTGATTATCTTGATCCTGTTAAAGGAAAAATACTTGGCGTGGCAGATCAAGACATTGATTATAAAACAGTAGATGATCCTGCAACATACAATCTTGGCGCCGAAGCTCGCGTGAATATCGACGCTACTGGACCATGGGGTGATTTCCAACTTGGACAAGTTTGGTGGGACCTAAGCACAGTCAAGTACATTGACTACGAACAAGATACAGTGAGCTATCGCGCTATCAATTGGGGAGCAACATTCCCGGGTTCTAGCATTGATGTTTATGAATGGGTGTCTAGCGACTTTTTACCTAGCCAGTATATAACAATCGGCGGCGACGGCGTACCTAAGCACCCAGCTGACACTGCTTACGTTCGTCGTGCATACATTGATGATGCCACTGGATTGGCCAGAGTAAAATATTATTTCTGGGTAAAAAACAAACGCAGTATTACTTTCAATGCAACCCGCAGAACAAATAGTGTAACTGGTATTGCTGATTTAATCGCCAATCCAGCGTCACAAGACATTCCGTATGTTTCGTTTATTCAAAGCAATGCGTTCAATGTTTATAACTCTAAATCACTGCTTCAAGGTGATTATATTGCGCTTCACATTGAATACAGCAAAGTACAAAACAGCAACATTGTTCACAGTGAGTTCCAACTGGTACAACAGAACAATCCCAAGAGCAAGATTCCAACTCGCGTGATTAATAAAATTGTTGACAGTATCTCTGGAGAAGACTCTGTTGGTAACATTGTTCCAGATTTACGTTTGCCGGCAGCAGGACGAGTTGGCTTGAGTTTGCGCCCTCGACAGACGTTGATACTTGACAACGAAGCAGCCACCAAAGTGTTTGTGAGTTTTGTAAATTCAGTATTTGCTTCATATCAGGTAGTTGGTAAATTTGATCTGGCAAACATGCTAGATAACGAAGCTATTCCTGCATCGGACTCTGGATGGTACCACATCGAAATCGACATCATTGACCAATTGATGTACATTCCAACAGAACAACTATTAGTAGGTACAAGAAGTACTTCTGGGTTCCGGGTGCTAGTGGATCGCGATTCCACCTACCAAAACTTCTGGACCATTTACGAATGGCAAGGTGTTGTTAAAGGCTGGGTGCTGATTCGTATCCAAAGCTATGATAACAGTCGTTACTGGAGTTATGTAAACTGGTATGCCACAGGTTACAATGACACTGTGCTGATTGACACAGTGGTTAACACGGTGAATGATATTTCAACTTTGAACTTAACGTCTGGACAAATTGTCAAGGTACTAGACAACGGGCTGGGTAATTATGAAATTTATGAAATTGATTCTACTCTACGTGCAATACCGGTCATAAGTGAAAAAGGAACGATTGAAGTAACTGCTGATGCATTTGATGTTCTTAAAGCCAAAATTGGATTTGATAACTCTGCATTCGACAGTCAAGGGTTTAGCAAAAATGCCGCACAAGAGTTGCGTAACATTTTTGTTGCAATCTACAACGAAATTTTTGTAAATGACCTACAAGGTAAAACCAATGAACTGTTCTTTAGTTTAGTTAACTATATCTTTACTGAGCAACGTAGTCTAGATTGGATCTTAAAGACCAGCTTCTTAACAGTGGCACACAAACTAAGAAAGCTGTTGCAGTTTCCTGCATTTATCAAAGACAATCAAGATTACTATCAACAGTACATTGATGAAGTCAAGCCATATCGTTCACAGGTGCGTGAATACGTGCTTAACTACGAAGGAGTTGATGAATCATATAGCAAAACCACTGACTTTGATTTTTACAGTTACTACGATAAAGCACAATCAGCTAGAAGAAATCTTGACACAAACAATGCAGATGATCGTGCAGTTATACGTGCAACCAATCGCAGTGACTGGTACAGTAGTTACAGCTACCAGATACAAGAGATTGTGATCACACGCTCAGGATCAGGATACACAGTTGCCCCTGCGGTAACTGTGACCGGCGGCGGCGGATCCGGTGCAAAAGCACAAGCAATACTTGGCGCAGTTGGAACAGCAACCGAAGGACAGATTATTGGTGTAGAGTTGTTGAATGCAGGAACTGGATTCACTAGCACTCCAACAGTTGAATTTGCAATCAGTAGCGGAACTGGCGTGTCAGCCTATGCAAGACTGTCTGTACCAGCTGGTACAGTGATAGCACCAAACGACATACGGAATCGCATGGTACGAAATATTTCTACCAAGTTAAAATTTGACCGTGTTTCGTATTATGCAACTGGGGTGCGTCCTTGGATTTCATACACAACCTACTCCGCTGGTCAAGTTATAACAGTGAACGATCAAAAGACAATTGAGTTTGCAAACTACCCTGGCGATCGATTCCCAGGAACTCGTCGCGCATACTTGCTTAACCAAAATTTCTTGGGCGCAAGTATCCTGAACGAAAAAACACTGCAAGACTCCACTCAAGCAACGCTACTTGATGGCAGCTATTTTGACAATGCAAACGACCGGTTGATGGCATACTGGCAACCGGGTAGTACAGACCTTGGCACAGTGTTCTGGAGTGAAGATGCGATGCGTGTTAGAGAGTCGGACGTCAAGACCAGTCTCCAATCACTTTACACACGTATTGAACGTGTGGCACACAGCACATTGTCTCCTGTGAGTAGCAACTTTGCCTACATGGCAGTTGGCTTTGATGGTGCGATTCTTGCCAGCGTGGACGGCAAGCACTGGGTAGATGCTAATACTGTAGAAATATCTACAAACCTACGTGGTGTTGAAAACTACGGTGGTGTGTACTGGGTAGCAGTAGGTGCGCAAGCAACAGTACTACTGTCAGAGAATGGGCTAGACTGGGGATCGTTTGCAGTGCAATCATTCTACTACAGTCCTGTTGGATCTGGCGCATCAGCACAAACTCCGGCCCTGGGTCTTCCATATGGATTAGTAAGCGAGAACACACAGTCATCGGTTGACTTTACTGACCTTACTACATTCACCAGCACCGCGGCCACGTATGCAGTTGCGGTAGGAAACAACGGAACTATTTTAATTAACCCGTTTACTACATTCACCGGGTTAATTCCTTCTTGGTACAGTGTGACTCCACAAGGAGTAACCTCTGCGCAAAATACACAATACCTGCGTGTGATAAACAAAGCCACCGGATACTTGGCCGATCCAAATGGGTTACCATACCTGGTAAAATTATCCGCTGATGGTTATTATTATCTTGATATCAATGGCAAGCCATTGTTAACCGGATATATGATGGTTGCTGGTATACAAGGAAAGAGTTCACTGATTCCGTTCAGCGGAGTTGACGCGGCAATGCAAGGTTATGTGTACGGATACAACTATGATAGTCAAGAGACTTATCCTTACACAGTATTCAACGAACCTACACAAGTTACTGGGCTAGGATTAGGGTATATTGGTGAACAAGTGAACGGTATAGCATTCACTGACACCACTGACTTTGTTGTCATGGTTGGATCGGGTGGAACACTGTTGTGGAACAGTGTTGATACGGCTTACAAGATTCAAAATGGTACTGGTGTTGCTGCCGATACAGTTGGACGCATTATTGTAAACTACCAGCCGGTGAGTTACAAAAACTTCAAGTATTTCTCTGACAGTGAATTTGAATACCCATTGAAGAGAGAAGATGTCAAACACAACTTCCAGGATATTGTGTACGATGGTGAGAAATACATTGTCACCGGCGATAGAGATATTGTGCTATGGGGATACCCAGACACTAAACCAACAGGAGACTTTGGATTAACCAGCACCACGTTCATCAACATCAATGCTAATATTGCAGCCGGTGCTACCATGACACTACGATCACAGACCAGTAATGTTACTATACAAACCGCTGGTGTGTTATCACGTGGAGCAAGCATAATTACCACAGCCAACTTAAATCTAGTAAACAGCAATTACATGATCACTGCAATTAATGGTAATGCCAGTGCAGTGGTTGGAAATGTCGGCTTCACTGGAAAGTTAATTGGATCAGCTGTGTACGGCGCGGCACGTCATGACTTGGTGACATTTACTAATCCAGTTACCTCAGCATCGTTTAGTCTCAAAACTTCATTGAATAGTGCAAACGGATCAAGCACACTAAGCTTCACGGCAGCAAACTTGTTCTACCCAAATAATACCTGTAAGATCACGACTGGCATGATTATTAGTCATGCCAATGTATCTGCAAGTATCGGAGCCTATGCATTTGTTACCAACTACGGCCCAATGGTTGAGTTTACAAACAAAGAGCCTGCATTTACTTGGAAGTATGCACCAGGGTTTAATAGAAATCCTGATTTGGATTTTGTGTCAACTGCAATTAACAGAAATACCATTCAAATTGACCTACCACTTCAAGCTAATCTAGTGGCTGGCACAACTATCACATTCAACGACACTGCTGGTGCCGCATACAACTTTAACCTGTTGAGCAATGTTTATATTGGTAGCAACATACTGGCTTTTTCAAATCTTGCAGTGACATCAATTGTTCAATCAGGGTGGACCGTGGCCAACACTGTGTATCCTGCTATACAACCAAACAGCAATGTAATCTCATCTGGCACTTACTTGTTCAGTGGTGTGCGCAATCGTCAATTCAAAGACATTCCTGACAATATTCCAGGTACAGAGTATGCCGGAGTCAAAGTACAAGGCAGTGAGTTTGACGATGCTATTCAACTTGATACGGTTATGTCCAGCGAGTTTGGAGATGATGCACTAGGTGTTCGCGCTGAAGATATTGTTGTTGATGGTGGTCAATTTATTGACACATATTCAAGTTTTGCACCACAGGAATTAATTCCTGGACGATTAACAGACAACTTACAGATCTCAGTGTTTACCAATAACCCTGCTAATGTGGCAGCAGTTGCTGGTTACAGAATTAGTTACAATGGCCGCGATCCTGCTACATACTATAGAATCAGCGCAGCCAACACAACTACACTGGCTGAAGATTTGCCCTACTCGGCATTGAGTATCAAGCTAACTGATGTAAGTGGATTACCAACGCCAAGTCCGGACCAAAACAAGGCTGGTGTGTTGTTTGTAAATGGCGAGATGATCAATTACTTTACTATCAACCGAGGCAATAACACAGTTGGACAACTTCGCAGAGGTGTAAACCGTACAGGTACACCGTTGATACATAAAGTAGGTAGCTTGGTAACGGATTCGTCTAGACTGTCTTATGTGACACAGGACGTGGCAGTTGCAATCACACAAGACTTTACAGCCAACAACATGATCAACAATGAGAGCTTGTTCCGTGCTGCGATTGACAAAGAAATTGTACAGGGTCAAACCTGGTACATTGTACCATAAGGCAAAAAAATGAGTGTAACCGTATTAGCAACTGGACTTTTTCAAAGCAACACGCTGGCCGCACAAAATGTGCGATCATCATTGAGTTACAGCCCAGACATTGATCCAAGACTGCCCAAGCATACTGTGACCAGTTCGTTGCTGGTAGTGACTCCAAACACTGCAATTAGTACAACCCTGGTACTTGGTGATATTAGTTTAGTATCACAGCCAGCTGTTGGAAACCTAGGCTACCTGCGTGTGGGCGGAACTGTATGGAGTTACGCCAATGTACACACAGCAAATGCCACAGTAAGTGGGCTAGCCAACGTACAAGTTCGTCCAGCGTCAAATGTGGCAATCGCCACAGTGGTCAGCGTACTTGGAACCAGGTAAACTTTTATGCTAAATAACGATATGAACCCAAAAGTGGAAAAACTGGACACATCTGAAATGCAAGAACTTGATCAAAACGCGGAACAAAAAAAGCCCGATGACGTAGGTGGTGTACATCTACAGGGCCATATCAAAATCTGGAATCCAGAAACTGGCGAAATTTTTGTAAACAAGCGCAATGCTATTCATTATGAAAACATGAGCGAAGCCATTGCCTATGCTCTTAGCCATAGAGATGCACGTTTTATGTACGAAATGCACTTTGGTAACGGTGGCACCGCAGTAGACGCAACAGGTGTGATCACCTATTTGCAACCAAACACAACCAGCCAAAATGCCGCACTGTACAACCCAACATTTGCAAAAATTGTTGATGACACAGACACAGTAAACAACCCAGACCCAGACAATAACAAAATGGAAATCAGGCATGTGCCCGGTAACCCATATTCGGATATCTTAATCACGTGTTTGCTGGACTATGGTGAGCCTGCTACTCAAGCAGTGTTTGACAACAGCACTACATTAAACGACACATTCACTTTTGACGAGTTAGGAATCAAGGCAAAATCCACTGACGGTACAACTGGTGTAACATCAACAGGTAAACTACTTACCCATGTTATTTTTCACCCAGTACAGAAATCACTCAACCGCTTGGTACAAATCGACTATACTGTGAGGATCCAGACTCTAACCAATCTGAGCACAATAGGATAATAACAAATGGCAAATTACAGTATACGCAACACTAGAGGACAGATTATTGCTAACGTGGCAGATACCACGTTGGATTCAACTACCGCAGTTTATTTGGTAGGTCGTAACTATTCAGGTTACGGTATCTACTTGAATGACAACAGCGTGAGGTTGATGGAAAACTTTGCATCTAACACTGCTCCAAGCAATCCACTAGAAGGTCAAATCTGGTACAACACCGGCGTTGATCGAATGAAGTGGTGGGATGGAGTAACTTGGAAACAGGTACAAAGTACAGAAGTAGCAGACACAAATCCAACGTCAATTGGCCGTCAAGATGGCGACATGTGGTATGATATCACAGCTGAACAGTTGAAAGTTTGGAATGCAAGCCCAAGTGGTAATCTGACCCTGGCACGTTGGGACACAATTGGCCCGCAGTACACAGCAGGTACACCAAAGTCGGGTGTGTTTGTTGAAACTATTTACGATACTGGCATGATCCCACACTATGTTCTGGCCAGCTATGCCAACGGTAGCATTGTTACTATCTTGAATCCTGATGCAGAATTTACACCCACGCCAGGCAATGTAGTTGCTGGGTTTGACACAATCAAACGTGGTCTACAAATGACTGCTAACATTGGTCCATATACTTTTGCTGGCACAGCCAACAACTCAATTGAGCTAGGCAGCATCCACAACAGTTTTTATCTACGCAGTAACGCAACTGCTAATTTTTCTAACATTGCACCAGTGTACATTACCAGCAACACTGGATTGACATTTGGCGAAGCAACAACAGCCAATGTGCGAGTAGACTACAGCACAGGCGATTTGATTGTGCAAAATATTGGCAGTGGTGGCAAAATAAGTTTGTTGTCGCGTTCAGCAGCCAATGCAGATGTACGTGCTTTGTATATTGACAGCGGTAATGTTATCCTTAACGATGACCCAACTGGCGACCTACATGCAGTGACCAAGCGTTATGTTGACGTTCGTGTTGCTGCCACAAATCAAAATATTGACAACAACGTCACGGTGTTAACCTCGTATATTACTGCGGCCAACGCTCAGATTTCACAACAGTGGTCAAATGCCGCAACTCAGCAATCACAAATTAACCTACGTGCAACAATTGATAGTCCTGCACTAACAGGTAATCCAACTGCACCAACTCCGTCTATAGGTGACAACGACACCAGCATTGCAACCACTGCATTTGTATTTGAAGCCAACGCAGGTGTACGTGCCGCATTGTTAAGCAACACAGCAGCCATTGCCAATGATGTAAAAACAAATTATGCACCATTAGCAAGTCCTGCGTTGATTGGTACACCTACTGCTCCAACTGCCGCAATCAGTGCCAACACCACACAGATTGCAACCACAGCATTTGTGTCAACTTCAGTTGACCAACTAAACAGCACAGTTACAGCGGCGCTGTCTCTAAAAGCACCACTGGCAAGTCCAGCGTTGACTGGAACTCCTGTTGCGCCGACCGCAACAGCAGGTACAAACACAACACAATTGGCAACAACTGCATTTGTGTTCCAAGCCAATGCTGGATTGTTAGCACGTACACTGGCCAACACAGGTGCTATTGCAAACGATTTAAGAACAAACTATGCTCCACTAGCAAGTCCCGCATTAACAGGCGCACCAACTGCACCTACCGCAAGCTCTGCTACCAACACCACACAAATTGCATCAACTGCATTTGTTGGCACAGCAATTGATAATTTGAATACTGCGGTACAGAATGCATTGAATTTGAAGGCACCATTGGCAAGTCCTGCATTAACAGGCAACGCAACAGCGCCAACTGCTGCCGCTGGTACCAACACAACACAATTGGCAACAACTGCATTTGTGTTTCAAGCCAATGCAGGTGTACTAGCTCGTGTGCTAGCAAACACAGGTGCTATTGCCGACGACCTAGTAACCAACTATGCTCCACTAGCAAGTCCTGCACTGACAGGAACACCAACTGTACCAACTGCAAGCTCAAGTACCAATACCACACAAGTTGCGAGTACTGCGTTTGTAGGCACAGCAATTGACGCATTGAATACCGCAGTGACAAACGCATTGAGTTTGAAAGCACCGCTGGCAAGTCCTGCATTGACAGGTACACCAACTGCACCAAATGCCGCAGTTGGTACCAACACCACACAGATTGCAACCACTGCATTTGTACAAACTGCCAACGTTGGACTACGTGCCAACTTGCTGGCCAACACAGCTCTTATTGCAAGTGATCTAGCAACCAATTATGCATTAAAAGCAAGTCCTGCACTAACAGGTACACCAACTGCTCCAACTGCTACTGCTGGTACAAACACCACACAAGTTGCTACCACAGCCTATGCTGACACTGCTGTAAGCACATTGAGTAGTACGGTGACCACGGCATTGAATCTAAAAGCGGCACTAGCAAGTCCTGCACTGACAGGTACACCAACTGCTCCTACTGCTGATGCATCAGACAAGTCAACAAAAATTGCTACCACTGCATTTGTACAAGCAAACGCAATGTGGCAGGGTTCTCGCAAGCTGGTCAGTACTGTAGCACCAGGTGCTGGCGACGGGAACAACGGTGATATTTGGTTCCAGGTGTAACACATGCCTAGATCAGGACTTACCCGGATTAAGGATAGCGGCACTTGGAAGTCGCTAAAAGGACTTTGGATCAAGGACAAAGGCGCATGGTCGCCTGTTCAAAACGCCTGGACCAAAGTCAACGGAGTATGGACCAAAGTATATCCTACTCCAATTGCCATTGGGTCAAGTACTCCTACCAGCGCAACGTTTAGTGTTTATACCAGTGAAACATCTGGGTCACAATCATTTACTATTAACAATACTGGTGACGAAGATCTTATTGTAAAAGCAGTAGCAAATACAGCCACTGGGTTTACCATAAATTTTGACTGGACAACATTTGGCGGTGCACCGACTGCACTAAATCAAATTACCATACCTCCAGGCACAACCAAGTCTTTTTCTGTCACTGTCACTGCTGGAGTAAGCACCGGTGCAAAGTCTGGATCGTTTACATTAACAGCCAATGCAGGTACGCTGGGCGACACTACCATTACTGCAAGTTTGTCAGTAACAGTACTGCAACGATATAGCCGTGCAAGCTCAGTGGCTTCTTTGAACTTTGCATACGACAGTAACTCAGCATTGCCGGCTCAATTGATACGTATTACAAACATAGGCAATCAAACATTAAACGTGACCGGAGTAGTTGGAGCAAAGTTTACATACACTGGTGTACCAACAACTATAGCCGCTGGTAGTTTTGCAACATTTACAGCAACGTATATTGCAACCAATATAGCTGGTGCCAAATCGGGCACAATAACAATCAACAGTGACAGCGACCAAGGCGCAGTGGTAATTAATTGCACCATGACAGAGGTGCGGCATGCCACGGTTAGAGATAGTATTGCCGGCACAAGATCGTTTACAGTTCCTTACGGAATCACGTCGTTAACTTACACTCTCAAAGGTGGAGGCGGAGGCGGAGGCGGCGCAGCCGACAACGAAGAGCCAGTACAACTTGGCGGCGGTGGTGGCGAAGGTGGTACCAGCACAGGTACAATGACAGTTACCGCAGGGCAATCTGTTTCCTACACAGTGGGTGCTGGTGGTGCTGGTGGCGGAGTTCCTGGAACAGGTGCAACTGGCGTAACATCAACAATGAATTCCACCAATGCACCAGGTGGTGCTGGTGGTGCCTCCTCGGGTGTGGGCGGCGCAGGCGGTGTGGGTAGTACAAACACCGGCGGTAAAGGCAGTAACGGACAATATTGGACAGATTCATCATCTGTATCACAAGGTGGCGCAGGAGCTGGAAACGGTGGCGCAGGTGGCGGATATAATGAAAATGCTGAACAGGGATTACCGGGCACAGCAGGCACAGCAGGCTATGTGGAAATACGCTATTAAATCATAATAATATGCTTTTTAATATGCCCATAAATAACTGTAACCCATGTGCTGAACAAGCAAATAAATACTAGATAAAATCGGAGTCTAAGGAATGAGCTATAATTTAACAAGAACTGACGGGACGCCACTGTTGACCCTGGCCGATGGTCAGACCAACACAACAACGACCAGTCTTACGCTGATCGGCAAGAACTATGCCGGATATGGCACATTCTTAAACGAAAACTTCGTGAAACTGCTGGAGCATTTTAGCAGTGTCACTGCACCAGACAATCCTAGTGTGGGACAACTATGGTGGCAGAGTTCAACCAAGATACTTAAGGTATATATTGGTAACAACTCATGGAAAAGTATCACTGGTGCCCAAGCTGAAGCAAGTTCTCCGACTTATAAAGTAACAGGCGATCTATGGTGGGACACCACAAATCAACAGTTGAAAGTTTGGTCAGGCGCCAGCTGGATCACAATTGGTCCTAGCTTTACACAAACAACAGGTACATCAGGTGCTGTGGCAGATACCATCGTTGACGATGCCTTGGTCACACACGTGGTAGTTAAATTCTTTGTTAACAATGGCTTGGTAGCCATGATGAGCAAGGACAGTACATTTACTCCGGGTAACGCTATTCCTGGATTCAGCACAGTCAAACCAGGTATGAACTTGGCCACAGGAACTGTGCCAGGGTTGAAATATTGGACCACAGCAGAAAATGCTGACTACTTGGGTAACGTGGCAGCAGCCAATTACTTGCGTAGTGATGTGTCGGTTCCACTCACAACCCAATTAGAAATTCGTAACCTAAACGGTATCGCAATTGAAGAACCAAACGGTACAATTGACTTTACACTGGGTGTGGCTAGTAACTATGTTAACATGATCAGCTTGGTTCGTGGCAATGGTATGAAACTTACTACCAAGCCAGACAACGCTGCCGGCGCCACAATTGACGCACTCACTGTTGATCGCAACAGCGGATTGATTCGTGTGTACAACGATCCACAAGATGCACTGGGCATTGCCACAAAGAACTATGTGGATTCTGGTTTGACCACAGTATTATCGGGCACCAATGCCAACCTTGTTATTTTAGGAAGTCAGCTGGCATCTAACGTGGCAGCAATCAACAGCAACGTTGGTGATATTCGACTGTTAAAATCCACTGGTACTGTGAGCACACCAAACGGTAACGTAGTTGCTAACATTGTGTCATTGAGTGCAAACGTAGGTCCATTCAGTGGAGTTATTGCCAACCAAGGCAGCATCACAGCCAACATCAAGGCACTAGCAGGCAACATTGGTTGGACTGGCTTGCTGTCAAGTGATGACCTAACAGTGACTGGCAACATTGCCAAGTTTGCAGCCAACGTAGGTGCAATGACATTTATTGCGCACCAAGCAGACATTACTTCCAACATCAAATCTATTGCCGGCAATATTGGGTGGACTGGATTATTATCTAGTGACGATCTAACAGTGACCGGTAACATTGCCAAGTTTGCAGCCAATGTGGGTGCAATGAGCCGTATTGCCAACCAAGGCAGCATCACAGCCAACATTCAGGCACTAGCAGGTAATATTGGTTGGACTGGTAAATTATCCAGTGATGATCTAACAGTTACCGGTAACATTGCCAAGTTTGCTGCCAATGTGGGTCCACTCAACTTGGTTGGCCTACAAAGCGTCACCGCCAACGTCAATGCACTGTGGGGCAACGTTATCCCTGCAGGTGGTACACCAGGCGGACAAACATTGTCGGCCAACATCACTGCAATCTGGGGCAACATTGGATCAGTTCCAACAGCCGGTGTAGCTAATTCAGTGTTTGGTGGACAAACCATCACTGCCAACGTCAATGCCATCTGGGGCAACATCGTATCCTTGGTCACCACAGCTGGATCTATTTCTGGCAACACAGATTCTGTGTTACGTTCGGGCACACGATCAATGACAGGTAACTTGGTACCAGACGCCGACGGTACTCGAGCATTGGGCGCACTGGCCACACGTTTTGACTTGCTTGGTGATACTTTTGACTTCACAGGAACAGGACAATTCCATTCCAGTATCACTACCAAAGCAGGTATCAACATGGGCAACACCAGTGTTAATGGACGCATGGGAACAATCTATGCAACAACGTTTAACGGAACTGCTACCACAGCACAATACGCTGACTTGGCAGAACGTTTTGAATCAGACTCAGCTTATCCACCGGGCACAGTTGTGATGCTGGGCGGTGTGGCTGAAATCACAGCAGCCATGGATGACGCCAGTGATGAAGTGTTTGGGGTTATCAGCACTAGACCTGCGCACTTGATGAACAACCAAGACGGTTACACAGACCAAACACATCCGCCAGTGGCCATGACAGGTCGTGTGCCAGTTCGTGTGACAGGCACAGTGAAAAAAGGTGATCGATTGATCAGTGCAGGCAACGGTGTTGCACGTGCTGCCAAATCAGGCGAGTACACTGCATTTAACACAATTGGTCGTTCACTAGAAAATAAAACTACAACAGACGAAGGCGTTGTAGAAGCAACAGTAAAGTTGAATAGTTAATATGGCATACGCATCAGGCAGCTCAATCGAAGCAATTGATTACAATAACCTAGCATGGGGATCTGATGCTGGTGGCACCTATGTGACCACCAGCACTAATAAAAACATTGCAGTTGTTTGGGGTGTAGGTACTGGACGATTTGGTTGGGGACAAAACACAAGCTCTATACCCAAAGCAATAATTAATGCAATCACTACTGCAACCGCGTGTACCGGTTCCACAATCACTGTTGGGGACTCTACCACAATTGGTGTGAATGAAGCAATTAAATTTGGCAGTGCTATTGGGGGGCTAACTGCCGGCGCAACATACTATGTGTATGACAAGCCAACCACCAATACCTTACGAGTTGCTGCCACAGTTAATGCAACTGCGCCAATTGATCTAACCACACAAAGCAGTTTATCAGTCACAGTTCTGCCAGTTGATTTTGCCACAGGCAGTCTCACACAAGTTGCAGCCACTAATAATGTAACAGCCGCTCAATGGAACGGTCTCATACTGGCAACAAACAAAGCATTATATCACACAGGTGGTGCAAACGTTGCAGTGACTGGTGTGTCGGTTGGCACACCAATTGCCTATTACAGTGCTGTATCTACTGCGGTAACCACAGTGTGGAACAATGCCAACACTGGTTCGGTAGGATTCACCACAGACGATGCGGCCTTGACATCAACCAACACCGTTACCTGGGCCAACAGCATTGGGTTCGTATACACTGTGGATTTTGGCAGTGCCGACGAAATGCGGTATTTTTTCAATGCTGGCGGGAAAATAAAATTCAGCCTCACTGGGCCTGCAGGCACAGGACGCAATCTAGATTGGCGAACACTTTGTACTGCAATGGGTACCATAGTATTTGGATACAACACCACTACCAAATCTGGTGGGTCAGGTACTCCAGATACTCTACTAAGCACAGTAGGCAACGGTGGCTTCTGGGGACCTCATACATCAGGAGTGGACCGAGAAGATTTCCAACAGACTTCCACAGGCACTGCATACACAACCAATTACATTGAAATTCTTACTAAAGTGTCTGGTGTCACTGCTGGCAGCAGTGGCGGTAAAGGTACTAGATTGACTTTTACTATTAATCTGGTAGATGCTAATAGCAACATCTATCAACCTGCGGTGGCAACAGGCACAGTGGCCAGCATGGTGGTTGTTAGACCAACATCAAGTGCAGTGAGTGTGACAGGCCCCAGTGGCACTGGCGTGACCAAGACCACAGACGCCGGTACTACCACAGCGTATGCGATTCCAACCGGAAGCCAAACGTTTACCACAGTCGGGGATACCACTTTTACTGTACCTGCCGATGTAACATCAGTTAGTGCTTTTGTTGTTGCGCCTGGAGGATTTGCAGGTGCCACCGCAGGTGGTGGCGGTGGCGGCTCAGCTTACATAGGAACGGTCACAGTGACTCCGGGCCAAACTCTCTATGTCAGAGTAGGAGATAAAAATGCATCAGGTGCCAGCACTGCGTCGTTGTCTATAGTGTCAACTACTACACCAATTGACAGTTCACTTAATTATCTAGTTGCAACTGCTGGTGCAAGCACCGGCACCGGTAATGGTGGCTCTGGCGCAGGTGTTGGTGCGTTTGCCGCAGGTGTTGGTGCAAATGCTGGGCAAGGTGGGCAGAATCCTCTTGGTGGAGGAGGTGGCGCAGCGGGCTATGGTGGCACTGCTGGTAATGGTGGCTATCCATATGTAAGCGGAAACCAACAACTGCAAGGCGCTTATATCTATGGTGCTCAAGGTGGCGGCACCGGTGCTGGTGGTGGTGGCGGTGGTGTACTCTCTGCGTCAGCGGCTGGAGGTGGTGGTGGTGTGGGACTTAATGGAATTGGTACACCTGGTAGCAGTGGTGGCGGCACAAGTACACCGACCACTCAAACTGCTGGAACGCCCGGCGGCGGCGGATCTGGTGGTGCCAGTGGTAGTGTTAAAAATGGTGGAGACTTTGGTGGTGGTGGCGGCGGAACGGCTATCAGCGGCACACCTGGTGGCGGCGCCGTTAGAATAATCTGGGGGCCAAGCCGAAGTTACCCGAGCCAGGCAGCATAAGGAACATGTATGAAATTTGATATTACATTTATTAATCCGGTAGGTAATCCAGAAACATACGTTGCTATTGAGGCTGAAAACGAACAAGCGGCTCGAGAAATGAAAGACAGCTTGTTGACAGCAGCCGGATCATTTTGGCCAGTTGATCAATGGACCATTGCATCAGTGGGACCCACACCAACTGAAACTCCGCCTGCTGATCCAACTCTGATGCCAATGTATTACCCAACAACTGAGCCAGTTCTAACTCTTGAGCAAATGATGGCCAAGCTGACTGCAGATTCACAAAAGGCCGCGGCAGCCCAACTTGCCGCACAACAAGCAAACCCACCAACTTGACATAGTTTTAAGATAGGGCACACTACTCTATCTTAAATACTGTATGGATGTCAATAAACTAAAAATTCAAGCTGATCAGGCATTTGATCGAGACACTGCACGACTAGCACTAAAAGAAAAGATTGATGCACGACTGTGTGTGGCCATCAATGGCGGACTGTTTCGAGCCACGCCCGAACTCATTGCATTCCTCAGCACCTGGCCAATAGAAACTGTTTATCTCCAAGACATACACGATCAGCCCATTGAACTAGATCGTGTGCTTGCGCTGGCCCAGCTGAGCCAAGCATATCAATATGCCATGAACTCCTGGCACGAAGAACACACTCAACAGCAAAAAATCAGGAAAGGTCGTCATGCGTGATGGTGCTCTTGTATTTGCTCATGCCACCGCAGTAGACTATCTGCAAATGGCTCAGGTTGCGGCTCGACTAGTACGCAGGCATTTGAACATGCCTGTGTGCCTGGTAACAGATGGTGATGTTGAGTCCACAGCATTTGATCAAGTTGTGCATGTACCAAAACCCTTAGCAATGAATCAACGCAACTACTGGGTCAACGGTGTCAAAAAAACAGCACCCTGGTACAACAGTACCAGATCAATGGCGCTGGATCTGTCACCATGGGATCGCACACTGTTGATTGATGCAGATTACTTTGTGATGTCTGACCAATTGAAACTGCTACAAAAAACAAATCTAGGTTTTGTGTGTTATACAAATGCACATGACATTCGCGACAACAAACCAATTGATGTCAGTTGTGGCTATCGGCACATGGCCTGGGCCACAGTGTGTTGGTTTGATAGATCAGAGCATTCGCAAGGTGTGTTTGCCATGTGGAAGCACGTGGTAAAAAATTGGGCCTACTATAATCTTGCCAATGACTTTGGCAAACCGGGCTTGCGTAACGACCATGCGTTAACTATTGCATTAGAAACAATGAGCGGACATTCTGCCACGTATCCAACCATACCAGGATCAATGGCCACAGTTGTACCCGGTACACAACTGTATGATATTAGAGCAGATGGCACAGTGTTATTCAAAACACATGATAAATTTTCATTAATCAAAAATCAAGACTTGCACATGGTAGACAAACAGATTGCATGCGACTCGCAATGGTTAGAATTGTTAGAGGCAGTTCATGCGTGAGTTTGCAGGAGAGCAAGGCTACTTGACATTTGCACAAAACACTGACACAGTTGACTATCTACGACTGGCATACGCACAAGCATTGAGTATCAAATGCACACAGAAGATCAACAGTTATGCAGTGATAGTTGATGCATACACAGCTGAACAAATACAACACTGCCATAGGAAAGTGTTTGACTACATCATAGTACTAGAGCAAGATGATGCCAAAGAACATGACTGGAAGCTGGCAAACGAATGGCAAGCATTTGATCTTACACCATTTAGAGAAACGGTCAAACTAGAATCCGACATATTGTTTACCAGGAACATTGACCATTGGTGGACAGGCATGCGATCACAAGAAGTCACATTCACTACCTGCATACGCAACTATCGCGGCCAAGTAAGCAACAGTAGAGAATATAGAAGATTGTTTGATGAAAGCAATTTACCTGATATCTATACCGGCATGTTTTATTTTAGACACAGTCAAACAGCACGTGATCTATTTAATGCAGCCGCCACAGTGTACCAGCAATGGCCCATGTTTAGGGACAGTGTGTTAACTAGATGCAATAGCAAACACGCCTCAACAGACGAAGCCTTTGCAGTAGCCGCCAAATTAATCGGTGTAGAACGTGTGACTAATCCTGCACTTGATTATCCAAGTTTTGTGCATATGAAAGGTGCAGTCAATGGGTTGGGCGCAAATGACAAGTGGAATGAATTGTTGTTTCATCAATGGACAGATGAAATGGATCTAAGCATTGAGTTTCTTCGCCAACAGTATCCAGTACACTATTATCAAAAAGATTTTGTCACAGATAAAACAATAGGTGCATATGAACAAAGATTATCCAAACTTAATAACAGCGTTTGAATCCTCAACATGGCAACCACCGGTACCTGAATATCGGGTGTACTATGACAAGTCTGGAACCATAACAACCAAAACAACAGCACCATTGATAGGTGACTATATTGTGGTGTCTAGAGAAATGTATGACAGCATTGTGATGCACACACAGTGGCATGTGATAAATGGACAAGTTGAAATAAGACCGGTTGTGGAAATCCCACGTCATATGTTACAATACACAGCTGAAGGCCCGTACCGATCACTGCCAGGAAATGCTATATTTTTGGTAGATGACGATTATGCTGGCTCCACTGATAATTGGACAATATGAAAACTGTAGACATTGCAGACCTAGATGTAATTTTTCTAACCTACGACGAACCTCGCAGAGAAGAGTCATGGGCCAAAATCAAAAACATGGTACCTTGGGCCAAGCGTGTGGATGGCATAAAAGGCAGTGATGCCGCACACAAAGCCGCAGGTGCGGCCAGCGATACAGATCGCTTTATACTAATTGACGGCGACAATATTCCTGACCCAGAGTTCTTTAACAAACAAATCACACTGGATCCACATCATGAAAGATGTGTGTTGCGTTGGAGAGCAAGAAACGCCATCAACGGACTCATGTACGGCAATGGTGGACTCAGCTCGTGGACCAAAAGTTTTGTAGAAAGCATGCGCACACACGAAGCCACTGATGGTCGTAATGAAACACTGGTGGAGTTTTGCTTTGAACCTGACTACTGGGCCATGCATGACTGCTACTCAACCACGTATCCTAATGCCAGTCCATTTCAGGCCTGGCGAGCAGGCTTCCGTGAAGGTGTTAAAATGTGTCTGGATCGCGGAGCAAGACCCAACTTGGACGAGTTTGAAAAACGTGCCCACAATCGTAATCTTGATCATTTGACCATTTGGCAAAGTGTGGGTGCTGATGCAGAGAATGGCTTCTGGGCCATATACGGTGCTAGACGTGGCACACAAATGACCATGCTTACAGACTGGGATTACACCCAGGTACAAGACTTTGATGAACTGGCAAAACTTTGGACTGTGTACCAAAATGACGGCCCTGACGAATGCACTGAAGTAGGCAACATGCTACGCAAACGCCTGGGACTTAACATTGTGGATCTAGACCCCGAACCCAGTGCATTTTTCAAACATCACTACAAGTCAAATTTTGTCAATAGAGGAATAATGAGTCGTGAGTAAAAGTGATTTCATGACAGCCGCAGAACAAATGCGCCACACACTAGGCGAAGGTCTTTGCTTGGCCAAATGGAAACAGGTTAGCTTGCACTTGCCCACAGGATTGAACAATTCATGCTATCATCCTCCACTACACAAGATTCCTGTGGAACTGCTAGCAGGCAATCCTGGCGCACTGCACAATACTCCACATAAAAAAGCTCAGCGCAAGATCATGTTGAAACATGAACGTCCAGACGAGTGTAGTTACTGCTGGTCAGCAGAAGACAATGGACAACTCAGTGACAGGCACTACAGGTCAGGCGAGGAGTGGGCCGCAGAGGATCTTGACAAGATATTGGCCTCAACCGGAGACGAAGATGCATTACCTAGCTATGTGGAAGTTAATTTTAATCATGCTTGTAATCTTAAATGTAGCTATTGCAGTCCGCAATTTAGTTCAAGCTGGGCCGCTGAAGTTGCACAACATGGCGGATTCCCTACGTCCAGCCCTCACAATAGTCCTGAGTATTTTACTGGTAGTCGTCGCCCTATTCCTGCCCGAGAACACAACCCCTACGTTGATACCTTCTGGGAATGGTGGCCAGAGCTGTACCCCAAGCTAAGACATTTTAGAATGACAGGTGGTGAGCCACTGATGGATCACAATACCTATCGTGTGTTTGAATACGTGCTGACCTTGCCGCATCCATTGTTGCATTTGGATGTGACCAGCAACTTCAGTGTGGAGCCTGTGTTGTTTGAAAAGTATCTTGGCTATGTCAAACAGTTATGCAACACACAGATTGAACACTTCATGCAGTATGTGAGCCTGGACACCTGGGGCAGTCAAGCAGAGTACATACGCAATGGCATGGACTTTGTGAGAGTGTGTGACTATGTGGAACGCTATTTAGAGGAAGTACCCAATCGCAACAGCCTTACGTTTATCATGACCATGAACAATCTCAGTGTCACGGGCATGCATGACATGCTGGATTGGATACTGGAACTACGTGCCAAGTACAGTAAAACATATCAGCGTGTGTGGTTTGACACACCGTTGCTGAGACAACCACGTTGGCAAAGCCTGCAGATACTGCCGCCTGCGTATGCCAACAGAATGAAAATAAACCTAGAGTTCATGCGAGCACACCTAATCACAGATGATAGTTTTGTGGGATTCAAAGATTATGAAATACAGCGCATGGAACGAGACATTGCCTGGATGACTGAGCCACAAGACGCACAAGAAGTCAATCATGCACGTGCTGACTTCTATAGATTCTTCAACGAACACGACCGTAGACGCGGTACTAACTTTTTACAAACATTTCCAGAGATGAGCCATTTCTGGTGGGAATGCAAACATCATGCCGAAACTGAACAACGAAACTGATATAGAATTCAAACGCAGAGTGATTGACATCAAGTCAACCAGCTTCTGCGGAGCCAAATGGTACAATGCTACCATATGGTTGGGTAGTGGACAAACAACCAGCTGCCACCACCCACCTGCACACTCAATTGACTTGCAAGAAATAAAAACCAATCCTGCCGCACTGCACAATACCACTCGTAAAAAAGCTGATCGTGAAATGATGCAAAAAGGTGAACGCCCAGCAGGCTGTGAATACTGCTGGAAGATAGAAGACATGGGCCCTGAGTCTGTCAGTGACCGTGTGTACAAAACTGTAATACATTCCGAGGAGGACCTAAATGTTGCATTTGCCAGACCCAGCTACACAGACTTCAACCTTCGCACGTTGGAAATTGCGTTTGACAGAACTTGTCAGTTCGCTTGTTCTTATTGCAACCCTGCTTTTAGTAGCACATGGGTTAAGGACATTGGTAATAACGGGCCATACACAGGATTGGTATCTGACGGCAGGAACCATTTTACTCACGCTCATGATAGTAGTCAACTGTATAAATTCAATGAAGTTAATCCGTACGTGGAAGCATTCTTCCAGTGGTGGGAAACAGATCTCCACCAGACACTAACAGAGCTTCGCATCACCGGAGGCGAGCCACTCATGTCAGGCTACACCTGGCAGCTGATTGACTGGTTCAAAGCCAATCAAGGCAAGAGCCATACCAAACTGGCCATCAACAGCAATCTTGGCATGGAGCCGGTCAAGATGCTGGATTTTATTCGGCGTGTGGAAGGTATTCCGCATCTGGAAATCTACACCAGCAACGAAGCACTGGGCGCACAAGCAGAGTATATTCGTGACGGATTGAATTACCGGCAATGGCTCAGCAACATGGAGATGTTGATCAATTCAGGCGCAGTAAATCAAATGCATGTGATGTGTACAGTCAATGCATTGTGTCTGGAAAGCCTGCCTGAATTTTTAGATGAATTGGTTGTGTTGAAGAAAAAGTACAGCAGAGACTTTCCTAACTTCACGTTGAACATCTTGCGTTTTCCTAGTTTTCAAAGTCCACTGGTATTACCATATGAGATTAGACAAAAGCATGCAGACCGCCTGGCACAGTTTTTGGTACGCCACAAAGGACAAAACTACTTGCATGAGCATGAGATAAACCACGTGGAACGTCTAGTAAAGTATTTGCTTGAAGTAGATACACCTCATGCAGAAGCATTTGAAATGCCTAAATTGTTGAATGACTTCCGACAGTTTTATATCCAATATGATCAGCGCCGCGGAAAAAACTTTGTAAATACATTCCCGGCTCTCAAGGATTGGTATGAAACACTCTAAGACATTTTGCATATTGCCATGGATACATCTTCATGCATTCCCTGATGGCCGTGCGTATCCTTGTTGTATGGGAGAATATCACTCACCCATTGGCGATCTTAAAACACACACAATGGAGCAGGTGTGGAATCAAGCGCCACTAGCTACCATGCGAAAGAACATGCTACAGAATGTCAAGTCCAAAGAGTGTGTCAAATGCTATGAGCTAGAAGAAAATGGTTTTGTCGGCATGCGACAAAGCATGAACCGTGCGTTTGCACATCACATGCCATTGGCAGATCAAACACTTCCTGATGGCACACTGCCTGACTTTCGACTACGCTACTATGACATTAGATTTAGTAATCTGTGTAATTTCCGTTGCCGCAGTTGTGGCAGTGTGTTTTCCAGCAACTGGTATGATGACGAAGTTGCCGCACATGGTCAAGTACAGCATCCCAAGATCATGTTTGCTGGCCAACACAAACAAGACATGTGGGAGCAAATGCAACCGCATATACCACATCTAGAACAAGTGTACTTTGCAGGCGGCGAACCCTTGATCATGGAAGAACATTATCGTGTGCTAAAAGAACTAGTACAGAGAGAAATGTTTGATGTCAGACTGGTATACAACACCAACTTTAGTGAATTAGATTTCAAAGATGAAAGTGTACTGGAGTTATGGAAACTGTTTAAGAATGTCAGCGTTGGTGCTAGTCTAGACGCCAGCGGCACACGAGCAGAGTACATTCGCAAAGGCACAGTATGGCACAAGATTGTACACAATAGAGAACGCATGTTGTCTGTGTGCCCTCAAGTTGACTTCTATATAAGTAGTACCGTGGGCATACTAAATGTATGGCACTTGCCAGACTTTCATCGTGAATGGGTTGACTTGGGATTGATACGCCCGCAAGATTTCAACATCAACATGTTACAATCACCTGAATGGCAACGTGCAAATCATCTGTCACCGGAGTTGAAACAACAAGTGAAAGAACGCATACACAATCACCTTGAGTGGCTTGGTCCATTGGATCACATGAATCGTGCAACCAATGGTTATCGGAGTATTATAAAGTTTATTGATCAACCTGCTGATGCAGATCAACTAAAAGAGTTTTTTAGAGAAACTGATCAATTTGATCAAATACGCAATGAGAGTTTTGATGCTACCTTTCCTGAACTGACTGGATTGAGAGACCATGCTACCAAATAACAATATATGTGTGCTACCGTGGATGAGCATAGAAGTAACCCCAATGGGTAACAGTCGCCCGTGTTGTTTGGCCATTGATGAAATACCAGACAACACTGGTAAATCCTACGACCTTACCGCAGTGCCTATTCGTGAAGTATATCACAGCAAATACATGCAGGATCTAAGGCAACAGTTTCGTGCAGGAGAAAAACCCAGCACATGCACACGATGCTGGACAGAAGAATCTGCAGGACGTACCAGCAAACGTATGAACATGTTGGCCAAATTCAACAATGATATCCAATCAATTGAATGGGACACAGACACCCCTGAACAATTATGGTTCTTGGATCTTAAACTAGGCAACATCTGTAATCTCAAATGTCGTATCTGTGGATCCTGGAGCAGTAGTAAATGGGCACAAGAAGAACTAGACTACTACCCAACAGCCACTAGAGAAGAACGCAAAAAACATTCAGCGTATGTATGGCTACGTCAGGGTCAGTGGCCACGTGAAAGCATTGACTTTTGGAACAACATTGATCAAGTGCTGCCTGGTGTGCGCTACTATGAATTTACCGGTGGCGAACCATTCTTGATTCAAGAACATTTTGATTTGTTACAACGCACAGTAGATCAAGGCTATGCATATCTTGTGGATGTACACTACAACACCAATGGCACACAGTATCCAGAAGCCGCAGTGGAGATGTGGAAAAAGTTCAAGCATGTGAACATTGCATTCAGCATTGACGATCTTGGCGCACGATTTGAATATCAGCGTTATGGCGCCAACTGGGCAGAAGTGGAACAAAATCTAGACCGTTACTTAGAGTTAAGCAAAACACACACCAACATCACGCTACAAATGTGTATAACTGCAAATATACAAAACGTATTGTACTTGCCTGAAGTCATGGACCATGTGTGGGCAAAAGGTTTTCGTGACGTATACATCAACATGTTACATGATCCAATTCAACTCAACATCAAGCAAATGACTCCAGTGGCGATTGAACTGGTATGTAACAGACTAAATCAAGTTCCGACCAGCAACAGATTCTATCGTGATTTCCAACAGTTAATAACGGTGATACAAACAGGTACTGGTAGTGATGGTCAAGAGTTTTGCAAAACTATCAAACAAGGTGACGTGTATCGCAAACAAAATTTTGCTGACCATCACCCAGACATAGCAAAGGCCATGGGATATGAATAAAGTTATCCCGTTGGTTAATGTTAGTGCATTGCAAGCCCTGACGCCCGCACCTCTTGGTCGCGCAGAGGTTGACTCTGACTACATGACACGGTATATACAAACTGGAATGGATTTTAACAAGGATCTTGGACTAGCAGGCAAATATTGTTATCACCCATTTAACACAGTCACGATAGACCATCGAGGTCGTTGCTATGTATGCACCTGTCAGGCATGGTTACCAATCAGCGTAGGTAACATTTTAGATTTTAATTCGCTGAGTGAAATTGTTCACAGCTCACGTGCTAGAGAGATACAACGAAGTATCGTAGATGGCAGTTATCGTTACTGTGACAATAAAACTTGCGGGTTATTAATCAGCGACGCAATGGAAACTAGAATTGAGCACAAACCAGACACTGTGAATTGGATCAATTTCTGTATCGATGACAGTTGCAACTTACAGTGTCCTAGCTGTCGCACAGATTTAATATTTCATAAACAAGGTCCAGAATTTGATCTACGTATGAAAATATCACAGCATGTGAGCAAGCTGATCAGCGAACACAATCATTTTTTACGATTTACACTAAGCAACGATGGGGATCCATTTGCTAGTCATGTGTACAGAAACCTAATGACAACTATTGCGCCACAACTGGTCAATCAGCTGGAGATTGAAATAGTAACTAACGGCATATTAATGAAGTCACATTGGCACGAAATTGAAAACATATACCCTAACCTCACACTAATCAAAGTCAGTTTTGATGCTGCCACCGAACAAACATACAACAAAACACGATGCGGCGGCAGTTGGAACAAAGTAACTGAAAGCACTAGATTTGTAGCTGATTGGCTGGCTCAACGCAAAGCACAGCATCTCAATGCATATACTAGATTGGTAGCTAATTTTGTAGTGCAACAAACAAACTATCATGAGATGATTGACTTTGTAACACTGTGCAATTCGTTGGGTGTTGATCAGATCTTGTTTCAAAAAGTAACTAACTGGAATACGTGGATTGATGCCAACGGCACAGATCAGTACAGCGCACATGCAGTATGGCAACAGTCGCATCCTGAATATCACAAGCTGAAAGAAATACTAAAAGATCCTGTGTTTCAACAGCACAATGTTAAACTAACTAACCTAGCGGATCTACTATGAACAAACCTGATTCGTTATGCTTGGCTCCTTGGACACACACATATCTTAGTCCGCAGACTGAGCGCCGCATGTGTTGTGCAAGTCGCGAGCCTGCACAAAACTTTCAACAGTATATTGACACCAGCGCCGGTTCTGGCAAGTATATACCTATCACTCTGGACGAACATTGGAACGGTGACCACATGCGCTCCGTACGAAAACGCATGCTGTCCGGCGAAACATTACCCGAGTGCGAAGTATGTAATGATAAACTGTTGAATACCTCTGTGTATAGAGATTACTTCACGCACTTGTTTGCACACAAACTTGACCAAGTACATGCCAGTACAGATGACACCGGGCACACTACAATGCAACCGATCAGCTGGGACTATAGATTTAGTAATCTTTGTAATTTCAAATGTCGCATGTGTGGAGACATGTTGAGCAGTGCATGGGAAAGCGAGCAACGTGTACATGGCATGATAGATTGGAACAATCCAAAGAACAACTGGATGAAGCCAGTCATACGCGATGAAATACATCAGTTTCAAACCACGCAGGTTGAACATGAGTTCAGTCAGGCAGTTGAAGAACATCGTGTTGAGGAGATATATTGGGTGGGTGGCGAACCCTTGATGTACGAACAACATTGGAAGTACATGAAAAGAATAATTGAATTAGGGGACGGACCAAATGTCTATGCAAGATATAATACAAATCTCAGCCGTGTTGATTATCGCGGTGTCAATCTTTATCGGGATATTTTATCTGGGTTACGGGATTGGCAAATCTGCGCATCGCTCGACGGAACAGGTAAAATTGGTGAGTACATTAGATCAGGTCTCGACTTCGATGCTTGGCTTGAGAACTTCGCTCAAGGAGTTGCGATTGCGACTAATCCTAGACAGATGCGAATCGACTACACCCTTACCCTGCCAGGAATGTTTGAGGTTGAACGGATTGAACGACTGTCCGCAACCTACGGAGTACAAGTTCTGGCGAAGGTAGTTTTTAGTTTCAGTCCGGACATAGTTATGTCACCTTTAGCCCTACCTCGGGACATGTTACACTCTTGGGTAGATGAAATACTTTCTGTGGTGAAGACCGACTCGTTAAAGGATATCTTGGTTCAGCTGAAAACTAGACCTACGTTTGCGGAACAGTGGCCCGACCAATATCAAACAGCACTGCGCCGTGGTAAAGACCGTGTGTTGAAATTAGAAAGCATACGAGACAATCCTATCACAATGGCAGAGATATTGAGTGAACGATCGGATGTATTGCACTGGTGGAATAACATATGATATTATTAAGTTCTGGCGATAGCTTTACATATGGCAACGAGCTCAGTGATGACAACCCTGCACGTGCTAGTAACAACACATGGTCGGCGAACCTAGCAAAACATTTTGGGTTTGAGCACCAGTGTGTGGCCAAAGGCGGCGCCGGCAACGACTATATTTCTAGATCACTCATAACACAGGCCAATGAACTTCGTAAAAAAAGCAAACAGTTTGCAGTAGCGGTAATGTGGACCTATCCTGGACGCATTGAATTAAAAGTTCAGTCCGAGTGGCACCAACTAAACGATTATGTATTTTGGGATTCGACTGAAAAACTACAAGCACAGTGGCCCGATAAAGGTGAAAAATTTTATGCATCAATACTAGACAGAATTCAAAAAGACCGAGAAGCAAATCGATTGGATTTGTTCAGAGACTATATGAAATTTACGGTGTTAACTGGTGACTATGCAATAGTAAAATCTTATCAAAGTATATTTGTTACCGCACAATATCTAATGCATCATGAAATTCCTTTCTTTTTTGTAAATGCAGTTGACGAGGCAAACATCACTGGAAATTACATACCTCAGGACAGTTTGCCTTACCTGGACAGCATTGACCAGCAAGACTGGATGCCTGTTCCTAGTTTCTATTCCTGGGCAAAAGAAAATAATTATAAATTTGGGTCAGCACACCCATTGGATCGAGCACACACAGATTACGCTAAACTGATACTAGCTACAGGATTGGTAGAAACAAAATGGCAATTAAAGTAGTATTACGAAACCCATTGGATCAGCAAGATCTAATAGACTATGACATTGTGCCCGATGACACATTGTTGGCACATGACTGGCAACAGGCACTAAAAGAACTGTTAGTGCAAGGTCGCATGCTGGAAAAGAACTTTTGTTTTCTCGGCTTTCCTGGCACTGCACGTACACTTGATTACATCTGCAAAGAATTAAACGAATGCGTGTACGATGTCAATGCTATGGATTGGCAGTCAGTTGGACTTGCACCGTATATAATTGAAGAGTGGTTCACACCTGACTCAGTTAGATTTGGTTTAGAATATCCCTGTGAGCTAACCGATACCAGCCTAGGATTATCAGTCAAACACGAAGTAATGAACAAACTGCACAATCATTTTGAGAGACTTCAAGGCACTGTATGGTCACCTAGTGAGTATTATACTCAGGCCACTCCAACTGTTAAGTATGCAATTAGACAACTCAACACACTGTGCCATGAAATTGAATCTCTGGTGCTGAGCCAACGCAAGGCATATCGTTTGCCAGAATGGGTACGCCCAAGCCAAATTACTACGTTTATCAGCGCACCAAGATACGATCTTAAAGATCGGCATCGTGAAGGATTTGTTACCAATGGATATGACAGAAAATTTGGACATGTGTACATGCACTGGGCACAAATTGGCAAAACACTGTTTGAAGTATTTCGTGATGAGCATGCACCAGAACTAACTGATACTGTATGTGAAGCAATCACTCAATTGAAATACTATTCCGGTGAATTTGACATTGAATGGGGACGAGATGTAGTACGTACAGGCGACTTTCCGTGGCACGTGGAAGAACAGGATCGTTTTGAAAAATGGTTGATACAAAACAACATAGATCCAAAAAATCCTGCAATGAGCTCAGGATATTTGCCATTGGGACAGGTAGAATTACAACAGAGTTTTGGCACAACCGATATTGGCACCATTTGGCAAATACTCAGCACACACCTGGATATATACAGTATCGAGGTAGACGGAGTTGTTCAAACATATGATTACTGTTGGAGCGATACTGACTACAAGCAGTCGCAGATCAGGAGACTACTATGAGTTGGCTTAAAAAAATATACAACAGAATTAAAATGGAAATTGCTTATCGCAAGCGATTAAAAGAGTTGCGTAAACGAGATCCATTTATCTACTGACATGAAAAAAATACTTGTTCTAGCCTGTAGTAGCGGATTGGGCGTCGAATGCGAAGATGTAATCAATCATTGCTGGCCCAACATACTAGGAGACCTTACTAACACCGCAGTAACCAATGCCTCTGAAGCTGGCGGTAGCAATGACATGATGTATCGCAAAGCACTGTCAATGACTGCAACTGAATCGTATGACCTGGTATTGATTGCATGGACAAACATTGATCGCATGGAAGTGTATTTTAACGAAGAGATTGTGTCTAATAGATTACCTGACGTACTAATCAGTGAAAAATTTCCTCGTGTGCAAGGACCTGGGCCAGTCAGTGTGTCTCATCATTGGAGTGACTTGCCTTGGATTGAAAAATACTATGGCATGCACTATAATGAACGTTACTTACTAGAGCGATGGTTGCACCAAGCAATCACACTTCAAGAATATTTCAAAGCCAAAAAACAGCCATTTGCTTACATATCAAACTTTGGAAACACTCAGTATCTAAAAAATCATACAGACATTCCTATGTTAAAGATGCTGGATGTAAAATCTTGGATTGGTAACTGGCCTGGGTCAACTTTACGCGACTGGGGTGCACCAATTGGCGTACACAAATATGGTCATTTTACGTTAGACGCACATAAATTTATTGCAGAAAAAATACATGAGCATATTAGGAATCGCGGCTGGCTTTCATGATGCCGCACTAGCGGTAATTGACAAGCATGGGGACATTGTATTTGCTGGACACAGTGAGCGTTACAGCAAAATCAAACACGACAAAAATTTATCGCCAGGCTTGATTGCCGAAGTATGCAAATTTGATATACATGAAATAGCATATTATGAACGTCCTTGGGCACAACAGTTGCGTAGATTGTACACCGGCGAAGGAGTAGAGTGGAACAAGCTCACAGTCCGGCAGATATTAAAAAAACAAATTAACGAGTTCAGTGCATTCTCTGGACCAGTAGTAGCATATCCGCATCATCTGAGTCATGCGGCAGCAGGATTTCAAACAAGCCCATTTACCCGTGCCACAGTGGTTGTGATAGACGCTGTAGGTGAATGGGACACAATAACCATCTGGGGCGCAGAATACGATCGCAATGGACACGCACAGTACAAGAAGTTATGGCAACAAGGTTACCCGCATAGTATAGGATTGTTCTACAGTGCAATGACCCAGCGAGTAGGGTTGAAGCCCCTGGACGAAGAATACATTTTGATGGGCATGGCAGCGTATGGTGAGCGTGGCTTTGGTGACCTATTAAAAATGGACATGATAGAATCAGAATTTGACATTCGATTCAAACACAATCTACACACTGGTATAGATAAAAAATATCTAGCCTACATCAGTGACTTTGATATAGCTGCCGGCGCACAAGATCTTGTGGAAACACTCATACTCAATGTTATGCTACGTGCTAAGAAGTTTGGGTGGAGTAGCAATCTGGTGTACGGTGGAGGTGTTGCGCTCAACTGTGCCGCCAATAGATTTTTAGGAGAATATTTTGATAACATTTGGATTATGCCTTGTCCTGGTGATGCTGGTTCTAGTCTGGGGGCCGCCGCTGTTAGTTTCCGTGGTTGTATTAATTGGACTGATGCTTGTCTTGGGCATGATATACCTGGCGACTATCCTGTTAATGATGCCGTGGCTGCTCTTTTGCGTGGTGATATTATTGGTGTGGCGAGCGGTCGAGCCGAGTTCGGCCCGAGAGCGTTGGGAAACAGAAGTCTCCTCGCAGACCCAAGAGGAACAGAAATCAAAGACAAAGTAAATGAAATCAAACGTAGACAAAAGTTTAGACCCTTTGCACCCGTTGTATTGGAAGAGATGGCTGATCAGTATTTTACTATGCCTCGCGGGTGGGATCGCAGTCGGTACATGCAGTCAGTCGCTGACTGTAGGCATCCTGAGTTATTTCCTGCTATTGTTCACGCTGACGGAACTAGTCGTGTTCAGACCGTACCGAAAGATGGAAGCGGAATTAGAGAGCTCCTTGAAAAATGGTTCGTGTTAACTGATTGTCCTATGTTGCTAAACACCAGCCTAAACATACGTGGCGAACCTATGGTCAATGATCGTGCTGACGCAGACCGCTTTGAAAAGTTATATGGCATAAAGGTCTACAGTTAATGTATGATGTATTTTATACCGGCACAGCACCTGGCGTGTTTGCACACGAACGCAGTGCCAACAACATTGAACACGCACAGCAACTGAGTCGTACACGTTACTTCTGGTGGGTAACTGCACATTGTGACTACACCGACTTTGATTTTTACTTCACACCTGTACCTTGGCAAGGAGACTTCACGCATGTATGGCCCACACAATGGAAAGAGTTCTTTGGTGCATACCTTGTGCCCACCAACAGTAAACAACTAAACTATCACCACCACAGTGAAGTGTTACCTCCGCGGCAGCATCCAGAGCACTATACAAAACTAATCAACTGCGAGTTTGATACTGAGTGGGTTCCGCATCCTTGGGACCCACCTTACATCTATGTGTTTGGTAACCAGTGGTACCCAGCAGAGAAAATGCCCACTGTTGAATATCATGCGCCGGGTGCAACTGAGCGCAAGTTCATGCCGTGGCCACGTGCGCAACTGGTTCCTGACACTACATTATGGACAGTGCCAGAAGGCATTGATCCCGGCGACGTGGATTTTTCATGGGTGCCCGATCCGGGCTCACCTCCATATATCTATCAGTTTGCCACACAGCATCAGAAAACAGGTGGCCCACAATATCGTATGCCCGGTGCAACTGAAGTAAAGTATGTGGAACAAGTAAAGGTACGCACCAGTCGTGTGGCTACAGCCGTTTATGAAATTGATCACAGTGACGGCAACACCGGGTATGTTCCAAACATTACTCGACGTATTCGATTCTTTGACAACTACAAGGACACACTGATACGTCTGGCAACCAGTATAGGCGATGAACATGACTTTGTGTGGATATGTAGCAGTGCGTGTGACTACACAAACTTTGACTTCACATGGCACCCAGAACAATGGCAAGCTACTATGTTGCATGTGTTCCCAAGCAACGACCAAAAGTTTGGAGACACATTCTTCATGCATGTGCCCACCTTTAGAGCACGTGCTGAACAGTACGAATTGTTAGATTGGTATGACCTAAACTTCTGCACCGACCAGTTAGTGCCACGCAGACCATTTCCATGTGTTGAATATTCTGGATCCAGTGTTGTACCAGTTATTCGCGAGCATGAGTTTTTGGCCCCGTATACGTTATTTCAGCATACCTTGTACAGTTCAACACAAGTACATGCTAGTCCGAGCCTGTGGAGTAAAAAACACCGTGAACTGATTACATTTAGCGCAGGAAACAGCGCCGCACTAGTGCCTAAAGATGTAAAACAACACCTTGAGACACAGGTTTATGACTACCCTTGGATCAAGAAAAGTAACGATCGCTTGCCCGAACTGCCACAAGACATTGTGTTTATCAGTTACGATGAATTGAATGCAGATCAAAACTATCACAATCTTGTGAGCCGTTTTTCAAATGCCAAACGAGTACACGGTGTTGAAGGAATGGTTGCGGCACTAGAAGCAGCCGCACGTGCTAGCACAACTGATTGGTTCTATGCAGTGTTTGCCAAGACACAGGTACATGAGTCATTTGTGTTTGACTTTGCACCAGATCGTTTCCAACAACCCAAGCATTACATATTCTATGCTATCAATGCAGTGAATGATCTAGTGTATGGAGAAATGGGCATCATCTTATACAACCGTCAAATGGTACTGGACGGTCCTGCTGAACTGGGCATTGACTATACCATGAGCTTTCCAAATGAAACCATACCGCAAATCAGTGCTTACGGTAACTTCAACACAGATCCATATCAGACCTGGCGTACTGCATTCCGTGAAACTGCAAAACTATGTTTGTTCCAGTATCAGACACCCAGCGTGGAAACAGAACACAGACTTGGTACATGGTTGTCACACGCACGTGGTGCGCATGCTGAGTGGGCATTGCGTGGTGCGCAGGACGGAAAACAATTCTTTGAAGAAGTAGGTGCAGACGAAGCGCAACTAAAAGCAATGTTTAGTTGGAAATGGTTACGTGAACGCTACTGTAGTCTTTACGAAAAAACTTCTTGATATAGTCGCACACAGAAATCACATCACGGTGGCTCATTTGTGCATGTACAGGCAAACTCAAGCAACTGGCAGCTAGGTTTTCACTCACTGGTAAACTGAGATTGGTTAGGTATACCGGCTGTTGATGCATGGCACGTGGAAACTGTATGCCTGTTTCTACGCCATGGTATGCCAGATACTGTTTCAATTCATCACGTTCATTGGTAGTGATCACAAACTGATTGTACACATGACTGCTCACAGGGTTAGTTGCTGGCAAATCAATTTCTGTCACAAATGCCAGCTCTCCGCGATATACACTGGCATGCTCTTGCCTACGTAGATTCCAATCATGCAAGTACGGTATCTTGGCATGTAGCACAGCCGCTTGCAAGCCATCCAAGCGTTCATTCCAACCACGCACAAGATGCTTGTACTTTTCCAGCCTTCCGTGATCACGTAGCATCCTGACCAAGTGACACATCTCCTCACTGCCTGTTACTGCACCAGCATCGCCCATGGCACTGAGATTCTTGCCTGGATAAAAACTAAAGCAAGTGGCATACACTAGGTCACCAACAAAACGATCAATATATTGGCACCCTGCACTTTGTGCGGCATCTTCAATGAGTGGGATATCCCCGGCGATAGTCTTGAGTGCATCAATGTCTAGTGTTTGTCCGTACAAGTCAACAAACACAATAGCCTTGGTACTGGTATTGAGTAACCCAGCCACGGCGGCTAGGTCTAGAGTGTAGTAACGTGGATCAATATCAACAAACACAGGCGTAGCACCCAATTGGCTGACCACTTCAGCAGTGCTGATAAAACTCATTGTTGGCACAATCACTTCATCACCGGGCCCTATGCCCAAGCTATCCAATGCCAGCATCAGCGCACTGGTACCACTGCTGACTCCAGCGCAGGCTCTGCTTTGTGTGTGCTCTGCCCAGTCCTGTTCAAATGCCAGTACCTCTGGACCATTGATGTAACTGCTGTTCTTGATGCAACGGGCCATGGCAGTGTCCACGTCCTTGCGACACTCTAGGTACTCTTTGTGTAGGTCTGCGTACTTGATCATGCTCGTGACACCACTGGGCCTTGACTCCAAGGAATGCCAAAATCCAAATCGTCTCTTGCTTGATTTATCAGTATGCTAACCACATGATCAAATGCATCCAAAAAGCCCACATCCATTGGCATGGGCTTGACTGTCTTGTGTTGATCGACCCAGTGTTGCGTCACACGGGTAACACTGCTGTCTTCTACGTTGCCAATGATGTAACGGTCAGCACCTGGGCGATCCAGGAACCCTGTTTCGTGATACATGTACACATCACCTTTTACATCCACTGCCACGCTCACTTGCGGAAAGCCGTGTGGCACCAGTTCCTGCCAGTCTATCATACGCAGTTGCCCAACATCACGACCGTAACGCAAGGGTTCTAGCGCATAGCCAAAATCAAAATGTGTGGGCCACTGGTGTTGAAACTCGCTTACTTGTGCAAACATACCCATGAGCTTTTCACGTTCTTCTGCACCCAGCACACGTATGTTCTGACTGAAGTCTTCACGTAGTGTAACAAAGTCCACGGGCCTGTTGGCAGTGCGATTGATATGTTCTATTACCTTTAGCAGTTCTAATACGTCTTGACTGTGGCCTGGCAGGATGATGTAGTTGACGCCGACCTTGACTCCGGGTGCGGCATTGATATATCCAATGATGTTTTTGATCACGTGATCAAAACTCTGACGATTCTTGGTAACTGCAAATGCTTTGTTTGCCGTGGTACCGTATAAACTAAAACGCACAGCTTCTAGATCTCGCATGCCTGGGTGCTTGTGCAGATACGCATCAGTCATCATGTTGCCATTGGTATACAACTGCATCTTGAATCCACGGCCAGCACCGTAACTGATAATCTCTCCAAGGTACGGATTGGTTAACGGCTCTAGGCCGCCGCTGATGCGAAAGCGGTCCTGCCACATGGGATCGGTTTTGGGGTCTTGGTCAATTATTTGAAAGAACAAGTCACGGCCGATTTGTGCATAGTCTGTGTCATACTTGGCCACAGGGTTACGTCCACAAAAGCCACAATAGAACATGCAACTGAGTCCTGTATAAAGACCCACACGATTAGGATATGCCCAGTGATGATTGAATGCTGCCTGTAGTGTGCCAGATGCCAGCAACGGTGCAATGGTATTGGTCCAGTACTTGGTGCCTACACCACTGTGCAGTATCTGTTGTTGTGCCCACGCACTGGCACGTATTTCTGCAATGGCTGATAGGTGACTTTGTTTGTCAATTGCAAAACGTTCAGCAATGGATCGTTGAGTAACAAACGGATCGTTACTCATTGCATCTACAATTATTTTTGCATGATAGCTCAGTTCAGTTGGCGCAACTAAATCTGATACTGCGCTGTGGTGTTGATAACCTAAGCGCATGACTTATCCTTGATGGTAAGGAAAGTTTTTAAGCCAGTTGTAGTACAGTTGAAATCCTTCTTCAATGTCTACCTTGGGATCAAACCCAAAGTCTTGTCTTGCGGCATTGATGTTCAGCGCACCACGGCTAGGGAAGTCTGCATCTTTTTCACGCACTTCAATTGTGCCACGGCCAACAATCTTGCATGCCAGTTGTGCGGCCTCGTACAAGGTCTTGCTGTGGCTCTTGGTAATGTTGTAGATCCGGTTGTTGGATTCTTTGCTGACAGTGGCAGCAACAATACCGTCAGCGGCATCTCCCACATAGGTAAAATCCAGGGTTTCATTCATGCCGTTGACCTTTAGTGTACCACCGCGCATGGCAGTGAGCACAAACTTGCTGATCACACGGTCCTCCACATCCAGTTCACCGTACACAGCACTGGGTCGAATAACAGTGTATACCATGCCGGTCTTGCGAGCATAATCTTTAACCAACCATTCTCCGGCCAGCTTCATGATACCGTACTGTCCTTGTGGCTGACAGAGGTAGTCTTCTGTGACATCGTTATCAAAGTCTCCGTAGACCATGCTAGAGCTGATGTACACAAATTTGCACACTTGAAAATCTTTTGCACATTCCAACAGGTTAAGCAAACCTTCACTCATGGTTCTAGAACCCAGTTGTGGATTGACGTTGACTACTTTCTGGCGCGGGAAACTTGCAAGATGAATCACTGTGTCTGGCCGGTAGGTTTCAAAGATCCAACGCATGCCATCACGGTCACTGATGTCCACAGCATGTATACGAGTTGTGGCAATCTTCTTTAGTCGTTCAGGCATTAGGCTGTTGAGTTCAGCTTGTGGCACAAGTCCATACGTGGTACGTGTGTCTGTAATAAACACTTCGTGCCCTTGGGCTTCAAGTCGTTGCACCACATTGTGCCCAATCAATCCCAATCCGCCAGTTACTAGTATTCTCATATCACATCCATTTCAACCTATAATAGGTTGCATATTTTTCTTCACGGAACTCGCCTACAATACGCACACGATACCCATAGCTGATAGCATCGGGATCGCAGTAGAATGTGGGTGGCTCTTTGGCATGTTCCATCACAAACTTGCCTTGCTCGGTATCCTGCCATTCGCCAAGAGGAAATGCCGCATACAAATACGGATCCTCTACATCTCCCATGGTGAACTCATGCAAGAGCATTTTCATACTGCCATTGGAGCTGAAATGGGCTCGTGATACGTGTAGTCACGCAGTTCAATGTCTGCCATGGTGAACTTGGTGATGTCTTTCACAGCAGGGTTTAACCATAAGGTCGGAAGCGGGTATGGTTCGCGTTCTAGTTGTGTCTTTACCTGCTCCACGTGATTGAGATATATGTGAGCGTCTCCGAGAACGTGAACGAACTCGCCTACTTCAAAACCGCACACTTGAGCAATCATATGTGTGAGTAGGGAATAGGACGCTATGTTGAAAGGCACGCCTAAGAACATGTCGCAGGAACGCTGATACATTTGACAACTCAACCGACCTTTGGAATCGACGTAAAACTGTGACAAGACGTGGCACGGTGGCAAGGCCATAGATTCTAATTCTCCAGGGTTCCAAGCAGATAATATATGTCGTCGTCCGTACGGGTCTCTATATAGACCGTCTATTAACAGTTTCAATTGATCAGTTTCAGTTTCGTGTACACCACCGGCCACACTGAAGTAGCTGCCGTAGCTGTCTTTGAAACTGCCTGCACGTGCATGTCGTGCAGTTTTCCAGTGGCGCCATTGTACCCCATACACACGGCCTAGGTCGCCTGGAAACTGTGCTTTGGGTTTCCAGTAGTCTGCTGTGGCATTGGCAGACCAGATGGTTGTCTTGCTAGACTCGGCGCTACCATGTAATATCTCTCGCAGCCGCTTCTCGTCCCCTGATCCTTCAATGAACCACAGCAGTTCTGAAACCACGCTTTTCCAAGCCAGCTTCTTTGTTGTCACAGCAGGAAAGCCGTGTGCTAGATTGTATCGTTGTTGCATGCCAAATAGGCCAATGGTACCTGTACCGGTGCGATCTTGTCGCTCTTCGCCAGTGTCAAGTATCTGTTGTAGGGCGTTGTGGTAAGTCTTCATATAGTGGTAAAATGTTCCTGTATGTCATGAAATTGCAAGACCGGTCTTCACTGGGACATGCACTGGTTGCACGAAAGCCAATCAGGAAGTCTCGCATGTTTATCCTGGTGTCTGATCTGTAATTGCCTTTTATGTGTGTGACATATAGATTATTACATATAACGCGACAAACTTCAAGTATTTCTTTACCACCAATCACCCAAATTGTTTTACCAGAGAACTCTTTGTGTAGTGCAAGAACTTCGCTTAGTACATCGCCTGAGATTGTGCGTACACCAAGTCGACGTGGGTTGGTAGTGACAACTACATTTATTCTGTTTGGGAGTGGTCGATATTTTGCTGGCAAGCTATCCCAGGTGCGACGGCCCATTACAACAACTCCATTGCTAGTGAGTTCTTGAAAACGGGCCATGTCTTCGGATATGTTGGGCCAGGGCAAGGCTTGGTTAAAGCCTATACTGCCATTATAGTCAACAGCGAAGATAGCATTGATCATAAGTTTTTAAGAAAGTCGTCAGTGATTGGTTGAACTGTTTGGGCCACACTGTCAAGGCTGATGTGAAAATCCACGTCCTTGATAATGTTGTCCAATGCTGCCAATCGAGTGTTGAGCATTTGCTCTAGTTCATTTGGGTCAACACCTTCATCCAATAACTCTCTAATGTTAACATCTACTTGGGTACCATCTACTAGATTCACTACCACGTGATCCAGCATTGTGACTGGTACTTCTTTTTTGTTAATCCCTCGAACAATCTGTTCCCATCTTTCTCTGTCGTTTATTTTAATCCGCTTTGACTTTTTTCTTGGTGGCGGCATTTTTTACCTTAGGCGTTGGTACAAGTTGAGAAGCTTCAGTAACTAAACGTTCTGCTTCGGCGATTAACATGGCAGCTTCTTTTTTCATTTTATCTGCTTGTGACAAACGCTGGGCGGCAAGGTCGGCATCACTTAGTGTTTCTACCACAGTGCCAGGAATAGCCTTGTCTGCTGTTCTAGCAGTGTCGCCTAGGTCTCTACCTGGTCTGGCCTTTTGCTTGCCTGTTGCGCCTTGAGCGGCATCAAGTTCGGCAAGTCGTTTGATTGCACTTTCGCCTTGCTCCATCTCTTTAAGGATTTTGTTCAGTTCGTCAAGACGAACATTTGATTTGCCTGTTGGTGTGACAATAACTTGATTTGTGGGCACCTTCTTGATCATGCCTTCTTTGTGCAACACTTCAAGACAGTTACGACCGTCTGCCATGGTCACGCGGAATAGAGCATCTGAAAATTCCTTGGCCTGTTGACCTACTGGACTTTCCAAACACTTCATGATCTCGTCATGAATCAAACGGGGAAGTACTTCACCGTATGTTACCAGGGCCATGTGATCTTCGCCTGGTACCTCTCTGAATAGAATTACGACCTTACGGTCGTTGTGTTTACCGACGTGCTTTAGCATTTGATTTCTCCTTGGTGTTTGTGGCAACTGGTGCAGGTGCAGGCACAGGGGCCTCTTCTGCTGGTGCTGGTAGTGTTTTGCTAATTGCTCCTGTGCCTTCAAGGAATGCAATTAGGCGTGTGTATAGGGATCCAACTTGAAGCAAGTCTTCAGCGCGGAACACACCTCTGCCAGTACTCATTTGAATGATCTGTGCAACCAGCACTAGATCTTGCAAGGTAAGGCCTTGCGGTTGTGTTTGAGCCTGGGGCTCGTTTTGAACGGTTTGCTCGGGCATTGATATCTCCAAATATTTTGAATGCAAAGTATTTAAGATATCGATTAAGTGCTAATAAATTTTCTTACCAAGATGTATTTGGTTGATTTATCTGATCCAGGAACAGCCCAAAATAACTGGCTTCGCTATGCAGTTCAAAACTTACTTTGGCACTTTTATGAACATGCTGTTTGTCGTCTAGGTAATAGTGTTCGCCAAAGAAGAAACGACCATACAGATTTTCATAGATCCAATCTGTAATGATCTTTTCTGTTGTGCGCAGGTCAAACACCACACTTTCAAAGTGAGGCGGCGCATGCTCTATGCGGCGCAGTCCAAACACGTTCAACGGGTTGACATCTTGTAGCATTATTTTTGCGACAAGATATCAACTACCTGGCGCTTTTCCTTTTGGTAACGTAGCCAAGCATCTCGGACACCGTCCCAGAACATCCATTTCAGCATGTAGCTAAAAATAAAAAGCAATGGCGCAACTATTAGGTAGGGCTTGTAAGGCTCAGAGGCCGAAACACCTGCTCCAAAAATAAAGGCGCACACGATCCAGCCCTTTTGCCAGAACTCCCACTTGCGCCATTGCCACAGCAAAAAGTAAAATACTTCTTTCATTAGTTCTCCACTTGTTCGTAGTGTGCCCAGATACCAAACTCAGGTTCTGCACTGGTGTTGCCTTTGATGATCCATACCGTGTCACAGTAGTTCTCAACTTCCTCGGGGCTCCACCCAAAGAAGCAGAAGTCAGTGAACATGATCAGCTTGTTGGGCTCAATTTCGTTTTCACGCAAGAACTCCCAAACACAGTGAGGATCAGTACCACCACCACCACCTGGCTCATACTCCATGATATCTGCCATGTTGTCGCTTGTGAACTCTTGCAAGTTGTACACCGCAGTGTCCCAAGTGATAACACGAATGCGATACTCGTCATAGCTCTCCATGATACCTTTCACTTCACTCAGGAAGATCTTGATATCGTTTTCGCTAATTGAACCCGAAGTGTCAATTGCCACAACCACATCCACAGTGTTACCTGGCTTCATGCCTGGCATGATAGCATCCATGTGCCAGCTCTTGCGGTTGGGACGAGACCATGTAAAGTCGTTCTTGAATGTGCTTTCAATTTGCATTTGTAGCAGTTCGCGCCAGTCCATCTTGGACTCAGTCAAGTCTTTGATCAGACGTTGAACACCTGCGGGCAAGTTACCTGCACCTGCTTGTTGTGCGGCATTGAGCACAGCCTGACGGATCTCGTCTTTGATCTCTTGCTTTTCCTCTTCGGTCAGTCGTGGGCGGCCGTTACCTGGCTTGTCACCATCTCCGTCTCCGTCTCCGTCACCTTCGCCTTCACCGTTGCCGTCCAAGTGTTCGTCCAACAGCATGCCTGCCAATTGATCCAGTGTGACTTGTTTCACGTTCTTCATCAAGTCATCATACACTTCTTCATATGCCATGCCGCGGTACTTGGGCTCATACAGCATGGGTACCACGTTGATGCGCTCGCCAACCTTTTGGTCAATCAAGTCTGCATTAACGCAATAGTCTGCGGCAATGTTAGAGATCTTAGGATGACGATCCTGACGTCGGCCCATGTGATCGTATACAGCATGGAGCACCTCGTGTCCAAACAAGAACTCCACTTGTTTGGCAGGCAGTTTGTTGATGAACTCACTGCAATAGTAGAAGTTACGTCCGTCTGTGGCCGCAGTGCTCAACCAGTCGTCGGCATTGATCAGCTTCATACGTGTGGCAAGGTTGCCAAAGAACGGCGCCTTGAGTAACAGTGCAATACGAGCAGTGATCAGCTTCTCACGTGCAATCAGATCAATCTTGGGATCTGTTACAATCTTTGCTTTGGTTTTTTCTGTTGCTGTGGTTGTGTTATTAGACATTCAGGCTCCTGTGTTGTATATAGTTATTATACAATTTACTGCAATTTACGTCAACACAGGGGCCTCGGCCCCTGTGTTGTTTAACGTGTCTCTTTGGCACTTGCCGCCAAGATGTACTTGCCAAAACGCTTGTGGAACTCGTCGAAGTTCTTGAGCTTGTTGGGAATCAATGGCAAGTTGTATGTGGTAAGTGCAACACGAGCACCCATAACAACCAGCTCAGTTGTAAAGTTATCCATCATGAAACGGATAAAGTTATCGCACATGCCATGGAAACCATCCATCTTGGTCTTGTCATTGCCAGCGGCAGTGTAGTGATCTTTCAGCTCGTAGCACAGGCTAATTGCCAAGGAGTACTGAGCACTGACCTCTTTGGTTTGCAGTGTAGTGACTTTGCCACTGAGCACTTCTTCAGGCTTGGGCATCTGTCCTGCAATCTTGCGGTGAGCCATGAACTTGATAGCAACACCTTCACCTACAGTACCTGCAATCAAGTCTACCAACTCTGCGTCAGGAGTGCCGTCATCCAACAGCTCGCTCACAAAAGTCCAAGAGCGTGGAGTAGCAAAACTGCGACCAGAACTACGTGGCTCAAAGTCAAACAGGTCCTGCTTGGCAAAGCCCAAGTAACCAACCACGTCCTTGTGCATCTTGTTCTTCACAGCCCAGGTCTCCCAAGACTGATAGTCCACACGCATTTCCAAGTGAACGAAACGGTTTGCCAACGGTGCTGGCATGCGGTATGTGATACCTTTGTCGCTTTCACGGTTACCAGCCGCAACAATTACCACATTGTCTGGCAAGCGATAGTTGCCAACACGGCGGTTCAAAATAAGTTGATAACCAGATGCTTGCACAGCCGGAGCCGCGGCATTCATCTCGTCCAAGAACAACACCACGATAGGATACTTTGCGGCAGTTTCTTCGCTGGGCAAGTCAATCGGAGGTGCCCAGTTCATCACGCCTTTGTCACGATCAAAGTAGGGGATGCCCTTCAGGTCAGTGGGCTCAAGCAAAGGCATGCGCAAGTCAATCATCAAACCATCCATCTCACTGGTAATGCCAGCAATCAGTTCGGACTTGCCGATCCCAGGAGGGCCCCAAAGGAACAGCGGACGCTTTTTGTCAAAGCACCGTAGAATGCTTTTACGTGCAGTGGTGCTGGTGACTGTACGATTTTCTGTAAGTTTCTCTTTTGTTGCCATTGTGAACTCCTAGTTGATGAATTTGTATACGTAGTATACGATTAAACTGAATTATTGTCTATTTGTTTGTTGTTGTATTTTCACAACACATCACAAATAGCCCCTGTAGCCAAAGCGATTGCTAATAGCATACCACTGGAAGAAGATGCTTTCGTATTCTGCCCATGTGCATGAACTCCATTCTTCTTCCTGTTCAAGTTGGTAAGGTTTAAGTGTGTTACCAAGCAAGGCCAACATGAGCTTTTTGTTGTGCTTAGTAACCTGAGCTCGTGCTGAGCCTTCCTTGGCATACATGCCAATCAACTCACCTGAACCTTTTTTGTACACTATAAACTTCATTTTACCAACTCGAATTATAAAACACTCGCCAGCCACGGGTTATTTCTGCCCGGGCCTCATTAATGAACTTCAGGTCCTCGGCCTGGTAGTGATCGTCGGCGTCATTGCCAAAGAAAAATCCAGACGTGCCGGGTAGTTCCTTATGCTTGACCACGTATTCCAATCTGTCCAGATCTTCCCAAGTGAGCTCCAGCTCATCGCCATTGAAGCTACCTGAGTGGCCTTTTTCTTCCCACAGCTTGTGCATCCAACCATGCAGGTTAGGATGCTTGCGCCAGTAGGCAATCTCACGAGGCTTGGCCACAGGACCAGAGTCCGTTTCGTAGTCATAGCTCTCGTAGTACTCTTTCATCTCATCTTTTTTCTTTGCCACGTAGGCGTACATATCTAGTCCCATATCAACTCCATGCTTTAACTAAACCTGCCACACAAACCAACACACCCACTGAGTTCACGATCAGTTGCGGGCGATTGGCTACCCTAATGCTCCATGCAAAAAACAGCACACCGCCTGCACAACCCATCACAATGTTCCACGGGTGCAAGTGTGGAAAGAAACTCATTATAGAGTACATGGTGATGAAACAGGCAGTACCTGTCCATTGTAGCACATTATTAATCATACGCAACTCCTGGCATCTTCTTTTTACCTTCCCAATGATCCCTTGTGACACAAAGGCCCTTGTGCTTGATGCCCAGTGGACTGTCTAGAACTGGTAATTGCACACGAACGCTTTCGCAAGCCTTTTGTGTGGGAAATTGCACAGTCTCCTTGCCAAGGAAGTCTCCGCCCGGGCTGGTCATAAAAATAATAAGAATCCAGTTCATGCTGTCTCCCAATCTAGAGTTTTTACGCCACACTCGGCCAGTCTGTCAATGCCCTCATGCGGGCAGTAGATTTCGCTGGCAATAAAACACGCTCTGAATTCTTTGCCATTTTCTGGTTTGGTCCACCAACTCACTGTTTTACTTGACAGGCGTTGTGCAATCTTTCTGGGTGCGTCCAGTTCAAATATGCATTCAGCAGGGTGCAAGGCCAACACACCTCTCACGTGCTTCTCGTCAAAGTATGAGTGTGGATCTAGGTATATGGTTGCCATGGTGTTCACCCGTATTGTGTAAAGCCAAAGGTTTCAAGATCTTCCCAGGTCAGCTCACGGTTCAGTGCCAACACTGCATTGAACTTTTGTTCAGCTTCAGGACCTGTGTAGGAACATTCCCAGTCATCGCATCCGGATAGATGACAGCATGGATCGCCATCGTCGTAGCTGATCAAGCTGAGCTGGATGTATCGATCGTCATTGAGAACGTGCAGGTCCTCGTAGAATCTAATGTAACAACTTTTTTCAATCATTTTACTGCCTTAAACGTGCAATGGGTTACGACGGCGCAGATGTGCAAGTGCCAATTCCCGGCTGTCAAAGCGACCCGAGATGGGTGTCTGGTGTGCGCCACGCACAATGTACCAACCACCTAGTACTGCATTATACACTACTTTCATTATGCGGCCTCCAACATGTTGGCTGGCACTTTCCACAGGCCTTGCTGAGTTGCCACTGTGACGTACTTGATAGCAACCTTGCTCACGGTACCCTGCATTGTGACACCACGTTTCACAGAGTGGAACTTGACCATGTCACCTTTGGTGAATTCACGGATCTTGGTTGCACGAAGCTGGGCACGAGCATAGTTCACAGCATCGCTGATGCTGGTCAGTTGTTCGTTGGTAAAGTTGCTGAACATGATAGAAGTGTTAACTTCCTGAATGGTTGCGTATGACATCTCTGGCTCCTTTTTGTTTAACAATACATGTATTATGCATTAAATGGGTTTTTTGGTCAACCGTTTTTGTGTGTTGCTTTTACGCAACATTTTGCTCCAAAAACTTGAACACACGGCGTTGTATTTTTACAACAACAGAATTGCTGTTATTTTGAGCTCTAAAATACTCAATTTTTGCTTGCAGTAGCTCGTGAGTGGTATCTTGCAAAGACAACTCTGCATAATACATGGCTTTGTTTGAAGCACAGCCCTCAAAATTGTCCGCAACAATGTGTATGGCTACGGGCGTGTTTGCGTAAGGTGTTACTTTAACACTTACGTTTACAAAAAGGCAATTGCTTGCTTTAGTATTAAATTGCACGTTGAGCTCCTTTTTTGCTATTGAGCCTAAATTATAGCAAAACGGGCAGATGCTGTCAACCCAAAACCCTGGGCTGTGCAGGGTCTTTATGGCAGTTAGAAATCCAACACAATTCGGCCGTTGATGATGTTCAGAGCACACTGCAACCGGTCCCGTTTGCCCCAGTGCATGCGACCCAGTTGGTAAACTTCGGTCCTGAAGTTTTTACGTACCTTGGTCTTGTTGCTGACCACAACCACCTGTCCCCATCTGGCGTCCTGGAATGTGTAGCGACCATCAGGAGTGAGATAACTCCACTTGTTGTGCATCTCTGTGTCGCCACCCACTGGATCAAACTTGATGGTTTCTGCAAGGGTGCGGTTGCTCTTGGCTTCCTCGGTTTTCTGGGCTCGATCAATGTGGCCGCCCAGACTCACCAGGTCCCGGCCACTCAGGCCCATCATCTGGCTCCAGGCAATCAACTGTTCCAGCTGATCGTGCTTGTCTTTGTCAAATCTTTTTAGTCTAGTCAGGTCCATACTACACCTCTTGAAATAATTCCGAAAACATTTTGTTCTGGTATGTGTAGCGATTTCGATAATCGCCAAACAGTTTGGTTTTTTGTTTGTGGCACGTGGCGCATATTGCTCTTAGATTGTCTTGATCATTGTTGTCACGATCGCCATCCCAGTGATCAATTTCTAGCAAGGATCTATCAATGTCCGGTGCCGCACATGAAAATCCAAGATCCAATGCACCATCTCGATTTTCACATCCACCGCGAAGGCACTTGAATATGAGAACTGCTTCCTTGCCCACAGTCCTGTGATGATTACAAAAAGTTTTCCAATCATACCCTGTGGTACCGTTGAGTTTTTTGTATCTGTGATGATAGCTGACCTGTTGGTTGCAGTCAGGTAACGCACACTGGGGTGCATATAGTTTATAGGCGGCTGTTTTCATTGTGGTTCCCTGTATTCTTTAATCATTTTGCATAAAGTTTTGTAGTCTTTGACTTTGTAATCCCACCAGTCTGGCAGGTACGAGTCGCTTCTTCCTTTTCCAACACGCGGTGATCCGTCAGCGTTGAAGGTGAACTTGATACAATGTGCCTTTTGCGCATCAGCCAACGGAATCCAAAAATACCATTGTTTGTCAGTTATTGTTTCTGTGACTGTAACTGAAAGTGGTCCTTTAGAACTTGTTGGCGAAAGGCTAGCTCTAATGCCTGTGTGTTTAGGTTCGGGCCAGGTTTTAACATGCTTGCACTGAACACCGTTTACAAAATCCTTACCAGGAGTGTTTCTTTTACACAAAGCAATACCTGAAGTCTTTGACTTTGCTTGTTCTGCTACCTCACCAATATGCAATAGCTTCATGTCGTCAAGCAACCGCAATAACTTGCCTACACTCATGCGCTTCTTCAGCATCTCTCGGCCAAATATCGCTATTGTGTGATCATTAATTAAAGGCTTCATTTCAAACTCCAAAATGTTTGTAGTGTTTATCCAGTGTCCAACCATGCATGTTTGCAATGGTTGGACCATTGTATACGGAAAAAGTATTTCCTGTCAAGACATTATAACGATCAAAGAAATGCCAGTAGCTGGGACTTGTGCTCGCATGTCCTGCCCGGCGCAGTACGTCATCGTTTGCCTTGCTGATCAAACAAGTTGGAGCATTGAGAGCTTGATCGACTGTCAACGCACCAGCCAACATCATATCGCGAATTTTGCTCGCAGGAATGATATGTTCGAATATACAGTCACGTGAGTTTACTCCCACTTGAATGTAATGCGATCCTATGCCGCCGCCAATGGTATAACCATGGTAACGACGGATCCAATGGTCAATGCTGTCTCGCAGGAGACGCAAGTGTTGCAACCCACCACCGGCCTTGTACATTGTGACCAGGCGATCAAGCTCAGTCACTGTGAGTGCCAGCGTTTCAGCATAAGCAGATTCATTGCGAGTGACTCGCCCGTAATCAGCTTCGCTAAAATTCTCAACCAATGTTTTTAAGTGTTGCATGACCTTAGTATAACACAAAACCTGTCAAGTGGATGTTGTGTTTACGCAACACTTACTCGATTACTTGTGTGCGTCTACTGACTCTGTCGCTGTAGAGCTGGGTGCCACGTTCACGTATTAAGTCAGCCGCCGACTGTGGATCATTGGTAAACATGTCCCACATGTCTTGCTCTGTGATGCCCGGTGTGGTCTGGATAGTGTAGACTTCGTAGTGACGTTGGCTGTTGGCACGTGCTCGCAGTAGAACATGCTGGACCATTTGATTCAGCATGCTGGCACTTTGATTGCCAGGGTCACGAGCATCTGGATCACTGAGTATTTGCCACATGCGTTTCTTTTCACCAGCCTCAACCAGCTTTTCTAGGTTGGTGACGTCAATGCAAGATTCCAGGCCAGTCATGTCCCAGCTGAGTAAGAATGCGTTATGCTTTGATTTGCGCTTTACCATGTTGATGCCTGTATTCACGTTTGAGCCAGTACTTGTAACGATTCCAGTATTCTTGTAACGAGTACGGTAACTGTCCGTAGTCTTCGTACTCGCGGCAATTCTCTCTCCAGACGTCGTTAAGCCATTTGCGGAAAAGAGTGTGCTTTGACATAGTGTCTCCTAGACAATAGCACGGGTCAGCATGTCAAATGCTTTTTGCTGTGCTTCAAGTTCTTCAGGCGAGAGTGGAACTGCCTTCAGTCCATGCTTGGGTGCATAGCCTTCTTCGGGCAGTTGTTCGGTCAAAGTAAGCAACAGTCGATATTGTTCCCATGCTGCCTTGACAGCAACAGAATCAGCACCTGACGCCGCAGTTGGAAACAGGTCCATCCACAAGTAATCACGTGGAACACTCACGCCTGCACCAATGTTGTTGCTACGTGGTTCCAGGATGCGACCGGTATTGAACAATTCAAGTCCCACACGTTCACATTCGGCTTGATCCAGTCCCTGTAGGTAACCCGGACGGTGTAGGTACTCTGCAATCACTTCCTGAACATGTTCTTCTTTAGGCATGTGAGTACGTGCAATGATGACCAATACGTCATCAAGTGCAACTTCTCCACGCACAATGCTACCAAGGCAACGGCCAAAACTAAATCCGATTTTCATAATAGATCCTTGAGTGTAATAGTTAAATTATACAGTTAATGCAATTACATGTCAAGACTATTTAGGTAAGATTCCAAATTTCCTGCATGCAGTTCCAGCATGATTGCATCCTGCTCACCAATCAACTTGATGGCATTGCGACTGACTAAGCAATAGGGAGCAGTCATGAGATGATCCAGTTGTAACAACACCAGGTTGGTCATGCGTCGGGTGACCTTGATGTTGTAGGCAGTGAGTTTGCAGTGTTTGATTACCCAGGCATAGCCGCCATTGGTCAGTCGCAGACTGTTGGGATTTGTGATGTTGTGCCAGAGAGAATGCCGGAATGATTCTTCTGAGTGTTCAGTGCCCTTGAAGGTAACAGGAGGTGGCGCAATGCTGGTAAAACGTTTTTGCCACTCCAGTTGGAGACTAGACTTTGGGGTAGATTTGGTCACCTTGTTTAAGGATCACTACTGTGAACTTGTCTGTTTTGAACAAGGTATTGAGTTTCTTGGCAAGGTTGATTGCATGGCCGGGATTACTGAAGCTTACCTTCTTGTACTTTGGCCCAGGATAGCTGACCAAAATATTATGTGACTTGAGATTGATAGGTTTACTGTCGTAAAACACCGCCCAGATACCTTCGCTACTTAGAACCTGATCACTCTTGTAGTTGGATTTGTTTACATGCTCTAAGAGCACTGTTGGCTTTGGTCTTGACATATCATTGTTTTCCTGGTATGTTTATTTATACCTCAAATAGACGTATATTACTTAAAACCTCCGCCATCCATACTTACTTGTACAGTGGCTTCGGGTTTGCTTTCAAGTGCTTGGCTGAGAATGGCCACGTGAGCTAGTAATGCATAGATATCGCTTTGTAGTGCTCTAGCACTGTCTGCAGGCAATACTAACTGTGTGGCACGTGTTTGGCTCATGGTGGCCACACGCTCATTGAACGTGCGGATATGTAGGCCATAATTATTGTCCATTTACAATCCTCAGTTGTTCTGTCATGTGTTCTTTGGTGCAGAATGGTCCTTGGAATTCATAACGCTGTAGTGTGATTAGTTTTGGACAATAGGCCTTGGCCCAGTTGTTGGCAAATTTTACCAGGTAGTAGCCTGCACAGAAATAACTTTTGCTTTTGCTTGTTTTGGCATAGATAGGCAATCGTTTGGGCACATCATACAAAGGATTGTATGGTTGGTGACTGCATGGCCAACCATACACATCAAACTCTGCTGGCTTTTCTTTTTTGACCTTGCCTGGCTTTACAAATTCAATGTTGTAGTGATTCTTCAACATCTTGACTGTGGGAAACGTTTCACGCTTGTTGTTGTGAACATACACAAAGCCGCCTTCTTCCACTGCCAGGATAGTAGCAATTTTGCCGCCTTCATCTTCAACGATCCAGTACTTGTCCTTGACAACCGGAGTAGCACGTAGTTCAGTCATGACTTCCAGTATCCTCGCTGATGAATTGATAGTTGAGTTCATTTTTAGTTTCCTTTTTTGTTTCGTACTCTGCTGTTTGTCTAGCATACTCTGCCGCACGTTTGGCCTCGCATGGTTTGCATGTGGTCTTGATCCATCCACCGTGTGTTTGCTCGCCGGGATTACCGCATGTTTCGCAAGTGACAGCACTCATGCTTTCTGCCATGCTAACCATGCCGTCAATCACATCATCACCACCTGTGTAGTAGAAACGCAATGTGCCAAACTTTTCCTTAACTTGGTCCAGAGTCACTTGAGGTACTTGTTTGTACTGCTTGTAACCTTTTTCAAAGTTCTTGTTGTTCCAGTCAATATGATGCTGGATATTGCTCATGAGCAGATTCAAGATGTTGTACCAACCATCGCCGCATTCAAAGCCCCAGCACATGCAAGTTTCCTTCATGTCTTTGTTGCGATTAACCATCATCTTAGGATACTTCTCGCACAGCTTTTGGTCTAGTTCTTGTCTCATATTATCACCAGTTAGAAACGTCAGTCACGTCAGTTTTAATTTCGGTGTTGTCACCACCTAGGTTGAGTGTAAAACGCAAACTCATACTTGATCCAATGCCAGACTCATTGCTGATATGCAATTCAAAGTCATTGATATCTTGGAAGTGTTCAGCCATCTCACTCATTTGTATGATCTGCTTGCGTGTGAGATGTATCACCGTGGGTGAGCTGTATGTGGTTTGCACAAACCCTTTGTCTTTTTTAGTCATGTTCGCCTCCGTAGTATTTGATAATTTCACCCATGGCTCTGATCAGCACAGTGTTGTTTACCACATCCTCTGGATGCAACCAAACACCGTCGGGATTGCTGTCAGTCTTGGGATTCTTTTCCCAGTTCTTTAGTTCTGTCTTTAGATATCGGCGTTGCTCTTGCAATGATGCAAGCACAATGCCATCAGCCACTTCAAATGGTATTTCAAGACCAGTTGCTTTTTTACTCATACAGTATCCTTACAGTCGTCGGGCCATTCACTAGGAACCCATCCTAGCACATACATATCGTTTTCAATCTCTTCCGTTACAGTACCTTCTGGCACAAAACCTTTTGCTTCAAGAGTTGCACTGCCGTCATCTGCATCGTCATCACTTAGATGATTTCCTATACCAGAGCAGTACCAGTCAATATAGTCGCCCTTGCCCTGCAGATCTGCAACGATTCCACCTGAACTGCGCCAGCTACACGACCAGTATTGATCCTTGAGGATAGGTATTACTTCGCGCTTCTGCCAACGCATGTTACACAATGCCGCATACAAATGCTGTGCATAAACATCACTGCGACATTTTTCAATCACCCATTTGGTAGTACGCAGATCAAACTCTAGATTCTGTTGTTGCCATTCAGGATCAGCTTCAAGTTCGTTGGCACGAGTGTTCCAGTCGTCGTAGAACTTGATCATGCGTTTGACTTCTGGATCATCTAGACTCTTGCCAGCTTCAAGAGTTCGTTGGATGTAGCCTTCTTTTTGGAAGGTGCCGCGGTCTGGGCTGGATGCTAGTTCAGTGTTCACTTAGTTTATCCCACATTAGTTCATAGTCTTTTACATTGGCCGCACATCTAATGTAACCTTGCGCGATTGCCCAGTCTAGCGTTGTGGCAACATTAGACGGAGCGCCGGGCATGACCACAATCTCAGCACGAGGATACACACATATACCATCAATGATGTTGAAGTCAGGCTCGCCTGCTTGTATAGTGCGAACAATGCTTTTATGTACGGTGTAGGTCATGCGTAATCCTTTGAAAGAGCATCCAGCACATCTTGCCGATCTTGATTGATATAGCACATGGCCACATGCAACATCTGATGAGCATGATCAATGTCGTGTGGAATAACTACCCGTCGACCTTGATACAGATCTTTGAGTGTTGTTTCAAGTTCCTGAATACGTTCATACATGATATTCATGCTACAACTGCCTCCGGATATGCGGCACTCAAAAACTCTGCATAGTTCTGTGCTTGATCACCAATCTTGACCAACTGATGCTTGCCACAGAACTTCATAAACTTGACGCCAATTTGTGGAATGTCTTTGGGCACACTGCCGCCAGCAATGGTCTCTGCAATCTGCACTTTGACATCAACAGGCTGTGCTCGAAGGTCCACCAGCGTTACATTGCGTTCATAGTCATCCAGCACACGATGCTCATCGCCATTATGGTCCACCCAACGTTGCAACATGAGATTGTTCCAATTGAACCCTTTGGCTTTGCGATCGTCAAATGCTTCTTGCAAACCCACTTTGTTCTTGCTACCTTTGGTACGCACACCTGGATATGCAGAGAACACATTGTCAGTAGGATCGCCACGCATGCACTTCTCAAACAAGATCCATTCAGGTGCAGGAACAACTTTGGGTTCCTTGGTCTTCTTGTCCATCACACGTTTGCCTTTGTGATCAAAGATACCTTGTAGCGTGTGCAGTTGATCTGCCACACCGTTGTACTGATTCACATTGTCGGCCAGCAACTGATAGAAGTCAGTGTCTGAACTTACTATGGTGTGGTGATCGTCAGGGTGACTTTGTATCCATCCTGCCACCAAGTCATCTGCTTCGAGGTTGGCGTGTTGGAGAACTGTACAATTTGATTTTTCTGTAAAGAAGGATTTAAGGTCGTCGAATGCTTCCCAGAAGAGACGATCCTCTTCCAGCTCTGCGTCACTAAGTGCGGCACGTGCAACTGCCCGGTTTTTCTTGTAGGGTGCATAAAAGTCCTTTCGCCAGCTTCGACCTTCCAAACAGATTACCACATGATTGGCACGTTGATCACGCCAGGCCTTGTGGATGCTTGCAAGTGTTACGTGAATAGCAAAGCCAACCTTTTCTTCGGGTGTGGCTGCTCGGTGTGCCGCATGACGGGCACGGAAGAATGTATTAGCGGTGTCTACGATTAGATAGTTCATGCAGTAATAATAGCATATTATTTACCCCATGTCAAGCGGTTTAGCAAGCTGAATTTGGAAAAGTTAGTCCAAAATCAAGAGATTTCACTGCGACCATTACCTAGATCTTTTCGATTCACGCCACGTGGGTTCATGGCTTCGTATTGTTCCCACGTTTCCAAAGCTACGTTTTTGCACACATCCTGGAACCAACGGTCGATAATCTGTTCATCATCTCGGCCAGCATAACCAGACTTGATCAGTTGCGCAATAAAGAACTCGTTCCAGTCCAGTTCAAATGCACCTTGACCAATGTTGTCTGCATCCAGTTCAATGCCCACAATGTTCACATAAGGTTTGCCTGCTTTGGTAGCTATCTCTTTTGGTGACAGTGTTTTCTTCACAGGTGCTTTTTTAGCCGCTGTTTTTTTTGCCGGAGCTGGTTCGGCTTCAACTGGTTTTGGTTTTTTAGTTGCCATTATTTTCCCCATCCATTGCCCCACAAGTCCACATGTAGACGAGGGCTGTAGTAGTAACCACGTTTCATTGCTTCGTCTGCCACATGCACACGATTGGCATTGTATCCATTGGTAGTGCCGCCCACAGGCATCACATACACAGGACCCATGAATCCATTGCGTCGATATTCGTCAACTGCCTGGTCTACTTCTTCAAAGTCCACCAGCTTCTCAACCACAAACTTGAGATAGGTTACGCCGTATTCTTGATAGCCACACACAACATCAGGCTTGATGGCTTCTTCCCATGCTTCGCCACTTACACTTAGTTTGGGACTAACACTGAATTGCAGTTCACGGAACTGTCCCAGGTGATCTTCACGGAACTCACGATGCCATGCATCAATGCCTTCTCGAAAATCATCTGCTAGATCTTGGGTGCCATTGGTTTCAAATGTCACAAAGTTAAGATCCAGCATACGCTGATCTTGCAACAGTTCTGTGTATGCACGTTGCCACCCTAACAATGGTTCACCACCTGTGATGACCAAGTGTACGTCATTGCCATTGCCCTGCCGCCAGTTACCATTGGGACACAACTGTAATACTCTGTCAATAACAGCAGGTATCTCCAACATGGGGCTCAGGTCCTTGAACGCTGGATCCCAACTGGCATAGCTGTCACAACCTGTGTGTACCAGCGGCAGTTCTTCAAATGTCTTGTACTTGGTGGCATCTACCAAAGCACGTTCTGTGCTGAGTTCACCTGGCTTCATGCCAAAGCCTTCGCATTTGAAGTTGCATCCGAACGTGCGCAGGAACACACTGGGTACTCCTACATAGCGGCCTTCGCCTTGTGCTGAATAAAAAATTTCGCTAACTTTAAGTTTCATGTTTCACCTCTTTTGTCATTATAACACTTCTGCAATAGCATTGCAAACAGTTTGCATATCATCCTTGCTCATTTCTAACCAGAACGGAATTGTTAGAGTTTGATCAGCAATGAGTTCTGCATTTACTATGCGTTCTGCGTTTGCTGACCAAAAGCCTGGATGTTTATTTACTAGCGGCTGATAAGGACGTTTAGTTTGTATTCCTTTATCTGCTAGATGTTGTTCGACTCGATTTCTAACAGTCGTAGATTCAAATCGCACCACAAACATCTGTCGGATGTAATCTCTACAGCCAGTTTGGAATCGCATTTGTTCACCAAACGGTGAATCACCAAACCGATATTCTAACAGGTCTTGATATGCATTGAGTTGCATGCGGAATTGTTGCAGTCTAGCGGGCCAACGATCCAGCATGATATTAGCCACCGCCGCATGCAACTCACTTAGTTTTGCATTGGTTCCGTAGTCTTCTACAACCAACATACGATCTGTTGTGGACCGACCTAAGTTTTGGCCAAAGCTGGTCATTGATCGTTGCACACCTTGCAGTTCCTTGGTAGTGACAATGAATCCACCTTCGCCTGCTGGCAGTGCTTTTGTGGCATGCATACTGAACATGGCAGTACATGTCCCAACATCTGGTTGACTGCCGAACGCTTGAGCACAGTCCATCACAACAGGAATGCCTGTTTCTTTTGCAAACTCACTCCACTCATCTGCTGGCAGGGTATGTCCAAACGTGGCCACGGGAATGACCATCTTGATTTCACCAGGATACTTGTTCACAAGATCTCTGGCACGTGCGGGTGTTAGGATCCAATGATCAAGATCAATGTCACTTACTAACACACGATGTCCACAGCGTCTAACTGCGGTAGCAGTGGCAATGTATGTGAGTGCTGGTACCAGGATATAACTGTTAACTGGGAGATAGTGGCTGGCAATGGCAACCTCAAGAGCAGTGGTTCCACTGGATGCAGTGACAATTGGCTTGTTAAAGATCTGGGTCAGTCTGCTCTCAAGGATGTTATTGATAGGACCAAAGTTGCTGTAATGCCCAGACTCATTCATCTGATTAATATAAGGGGCCAACTCATCAGCAGTTGGCAACAGTGGTTTCATCACATTCATCAAATGTGATCGCCTTGAAAGTTACTTTGTTTTGGAGCCTCAGTAGGCCATTTCTTGTAGTTTCCTTTGCCTGGAATAGTGTTACGCACACCACCAACTGGATCTTCTACATCACCTGTTCTGCGAGGAATAAGATGAATGTGTGGCCAATTCACAGTCTGTCCTGCGGCACTGCCGTAGTTGAGACCAACATTGAACCCATCACATTCACCATTGTGTATCATGCGCTTGCCTTCACGCACAGCATCCTCAAAGGCCTGAGCCAGTATAGACAAACTGTTGTATTGTGGAACAAACAACTTGTGCCCTGGTGTGCAAGGATACCGATCATTGAACACCGCAACATGAAAGTCTTGTTTAACAGTATCGTCCCACGGAGCAGAACTGTCGTCAATATGTTCTGGGCCTTCGAATATTTCTTCAACCATATTAACCTTCATAGATTGCAGAATTGCCTGCGTGTTCAAAGCATTCCACACTCAACAATTTAACGCGAGCGTGTTCATCACCCAGCAAGTTTTTGTACTTGTTGGTAGGGTCATCATTGAGCCAATCGTTTGTCCAAGCATACACAAATTCTGCAAACTTTTCACAACCCACAGCAGGCAGTGTGATTAGATTGATAACACCTTTGTTGCCTACAGGATGTGCTTGAACTTCTTCTGGCTTGCCGTTTAGTTCAGCATCTGCACTCCAACCTGACATGGCTTGAAACTGCTCAAGCATGGGATCATCTTGTGCCACAACCATGGTGTGATCAAATGTTTTTTCCAGGAATGCTTTGAGCTCGGCCAGGCCGCCAAAGTCTTGTACCCAGTTGCGCTCGTCCAGTTCTTCTGCTTCAAACACAAACTTGAAACCCAAACTGTATCCATGTAGCAAACTGCAATGACTGTGCGTGGCACGCCATTGTCTAAAAGTGCAACTCAGTCCACGATCGTTACCATAAGTTTTGGTACTAAAGCGTCTTGCCATTTGAATCTCCTGATTGAAAGTTTACCAATGATGAATTACGCCAGCCACAATAAAGCAGTTGGTCAGTACATAGCATAACACAATTACTGTACGAATGCAAGCAATTCGGTCTGCTTCAGCATCCGAATCGCCTGTTTTTTCGCCCAAACTTTTTGCCCAAAGGCGCCAAATTTTACGCAAATAGATCTTCATTCCATTCACGATGGCCTTCACGGAACGCCATGTTTGATTGGGTTTCACGTACTTCCACACGATAGCACCACAGTCGCTTGGCTTCACCTTCACCCCACATTTCGGGAATGTACACACCATTCACATACTTGTACAGCATGTCGCTTAGGCCTTCGCAACCTAGTCGTGGTAACACCACAACCTTGGCCATGTTGCGCTCTTGCAACAGTTTGTATATTTCCATTTCTGGATCATCTTGTGCCACGATCAAGGTATGGTCAAATTGGTCTTCAAGGATCTTCTTGAGTTCTTTGAGTCCGCCGTAGTCTGCGGCCCAGTTGCGCACGTCTAGGTCATTGGTTCCAAAATAGAACTTCATTGAGAATGAGTAACCATGTATTAGATTACAATGACTATCACTCCTCCATTGACGGTAGGCGCATGGAAATGCGTCGTGATACTCTTTGGTACTTTGGTATTTGTATACCACTGGTTGTAGTGCTGACATGCTGTTTCTCCTATGTTGTTTAGCATAGGCTGGCAGAGTTTGATATAGCGGGATGAAGCCAAGGCCGCTTACAACTATTTATTTTTGGCTAGGTCCGCCGGTGTCGTCTGATCCTGTCGGCTCATATAATTGTATCTTCTTTTTCAAGTCTTCTGCATTGGCCACACGCTGGCGAAGTTCACTAGAACTAAAACTGTGATCACGACCGTTAAAGTATAGATCAATGTTTCGCTTGTGACAAATCTCACGACCAGTAAACTCTTTACCTTCGTACTCTACCCCCAGGATACGCATGTCAATTGGCAGGATAAGAAGCAAGTCTTCAAGATCTTTTTCTGTGTTGTAGACCCATACTTCGTCCACGTACTTGCAACCTACCAGTTGTAGTTGACGTTCCACTACACTTTGTACCGGACGATTCTTGTTAGGGCGATCCAAGGTTGGGTCGTTTTGTAGAGCACAAATCAGGTACTCGCATTGTTCTTTTGACTCGCGAAGCATGGCAATGTGCCCTGCATGTAGCAAGTCAAATGTTGAGGCTGTGAAGCCTACTCGTTTTCCATTCATCATTTTAGTTCTCTCTTAAATCCCTTGAATTCTCCAGATGCAGTTGATATCAACGTGCTTTCTGAATTGAATAATTCTATGTCAATGGTCCAAACATCGTCAACAATTGACTTTACTAAACCTCTGCCCGTGATAGTAGGGGTACGATATGTCTTAACAAGATCTATGTTTAGATTCTTTGTTAGTCCGTTGTATCCTGCCTGTCCTAATAGCATACTACCAACCATGTCTGCACACAACCAAGTGTACCATCCTGCTACAATTCTAACCTCGGGACGTATTACAAACTTCGGGTCTACAGCAGACAGTTTCACAACAATAGATTTGTCAGGCACATGCTCTAGTATACTGTACGACAGTATGTTAGTGCAATAGTCAAGTGATTTTATTTCTCCCACCAGCACTCCCACGGAAACACCACCCACGATGGTTCCTCTAGTTTGTTAATAGTTAGTCCTACGTAATCCACGTTCTTAAATTCACTGGCCTCATTGTTTACGACAGTGGCAAAGCGAACAGTGTTGTGCCAGATATCTGCCCAGTCTGGATCATTGGGCAAGCAACCACTTGGCCAGTCTTCCTTGATCCAGTTCAGTGTGCGACCTGAATCGTTGATGTCATCCACAATCAAGATCTTCTTGCGTAGTGCAGGTTCAGTTGTTACCCGATCAGGGTCACGAGCCACAGGAAGCTCAGTGCCTTCGTAGGGAACATAACCATACGCATCTTCTGCCATCCACAAGTTACTTTCAGGGCCAGATTCAGCGTCACGGAAACTGATGTGTAGGGTGTACATGGGCACGTCAAGATACTGACTGATCATCACAGCAGGAACCAATCCTCCACGTGTGATGCCTACCACATAGTCAGGCCGCCAATCACCCAGCTCACGAATGATATTTCGCACATGCTTTCGTATGTGTTTGTTGTTTAATTCAATAAGTTTGTTCTTCGTAATCATTTTTTGGTACCTTTATGTCATGGTCGATAATGTTGTCTGGCCATTTTAATATGAACAGACTGGCTTCTGGTGCAAACTCTTCTCTCATGTGTAGCATGTATGTGCCACTACCGTCGTTGAACTTGTGGCTCCACTTGGCGCCCACACCTGGCATGCGAACACGATAGTGTTTTTCTACCTTGTGCCCACCACGCATGGTATAGTGTGGATCTGCAATCTCCTGGGCTTCTGCGCCCATCATGACCCACCAGTCAACCATCTCTTGGGTGAGCGCATAGCAAACAACTCTAAATGGCCTTAGCGCCACCACGCCGGGTGAGATAACTTTCATTGTGTTCCCAATCTGTTCGTGGATTCTTACCTGTCAAGAATCCCCATTCTCGTTTGTGTGGTCCGGGCATGAACAAGGTCCAGGCAGTCACGCCAGGATCCAATTCGATGCGATGATAACTGCCAGCACTGCAAGTGCGAAAGTGTCCGGGCCCACGCCAGTAACGAATCTCGTTGATTTTCTCGCCAATTGTATTAAAAACTGGAACCCATTCATAATAGCCACCTTTCAGTATTAGCGTTGCATACGGCCACGGATGATCATGAACATCATCTGGATCGCCTTTCAGGAACTTGTGTAAAAACACATTGAACGGAAAACGCTCTCGTTCTTTCAAGAACAAGTAATAGCGTTCCAAGTAAGGTTCGTTGGCAATCCTGTCATAGATCACACGCTTACGACCCAACCGTTCAAGCAATTTAAGAAACATGTTATTCCTTATCGTTGGCACCAACAGAGCTGCCTTTGTAGTTAGGTGATTTTAACAGATCTTGCACACGTTCTGCAACCATTGATGTTGCCGAACTTGGAGGAACTGCACCGTATCCTGGGTCTAGCCGTGTCGTGCCTGTGGATGTTTGATTTTGTGCCCAGATTGTGCCGGGTGGATAAGTAATAGGATGCGTTGGCCAACCAGTGCCTCCACCTGTTCCAGGCCACGGGGTACCTGGCACATAAGGGCCAAGCGGAACGCTTCCGCCTCCCAAACCTCCGCCTGGGTAGACTTGTTTGCGCTGTTGATCTGACTCAAGTCTTTCCAACCTCCGAATAAGATCACGTTGATTCTCAAACATGCGGCGCATTGGACCGTCACGATGATCATGTCGGGCATGGTTACGAGCCAGTGCCGCGATCACCATTAGATGCTGTAGTGTTTTTTGCACACCAGGATCATCACTAGTAAGTGCTTCATCAAACAAGTCAATAAATGCTTCTAAATCAAAGTCTGCTGAATCTTTTTCTCTGTATGCCCCACTCATATTACCACTCCGTTGCTGAATTGTCGTCTAGATATTTGTCTACCATGGCATTTGCTTCTGCAAGATTGATAGCGTGTACAGTGACAGTCATCACTTGATGATTCATTTTGATATCGTAAGGTTGTCTACCGTTGAATAAAAAATTCTCCGGAACACTGCGCACGATGTCAAACTTTTGTAGACTTCGTGCGCGGCTGATCAAGTTGTTGGCAAGGTCAACCGAGTTCATATTACGCACGTTTGCAGGTGTTCACGATATTCATGAACTCGTTACGCACACTAGGATCGTTCTTGAACACGCCGCCTAGTTTACTTGTAACAGTGCTTGAGCCCACATCTTCCACACCGCGACTTTTCACACAGTAGTGTTGAGCATCAACTACCACAGCCACGTTGTCTGTTTCTAGAATAAAGCTCAAGGCATGAAACACCTGCTCGGTAAGACGTTCTTGAATCTGCGGACGTTTTGCAAAGTATTCAACGATTCTGTTGATCTTGCTTAGTCCTAGAACCTTTTGCTTGGGAATGTATGCCACAGTTGCCACACCGTCAATCACAACAAAGTGATGTTCACAGTTGCTCTGTACATTGACGTTGCGTTCCACAACCATTTCGTCGTACTTCATCTTGTTGTCTACAGTTGTGCATTTGGGAAATGCTTCAACATCTAGGCCCCAAAAGATTTCATTTACATACATCTTGGCCACACGCTTGGGTGTGTCAATTAGACTGTCGTCTGACAAGTCCAAGCCCAAGATTTTCATGATAGCATCAAATGCTAGTTCAATCTTTTCAATTTTTTCTTTGCGATCACACAATGATTCCACAGAGCCCACACCAGGTGTTTCCACACCCTTGCTCAATAGATGTTCGTGTACTGCACGACCCAGAATTGGATCAGTTTTTGTTTTATTATAACTCATGATAACCTTCCTTTGTGATGGTTTTGTTTTGATAGTTTGCTACCTTTGTGTAGCACAAGTATTTAGTCATTATACCATGCCCACGCACTTTTTACAATGGTCTTCAAGTCCGAATGTTCAGGACTCCAACCAAGCATGGTCCTGGCTTTGACTGTGCCTGCTACCAATCGATCTGGATCTCCAGATCTACGTGGGCCAGCAACTACTTCAACTGGTCCAACGAATTCTTGTACTGCGGTGATAATTTCTTGATTGCTGTAACCTTGACCACTGCCAAGGTTTACTGTGTAATGAGTACCGGCATGAGCATTATCAAAACTCATGCAGTATTGAATGGCCATCATGTGTGCTCGAGCCAGGTCATCCACATGCACATAGTCACGCACACAGGTACCGTCTGGTGTGTTGTAGTCTGTGCCGTTTAAGATAAACTTCCAGTCTTGCTGTACAGATTCCAACAGTCGTGCAATGATATGCGTGGCCTCTGCTTGTTGTCCTAGTTCGGCACCTTGTGTGTCTGCACCGCAGGCATTGAAGTAACGTAAACTAACAGCAGTTATATCATAGGCACGGCAGTAGTCTGTCAACACCTGCTCAATCATTGCTTTGCTTTGCCCATAAGGACTGATAGGTGCCACGGGTTGACTCTCATAGATAACATCTACGTTGGGTGCGCCATACACTGCGGCTGAACTAGAGAACACCACGCTGGGACGATTGGGCAAGGTCCTAAGCACATCCAAGAACATGATGGTCTTGCCCACATTGTTGATATAGTATTCGCTGGGATCAGCGATACTGGGACCAACAAGACTGGTACCGGCACAATGCACAACAGATGCAATACCTGCATGTTCGGCCAGGAACTGCACACACTCAATGCTCATGTAGTCTGCTTGGATAAACTGGTCCATGTGCTTGAGAGTGTGTTCTCTACGCACACGGTCCACACCTACCACTGCATATCCTGCATGTTTAAGATACTTGCACACGTGGCTACCAATGTAGCCTGTTGCGCCAGTTACCAGTATGGCCTGTGTCATTCTGTCTCGTCAGGGTCATGTGCAATACCCTGCCATTCTTTGATTTTAAGTTCGTCTGCTGTGTCAAAGTCTACTTCTTCGGTCCATGCACTGACCCAACGACTGCCAGTCCACTTGCCTTGATGTTCCCAGTTTTTCTTACCAGCTGTTTTGATCATGTACACACCTTCGCGGACTGGCTTGATCTTTTTAGGAAACCATTCAGTCATGGTGTATTTGATATCATCCATGTTGGTATACTTTTCCCATGTGTTGCTATCTTTCACTAGATAGAACCCAAAGTCTGAACTCTTGCCGTCAGTGTTGCCACCGTTGTTGTCAATGCTTTCGCCGTCGTACTCAATGCCAGTGACCAGTTCTTCACCGTCGATTTCATCGTAGTTCAACATTACTTTGGTAATGTCAAACGGTTGCTTGAGTTCAATCTCACCTTCAAAGAACGTGCCTTTTTCATTACTACGTCCAATGAATACCACAGTGCCTTCAGGTTTCATTCCAATCCATACTTCGTCACCTGAGCTCCATTCTGCACTGTCGTCGCTGTAGCCATCAATGCCTTCTAGGCCTCGTTCGTACACAGTGTCACCGTTTTCGTCACTGACTTGCAGTGTGCCTGCGTTGCGACTAGTGCCATGTGCATGTGCCATGTCATCACAGTCATACCATGATCCAGGAGTGAATGGCCACATTTCTTCTGGGATATCGTTGTCTTCTGCATAGTCACTGTCCCACGCAAAGTCGCTTACATCTAGCCTACGACTTTTGAAATAGTCAAAGATCTTGCGATCCACAGTGCCCATGATAACTTCTCCGCCATACCCCCACATTTGTATAGTGTAGGTACGTGGTGTAAACTTTAACAGTTCAATGAGTGCTTCGTGTTCGGGGTTAACAGGTTGTTCAACCGCCCCAAGGGATGTCTTCTTCTTTACCATGATAGTCCTTCTTAAGTGCTGATACTAGTTTACATTGTTCGTAGAGTTTTGTCAAGTCCACAGCGCCACCAACGCCATCTTGAGCATAGTAGTTCATGCCAACTGCCCAGGAACCCACAGTGTTTTGGTAAAGGTGAATGGCATAGTCTGAACTAACTTTCTTCCACCAAAGCTCTTCGGTGAGCATGCGATGCCACAGTGCAAAATCAAAACTTTGACTCATGTGTGTGCTTACGATAGTCGGTGCTCATACGCAACCACTGCTCGCCTTTGCCTTCAAGAATGTCCACCACACGATCAACTGTGCCATTGGTCCAGTCACTGATCTTGCCCATGTTGTTATGTGGCTTGCGAATCAACTTTTCCAACTTGGTAATAGCATCCTCTAGGCTCCAAGGAATGTAGAGCCTGGTGTGGTCATTACTAAAACTTTCAGGAAAACTACGGTAAGCAGGATAGAGAACATTACAGCCCAAAGTATCTGCTTCACTGACAGTGTTAGACACCCAGTCTTGTAACGCACAATTAAAAAGCACACGAGTATCATTAACGAGAGCATAGTAATCGTTCTTTTCTAGATCTTCATAGATTGTGAGCAAGCCACGTGCTTCAAGATCTCTTGTACGAGCCATGTAGCTGTCGTTGTTGCTCTTTAGCTTGGCACCACTGAACAGTGCAAACTCCAGACGTTCACCTGGATGACGCTCTGCCCACAGTTCAATCAAGTCCATGTAGAAGTCTGGTTGTTTCTCTTGATCCCAACGTGCGGCAAAACCCACACGAAATGCTCGCTGATCAAATGGCTTTAGGTCACCGGGCACACGCTCACGCACTTCATCTTTGCCAAATGCCAAGCCACTGATGTTATAGATAGGAGCAGTCCAACCAGCTACCTTCATGTGCATGACCATCTCTTCATTGGTGGCAAGAACAGCACCACCAGAGATTGTGACAATGTCATTGACCATGCGCTCATAGTCCATCATCCACTTGCCCATGCCCCACACATGCACAAAGTCATCTGGATCAATTGCCTGTGCCAAACAACGTACATAGATTCGAGGACGCAGTTCAGCAGGAACTTGATTGATGATATAGCCAAGACTTTCAAAGCCTGGTTGGAACATGTCTTCAAAGTAGATAACATCATCTGCGGTTACTTCACCTTGTTGCATCATACGAACCAAGTTCATCATCTGACTCATACCAAAGTAACTGCGACCGTGTGCATCCAGCACCTGACCCACAACAATCTGCTGACTGTTGTCTAGGGTCAAACCCGGCACATAGCTAACTTCTACGCCACGTTTCTCAAACACACGCTTGTTCCACTCTGTCAGTTGCAGAGTATAACGAGCCTTGTAAGACTCCAAGCCCATGTAGTAGAGTTTACGCATTGCGGCCACCAGCATAACGTGGGTTACGTGGTTTCCACTCCTTGCGTTCAAACTTGGGCTTGGTACCGTCACGCCATTGATCACGTGCCCACTTGCCGCGCTCTAATCTCAAGAACTCGCCGTATGCCACAGCTCGCTCGTTGTAGAGATCCTTCTCATCGTAGACATATCCGTAGTCTACACAAAATGTACGAAAACGCTCTAGGTCTTCGTAGATTTTATTAACCTCTGGCTTCATGGTGAGGTATTTAATAAGCCATTTAGGCTGGGCCATCTTGATGTCTCCTTAGACAGGGTGATAAAAGGTTGATTCGGGGGTGCGGGGATCGCGATAAGTGATAGCACAGCCATTCTCGCCGTCTTCGCTTACTTCGATAATAACATGTCTACCTGGGTAGCGCAAGTTAATTTGAATATACAAGTCATCTGCAATCATCTCGCATGACTTGTAGTCTAGTGCAAGAGTACCTTTGGCATAAAGGCTTTCGCACCAGCGTTTGAAAAGAATAAATTCAATATCGCGATCATTGTGGAACACAGATATTGCTACTCTAAAATGGAAAATGTGTCTATGTGGATGACCAAGGAATGCAACGTCTGCTAGCAATGGGTCAGTAAGTGCCGCAGGATACTTGTGGATACCTTCTTTTTGCCAAGTGACCCAAACCAGTCGTTCAGCTACTTCTCGGTTGATATCTGTTTGTGTTCTGTCAATTTGAGTTGTCATGTAATAATCTCGTCTTGTGTGTATTTAGACCAGTCAGTGAACACGCTACGATTTTGTAGATCATGTAAGCTGTGACACCATACACCTGGGTTAGTTGCTTCAAAGTCTTTGTCGTCAATCTTGATAGTGGTGTTGTAGTTGTATAGTTTAGCGTAAGGTAATTTTACACTAATCATTGGAATAAAGCGATCGTGATCCACAAGAGATCCTTCCAAAAGGCCTTCTGCTGAACAAACGTCCACGTCCAGAGTACACCATGCACCGTGCATCAAGCACACGCCAATCATTGTTTCCCACTCGGTCCATACTCCGCTATCGTTGATGCCCGGATTAGGAAAACTTTGATTGGCACCAAAGTAGATATGATCACAGTTGTTCTTTTGCGCCAGGCCCACAACCCGTGTGGGATCTTGTACACCAACTACAAACAGTGTGCGCTTGCCAAATGCAGGTGAGTGTTCCACTTCTGTGCCAATAAAGAAGTTTGCATCTTCGTGCCCAGGTCTAATCATTTGTTTCTTTCTCTGACTGTTCGCGGAGTTCGCGTAGTTGGTCTTTCAATTGTAACTTCTGTTTCTTGATTTCCGCAACCTTGATTTCGTCCACATGAGGATGTTTTTGCATCTTACCCAGTTGTTTTTCCAAAAGATGGTGAGAATGCTCTAAAAATGCAATACGTTCTGCATGAGTCATAGTTGGATCCTTTATTCAAATAAGTTGGTGTCTAGTACTACTACCGGTTTTTCTTTTTTCTCTTTGGGAGCATCAGGAGTTGCAACAATTTCAAGATGCTTGTTTGCCTGGCTGTGTGCGTTCATGGTCTTCTCGCCTTTGAATCCACGTGTGCCAACAATTTGATTCCAGTAGCCAGTTTTACCTGCGTACTTGGGATCTTCAATTATGGCCATTGCACTAGCACGATCTGGCGCGGCAAAGATACGTTCCACAATGTCTTCAAAAAACTCATAGTCACCACCATCATGTCGCATCATGGCAGGATGTGCGCCAGAGTCAAACTCACGATTGGCACGTTGTACTGCTTCGATGTGCATCCAAACATTATGACCCATGAGCAGTGCATATGAGAAACTATCCCACGATGTCTTGCCTTCTTTGCCAATCTTGTTTAGGTCACCAGGCTTGTACACACAGATGTCTTTGATCTGTAGATGCTTGCTTACAGGACTTTCATCAAAGTGGTCCCAGTAGCCGTCCTGCATGGTAACATCTCTGTAGCTTCGCGTGTCCAGGGAATACTTCTTGTCGTCTGCACTGGGACTCATACGATAGCACCACTTGTCATCATGTGGCAAGTCAATGTGATGATACACTTGTCCGTTTGCTGTGGCCAAGAAAGGACTTGCACAGTCAAAGCTGATGGTAAAGTTGGGATTCACGTGCTTGCGAACAGCACGTTGAATAACAGTCAGCAACACTGCCCACTCTAGTTTGCTTGTGCCCAAGAAGTGCATCCAGTCGTGAATGCCTGGTTGCAACAAGTTATCGTAACGCAACGCCACCAATCTAGTCAGCACCAGTTGCACGTCACACATGTTTTGTCCACCCATCGACCACCCATCAAAGTGTGTGTCTGGATACTTCACAGGATCACAATAATCTTTCATGATCTGATACCAAGCTTCTGCACTCTCATGATTGTCACCTTGCAACACGTTCAAGATCTTGGTGCCACCATTCTTAACACCCTTGCGGTGTTTCATGAAGTATTCGTTGTTGTACTTGGTAGCCGCAACTGCTTCAGGTAGTGTGGTAATTTGACAGGCACGGCTGGCTTTTTTGTCATGGATAACCCAGGTTGGGATATCTAGTGTCATAGAGTAGTCTGCAATACCGTCCAACCATTTGAGAATAGATTCACGCTTCTTCTGTGCTTTAGGGCATCCTGAATTGGCTTTCCAGTCGCCTTCCCACAAGCCCTTGGCAATCTGGAATCCACCAGAGTCACCCAGCATGAACGTACCCGGCTCACGGTTACGAACCATGTCTTCCGACCAGTCTTGTTTGGTCAAGTCCAAGTTGGCATGCCCACCTGAATACAAACTCCACTTGTACGGAAACATACTTTGGGCACTGTTGAGCCAATTCATCTGCTCCATGTCTGGTATGCCTGCGGGCATACGTGCAGGTTCCACATACGGACCTTTTACTGGATCACGTTGTTTGCCTATGTAAGTGGCATAGAACCCTGAGATGGCTGGCAAAAACACAGCATAGTCTTTTTGCTTGGCTGTGAGATTGTCTTGCTCAAGGTCCACTTTGGACTCCTGTGTCATGTTTTTCTTCTTCCATTGTTAGTGCGTCCATGATCTGAAACTGCTCCCAGGCTTGTTTAAGCCCAGGATGTTTCTTCATACGTTTGTGTAGATCTTGTTCTTCCGCCATCTTGTGCCTGACCCATTTGATAGCTTCCTCGGCAGTGGGTTCTAATCCAACAGTGGCATAACTAGTGTTCATACCAATCCACGAGCTGCCGTCAAATACTTGCATGTCTGTTCCATTAACACGAATCATACCTTGCATGGGATTGTTTATGTTTTGGGTAACATACGGAACACTGGTATTGCCACCGTTGACTATCACATGGGCAGAGCCTTGAAGACCTTTGATCATTTTATTTTCTTGAGATACTCACGGCCAACAAGGCCTTTTTCAACTTCCATTTGCGCTGTAGCGGTAGGACCGCCTGCGTCTGTTACTTTGGCTCTATGCCCAGCTTTGAGTTCTCGAACACGCTTTGACATGATTAAAACCAAATCAAAGCGGTTGCCAACTTGTGCGACTGCGTCTTCTGATGTGTTGCGGCTGTTGGACATTGATTACTTGCTCTGTGCGGGCAAAATGTAATCATATGTAGCAATGCCGGAATCAACTTTGATCATTGCGGCACCTTCGTCGCTAAACTTCAGTTCCTTGTCGCCGGGCAGGCTCAGGATAGCAATCACTGCACCCACTGGCCAGTTCCATGCTTTGTTCAATGTACCTGTAACACCGTCTTGGAACACAAAGTTACCTGCGTGGCTGCTGTGATCACCAAAGAAGAACTTTAGCTTGTCGCCTTCTACTTTGGCAATAAATGTAGTTTCTTCTGAGTTGGCGCTGGCTTGAAACTTCATCTTTAGAATGCTGGGTACCATTGGCACAACTTCCACATTCCACTTGACGCCTTTGAACTTCACGCTCTTGAGCTTGTCGTTGATCACTTCGCTGGTCATAAAGCGATAGTCGTTCTTGAAGTCTCCGCCTTTGTTTTCAAAGTGAATGCCAACAGGAACAGTAACACCATTCTTGTCTTGTGTGGTAATGCTTAGTTTAGCATCTTCCTTGTATTCCGGAATGTTCAGAATAGTGTTTAGCTTGCCCAAGTTGGGCATACCAAACGTACCAACAAACTCCGGAACTGGATTCTTGAGTTTGGCTTTTACAATCACACTGCGGTCTTCTGCAATGGCATCAATTTCTGTGCCGTTTGCATCGCCTGTGATTTTAACCAGATCAATGATGCCTAGTCCATGTGTGTGTTGCACGATATCTAGTAAGTAGTCTTTCATAGTTTCTCCTGTAATGATTAGTAGTATAGATGATTTATTTAGACCTGTCAACAGGTTTCTTGTCTTTTATTAGCCCACGTTCATGAGATTCCACCCGACAGTCAATGCCACCGGCCTTCTTTAGGATAGCCCAATGATAATGTTGATCCGATCCAAACTCATGAACTTGCAAAGCATTTTTACTAGCAATGTCTCGTATGATCTTTGGTGTCATATAGGTAGTCTTACCACGGTCAAGCCATTCGGCATTGACTGGATCGTGTGCATTGTTGTACGAGAACATGAACTTTCCACCTTGTCGTAACAGTAGCGATGCTTGATTGATCCATTCATGCGCAACTGCCTTTGACAGATAGTTAAACAAGTTCCATGAAAATATAAATCCAAATTTATCAGACGGTAGTATAGAATGCAGTCCTATTTCGTTGTCTTCGCTGCCAACACAGTACATACGCAGTTTGTGCTGGTAGGGTTCCGGAAACATAGCACGAGTTTCATCCAGCGCCTGTTGATAAAAATGCACACCATAAAATATATTGCCAGTGGTGGCAACTGTGTGTACAAACTGAAAGTGATCTGGGCTTGGCCCCAGGCATAGCATGGGAACAAAAGGTGGGGTGTTGTTGATTATACTGCGTTTGACCAAAAACAGTTCGCTAAGATCAACAGGCACTACTCTGCTTTCTTTGTAAAAAGCATAGTTACATCTCATGCGATCTTCCCAGTAGCGTCGACTGATTAGATTTTCTGCACTGGCAGTGGCATCCATTTGATCTTCGATTTTGCTGAGTGCGGCTTCAAGCAACTTGTAACTTTTAATCACAGTGTTATTAACACTTTGATAGTCGTCAAGTAAAGTTTCTTTAAGGCCGTCAAGCTCTACAGGACGCTTGGAAAAATCCAATTCAGTTAGTCGGTCTAGATACTGAGCAGGAAGATGACCTGGGTGATCTTCTAATGCTCGTATTAGCCCAAGACGCATTTGTGCTAGACTCTGAAACACAGTTACTCCCAGCTGAACAAGCTATCAAATGTGGTTGCGATATCTGTGTTTTCTGGAATCTTCCAGTCCAGCACACCCAGCAAGTTTTCTACCTTTTGATCCACAATGGTTGTTTCCATCAGCGCATCATCAAACGGCAGTTCTTTGAACCAAGCAGGAATGTGTGACTCATCTGTTGGATACCCTACAGAAGTATAACCCAGTGCATTGTCTTTGAGCTTGCACACAATGGTTTTCATTCCGTCAACAATGCTTTGGCTGTAGTTGTCTCCGTGCATGCGTTTGAGATTGTTCCAGTTCATGGCCGCACGTACATGCCCTGGCATGTTGGCACGACCTAGTCTTGCTTCCTCTGCCGAATACTTGGTCAAGTTGTTCACACGTTTGGGTGTGCCTTTTTCCCAAGCCGGCCGACTTTGGAATGCAATCTTAAAATCACGTACCTTGTCGTAGATACCTTCTTTGGTACCATTTGTTAGTACATCAAGTAACAGCTCACTTAGGAAGTCTTGCACCACCCTAGGAGTATCACTGCGCTTCAAGTCAAGGCCCATGGCCTTGACCTTGCCTGGCTTGCCGTGTGTGTCTAGCCTGTTGCCTTCGAGATCATAGATCAACAGTGCATAACGCTTCTTCTTGATAAACAGACTCTTCTCAGCCACCAGTTCTCTGCCGCCTTTGATCAGTTCGCCCATGCTACGTGGACAGTGGCATGCCCGTTCCATAAACCCCGGAAAGCTGGCATTCACTTGATCTGCAATGCTGTCGTACAGTTGCACACAGATTTCTTTGTTCCATTCCATGCGACCTGCTTCAACATCTTCCTTGATCGCAGGCCACGCAGAAAAGTAAGCAGAGTCAGTATCACCATAGATGATTGCCCGGCCCACGTGATCATATTCGCCAAACACACATTCGTTGATGTATGCGTCCATGTGTCGTGCAATGATGCGTCCGGTTAGTGTAGTTGACTGACCAATACGCTTGTCAAAAAACCTACAACCTGGATTAAGAATAGCACCGTACAAGCTGTTAAGGTTAATCTTCTTGACCAATTGACGCTTGTCCCAAAACGCCTTGTCTTCAGGAGTTTCAGCATCTTTCTTTTTGGCCTGTAGTTCTTTACGTTCTGCATACCAACGTTCCAACAAGCCAGGTATGATACCTTTCTTGTCATACGTGAAGATAGTGCCATTGGCACTGAGGATCCAGGGTTGTCTGCTATCAAACACCAGCTTCCAAACGTCAGCCGCTGAATGCACAGTGGCATCTCCTGACTCCCAGTCAATGGTGATTTCAGTACCTGGCTCGCAGTTCATCACTGCGGTGTATTCCAAACTACCAAACATGTTTTCCCACGCATCAGCAAAACTTGACCCTGCAGCCATTTTTTCCTTGATGTAGTGGTCTGTCATTGTTTGTCGCAGTTGTCCAACAATGGTCTCTGGGCCCATGTTGAGGGCCCTAATAGCACTGGGATAGAGCGAGTTGATGTCAATAGCACCAACCCAGTCGTGCATTCCTTTTTTGGGGAAAGCAACATAGGCACCTGCCGCTTGTGTATCACCGTGTTCATCTTTACCCTTTCGGTTAGGTACAATCATACCCAATTGATGGGCCTCGTTAATGATAGCTTGCTCGGTAACTGCCACAGCACCCATAGTGGTTTGCAGTAGCACAGTGTTGTCATGTGCCAGTTCATTGGCTAGATCCAAGAACCGTAGTTTCTTATCCAGCCGACTCAACAGCATGGTATCTTGGCGGTTGTATTCAACAAAGGTTTCAAAGTCTTTGTTGTACAGTTGATCCAGTGTGCCTTCGTATTGTGTTTTGCGTTCGCCTAGTTCATGTTCCGAAATAGCATCAAGCGAATAGCTGTGACGTTCTTCGTATGTGTACTTGCGATACAGTTGCATGTAGTCAAGATGCACACGACCAATCAAGTCAAAGGTCAAGTTCTCTGCACCAAAACGTTCAAAGGTACGTTGCTTGGGCAGTTGATTCCACAAACAAAAACGTCGGGTGTCGTCCTTGCTGAGCACACGATTGATACGCATGACGGTGTAGGGAATGTCAAAGCCTTCCGAGTTCCAGCCGCTTAGGATGTCGGCATCGTCTATTAGATTCAAGAATGTATCTAGCAGGTCGCCTTCACGATCAAACAAGAAACAGTTGTCAAACTTGGCGGCAATTTCTTGTGCAGTTTCCCAACTCATGCTTTTGGGCGGCAGCACCAAGGTGACCAGTTTGTCTAACCAGTCCAGGTACACAGAGATTGCAGTGATAGCATTGAATGGATCCTCTGGCTTGCTGAATCCTCTGAGTGGATCAAAGTCCACCTCAATGTCAAAGAATGCTGTTTGCAGTTTGGGTGATGTTGCACCTAGATAGTTTTCTGCTAGACAACGAAACACAGGATTGATATCTGATTCCCAGATACGCTTGCCTGAGTTCACACGCAGTTCCTTGTGGTACTCTTTTGAATTGCGGGTGTTGAAACGGCTTACTGGTGTGCCGTATATGGTGCGGAATTTACCGCGGGGATCATCGTAGTAAAAAATGTAATTAGCAGGAAACTCTTTGTATTCTCTCTTGCCATCCACACGTTCCACGATGTGGATACGATCTTTATCTCGCTCGAATAGAGCGTCTACATAACTCATAATTTCTCCTTTTGTGCGACTTTGAGCTCACACACACTCTACATGCTCGTAACGTGAGCGATCCGTAAAATACTTATTCCAGTTCGTCAAGCCATTTTGTAATGACATTATGAAGTTTTTTGTTACCTGTTTCGTCCAAGTGACAAGTGTTGCCATAATGTTTTTTCAATAAATCGTTAATGTTAAATGAGTCGGGCAACATATCGTACTTGTGCTTGGTAGCATAGTTCTCAATGTGAAACTGATTCAAGTGAGGATAGTTACTTAGTATACTTAAAATTTCCCAGCAACACAAGTTTGCCATATCCTTTTGATAATCAAAGTCAAAGTAACGTTCGTAAAATTTGGCCGCAACATCTGCATCTGCATTGTTTGCCGCATGATCTTTGATATCTGCATAAATCAAATCTGCGTTGTGATGTAGTGGATCCTTGTGATGTACAGGATGAACTGTACAGTACAAACGATTTGGACTGGCATGTGATACAATCACAGCATCAAATTGATTGAAGTCTGTTGACTGCACTTGTTTGAGTATCTTGTACTCGCCAGCACCAGCTTGCGCAATGTTAGTTACCAAGTGATTAGCAGCCAACCAATTGCACCAGCCACTGCGTTCTGGATACTTGATGCTCCAGTCGGCTGCAAAGCTGTCTCCGCAGATTAAAATTTTCATTGCATTATTAATCGAATCAACGCAACACTATCAATGCTTACTAGCAATATGTAATTGCCAATCATGCCAAAACTCTTTCTGGTCCAAGCGGCCCAGCAAAAGATCACGCATTGTGCAATGAACAAAGGGTACAGTATCAAGAAAGGTGGAGTGGGTACAGTGAGCATCATGGTAAAACTACAACCAATGCTCATAGCCCAGGCAGCGACTTCAAGAGCAAAGCGAAATGGCCATTCTCGGAAGTCTGCCTGGATCCACGCCCAGATGTCTTTTACAACATTGAACACTGTCATTAAAGAGTTTTACCTACTGTTTCAAGAATCGTGTTAAGCTCGTCGTGGTCTGCATTGGCCTTGCCTAGTTCAGCTTTGTGTGCAATACGCACAGCCTTCTTAAGTATAGCAGGTTTGATTTCTAGTTCTTCAGCAATGGCCTTGATAGTGTCGTTAAGACCTTCATTGAGTGTTTCAACTTCTTGCATGACCTGCATGCCTTCGTTGATCAGTTGTGTTAGTTTCAGCTTTTGGTCGCCGCTGAACATACGTGGTGATGACATATAAATTCCTCCAGTTGATTGATTATACAGTTTGTTTTAGGAATTAGCAACACGTAACTTTGCTAATCTTACCATTTCAAATAATTTGATATACATCCAGCCTATGTCAAATTCAAACCAGCGCCTGCTTAGCCTTGCATTAGCAGGGTCCAGATGATGATTATTGTGAAGCTCTTCACCGCCAATGACAATGCCAATAGGAACCAAATTTCTACTTCTATCTCTAGTTTCTCCATTTCGATACCCCCACCAGTGTGCAACTCCGTTGATGACTCCCGCGGCCCAGAACGGAATCCATATCATTTGAATGCCCCAGATCAATGGTCCCCACCAGCCAAATATCAAGGTGTTGAGCACAAGGAGAATGCCAATGCCAAGTCTGGAGTGAGCACTGTATACGTTGTGCTCCATCCAATCAGCAGGAGTACCACGACCGTATGAATCAACCATTGCTTTATCTTTTGATGCTTCATGATATAATACCGCTCCCCTTGTGAATACTTTCCCAATACCAAACACATGCGGTGAGTGTGGATCACCGTCTTTGTCTGAGTACTGATGGTGCTTGCGATGTATGGCCACCCATTGCTTGGTGACCATGCCTGTAGTGAGCCACAGCCAAAAGCGCATGAAGTGCGCTAGCACAGGATGGAATGTCACTCCACGGTGCGCTTGGCTACGATGTAAGTATAGTGTGACACACACAATGGTAATGTGCGTGGTCACGAGTGTGTAGATAATTTCGTTCATTTTGTATTTTGATATTCCTCATGGTATTGTCTCCAAACATCAGAGTATTCGCAGTTTTTGTATTCTTCAAACCAAGGTCCGCCGTCGGTGTAATGTATGGCTTTGGGAGAACCTCCAGTGTAATAACCAGCCAACCAATTGTACTCTCGTGACAGTCCGGCTATTTCGCCATCGACCAACCACTGGAACTGATGCAGATAACTTGGGCTGGCTGTGTTCACAGCATGCGGTGTGATGGATCGATGACTTGGGTGAGCACAGTTCCACCACACAAGACTACTCCAGTTCTTTCTTGAATAAGCCACCTGCAATTTGCCGTCCATCTTGATTGGCGCATGTGGTTGATATTCTGGATGCTTGACCACGGCCACAGCATTCAGTCGTGAGTCAAACTCTTTTAACATTTCCGCTGGGTCAGATAGCCATAAAAAATCACAGTCGCAAAACAGTGCATGACCTTTGTAGTTGTTTAGATACGGAACAAGGAATCGTGTGTAGGTAAATTCTGTACTACCAGAGTCACTGCGATTGTAAATGCCATTCAGTGCTCGGCGGTTAATGGGCACAATTTCGTGTGTGGAATTATGCTTGAGTATGCTGTAACGACATACTTCATATGCAATTGACTCACTGCTGTCGTACCCAATATAAATTTTCATTTGTTTTCCTGTTTAGTATTTACCGTGGCAATACTGGTAAATATTTTTGTGAAAGACCTAACCATTACACCAAATCAATTTGATACGTCAGGGCACTGGCACCGTGCTATTCTTAATCCTGCCATACCCTCTGCAGATGCTGTGGATCTATTTGATCAAAACGGTTACGATCTAACTGTGTTGGAACGCTTGTATGCCAATGCCAACATGACACCCACTGCCAGCCATCGTAGTCATCGCACTGCAATCAAACAGGCCTGGTTTGTGCAACAGCCCAAACTTGAAGGAGCGGTACTCAATCACAGTTTGTTGTTTGAACGCAAAGGTTATACCGGAGCCGCGCTGGTTCAGCTACAGAACTGGGCAGACAAGATACCACGGTTCAATCAATTGATTGCACTGAGACCCAAATGGGGACTAGACTTCTCTATGGACTATGTGGACCGTGCAGGCAATGTGTTTGAAGTCCTGCATTGGGAATATGACGGATTTGATTTAGCAGAGATACAGAGCGTCAAGCAACAGGTGGAACCGGTACTATTGGCAATTGACTGGGATAAGGCAGCTCAACAAATCCTATCACGTAAATCAGCCTGGCACCATCTGGACTTCTTTGCTCAAAGCGCATGGAAGTGCGAATACTTTGGCATTGTCAAAGAACGTTTCAAAATGGTAGCATGGGAATAGTGCTCACTTCAAGCATCACGGTAGCGAATCGTTTTGCCTGCCCAGCAGCCGGGCCACACGGTCCTAAGGTAGGTGTGTTCTTTACGCCAATGTCGATCGAAGTTGCCATGAATGCTTGCGGTGTGCATCCATGCGTTCAGCCAAGAAGTTAGCCAGTCCATCTTCGCCTGCGGCAGTAGCCATATCAAAGCACAGCTTCAATATTTTAACCATCTTGTCGCTGTCTTGCAACAGTTCAGCAACCATGCCGCGATCATCAGGAATACTTGTTTCGTCTTCAATTTGGGTGAGCATGCTATAACGACTGTAGGCTGGCACAAAAGCACCTAGCTTACGAATGTTTTCTGCAAATGGATCAATTGAATTATATACTTCGTCGTATATGGTTTGAAATAGGGCATGCAGTTGTGGAAACATGGGTCCGGTGACATTCCAGTGAAAACTATGTGATTTCATATAAAAACTGAATTCACTGGCAAATGCTATTTTGAGTGCTTTTTGTAACTTGTCCATAGCGTATTTATGTCTTTATAATCGAATCCAACTCAGACCAAAGTTCTCTAAATTTGCCAGTTGAGTATTTTGTTTCGTATTCTGCTGTCCATGCACGGAACTCTGAGTCACGTTCGCGTTCTGGAGCAATGGCCAGTTGTTTTTCTAGATGCTTCAAGAACTCATCACCGTGTATATAGCCCACCATTACAGGATTGTCTAGTACTTGTTGTATTTTTTCACGTGCCAGTTCACGTACTGGTTCACTGAAGTTGCTGACATTGAGTTGTGCAGGAAATTGTAGTTTTTGCCAGTGTATGTTTACTCTTGCGGCTCGTGCAAAGTTATAGTAGTCCACTAGGTTGGTCACAGTGTAGATGTTGAACACAGGAAATATTGTTACCAAGTGTCCCGGAATACGGCGCAAAGTAACTATGTTGGCTTTGATTTGCTCCCAGTTGGCACCATTGCGTACATATTCAAATTGCGGGCCTACATTGTCCATGCTCACATGCCAGCGCACATTGGTTCGTTGTTTTAGTACATCAAACACAGGAGACTGAGCCAGTGGCACACTGAGGTTGGTGATAAGATCAACAGTGACCGACTGATCCAGTTCTTCTAGCAGTCGTATGTTTTGTTTGTGCAACAGCGGTTCTCCCCCAGCTAGCATGGCACTTTTCATTGTGGCGGTGTTTTGTTGTATGTAATTCAACACCGTGGTGTAGTAGTCAAAGTACATGGGCTTGATAGGAATGTTCTTGGCCTGCTGCCAGGTTGTGCTCCAGCGTTCGTCACAGTACACGCATTTGAGATTGCACAAGGTATTCCAACGTATGTCCACTGTTTGTAATTCAAACGTGGTAGGATCTGACAGCTGGTCTTGTTCTAAGGTGAATTGATCGTAGTACTGACGTTGACTTGATCCTGAGGTGTTTTCTGCGTCTCGGCAGTAGGTGCAGTATGCAGGTATTTGGCCTGCCAGCATCTCTTGCCGGATTTCAATCACTCGAGGATCTCGGAGTATTTGGTCCAGTGGAGTTGTGTTTAGGTCGCCCCATTCCCATGTGCCTGCACAGCAACTTTTGACTTTGCCGTCAGTGTGAATGAATAATCCGGTCCAGGGGCTGGTACAGTATACGCTAGGCATCGCTTGGTTGTGGCACTACTTGATTTTTTATTTCTCGAAGGTCTTGCCGCGCATGTTTCAGCTCGTTTACTATTTCTTCTGTGTGTTGATGTAGCAACCAGTTGCTTTGTGCCAGTGAACCAATGCTACGCACGGCCCAGAACCACCATACTGTCATGGTAATGGCAACAGCAGTGATTGCAGTGTACAAGATGCTTTGATAAAAACTACCATTTATTAGATATAAAATTAGTATCAGAATGATAGACGCAGTGGGCATGATACGTCCGTACATGTCCCACCATGTGCATTGTGTTTCTATCTGTTTGTATAGTTTAGAGCTCATATCCGTTCATGCGTAATTCAATTAATCTAATTTCAATTTCTTCATTGAGATCTCGTTCTTTTTTGCGACGAGCAAAGTAATCATTCTGTGGATTCTTTGGCGGCGGTTTAACAGGCTTGCCTGCATCCACATCACGTTCACGTTGACGGCGCTTTTGATAATCAGTCTCGCCTTCCGCCATGCCTTGCTCTTTACCTAGGTCTTTCTGACGCAGACTTTTCTTCATAGTATCAATCTTTTTACCTGCACCCACTTGGTCCAAGTTGGCATCTTTAGCGGCCTGGTTGTACTTGCGTTTGGCTTGCTTTAGTTCCGAGCCTTCCGCCACACCTTCATCCACCAGCGTGGGTCCGGCTGGTCCTCGGTAAGGAGTGATACTGATAATATTTAGATCATACTCATTGGCTGTTTCCCAGGCAGTTTCAGCGTTGGGTGCTTCGATAATGTCTTTGCCACCTTCGCCATGCGAGCCATCATGGACCACAAGCCACTTACGCATGCTTAATGGTTTTGCTTTAGCGACAATAGGACGACCTTGACGATCCAGTGGCACACCACCTGGACCTTTGACCATACGACCTTCGTCCGTCTCTGACTTGTCCAAACGAGAACCAGTGTATCCCATTTTACGCACCCGGTCAAGCACATGTTTGGCATCAGTGTCTTTTAATCCATGTGCCTTTAACACAGCACTGACATGATGCTTTTCTGCACCCGGTGGAATGGAATTGTGAAATAGGTTACCAAATATTTCTTTGGCTGCGGTATCATGTGCTTCATTAATGCCGTCTTTCATGGCATGAAGATATTTCAACACACTGCCCCATGCAGGATCAGTAGCGCCTGCAGCCATGAACCGGGCATGTTTGTATGCAGCGTCCCAGCCTTTTTCAGCCACAAGTTTTTCACAGTAGCGTGAAAGCTCATCGGCTTTCATGCCTTCTGCCACGCCTTGTTGCATATCACGCTTGACTGCACGAGCAACATCCTGTGCCAGGGCACTTGGGTTACTGTCTCCACCGTAGTTCAATACATCAATGATAGCGGCGTGAACTGTGCGTTCGTCTGCCCGGCGTGCCAGATTGGGATATATTCTTTCAAACTCTGCATATACTTCATCAGCAAGTTCTTCGCTATCAGCACCTTCCGCCACACCTCGACCTCGACGCTTTAGATGCTTTACATAATTATGACCTCGGCCATCCAATTTAATGATTTCTTGAATGTATTCCGCCGCATGTGTAATAAAGTCACTAGTATTGTATACATTATCCATACCAGTTTTGATATAGATTGTGTCCTTGAGATGCCATTCTGCCGAGGTAACTTCTCCA